>Ga0209312_1000068_pt1 | contig 109587 bp, 104 predicted proteins | sample BioC13SIPDNA_4_FD_185744 | JGI IMG/M metagenome (GOLD analysis project Ga0209312, IMG submission 185744) | Anaerobic biogas reactor microbial communites from Washington, USA - Biogas_R1_B C13 SIP DNA (SPAdes) (version 2) | ecosystem: Engineered > Bioreactor > Anaerobic > Unclassified | place... | reverse complement strand
CACCCGTCCGCCACTAAGATACTTTATCGCAAGCTTCAAAAGTATCTCCGTTCGACTTGCATGTGTTAGGCACGCCGCCAGCGTTCGTCCTGAGCCAGGATCAAACTCTCCAAAAAAATTATCCCTTGCAGGGTCTCCCCTGCTTAGTCTTCTTCTTTTGAATCCATTCGATGGCTCTTTGTAAAAAAAAGTTATCGCTGGACCTTTGGTCTCTCCCTTGACTTCCGTTTCCTTCCGCCTTGAGTTCAACCGTTTTCGCACTTCGTCTTTCTCTTTGTTCTGTTTTATCAGAGCTTTCGTTTCCGGTTATCCCGGAAACTTTCTGTCCGCTTTCCTGCGGGCAAGGAGAATCTTATCATGGCTTCGAGTCTAACGTCAACACTTTTTGTCGATTTTCGCAATTAGTACGCCAGGTAACGTGACTGTAGGAAACCCGTGCTTTCGAGGTTTGGCAAGGCATAAATATTTTGAGCTGGTGCATACAGAATACAAACAAACCCGACAAATTGCCCCCCAAGATAATACTTGTTTGATTGCCAGCCAGCATTTATGGTAAAATCTTGTATCGTAAAGTGGCTTAAATAGAACCGAAACATCAGACCAAATGCTCGGATTTAATTAAAATCATTGTCGCATCGATGTTAAATTGGGCGGGTGAAATAAATGCTCGCGTAATATAGACGCAGGTGCAGATACGCAGTACCTGCCTTTTTTGTTGGAGGGGCTGAACGGGGTGGGCTGGTTCGAATTGTTTATGATTGCAGTCGGTTTATCAATGGACGCTTTTGCGGTAGCCCTGGGAAAAGGGCTGAATATGATGCGGCTTAATTACCGCCATGCTCTGGTGATCGCTGCCTTCTTCGGCGGTTTCCAGGCCGGTATGCCCCTGCTAGGTTGGTTGTTGGGCAGGCAGTTCGAGAGATACATAACCGCAATTGATCACTGGGTGGCGTTTTTGCTGCTGCTTTTCATAGGCGGCAAGATGCTGTGGGGTGCCTTTCATGAAAAAGATGATAACTGGGCTGATATCGATGATCGTCTCAATGTAGGAGAATTGACCCTCCTGGCAGTCGCCACCAGCATCGATGCATTGGCGGTTGGGATTACATTTGCATTTTTACAGGTCTCCATCCTGCCTTCCGTAACCTTGATTGGGGTTACTACTTTAATACTCTCTTTTATCGGGGTGATGATTGGTAATCGGTTTGGAACCAGATTTGAGAGCAAGGCGGAAATCGCCGGCGGCTTAGTACTGATATTCATAGGTGCTAAGATTCTATTTGAACACTTGGGTGTGATCTAAAACCTTCAGATTAATACCAGACACCAAATTATTGTTAATGGGGACAGTCCCGAATTACTTGCGGGGGCCTGTCCCCAAGTTATTGTTGGTCCGGTACCAAGAAATAAGTTAGAAGCCGAGTAGTCCTCAAGCGGGACTACTCGGCTTTTTAGCAGTGCTTATGTTATTGGGGGGCCCTTTTATTCGGTTTCGGCCTCTGGTGATTCTTCTTGAGGGGTCTCTTCTGGTTCGGGCGCTCTGACCGGTTGATGTGTAACCGCCGCGTATACGGTGTCTTCTTTGTCACTCAGGTTCAACCGGTGCTCCCGTTGGATAGTCTCTGCTGTTACCGAGTCGCCTGCCTCCAGCAATCCTACGTCGATGCGGATAGTCTCAGGTATGGATGCCATGGTTCCCTCTACTTCCGCCGTCGGTTTGTATACCTGCAATTGCAGCTTCCGGTCAGTCAGTCGATCTTCATTTGCAAAAAGGATAGGTATGTTCAGCTTCACTTCCTGGTCTTTGGATACAACCTGTATATCGACATGGATAATTCTCTTGGAAATGGCATCTCGCTGGATTTCTTTGATAAATCCAGATTTGCGGGTGCTGCCGAAATCGATATCCACTCGAGCGTTGGAGCCATGCTTGGAAATCAGTTTTTGCAGAGGGCTGTACTCAAGTTTTACCGACTTGGCAGCGGGCACATCACCCCCATAGATAATCCCCGGGATGAAGCCCTTCTCTCTGAATTTGCCTGGTCGTCGGTCAGTTGCGGTCAAGGTTGTCTGTTCCATCTAAAAATCTCCTTCTGGCTTAAGCCTAATCGTTTACATATCTTTTTGTATGCGGCCGGAAAATCTACCAACATTTTCTATTATAAACCAATGACTTCCCCCCGGCAATTATTGAACCACTCGCAGGGCTACTTCTTTGCCCGATATTTCCCCGGGTGTCACGGCCTGGATGTATGGAACAGCCCCATCCCGCTCGGCCACCGCTGATTGCACGTCCAGGATCTTAAGGTAGTCCAGGATCAATTTGTAGTTGGATTCGAAATTTTCATAGAACATCATTATCAAATCGCCTGGCAGGGCATTATCAAGAGCTGCTTGCAGTGCTAGTGTTTCCGAGCGGATAATCTCGATCTCCTTGCGGCTGGCACCGCCGTTAACCGCCCCCCGATACAGGATTTCAGCCGCGTCGCCCGGTTTTCTGCCCCTGAGGTCGGCATCTTCCTTGATATAGATCTTCCCGAAAGCCCTACCGCACAACTGCCCCACTTCAAAGATAGACCGGTCCAACCGATCGCCGGGCATGCCGATCACCCCCACCAAGCGGCCAGCATCAAGGCTTTGAGCCAATTGAATGGCACACTGGTAACCACTCAGGTTATGGCCATAATCGAGCATTACCTGAAACTTGCCGAGATCGAAGAGGTTTAGACGGCCGGCATTAGATCGGGGATCAGCCCGGAAAGACATCAATCCCCACCTAATGGTATGGGTCGAGATCCCCAGGCAATACAAACCTGCGGCGGCCGCCAAGGCATTCTCTATGTTGCAGACGGCTTTGCCGCTAAAGGTAATAGGTATCTCATTTATGTCGATAAGTTCTATCCGGTTGCAATCGCGGTAAAGGCACACGGTTTGGTCTTCAACCACTGCGGCTAATCCGCCAGCATCGATATGCTTGATCAGGCTGGCGCCGTTGCGGTTCTGGCCAAACAACGCCAGGTTGCTCCTCACCCGAGATGCAATTATCTCAGTCATTCGGTCATCAGCGTTTAATACCGCATAACCATCCGGCTTGACCGCCTCCGCCACCAGTGACTTGACAAAAGCCAGGTCCTGAAGTGTATTTACGTCGTCAATACCCAGATGGTCATCGCTTATATTTGTAATCAAACCTACATCGGCCAGGTCGTAACCAAGACCGGATCGGATCAAGCCCCCGCGGGCAGTCTCCAAAACTGCCGCTTCAACTTCCCGGTTGTACAAGATAGCCTGGGCGCTGGCCGGTCCGGTATTATCACCCTTGGATACACATTCTGGACCGATATATGAGCCGCTAGAGCAGGTCATACCAACCTTTTTGCCAGCCAGGGTCAAAACATGACTGATCAAACGGGTGACCGTGGTTTTGCCATTGGTGCCGGTTATCGAGATGACCGGGATAGACTCATAGCCGCTAGCAAACATGTGATCGAGGATATCGGCGGCAACGTTGCAGGGGTTTCCTTCGCTGGGGTAGAGATGCATGCGCAGGCCGGGGGCAGCGTTTACCTCGATCACGGCGCCGTTAGCGGGGGTCAGCAATCTGGCGATATTATCGGTTACAATATCGATTCCCGCCACATCCAAGCCGATCACCCGAGCTGCCTTGATAGCCAACTCCTTGTTGCGGGGGTGAATATCCCGGGTGCATTCGCGGGCGCTCCCCCCGGTACTGAGATTGCCATTTCCACGCAGGTGAATAATTTCACCTGGCCGCGGTATATCCTCCGGTTCCATTTCGATGCGGGCCAGGAATTCCCGGGCCGCTGCATCAAGGACAATTTTACTCAACCGTCTTTCATGACCTTCACCCCGATCTAGCCTCATGTTCTCCTGCTCGACCAGTTCGGCAATGGTGCTGACCCCATCCCCTATAATGCAGGGAGGCCGCCGTTCGGCAACAGCCGCTACCTTGTCCCCTACCACCAGGACGCGGTAATCACGCCCCCGGATGTGTTTCTCCACCATAACCCCGTCGGAATAGTCCTGGGCCAGTTGGAATGCCTTTATCAACAAGGTTTCATTATATACATTGGCGGTAACCCCTTTGCCCTGATTGGAATCATAGGGCTTCACCACCACCGGATATCCGATCTGTTCCGCCATAACCAGCGCAGACTCCTCACTGTAGACTACTCCGCCGGCGGGGACGGGAATATTATTTTCGCGCAGCAGTTCCTTGGCCAGTTGCTTATTCTTGGCCAGATCCACGGCAATACTGCTGGTCGTACCGGGAAGGGATGCTTCAATGAAACAGGAGGCCCGACCATAGCCTAATTGCAGCAGACTATCGGACCCTATTCGACGAACCGGTATGTGGCGCCGCCGGGCTTCATCGAAAATGGCCTTGGTACTGGGTCCGAGCTGGGAATCACAGGCTGTTTCATTGAGCTCTTCAATAATATCCTCAACCGCCAAGGGCTGGCCGGTTGCAAAAGCCATGACTATCTCAGCGGCTGCATACCCGATAGCGCGGGCACTGCTTTCATTCATATATTCATAGATAATGCAGTACAAATTGGGCTCTTTTACCACTCGTGTTTTGCCAAAATAGACGTCGTATCCTAATACACTCTGCAACTCCAAGGCCAGATGCTCAGTTACGTGAGAAATCAGGGTCCCCTCCTGCAGTCTTTCCACAAAGCCGCCTTCATACCCCAATGAGCAATAATGGGTTCTCAGGCCGGGGAAGCAATTGAGTAATCGCTGATTGAATCCTTCTATTTGATTGGTAGGAACTTCGGCTAATCCTTCCAGATCAACAATCATCCTGACCACCGGGCGGTGACTGTAAATGTTTCGGCCGCTGTATCTACGGACGCTGATTACCTCCATTATTAGTCCTCCAAGGTTTAGTTAGTCTCTAAATTCTCTACTTAATGATATAGACTTTTCCATGAGGTCGAAGTGATATGGCGCCATCATCCTGAGGCAAAACCGATTTTGGTAAAATCTCAACTCTAATGCAAGGATATTACGTCGCGGGCTATAAGATCATAGCCATACCCCTTCGCCAGCACGTGTATGCAGGCATCGGTGATAGTGAGGATCTCGTCAGGTGCCAATTCTGACACATTGGTGGTTCGGATGGATCTGCCATCAATCACGGTTACCGCATTATCCCCCAAAACCTCGAAATATCCTTCCGGGTCGACCTTGATGGCTGTATTCTCGTCGATCCCAACGCCCAGCATGCCCGGATTCTCAGCTACGCCGCATAAAAGTCGCCCCAAACGGCCACGCTGGTCGAAGTGCTGATCGATGATGACCCCCTCCAGCAATCGCAATCCCGGCGCCATTTTCAGAGTACATTTGCGGGCTGCATCGTTGCTGTTGCCCTCCACAATCATAGTGCTGCACATTACCGAAGCCCCAGCGCTGGTCCCTATAATGGCCGCCCCATGGTTGAACGAATCATGCAGTTCCTCATAAACCCTTGTACCCCCCAGGATGCTGGTGATCCTCAGTTGATCTCCCCCGGTGAAGAAGAACCCGTCCATATCCCTCATGATACGAGTATTTTCTTCGGCATTGGCGTCATCCCGGGTTCTGATATCCAATATCTCTGTTTCTCTAATTCCCAGACGCGCAAATACCTCCCGGTAGGTGTGACCAGATTCCTCCGGGTGTTCGGTGGCCGTTGTTATGATGCCCAGTCTGGCGTCCTGGCCCCCGATCAAGCCTACTACTTCCTCCAGTATTTTGGGTTGCTGGTATTTGTCTTCGGCTCCGCCGATAATCACCAGAGTTCCTTTGCGGCTGCTCATAGTTTCACCTCTAATTCAATGTTCTATTTCTCAAATCTGCCCTTTCTGACTGCCTTCCCTTCGCTGACTACCACTTCTCCCTTGGCCAGCAGCCGATAAATACTCATATCCTCCTGCCTGCACACTAATATATCCGCATCGGCACCGGCCTGCAGGGTTCCCTTGCGTGGGTAAAGCTTGAGAATCCGGGCGGGATTTAAAGTGGCGGTCTTAATCACTGTGGTAATATCGAGATGAATATCCTGTATCGCTGTTTTCAGATCCTTCCATAGTTCATCGAGCCGGGCCGCTCCTGAATTGTTGGGAGCGCTGCCGTTACCGTCTGAGGATACCGTCACCTTATCCATGTTCAAACCTCTATCAACAAGCATATGCAGGGCTTGCGGCACAGGGTGACCTTGGGTTTCACCAGCGGTCAGATCAATCTGTCCCCCTCGCTGCAAGAGTTCGATGCCTTGCTCAAAAAGATGAGAATTGCGGTTTATATGGGTGGGAACGAATATTTCCAATGGAAAATCCGATTCGTCTATCAAACGGAACAGAGACTGGAGCCCTTCTTTACCGTCACCCACATGCAGGTGCAGTACTCCAGCCTTGCCGCCTAGCATCCCCCCGGCGTTAGCTTCCGAGGCCAGGATGCGCAGATCCTCTAGGGTAGGATGGTTGGAACGGTAATCGGCTATCGCGATTTCTCCCACCCCAACTACCTTGTCCAACAGCGCTATATCAGTCAGCACCCGACCAGTAAGGGTTTCGGTGGGGCTCCCGTAACTTCCGGTATATATAAAAGTGGTAATACCTTCCGCTTCCAGTCCCCGTGCCTTGGAAATAAGGGTGGCAATTCCCCGGGAGATGCTGTCAAATCCTAACACTCCTACTACCGTAGTCACTCCAGCTTCTACCACGGTGCTGAACATGACCTCGGGAATCCTGCTGATGGGCCCCTGCTCTCCGCCGCCGCCAGTTATATGGACATGTTGATCGACGATGCCCGGAAATACGTAACAGTCTCGGCAATCAATCACCTCCGTATCCCAGAGATGCTCCGCCGCGATTTCGTCCCTGATACCGCCTATGGTGCCATTAACCACCAATATGTCCTTGCACCCCAAAGCATCGGGGGCAAAAACCCGTCCGCCTTTTAAAATCTTAAACACATAGCTCTCCCGGACGTTAATTCTTTTCCATAGATTAATTGTGTCCCTGCCAGGCACAAAAAATTCTCCCACCCATTGCTATGAATAAATGAAAGGCCGAAGCTGAATGCTTCGGCCTTTATAATGCCTTGGTAGATGGTAGTTGGCCTCTATGGCGAAATTCTGCAATCAGTAAGTCTACCATGCGATTATAGCTGTATACTCCATCCCGTTGCCGATTCGATTTCAGATATAGGTGATTGGCGGCATTGCCGTACCTTCTTATTATAGTGTCGTGTTTCTTGATAAATTGGGAATAATGATCCAGATCATTCCTAACGCCTTCGCCGTATTTGACCTGTAGCTGCAGGAATTTTTCCATATCATATTCGCTCAGTGTGTTCATCGCAATAATCATTGCCAACAGACTCCCCGAGTACTGGAAGCTGGGATCAGGATTTAGGTTGCAGGTGAGGTAGGCGATGTAATTTGCTTCATCCTCTCGGGCAAAACCACGCTGGTGGGCCATCTCGTGTCCAACCGTACTGGGCAGTAGGGCATCCGGCACCGCCATGTTTATATTAGCCTCGCCGGTAAATGGAAAATACACCCCCGAAAAGCCCAAATATGACATAGGTTTACTTAGCAGAATTCCTTTTGGCGGCCCGAACCGGCCACCTAATTCCGGATAGACATACTTGGCCTGTTCATAGCCGTCAGCAGCGTTCTTAAGTGCCATGGTCTTTCCATCTGCCAATCGCATCACCCCGTTCTGATCCTCCTCCAGTCCCTGCCGCAGCTGGTTGGTACGCTCGATCAAGCTTTCGCATACCTGGGCCAATTCAGGTACCGTAGTTGGTTGAACCGGAAAATCAGCTATTTGCGCAAAACTGAGCCGGTTGTAGTTGAGTCCCCAGATTAGAATAAAAGTAAAATAGACAATACTGACCAATACAAGCAGGTTAATCAGGTCTTTGACCACGAATTCCCGAAGGGGTGTTTTGCCCTTTAATAAGCCTGCCAGCCTCTTGATAAATCCCCGTAAGATTATCATCACCAGTAGGATGACCAGGATTTCTGCCAGGGAAAACGGGAACACGCCGCTGGCCGAACTGAGAGCACCAATTAAAAGACGGTTAAAGGCGGTAGAATAATACCTCTCAACGATAGCCGACATTAGCGAGCCAATATAAGCCAGTAATGCCCCCGCAGGGAATAGCAAGCACCAATATATTTGTTTTCTAGATTTCGATAAGATAAATCTGATTTTTATTCAACCCTTTAGAATAGATCCATTGTTTTATTATGCCCCCCGCGACAGTTCCCCATCGGTTGCGGGAGTAGCCACCCATGTTATCTCCATAATTAAAGAAGGAAGCAAGAGGATCATCTCCTGCTTCCTTCCAACATACTAAACGAAGGACTAAAACCTCACCTAAGTTTAATTCTCCAGAATGCGCTTGAGGAATGTACGGGTGCGCTCATTGCGGGGGTCGTTGAAGATGACCTCGGGGGTATCGTCCTCGACGATAACACCTTCATCCATGAACACCACCCGGTGGGAAACATCACGAGCAAAAGCCATTTCATGGGTCACAACCAGCATGGTCAGACCGCTCTTGGCCAGGGCCTTCATGACCTTCAGCACTTCCCCCACCAATTCTGGATCCAAAGCTGAGGTGGGTTCGTCAAAGAGAAGGGCTTCCGGTTCCATCGACAGGGCCCGAGCGATAGCCACCCTCTGCTTCTGCCCACCGGAAATCTGACTGGGTTTGGCATTGATATACTGGGACATGCCTACCAGTTCCAGATACTCCAGAGCCGTTTTGCGGGCTTCGGTCTTGTTGCGTTTCAGGACCTTAACCTGCCCCACCATACAGTTCTGCAGAACGTTGAGGTTGTTGAACAGATTAAACTGCTGAAACACCATCCCCATCTTAGCGCGGTACACGGCAGTGGTCATCTTGTGCTGCAGAATGTTCTGCCCATGGTAGAGGATTTCACCCGCGGTAGGGTACTCCAAAAGGTTGATGCACCTCAGTAATGTCGATTTCCCCGAACCGCTGGCGCCAATAATGCACACCACTTCCCCTTTGCTAACGGAAAAGTTTATATCCTTAAGGACCTCATTACGGCCAAAATTCTTTTGCAGGTGGTTTATCTCGATAATTTTATCCATCAATGTTTCCCCCTGTCCGTGATCCGGAATTCTGCCTCAGGAACAGTCTGGGAACCATGAATCGTGTACACCGAAGGCCCTTCCAGTTTGACTTCCAAGAAACGGAGGATGCGGGTTACAGTAAAGGTCATGATAAGGTAAATCGTACAGGTAACCAAAAAGACCTCAAAGTATCTGAAGTTGTTGCCGGCGGCCGACTTGGACATGAAAAAAAGCTCGGTAACGCCTATTACATTCAGCACCGAGGTGTCCTTGATATTAATAACGAATTCATTACTGGTGGCGGGCAAGATGTTGCGCACCGCCTGAGGCAGGATTATGTTCCACATGGTTTGAGAATGGGTCATGCCGATGGAGTGAGCGGCTTCAAACTGGCCTTTATCAATGGAAAGGATGCCTCCTCGGACGATCTCCGCCATGTAAGCTCCGGTATTGATGGACACGATAAGAAAACCGGCGAAGAGTGTGGACAGGTGAATTCCGTAAACCATGGCTACTCCATAGAAGACTACCATGGCTTGGACGATCATGGGCGTACCCCGGAAAATTTCTATATAGGCCAATAGAATGATATTAATGATTTTATAAAGGAACCTGAGAATCGGGTTGGTATTAGGATCGATGGGAATTGTGCGGATAACACCGATTATAAGGCCTATACAAAAACCGATGATTGTACCGGTTAATGAGATTATAAGGGTAACCTCGGCCCCTCGAAGAAAGAGGGGCCAGTATTGCTGAGCAATATACATTACCCATTGAAAAAAACCGCTGTCTGGAGTAATTGCCATAGAATAAATGCACTCCTGTTAAATGCGACGATTAGTTCGAAGCAGGTTGATTCTTGATAGCCTGGTCCATTATGGCCTTTCTCTGATCCTCGCTCAAAGTGGATAATACCTTGTTGATACCAGCAACCAACTCGGTGTTGCCCTTCTTCACTCCTACCGCAATAGCTACATCGTCATCCGAGGCCTGGAAGCCCTGGCCGGGAGCAAACTCGACCATGGCAAATTTCGGGTTGGCAGCTGTAGCGGAAACACCTTCCGGCCGTTCAGATATGTATCCATCGATAATACCGGACTCCAGTGCTACCCGCATGGCGGGGAAATCGTCCATGGCAGTCTTCTTTTCTACATTGGGTATCTGTTCTATGACAGTATAATGGAAGGTGTTCAACTGAGCCGTGATCTTGGCTCCGGCTAATTCCGCCAGGCTCTTGGCATTTTCATATTTGGATCCCTTCTGCACTACTACCACCAGATCGGAACGATAGTAATGGTCAGAGAAATCTATGGTCAGCTTTCTATCCGCGGTGGGTGACATACCGGCAATAATAGCGTCAATACTACCGGATTGGACCGCTGGTGACAGTCCAGCCCAGGCGGTTTTCACAATAACCAGATCCTTGTCCATGCCTTTGGCAATAAGTTTGGCAATTTCCACATCATAGCCACCGGCAAATTCCTGACTGCCGGAGATGGGAACCGCACCGTTGGCATCAGTGGCCTGAGTCCAGTTAAAGGGAGGATAGCCGCATTCCATGCCCACCTTTAATTGACTCTTGGCACCGCCATTTGAAGATTGGCAGCCAGCGATGGCGAATATGCCAATCAGCAAGGCTGCACAAAGTGCCAGACTAATAAACTTCCTCATACCACTTCTCCTCACGTAAAATATTTGGTGTTTTTCCGCACAATTCGACCTGAATAATTTTAACACAAAACCGCCCTAATGAGACTGCTTAATAACTTAATATTGGTTAGCAACCCCGAAAGGCAAAAAGCCGTGGATTTCAGTACCCCTTATTTTGATGCCGGTCTCATTATCGCTGTAGCCGAAAAAACCACGGGGATTGCTACCCTGGATGATCTGCAGGGCAAAAAGATCGGATGCCAGGTGGGAACCATCGGAGCCGACGCCAGCAACAGTGTGAAGGCCAAGAATTCTAAAACAGAAGTCAGAGTTTTTGACAACATCGGCGAAGCCTTTATGGAACTGGAGAAGGGCGGCGTCGATGCAGTGGTGAATGATCATCCGGTAACAGCCTACTATATCAAAACCAGCGGCCAGGGCAAGACCAAAATGGTGGGCGATGTCTTCTCTGCCGACGATAAGTACGGAATTGCAGTCAAAAAGGGCAACGCTGAAATGCTGAAGGCCGTCAACGATGGTCTGGCCAAGATCAAAGCCGACGGCAAATATCAAGAAATTTACAAGAAATGGTTTGGGTAGGAAACGGAGTGCACAACAATAGAGGCGCGAGATAAAACTCGCGCTTTTATTATGTTTTGGCTGGTTCAAGGAGGTTTACATGATCCAAGTTACTGCACACATTGTCGGTGTTGACATCATAGAGAGAATGATGGACATACATGGTTTCGAGGTGGTGGCCAACAGTTTTTCTTCCTTTATAATCGGCGCCCTCATCACCCTGGAGCTGACCGCGCTGGCAGTTGCCTTCGGAATGATCCTGGGTCTGATTTTCGGCCTGCTGAGGCTGGCGCCTAACTTCAAAATTGGCTACTATTTTGCAGGCTTATACATCGATTTCTTTCGCGGGACTCCCCTTTTCGTGCAGATCCTGCTGCTCTATTTTGGCGTTCTGCCGATATTTGGCGAAGTCGGGGCATTCACTAGTGCGGTTATCGCCTGTACCCTGAACAGCGGAGCCTACATCGCTGAAATCGTCCGGGCCGGCATTCAAGCCATCGACAAGGGACAGATGGAGGCGGGTCGTTCGCTGGGTATGAATCACCGCCAGGCCATGTGGTACATCATTTTGCCCCAGGCTTATAAAGTTGTGATACCGCCTTTGATCAACGAATTCATTGCCATGCTCAAAGACACCTCGCTGGTATCCATCATTGGTGTTTCTGAATTGACCCTGCGGGGCAAGCTGATTTATGCCAGCAGTTATGAACCGGCCTGGGTATGGGGTACGGTGGCTGTCATCTATTTTATAATGACCAAACTCCTGGCCATGTTTGGTGATTATATGGAGAGGAGGTTGGCAACCGAATGATCCGGGTAAAGAATGTCTACAAAAGCTTTGATCACTTGGAGGTCCTCAAAGGGATCAACTGTTATGTGGCGCCCCGGGAGGTGGTGTGTGTGATCGGTCCCAGCGGCTCGGGCAAGAGCACCCTGCTGCGCTGCATCAACCAGTTGGAACCAGTCCAATCCGGGGATATCATAATCAACGGGATGGACATCACTCATCCCAGCATCGACATCAATAAGATACGCCAACAGGTAGGCATGGTGTTCCAGTTGTTCAACCTTTTCCCCCATAAAACCACCCTTGAAAACATTACCCTGGCGCCCATCAAGATTCTCAAGATCAGCCCCGCCGAGGCCCATGAGCGGGCTATGGATCTTTTGGGCAAAGTAGGGCTTTTGGACAAAGCCGATGTTTACCCCAGCAAGTTGTCCGGCGGGCAGAAACAGCGGGTAGCTATTGCCCGGGCTCTGGCCATGCAGCCCAAAGTGATGCTGTTCGACGAACCTACCTCCGCCCTGGACCCGGAAATGGTAGGTGAAGTATTGGAGGTGATGAAGGATTTAGCTCATGAAGGCATGACTATGATGGTGGTCACGCATGAAATGGGTTTTGCCCGCGAAGTGGGCCATCGGGTGATATTTATGGATGAGGGCGTCATCGTTGAGGAAGGTACACCGGACCAGATTTTTGATAATGCCAGCAATCCGCGGACGCAGTCATTTTTAAGCAAAGTCCTATAGAAGGTGTTATGGATATTAGGATCTTGCCTGGAAACCGCTCCTCCACGCAAATGGTGCAAATAGTCCAATATTTACTTGTTTACCCTGCTGAAGTAAAATATAACTATTACATATCTAAAGGAGGCTACCAAGTTGAAGAAAAGACTGGCACTCATTTTATTACTTTGTTTCTCATTGACCATGTTGGTTACCGGCTGTGCCCAGAAACCTGCTGAAACTCCGCAAAATGCCGGAACCCAGACTCAAACCCAGGAACCCGCCGACAAGTCCTTCCAGACCATCAAAGATAAAGGTTTCTTTACTCTGGGCCTGGACGACGCATTTCCTCCCATGGGATTCAGGGATGAAAAGACCAATGAAATAGTAGGTTTCGATATCGACCTGGCCAAGGAAGCCGCCAAGAGAATGGGCGTAGAGGTCAAATTCCAACCGGTCATCTGGGATACGGTAGTAGAAGAATTGAACAACGGTAAGATAGATGTGATCTGGAACGGCCTTACCATCACCCCCGCCCGCCAGGAGAAGATCGCTTTTACCCAGCCCTATATTACCGATAAGCAAATAATCGTGGTGAAAAAGGGTTCCCCCTTGGCTGACAAAAAAGCCTTGGCCGGTAAGAAAGTCGGTATTCAGGCAGCCAGCAGCGCTATCGAAGCAGTAGAGAAAGACAAGGCTACTTTCGATTCCTTGGGAGAATTGGTGCAGTTCGACAATAACGTCGATGCCTTGCTCGACCTTAAATCAGGCCGCATAGACGCAGTCGTGGTTGACGAAGTAGTAGGACGTTACTATTTGGCCAAGCATGCTGAGGATTACCAGGTGCTGACCGAAAACTTCGGTGAGGAATCCTTTGGCGTAGGCGTGAGAAAGGCTGATGTAACCTTCTTAGCCGAATTACAGAAGGCTCTGGATGCTATGAAGGCGGACGGAACTTCAAAGCAGATATCTGAGAAATGGTTTGGAGAAAACCTGATCAAGTAGATAAAATAAACTGGTACTGGATTATTTTTTGATCTTACTCTATTATTGGAAGCAAGGGCTGACTGTGTTGGAGCAGTCAGCCTTTATTTTGAGCACTCATATTAATTTATAAGAGGTTCTCTATGGAATACTTGGCTTCATTGTTTCCTTTTATGATGGAAGGCACCGTTGTTACCTTGAAAATCTTTTTCATTTCTTTAATTACGTCATTACCGTTGGGGGTCGTGTTTGCCATGACCCGCCTTTCCAAATTAGCCCCTCTAAGTGTAGCCACTCAGTTCTATATCTGGCTTTTCCGGGGTACTCCCCTATTGCTGCAGCTGCTGTTCATATATTTTGGCTTGCCTATAATCGGCATCAATATCGACCGTTTTCCAGCCGCCCTGCTGGCCTTTATCCTCAATTACACTGCTTACCTGGCGGAGGTGTACCGCTCCGGCATTCAATCAATTGACCGGGGACAGTTCGAGGCGGCTGACGTGCTGGGTTTGAGCCGCTGGCAAACCTTATCCCGGATCATCTTGCCGCAGATGATAAAGAGAGTATTACCCCCCATCAGTAATGAAGTTATCAATCTGATTAAGGATACTTCCCTGGTTTATGCAATCGGTATCAGTGAACTCCTGCGGGTGGCGAAGATTGCTGCAGTGCGGGATGCCTTGTTTGTCCCCTTCATTATGGCGGCGATATTTTATCTCGTAATGACCGCGGTTATCCAGCAGACTTTCAAGTGGCTGGAAGACCATTACGCCTATTATCGATAGGAGCAGGATTATGTATATACTCAAAGCTACCGAAGTGTATAAGGATTTTCATACCAATGAAGTATTAAAAGGCGTGTCCATGCAGGTCGACAAGGGCGAGGTAATAGCCATTATCGGCCCTTCTGGATCTGGCAAGAGTACCTTCCTGCGCTGCCTGAACCGTTTGGAAACCATTGACCGGGGCAGTATCGAAATCGAAGGCGAGTTTATGGTGAAGAACGGTCCCAACGGCAAAGCGGTATATGCCAACGAAAAAGATATTGCCCGTATGCGCCTGAAAATGGGGATGGTTTTTCAGAACTTCAATCTCTTCCCGCATAAATCGGTGCTGGAGAACCTGATGATGGCGCCTATGCTGGTAAATGGGATTGATAGCAGTACCGCCCGCGATACCGCCATGATGTATCTGGAAAAGGTAGGAATGGCCCAGAATGGCTCCAATTACCCCTATCAACTGTCGGGGGGAATGCAGCAGCGGGTGGCAATAGCCCGGGCATTGTGCATGAACCCCGCTATAATGTGTTTTGATGAACCAACCTCAGCCCTCGATCCGGAATTAACCGGGGAGGTACTGCAGGTCATGAAAGATCTGGCCATGGAACACATGACCATGGTAGTGGTCACCCACGAAATAGGCTTTGCCCGTGAAGTCGCCCAGCGTGTTATCTTCATGGACGAGGGCGCCATAGTTGAGGAAGGCAATGCCGAAGACGTATTGCTGCACCCGCAGCAATCAAGAACCAAGGAGTTTCTCAGCAAGGTGCTGATGGCCAGGTAAAATAAAGTATGCATAAATATACTGGTTTCCACGCTGTCGCTTAACGTCCGCCCGTATATTATGCATACCATAGAGAGGAATTCCTTAAGTTTTCAGTTGTCTCGCTCCGTCCCCTTTCACTCGGGATTTCTCGTCACTTCTTTCGGAGTTTCTCTATCTCCTCTTCAACTTCCTCGGCACCTTCGCGATAGAATTTTTCCTCGTCGGGGGCCAGTTCCTTCAAGAGCCTCAGAAACTCACCGGCATGTACTCTCTCCTCGTCGGCGATATCCTTGAGGACCTCGATGGCCAGTTCATTGTCGGTGGCTTCGGCCAGCTGCATATAAAGCTGGATGGCTTCATACTCCGCCGCAATCATGAAGCGGATCGCCCGGATTAGTTCTGCTTCAGTCAGCTTGCGTTCTCTCGTCAGTCCAGAAAAAGAGTTTCCAAAATCAGGCATGCTCTCACCCTCCTTGTAAGGTCGATTTCAACGGTTTTAAAGATTACAGTAAAACATCATTAATTGGGGTCAATTGTCTCCTGCCTTATTTTAACACAACCGGGGCGCCGGTTGGTTAGGACGATACGTTCGCGCCCAGCGCAAAAGGGCCGCAACAACAGGACAGCATGATGGCGTACCAAACCAGTCGGCTCTTATCGGTGACGGAAGATCTATATAAAGTCTTCCAGGTTCTGTACCAGTTTATCCATGCAATCGATCAAAGGCGAATGGCCCGAGTCGGAGAGAATGACCAATCGACCCACGGCCCCAAGAGCGGCAGCGATTTCCTCACCGGTGAAGGGAGGTACTACCAGATCACGGTCCCCTTGCAGAATCAAGGTGGGAGCAGTTATGAGCTTTACCCGTCCGTTACCGGGCACCAGCCCGTTATGCTCGGTCGAAATATTGAAACGGAGCAGGGCATAATGAATATCGGCCACATTTCTCTGGGTCATGGCATCGTCCAGGTACTCCTCGTACAATTCATCGCTGGGCCGGTTTTTGTTGTACATCACCTTATCCCAAATGCGGCGAATAAATTCGCGATTGGGGTATACGTTATATTTCTTCATGTGATCAAGGCTCCAATTGGACACTTTGGAACCCAGTTTGCGCAAGGTGGCGTAATCTACGGGGCTATTCTCCGTGCGGATCAAACGATAGCCTTTTATACCCACCGAGTCGATCAAGACCATTCTATCAACATAACCCGGGTTGTCAGCAGCAAACTGCATGGCCACCCCGCCTCCAGTCGACCACCCCACCAGCGTGAAACGTTTCAGTTCCAGTTGGTCAGCCCAGAATTTGATGTCATCGGCCAGGTCTTTCAGGGACGATATGCGCTGGTTGTAGGTGGAGGCGCCGAAACCACGCATATCGGGGGCGAATATCTTATACCGGTCTTCCATCCTCTCCATTAATATCTCCATATGTTTGGAAGAGGTCATATTGCCATGCAACATGACCACCGGCGGTCCAACCCTACCCGCCTCCCGGTACCCGATAGTCTCACCGTTGATTAGTCCTATCTTTCTGATCTCATATATGTCCGGCAGGATGCTCCCTCCTCTGGGTTCATAAATATCTATTTATATAATAGTACAAATCGCCGGGCTTAAGGCAAATTGAGAAGAGTGACCGAACACAGCAAAATTGAGAAGCACCACCCCAACCGAGATGGTGCCTCAATAAAAATTCATTTGTTCAACAACTGACCTATTTCAGGGCTTTACCTTCGGAAGGGTAATCCGTACAATCTTCCCTGCGTATAATGTCTTTGCTCACCAGGGCTCCATCCTCCATCCAGTAGACCGCATCGGTCATGACATCCGCTTCCCGGCGGTGATGAGTCACCATAACCGTAGTGATACGTTTCCCCCGCAATAATTGATCAATATGGATCATTAATTCCTCTCTGATCTCTTTATCAAGATTAGAGAAGGGTTCATCTAAAAATATGATCTCCGGATCAACCACCAGCGCCTGGGCGATGGCCACCCGCTGGGCTTCGCCACCGGAGAGCGAACGGGCCCGACGGTGAGCCAAGTGAGCAACCTCCATCTGTTCCAGACTATCCATTATCCGCCTGGTTCTTTCTTTGCGATTGATACCCCGGAATTTCAGGCCCAGATCCACATTCTCCACCACGTTCAGATCCAACAACATTGGTTTTTGAAAAACCATGGCCATGCGGCGCTGCAATTCCAAGCGTGGGTGTTCCTCCAGGCTCTTGCCGAAATATTTGAGCTTGCCGCTGGTAGGATCCTGCAACAGGGCCATCACAAACAACAGGCTGCTTTTGCCGGCTCCGTTGGGGCCCATCAAACTCACTGATTCTCCTGATTCCAAAGAAAATGTCGGCACATCAAGAATCTTTCTGCCACCGAGTACAAGGGTCATGTCCTGGATCTCAATTACCGCACTCATGATTCTCTCCTCCATTGCTGAACGGTAGTCAAGAATGCGGTGACGCCATAAGCAAGCAGCAATAGGATAATACTTATGGCGATGGCCACATCAAAATTGCCCTTATTGACTTCCAGCACCGTAGCAGTGGTCAGGACCCTGGTCTGGCCGGTAATATTACCACCAACCATCTGCGACGCCCCGACCTCCGATATAACCCCGCCAAAACCCGCCATAACCGCGGCCAACAATCCCAGCCGGGCTTCCCGGACCAGGCTCCACAACATCTGGATCTGATTGGCACCCAAGGCCTTTAACTGCAGACGAATGCGAGGATGGATTTGCTGGATCGCAGCCAGAGTAAAACTGGTCACAATCGGTGACGCTATTACTGCTTGGGCTATCACAATGGCATAAGGGGTATAAATAATGTTGAAGGCTCCAAAAGGGCCTGAACGCCAGAGAAAGATACTCACCCATAGACCTACCACCACCGGCGGCAGCCCCATCCCGAAATTGGCCAAACTGACCAGGAAGTTGCGGCCGGGAAATCTCTTCAAGGCCAGCAACCAGCCAAGGGGGACCCCGATTAAAACACTGATAAGGGTTGCGGAGCCCGATACCTTGAATGTAAGAATGGTCACCTCCAATACCGCGGGGTCCAAAGAAATAAGTAAATAAAATGCCTGGACCAGGCCCTCCCAGATTAGTTCCACATATTCACATCCCTATCTGCGTTATAGAGTCTATGCCGCCTTGCCCAAATCTTCTTCGTTCTTGCCGGCATCGGGGAAGAATAAGGGCTGTCCATATTTGTCGACGCCAAAGGTTTTAATGATATCCTGAGTTGCCGGTGCCACCATAAAATCGGCAAATGCCTTGGCGCCCTCAAAGTTTACCTTGGGCCATTTCTCCGGATTTACAGTCATAACATGATAGATATTCAAGAGAGCTTTCTCGCCCTCAACCATTGGAACCAGAGCTACGTTCTTCATTTGAGCCAGGTAAGTACCCCGGTCAGTAAGCGTATAGCCATTCTTTTGGTTGGCGATGGTTATGGTAGCACCCATTCCCTGTCCAGCTTCCTGGTAATTAGGTCCAACTGCAGGGGTGATGCCCGCCGCTTTCCACAGGCTCAATTCCATGTTATGAGTTCCAGATTTATCTCCTCTGGAGATAAACATACTATTGGTATCTTTGATTTTCTTCAATGCCTCGGCGGAACTGGTCATGCCCTTGATTCCAGCCGGGTCATCCGCCGGACCTATGAGCAGGAAATCATTATGCATTACCAGCATACGGTTGGTGGCAAAGCCTTTTTCCACCAGTTCGAGTTCGGCAGCTGGTGAATGTACCAGCAGGACATCGGCTTCGCCTTTTTCACCCATAGCCAGGGCGGCGCCAGTGCCAACCGATACTGTTTTGACTACATATCCGGTTTGTTTCTCAAATTCAGGAACCAAAACATCCAGCAACCCGGTGTCCTGCGTGCTGGTGGTGGTGGCCAGGATAAGATTGGGATTGGCAGGTGCTTTCGGGGCAGCCGGCTGATTGGCCGGCGGTTGGGCGGCCTGTTGGGCACAGCCCACCAGTGACAGCATGAAAACCATTACCATGGCGAGAGTAATAAACCTCTTTTTACTAAACAAGATTATACCTCCTTTGAATCATTAATTAAGTGATTGTGCCAGCGTTGTCCCTCCCTGACATTCCAAACACGAAAAAGCCGGACCCGCAGTGACGCAGATACGACTCAGTTTGATCCAATCCAATTCACTCTCCTTTCCGAATGCGGGAGGCACATTTGTTTCCTCTTGTACCTTTTGGACTGACCCTCATACCCTTCTGGCTGCAGAGGCCCAGACTCGGAGATAAATTATTAACAGTGTTAGAAATTCGACTCTAATTGCCAATATTCCTGCTAAGTTACATACTTTACGCAGATTATACTACAATTTCCATACATAGGTGTAGGGCGGGCGAATTTCGAAGATCCCGGTCCACATTTTCAAATTATGTCGAAGCGGCCTGGTTTTCTTTTCGGGGCTCGTGGTGAGACGGCCGGATAACCCAAGGTTACCGCAGCGATGAATTGGCCTTTGTCGGGAGCGAATTCTTTCTCCAAGATGTGTGCATGTCCAGTCGTTATTGGTGCGGTCATCCAGCAGGATCCTAGCCCCCGGTCATAGGCCATCAGGCACAGATTCTGGATTGCGGCGGCGGTCGATTCGACCAGAGTCAGGTCCAGATCTGGACTGGGTTTGAGAAGAAAGACGAGAATGTAGACCTGAGCATTCCCAAGGCCTTTCAGAAACCCTCTGGTCTCAGCTACCACCTCTGGATGGCGGGGGAACAATTGCTCTAGGTCCTCTTTGATATCAAAGCTGATTTCATCAAATATGTGACGTAGTTTTTCCAGCTGGGCATCGCTTCTAAGCGCCAGGAAGTACCAAGGCTGAGTGTTATTGCCCGATGGGGCCATGAGTGCAGCCTCGATTATCTCTTGGAGCACTTCTGGTTCGATGGGCTGGTCTGTGTACTTTCGTATGCTGCGGCGGCCATAGATTGCATCTCTGGTCTCCAAGCAACCACCTCCCTTGAGGATCTAGGAATGCTATCTGCAACGGATCGGGAAAAATACAGCTTCCAGTTACAGATTGATATGTTCATAAACGTAATGTTGTCAATACTATACAGTAAATTCAACATAACCGGGAAGGTGATATCCATGAATAAATATGAGCTGTTCAGGGAGTGCAGCGACCACTTGCTGAATGACCACCAACCCTCACTGTATTTGCGCGATTTGGATGAGAAGGGGTGGTTGGCTGCAATCATGCCCTTCGACTTGCTGCTTGGATTGAAGGAAATCGAACAATCACCGATGTTTCATCCGGAAGGAGATGTGTGGGAACATACCCTGCTGGTAGTGGACCGGGCGGCACTTTGTCGTGAGCTGAGCACCACCCCGCTGGTTTTTATGTGGGCGGCACTGCTGCACGATGTGGGCAAGATACCCACCACCAAAATTCGGCGGGGGCGCATCACCGCTTATGACCATGATCGCGAAGGCGCGGCTATGGCAGCTCTATTCCTGCGCGAACTAACAGATGATGAAAATTTCATCGCAGGGGTCACACGGCTTGTCCGCTGGCACATGCAGAGCCTCTATGTAAACAAGCGATTGCCCTTTGCCAAGGTAAACGAGATGCTGACCGAGGTGCCTTTGGAGGAAATAGCGCTATTCTCGCTCTGTGACCGGTTGGGGCGCGGCGATATGGATGAATCGGCCCGGCAACTGGAAATAGCCGGGATTAAAGCTTTCATGGAACAATGTCATCAAGACCAAGTGCGTGACCACTAGAACAAACTAAGCCATTACCCTCCAGCCATTCTGGCCGGCATAGTCCAACAAGTGAGGATCAGGCCGAACGGCTATCTTGTCCCCCACCGTCTCCATGATATAGATGTCGGTAAGACTGTCGCCATAAGCCCGACTGGCCTGCCAATCAATGTCCTGAGCGCTGAAAGCCTCAAGCAGCATATTTCTTTTGGCCTGGCCGTCCACGAAACGGGTATCTCCATGGGAGTCGTAAACGTCATCGCGGTATACCAACTGGGCCCCCAGCACTGTATCGATACCCAAGTCGGCACCTATGATCTGCAGCATTTCCAGATAGGAACCGGAGACCAGCACACAGTGGAATCCCTCCCGGCGAGCGGATTCAATTTCCTCCAGGACGGCAGGATTGAAATGAACTTTCAGGTACGGATACGCTTGCCGAAAAAATTCCACTATTTCAGAGCGGCGCAAACCGATATACAAGCGATTGAAGCGCTTGAACGCCAGCCTCTTCATATTCTCCCTAGAGATCAGTCTGAGTTTGAAAGCAAACCACACCGGCAATACCGCTGCCCCTACTGAGTAACAACGCAGGCGGGAGCGGCCCTGCCTCAGCCATTCCTTGGCCAAGCAGGGCAGAGTGTCCTTCTGCAGCAATGTACCATCAAAATCGAAAATCGCCAGTTTCACAGTCAGCCTCGAGAAAGAATAGTAGTGCGCATCCATGTAAATCCTGAACCCGGTTACACGCGGCCCCGGATGCTATCACTCCCTGTATTTTACCAGAATGCGTCCTGTACACGCCAACCCAAGGCAATCAAACCTGTAAAGCGTCATACTGTCAGGCTGAGCCCTGCTAAATCAGAGAATGTTCTCCAGGGTTATCTCTTCCTTGCGGGGAATGTGTTCGATCATAACTCTGGTCTCAGCCAGTTGGCCCATCGAAAGGGCATCGTCACGCCTAGAAACATATTCCTTGCAGCGGGCCAGGGAAAACTCGATATTGTCCATCTCTTCATGCTCCAAAAAAACCGGCCACCATTTAGCCTCCTTTTCCCATTTCCGCTCCAACTCGTCGACCTGGAAGGATGCTTCTGACCAATTCCCGCTTTCGATTTGTTCATACACGACCTCTATTTGCTGGACCAGACGCACAGATGAATCCAGCAGCCAGTCATTCATCCAAAAACCTGCGCCTATCAGCAAGCCCAGGCCAATAAAAACTCCGATCATAAGTCGCATAATTATTTATCTTCCCCTTACGCGTTGGTTGGTTGGGCATTTTTCACCTGGTAATAGAGCTGGCCCCGGCTATCCAAGGTGGCAAAAAATATATCATGGTGGGATCTGACCCCGGAATTGGCAAGCTCCCGCTCCAGCCAGGCCATGTCCCGGTTGGCCTTGGCCAAATTCGCTTCGATTACCCGCCCGTCTATAATCAGGGTCACCGGCAGACCCTCATAATCAGGCCAGATGTCCATGTCCTGAGGTTGAACCGGCCTTTTGGCCGATTTTAGGATCACGCTCAGCTCCCCGCTGGTTTCCAGGATGGCATACTCAACGTCGGACACATCGAACACCCCTTTTTGGCGCAGTTGTTCGAGTAATTCATTGATGTTGAGGCGCAAACGCCGCAATTCCGCCTCCAGGATGCGTGAGTTTTCGATCAGCACGCTGGGTTGGCCAGCAATTACTCCCCTGGCTTTTTCACTTTTTAGGGAAATTAATGAGAGGGTGATTTCTGCCGCTACTAGTAAAAAAATCGGGATGATTCCGTTAAACAAAGGGATACCGGTGTTTTGCATGGGTATGGAAGCTAGTTCGGAGATCATGATTATGACCACCAGTTCATAAGGCTGTAGCTGGCCGATCTGCCGCTTGCCCATCAAGCGCAGCAACAGAACCGTGGTCAAATATAGGATCAGTGTTCGGATAATAATCAGGATCATGGCGGCTGGTCCTTTCCTAATGGAATCATGGCCTAACACCAAGCCAAAGCAGACAACCATGGTCGACTATGGCTGGGAGCCCGGACCCCCAGCCATAATGCCAGCCATTGCTGCTACCTGCATTTATCCTATATCTTCTCACTATATTTTGGATTTATGCGATGCAAATGGTAGGTGAGGCAGATTCGCCTGCCCATATTTGACCTTAGACCAAACCACTCCCGGCCAGAGCATCAATTTGCTCCTTAATCTTCTCTTCCCCGGTCAGCTCGTAGGCAATGGAATAAAAATACACAGCAGCATCAAGAGCCCCTTCCTGGCTGGCTTCATTGCCGATCGACAGCGCAATCTGCACCACCAGTGGATTAGGCCCCATCTGGATATGATTCTGTTCGAACAACTCGGTCAGCCGCTCAAGGGTGGGCGCAATAATGTTTCCCTCGGTGACTTGGGCTATATACGCCAACTCCGCTCTGGCGGCCTGGTTATCCGGTTCGAAACCCAGGCTCAAAAAAAACAAGGCGGTAGCCAGTTCAAAATCTTCCTTCTCGATATAATAGTAGCCCAGATTTCGATAGCCGCGGGTGAGATTTTCCGTCTGATATGCCCTTTCGAGGGCTTTCACTGTGACCTCGTAGAATTCCTGCCACTGTTTTCTCCTTTTATATACCTCCCCGAGCGCGTACAGAGTATCCGCCCGCATCGGATTCCAGCGAGCGGCGTTAAGCAAGGCCGCTTCTGCTTCATCGATCCGTTCCAGATCCAACAGGAGATTACCGTAAATAAAGTACATTTCCGAGTAATCATCATGGACATGCTGAATATCCCGTTCCGGATGGTACAGCTCCCGGTATAGCATGTCCTCCAGGAAGTTGTTGAATGAAAAATACGCTTGCGCCTCATTATCGGTGTACTGGTCTGACTCTTCGACCTTGGCTACCAACCCCTCCAGCAATTCCAACGCCGCCTGGTAATCCTTCTGGAAAATCTGAAACTGGACTTCCTGCATCACCGCGCCGATGCCCTGTTGGTCCTGGTTAATCATCTCATCCCAAGCCTGCTTCTGATCCTCCGGCAGCATCTCGTAAATCATGGCCCCTATGCTGCTCAAGAGCTCCTGCCCATGGGTGTGGTCCTTGTATTTTTCCGCCTGCTGCATCAGGTATGGAATGTCCTGGTTGGGATCCCCGGTTAGTTTTGCGGTGATATTGTTCATAATGGTCTCGTATTTCAATATGTTGCCTCCCCTGCGCGAAACGCGTTTAATCCAATACCGTGCTTATTCATGAGAGGCGTTGTCCCGCCGGAGATAGCGCTTCTCAATAGGATTTACCATTATCTATTAAAGTCTATTATCATCCCCCTGCCGGTTAAATAATTCAATGTCTATGGTAACTGTATCCCGCTTCTCTAACTGGCAGTGATATTTATCCATCGGCCAGGTTTGAGATCGGGATCGTGGACAACGTAGGTGTCGCTTATTAGGTCATGCAAAGACTGTTTCCGAGGATGGACGGCGCAAACCAGATACCCGAGATTGGTGCCCAATAATTGGGACAGGGGGCGGCCAAACAGTTCCCGCACTATTACTGTCGGCCATGTTAAGGCCTGTCCGTCGGTTTGGATAACTTTAAGGCCAATGATCATTTTCCCAAGCGTTTGTCCGAAGAATCCAGTAATTAGTATAAGGTAAGCAACTCCCCAAATGCCAGGAAACAGACTGTTGTACAATACATAGGACTGTACCGTATCATACCCTAGTCCTGCTGGCCATACCAGCCTGAATACTATCTGACTGGTTAGGGCGATGACGGTGATGTCAATCAAGAAAGCCCAGAATCGGGGCCAAAATCCCGCCAGACGATAGGCGTGGTCTCCACCGGAGTTGAGCCCAGGGTTGGCAGCATTGGATTCCACAATTTCACTCACGACTATCTCCCCTTTCGTTAGGAATGATAAAGATACATTGGTCTGGGAACAATGTTCTCCATGTCCTTTTGGAATCCCAGCAAATCCAATTGGGGCGATAGCAGCGACAACAGCCAATTCATATTATACGGAGGAGGATTTTTGAACAACAATACATTGGGATCACTTTCTTGAATCATGTTCCCTGCTTCCGCAATGGCTGCATCCAGGTCACCAATCCCGTCTATCAATCCGACATTCAGGGCTTGTGTGGCGGTATAAATACGGCCGTCCGCCAGGTTAATCACAGTCTGGCGATCCATTTTTCTCCCCTGCGACACTACATCAACAAAGAATCCATAACTCTCGTCGATAATACTCTGCATGATTGCTCTTTCTTCATCCGTCGTCGCGCGCATAGGGTTAAGCATATCCTTGTTGTCCCCGCTCTTGAAAACCTCTTCCTGGATGCCAATTTTCTTGGCCAGTTCCTGATAATTATAGGAACTCATGATAACCCCGATAGATCCTGTAATGGTAGTGCGTTGGGCAAATATTTTGTCGGCCGGCATGGCCAGGTAATACCCCCCGGAAGCCGCCATGGAACCCATGGATACTATCAAGGGTTTATTATGCTTCTCTTTCATTTTCATAATCTTGTGGTAGGCTTCGTCGCTTTCATACAATCCTCCCCCGGGGGAGTCTATGACCATCACCACCGCCTTAATGTCCGGACGGGTAAATGCTTCTTCCACCTGCTGCAGAAATGACTGGTGATTGTAGGCAGCCGGGTCGGTACTGAACGACAGTGCCTGATTGATAATCGTACCATCTACCCTGATCAGGGCAATGTTATCGCCGCTGCCCTCTTTGTAGGTCTCGGTGCGGAACGCCTTTGAGGTTAGAAGAGACAACCCTTCTGGTGCAGACACACTCTTATTAACGTCCGTTCGCGCATATACTACCAGCAATAAAACAACCAGCCCCACGGCAACCCACCGCTTCCTGTTCATAAATACCCTCCTTCTCTACGAAGTAAATATGATCGCCATTAAGGGGATCACATCTGCTTTCGTCATGGCCTGGTTCCTCGAATCAAGACCCCTGACCTGTATCTATTAATCTACCACATCCTGTAACACATTTGGTTGTGGGAAGCACTGAGGAGGTTAGGATCGCTGTCCAGGAGGCTGCGGTACCGTCCCCATGCCTCGCTTCCTTTGTTGAGGTGACTTATTTATACTATAGACAGGCATACTTTATAAGCTGAGTTTTTACAGTGATCGCGAACAGGCTCCACGACTCTATGTCAATAATGAAGGAGGGTGGTTTACTTTGCCAGAGGTTTCTGTACTCGCTGGGGGTCAAACCGGCTATGGTATCGATAGCGCCGGAGTACTGATCAGCAGGCTTTTCAGCCGGCTGGGCTATCGAATTTACTTGAAGCATGATTATCCTTCCCTGATCCGCGGTGGACACCAGTTCGTCATCGTCCGGGCGTCGAAGGATCAGATTGCCGCTCACTCCGATCTGGTAGACATTGTACTCGGCTTTAACCAGGATGCCATCGACCTGCATAAAACCAATCTAAAGGAAAATACCCTGATAATCTACGATTCTGCCCGAGTCCAGCTGGATGGCTTGTCGCAGTCGACGGTAATTAATCTGAACGTCCGGGAAATCCTTGATGCTGCTGGCGCCTCGCCGGCTATGGACCGATTTTGCTTGATCGGCGCACTCTGCCGGGCCTTGCAGATAGATTTTGTCTTTCTTGAGGAACTGATCCTCAAATTTGATGCAGAGTTGGCGGAGCTAAAGCTGCGTACCGCCCGCATGGGCTATGATCAGGCCCGCCCGGTGGATACTCTGCAACCGCTGGCACAGCCCGTCCTGCCGGCCCTGAACGGATGTCAGGCCATGGGCCTCGGCTTGCTGAAAGCTGGCATGCAAGCCTATATCGGCTACCCAATGACCCCGGTCTCGCCGCTGTTGGAGTTATTTGCTGGACTGGAGCCGGAATTCGGCCTGCATGTTGTACTGCCGGAGAGTGAAATCGCAGTGATGCTGAGTGCCTTGGGCTATTCCTATATGGGAGTGAAGAATGCCGTCGGCACCTCGGGAGGGGGCTTTAGCTTGATGGTCGAGGGCCTGGGGCTGGCCGGTCAGGCGGAACTCCCGGTGGTCGTGGTTATGGCGCAAAGAAGCGGGCCCTCTACCGGCATGCCTACCTATACCGCCCAGACCGATCTGCATTTTGTCCTTCATGCCGGCCATGGCGAGTTCCCTCGTTTGGTCGTCGCTCCCGGCGATGCCGACGAAGCTTATTACTGGGCCGGAGTGGCTATGAACAAGGCCTGGTATTACCAGATGCCGGCCTTCATCCTGGTTGATAGGACAGTGTGCCTGAATATGTATAGTTTTGACAGCCAGTCAGTACCCGAGCTGGAGGATGAGCCGCCCATACTTTGGCAGGGGCCTGGGCGCTATCAGCGTTACCAAAAAACCGAGAATGGTATTTCGCCTCTGGCCTTTCCCCCTCTGCCCGGACAAGCGGTCAAAACCAACAGTTATGTTCATGATGAATATGGAGTGGTTAGTGAGAACCCGGCCATTGCCAAAGGCGTTGTGGATAAGGGCCTCCTCAAGGAACGGCATTTGGCTGAGGAGCTGCTGTCCTGGCCTGCGGTAAAGGTTTACGGGCAGGGATCTGAGGCGCTCTTGTGCTGGGGCTCCAATAAAGGGGTATGTATTGAGGTGGCCGGTAAGCTTGGATTGAAGGTAATTCAGCTGCTGGTACTGGCTCCGTTTCCAAGTCAAGCGTTAGCGGAGGCCTTAGATGGAGTTGAGCGGCTAATCAGCGTGGAATGCAACGCCACTGGACAGTTGGCGCAGCTGCTGGAGCAAAACCGCTTTCATGTGGATGAACAAATCTTGAAGTACGATGGCCGCCCGATTTCCCTGGAAGACCTGGAAACTTCGCTGAGGAGGGTGATGAAATGAACGGGCTGAGAACGACTGCACCGATTGCCTGGTGTCCCGGCTGCGGCAACTTTGAAATCCTGAACAGTGTAATGGCGGTTTTGGAAGAGCTGCAAAGCGAAGGTTTCCCTTTGGAAAAATTCATTCTGGTCAGCGGGATCGGCAACCACGGCAAAATTGTCGATTATCTACATGTCAATAGCTTTAACTCCATCCATGGCCGGACCCTCCCCGCGGCCGAGGCGATCAAGCTGGCCAACCCGGACAACAAGGTGATTTGTTTTGTGGGAGATGGCGATAGTTATGCCGAAGGGTTTGAACATCTGATCTTTGCGGCCAAGCGCAACATCGATCTTACCGTGGTAGTCCACAATAACCGGACCTATGGATTGGCTACCGGTCAATTTACCCCCACTACTCAGCAATCGTACCGGGGCAGCACCATGCCGTATGGGGCCAAGGAGAGGAACTTCAATCCCTTGGAACTGCTGCTCTATAGCGGCGCCACTTTTGTCGCCCGCGGGTATCCGGTGAAAAGGGAACATTTTCGTAAACTATTGAAAGACGCCATCACCCATCGAGGATTCTCCTTCATCGATGTCCTGCAGGTTTGCGTTACTTTTAATAATCTGTACGAAGCTTACAATGAGAGTGTGGAAGAGGTTGAGGTTTATGACCCGTCTGATTTTCAGGAAGCGCTGCGGGTGATAAGCAGCTGGGACTACAGTACTTCGGGCGGCTCGATTGCCATTGGCAAGTTTTTTGAGACAGACCGGACCAGCTTCGAACAGTTGTTTCCAAGATTGGAGCCAGCGGGACCGGAACGGGAGTTAAAGCTGCAACGGCTGCTGGATAGATTTGTTTAATCCTTTTGGAACAGGGGGACGAAACCAGATTTCTGTCTTAACGAGTTATTAGGGGCCAGCTGACTCCAGGTCATCTGGCCTTTTATACATCTACTCATTGTCTATATTATATTGGTAACCAAATCCAACGGACCTACAGCTAGGATATTTGAATCCTTAAAGCCAGTCGGCACGGCCTAAGTTAAAAGTGAGTCGGGGGGATGGTCCCCCCCCCGCTTTACTCTATACTGAACAGCTTGTAGACCACGGTGGCGGCTTCCGCTCGGGTGGCATTGCCCTGCGGTTTATATTTGCCGTCCGGGTATCCCCCCATGAGGCCCGCGGCTACAATCTTGCTCACCGAGCCAGCCGCCCAGGGGCTGATCCGATCAGCGTCTGTAAAAGACACGGCTCCATTGGTTACCGGAAGGACCAGGTCTGTACTGTGCGCCAGGTTATCCAGCATTATCGCCATCTGCTCCCTTGTTACCTTGGCATTGGGAGCAAAGGTGACATCATCAATCCCTCTCACGATGCCTTGGGCAAAACCCCAGTTGACATAGTTGTAATACCATTCCTGCGCAGGCACATCCTTAAAACCTGCCGGCGCAGCCTTTGTCGGATCCGAGCCCTCCACCGTGTTGGCAAGTATGGTCAGGAACTGAGCCCGGGTGAGTGAATTATCCGGCCCGTAGCTGTTATCTCCCATCCCGCTCACGATTCCACGGGCGGCCAGCCTCCCGATATAGTGTCGGGCCCAATGGTTTTTGGTATCGGCGAAATCGAGGCTGGGGGCACCGACCTGAACGGGTATGGTCTGCTGCCGGCCGTTATATTCTACCCGGATATGTCCGGATATCCCCGATTCATCAGTTGCCCGAAAGAGTCCGTCCCCATCAATGGTGCCAATGACTGGATCGCAGGTCCAGGTAAACAGGCTGTCCTGGCTGGCAATAGGGGCATATCCAAATTGGGCAGTCACATTGATATCAAAGCTTTCCCCCGGTTCGATGACCAGATTCTGCACATTGGGTGTAAGGTTTATCATGTCTTGAACATGGACCTGGGCGGTGGTACTAAGATCTCCACTTTTCACCAAAATCTCATTGATTCCGGTTTTGTTCCCAGCAGTGAAGAGACCGTTCTTGTCCACGGTGTGGCCCAACCCTTCATCGACCCGATAAGTTATCCGGTTTCTCAACGGAACCGGCTCATATTTATCGTTGGAGGCGTATGTCTCCAGTTGAATAGCAGCTCCCGGCATGACCAACGATTGGCTTGGATAGGCATGTAAATGACTGGCGCTGGAACCTCCATGTCCATCGTAGACCAACAGCAAGCCGTTGGTTATTTTCCTCTGTATTTGCCCGGAAGGAGAGTTCTTGGTAACTGCCCGGGAATCAATCCCCCCTGATCTCACCGCCATCACCGTCGAGCCGCCTCCATCCATATTCACGACGGTTGTGCAGCCTAGTCCAATAAGGTGTCGGGCGGCATCCTCCAGTCCGATGCCCGCCGAGACCCCTGGCTGTCGGCCGTCCAGCGCATAGAGCAGGAGAGTTCCGTCTGGTTTTATGCCGAGGACGGTTCTCGGCCCCAAGCCGTTACCATTGGCCACAAATCGCCCTTCCTCGCAAAGCAGATGGTTTACTCCGATCGCCTCCTGGCAATCAGACAGGCTTCCAGAGCCCTCATCGTGAACCGAAATCTCTACAGTGCTGCCCGGCACCAGTTGGGCCAATTGAACCGCATGAACCGAATCCCTGGCCGCTGAAAGCACCAACTGGTTGTCACCGATGGGTGTATTGCCGCTGCCCTTTCTTACTTCAGCCACTGTTGCGGTTATCGTCCCGCCCACTGTCAGTTCGGCATATTCTCGTGATTTAGTATCCAGTATTACCTCCACCGGATTTTCCGAGGTTCTGGTGGAGCTGGCGTATTGGCGGTTAAACAGGTGCAAAGCCTTGGCGGCACCATGGGGAACGTTGAAGAAGCCGATTTCCGCGTTATAATCCATGGGGATGTACGCCGTTGGTGGCAGAGCAGCCAGATCGGCCGGTTCGGTCTCTGCTCCAATCACAGGGGGATGGGGCAGCTGGCCAGATTCAGACCACGGGAACAAATCCGTGGACTGGAACGGGTCTGCAACTTGCGGTGTAGTTACTATAGGGACATTGATAATCCCCTTCACTGTATATCTTAGTCTTACCCTTTCCAACGAAGCGACACCATCTTCATCAAAGGCTATCACGTATTCCGGAGCATAGCCGGAAGTCTTGATCTTGCCATTATGAATGGTCAGCCCCTTGGGAGTTCCGCTGACCATGTCATAGACGTCTCCGTTAATCGCAGCCACCACGTGGTAGCCTTCCGCCTCCACGGCGTTGATCATGGTATCCAGCGTATAGGTGCCAGTGACTTCTCCTTCAAATACATAGGGTTTCAAATCCGTACCCTGGGTATCCGCGTTGACAAAATGGGCTCTCATGATCCCGTTGGTCTCATGACCCGCCAATTGCTGGTGGTAAGAAGCGTTCTCATATATTTCCGATCTGGTTTCAGAATAGGCATTGCCAATACCGGGCTGATATGTAAATCCGGTGGCAAATATTCCTGCCAACATGGTCACTGCCAAGAATACTGCTGTGAATCTTGGTTTGGTTTTGAAAGCCATTTTATCCTCCCTAATCCTATCCTTCAACTTCTGCTTGGGGCGTTTCCCGTGTCGCTTTCATACATCGATTCCAGTTCGGGGATCGATCTTTTACGCATCAGGTAAAACTTCCAAATCCCAGGCAATGACTTAGACAACCAATATTATGGTTCTGTTGGTGGTCTGACTCCTGACCTGGTATCACTTACCATTACTGCCTTTGCATCTAAATTCTTACACCATATAATAAAATGCAGCGGATACAGAAGCGGAGGATGAGCCATGAAATATATCTCGTTGGAAGAAGCCCTTGATTTTGACCGGCAGCGGGTAATTGAGAATCACCGGCTGTATTGCAATTCTCACTTCCCTGATTACCTGGCGTTACTCAACTTTGATAAAACCTATCCCCGGGCCGAGGGCATGTACGTGTGGGATTCCGAGGGGATGAAATACATGGATTTTCTAGGTGGTTATGGGTCTCTGAATCTGGGCCACAATCCCCCCGCAGTGATGGCCGCCGTCAAGAAAATCTGGGATTTACAGACCACCAACATGATGCAGTCCGGCCTGTCAGCATTACAAGCGGGGCTAGCGGAGACCCTGGCCAATATTACACCAGGCAAACTGCGCCATACCTTTTTTGCCAGCGCGGGCTGTGAGGCGGTGGAAGGGGCCCTAAAAACAGCTCGTATAGCCAGCGGCAAACCAGTCATCATTTCTACCCAAGCGGCTTTTCATGGCAAGACTTTCGGCGCCCTATCGGCGTCAGGCCGGGAGAAGTACAAAGCTCCTTTTGAACCTCTGCTGCCGGGATTTGAACAGATTCCATTCGGAGATGCCGACGCTTTGGAAAACCGATTGAAGAAAAACGACGTGGGGGCTTTTATCTGCGAATGCATTCAAGGTGAGGGCGGTATAAATCTGCCCCCGGCCGGATACCTGACCAGAGTCAGAGAATTGTGTGACAAATACAAGGTCCTATGGATAGCCGATGAGGTACAAACCGGCTTTGGGCGTACCGGTAAAATGTTTGCCTGTATGCATGAAAACGTTGCCCCGGACATTATGACCTTGGGGAAATCCATCGGCGGCGGAGTGGTCCCCTTTGCTGCTTTCATATCCACCCCTGAGGTTTGGAGCAAGGCCTATGGATCTATGGAACGGGTCGCCTATCATACCACCACCTTTGGCGGCATGGCAACCCAGTGCGCTGCTTCCCTGGCCGCTATTCAAACCTATATTGAAAGTGACATTCCCCAACAAGCTGCCGATAACGGTGCCTATGTCCTGTCCAAACTGAAAACCTTGGAAGCCAAACATCAGATGATTAAGGAAATCCGCGGTCGGGGCTTGCTGATCGGCATCGAGTTTAAAACGCCGGGTGGCCTTATGAACAAGGTCGCCAAACTAGCTGAAATAGCCCAGGAAAACCTAGGCGCCATGGTTAGCGGGATCATGCTTAACGAACACCATATAATAACCGCCTATACACTGCATAATCCAACCGTAATGCGCTTGGAACCGCCGCTGATTGTCACCCGGGAGCAACTGGATGCCGCAGTCAAGGCACTGGATGATGCCCTCAGCAAGCACAGGAGTTTTACCAGTTTATCAGTCAAAAGCGCCCAAACCATGCTATCGTCCCTGTTTAGTTCAAAATAATAGACAAGCGAGAGACAAAAACGGAGGGGGTCACCCTCCGTTTTATCAGTTATTAAAAATTGGGATTAATAAATGCCGTTACTTTTTGGTTGCTTCCCCGACTTTCTTGGTTATCTCCTGGTTAATGCTCTGAGTAGCCTGCTCCAGCTGCTGGTAGCCAGACATCAGCGTGTCTTCCACCATCTTCAGCATCTGCGTCTGGTTGTGCCGCATCTGTTTGACCATCTCATCCATCTGTTTTATAAATTCTTCCCGGGCGTTCTTGCTCATATCCAGCTGGCTTCTGGTGAGGTTCTCCACCTGTTCCGCATTCCATTTCAGGGAATTGAGACCAGTCATCCACATGTCCCACATCCTGTCCGCGGCGTTGTTGAACATGTCCAGGTTCTTGTTGAAATCAACCTTGTAGTCCGCCATCCTGCAACCTCCTTTAAAGATAAAGTCATTGTTGGAATCCTACTACTGTTAATTGTGCACCTTTTTCCCAAAAATATCCCATGACTACATTTCATTATATAGTATTGGCCGGATTGGTCAACTTGTCCCGGCTCACTGCGCCAACCGTCCGAGGCAGTCAAGTCTATTTGAGGAATCCTTTCAGCACTGCCTGTTCAGCTTCCTCGGCTGTCATCCCGAAACACATTAGCTTGGTCAGCTGCTCGGAGGCAATCTTACCGATGGCAGCCTCATGTACCAGCTGGGCGTCGGTATGATAAGCGATTATCTTGGGACTGGATGCCACCACAGCCTGGTCCATGATGATGGAATCACACTGGATATGTCCAAAACAAGGCGCGTGTCCATACATATTAAGGTGGAATTCCTGCTGCGATTGGTGCTGGGCAACCGACCTGGAAATAATCTGGGCGGTAGAATCTTCTTCCACCATGTCAACGGTAATGTTGGAGGTAGCGGTCTGGTTCTCATCGGTGAGCAGCCTTTCAGAAACGATCAGGCGGGCATTTTTGTGGAGGCGCACCTCAGTATCACGCACGCTGCGGTCCACTCCCCTTATCTGCACCATCTCGATCTCGGCAACGCCGCCTTCTTCAACCTCTATAATCGTTTTGGGGTTTAGTATGCGGGCGCCGCTTCCCTCCCCTTCACCATAGTGCTTTTCAACGTATTTCATATGGGCTCCGGAGCGGACAAAGAATTCATGAATACCGTCGTGCTGGGCTTTTTGGCTGCTGGGGTTGTGAATGCCACAGCCGGCCACAATAACCACATCAGAACCCGCCCCTACCTCGAAGGTATTGTAAACCAGATCATCCATGCCCTGCGACAGGATTACCGGGATATGCACGCTTTCACCCTTGGTACCTGGTTTGATGATAACGTCTATCCCAGGTTTGTCGGTCTTGCTGACGATATCGATGTTGGCCGTGACCCGCCGCTCAATTTTCTCCCCATTCTTGCGGATGTTAACGGCTCCTCCTGGCATTCCGTGCCAATCGGCGATTTGTTCCAGCAATAAATTATCAATTGCAGTTAGCATCGTCTATACCTCCCCAAGGACAATCTTGTCGGCAACGGCATTCCGTATCCAGTCGTTTGATATCGAGGAGGATACTGTCACGGCTGGTTATCTCGCTGATACGGCCATCCGCAACCAGGATTACCTGGTCGGCCAGCTGCAGGATTCTTTCCTGGTGCGAGATAATGACGATGGTAGTGTCGTACTTTTTGTTCATGTTCTCAAAAGTCTCAGTCAGCCGGCGGAAACTCCACAGGTCGATGCCGGCTTCTGGCTCATCGAAAAGAGCCACCTTGAGATCACGCGCCAACAGGCTGGCAATCTCGATACGTTTGAGCTCGCCCCCTGAGAAACTGGCATTGATCTCCCGGTCCAGGTAATCCTGGGCGCACAGGCCGACATCAAACAGCAGATCGCACAGTTGGGGTTGCGACACGGGACGGGCTGCCGCATAAGTCAATAACTCACGCACAGTCATGCCCTTGAAGACCGGAGGCCGTTGAAAGGCGTAACTGATCCCCAGTCTGGCCCGTTCAGTTATACCCAAGGCGGTGATATCCTGACCGTCCAACCGCACCTGCCCGGTGGAAGCCGGGTATATGCCCATGATGGTTTTGGCAATGGATGACTTCCCTCCGCCATTGGGACCGGTCATCACATAGATCCTCTTGGGTTCCAATTCAAGGTTGATATCCTTCAGCACTTCCACTGGGCCATTCTCCCCATCCAGAGTAACACTGACGTTTATCATCTCCAACATGTTTCCCACCTCCTGTAAGAAGTCTTGAAACGCAAAACCGGCTGCCGGGGCCGGTTCACGTTATAGCAGTATCAGGGGACCGCCAATGCCATGGCAGTGCCCTGTCCCACTTGATATCTGTCCATATTATAACATTAGTGGCTACTGCATTATATATGGCCATTGATTAGGGATTGCCAGGAAGGGAGTCAAATTTTCCATCACCTTGATATCTCCGGTTCGGGCAGGTCGTCCAGATCCACGATCCGGTGCTGGTAACCGCTGCCCATCTTGTCCGGGTTGCCATCGTTTACATGCTCAGCGCTCAATGCCCCGCGGTTGACCATATCGACAGCTTCCCAATACCCCACTTCCAGACCGTTGCTCAGTTCGTAAATGGGGCCCTTACTGCTGGTCCTGATATTCATCACCTGTAATTTGGTCATTCCCATTACCTCCTTGCTTTTAGTCTGCCGATCGGACCAAAATTTATTAATTACTCAAACCAAAAAAAATGGGCCTCTCCTCCAACGAGATAGCCCTAAGAGTTCCGCTTAATGAACTTGTTTCATACTGGCCGCGATTGATCTAATCAAAACCTGATTGCCAAGATTTGTGTCTACCGCGAATTTCAGTGGAAACCAAAATGATCGAAACGGTGAGCATCGCCTGACTTGCCTAGAGCAAGTTTTCAAAGGGTTGGTATTTGGTGTCCCGGATGAAAGTCCCCCGGCTGCGGGATATCAGTTTGCCCTGTTGGTTAAAGATACTGGCCTCCATTATTATCAGAGTCCGACCGTGATTGATTACGCAACCTTCGGCGACTACTTCGGTTTCCTCCGCCACCGGTGCAAAATAGTTGATGCTGAAATCAACCGTCTTGCAACTTCCCCCAAGGGTGCTATAGGCCGTTGTCATTACCTGGTCGGCTAGAGTAGCCAGCATCCCGCCGTGCAGTCGGCGCTGCAGAGTAGAAAATTTGGTTTGGGCCATCATCCTGATAGCCGCTTTTCCTTCCTCCAGATACACTAACTCGAAACCCATCTCTTGCCATACCGGCGAACCGGCACAACTACTGCAAATGGCATTAAATAGGACTTTATTGATACCTCGGTTCTGAATCTCATTCCTGCTCACGTACAAATCCCTCCCATTTGCACTGGACGACCCCAGCTACCAGTCATCACAAAATAAAATAATATCAAAAAAACAGAATTATTCAAGCTATTTTTAGTTATAGTTGGATACCGGGATTAAACACCAGATTATTAGATATAGAATAAATACTTTTTGCGCCCTCGGAAGGGAGAACCCAGTTATAACCGATAGTTATAGTTCTTTGATGTATACAATGGTGTCATTTACGGCAACATATTATAATGTTAATAATAGCTTTGTACCTATCCTTAATACTCATCAGTATCTAGTGTGATTTGGCGGCAGTCAGTGATTTTGTAATCGGAAAGGGCGGCCGAAACATGATCGCTTACATACTTCTCACCATCCTGGTAATTCTAATAACGCTTCTCTTTATACCTTTGCAATTTTATGCCCGGGGCCGGATTACTGCAGACATCCACCTCGAATGGGGTTTGATGTGGGCAGGCGGCCTGGTATCTGTCCGGTGGAACCTGCCCGCGTCAGCAGATGAAGAATCAGTGATGCGCCTGGGGCCATGGGTTACGAGCAGGCCAACCGGTGCAAACAAGAGTACTGAAGCCGCACCGAAACCGCCCAAGAAACCGCGCGGCCGGACCAACTGGCAGGCAGCCAGGGCATTCCTGGACAAACAAGCCTGGAAAGAGGTATTGGCGTTTTTGGCTCGTTTGTGGCGCTCGATGCGCCTGCGATGCGATCTGGAGGGCGATTACAGTACCGATGACCCAGCTCTTACTGCCTACATTGCCGCCTTGATCACCCTCATCAACCAAAACGGGCAAAAATGCCATCTGCATCCTCGGTTCGCCGACATTGGTGTGAACCTTAACGGAACCATACAGGGGCAGCTGCGGCCTGGTCTCATCATTTGGGATACCGGCCGTTTTATTATAAAAAGACCTATCCGGAAAATCTGGTGGACTTTGCTGCGCGAGGGTAAGAAACAACGATAGGAGGAATGGAAATGTTTAAGGAAGACATGGATGCCATCGCCGCTCACCTGGAGAATATGGTCAAGAGCAAGACTATCGTCGGTGAACCGATAATGGCCGGAAATGCTACCGTGATCCCCATCATCTCCGCCAGTTTTGGATTCGCTTTGGGTGACGGCGAAGGGTCCGAACCCAATAAGGGCGGGGGCAAAGGCAGTGGCGGAGGCGGAGGCGCCAGAATCACCCCCACGGCTTTACTGGTTGTAAAAGATGATGATGTGCAGGTATTCAACCTGGGCGATAAGGGATCGCTGGACAAGCTGGTAACCATGGTACCAGAGATAATATCCAAGATCTCCGACCTCAAGACCAAGAAGACCACTGAGGCTCAGCAGGGTTAACGTTGGAGTTGATGCTCGCCTATTGCCGGGCTTCCATTAAGGCGGCCAAGGCTGCTCCCAACCCGGACGAGTCTTTAATGAACCGGATCTCGGCCCGGTATGCTCGATCTGAGGCTATCTCATCGATAGTGTTCCGGATGTGGTCGGCGAAGAGCGGCATCCTTTCGTACAGCGAGCCATCTACGCTGATCACATGCCGGCATTCCCAATGTGGGTCGATATGTTGTATTATCCCGGTATAAACAGCGGCGATCAACCGGGCCGACCTTACAACCACGGCTTGCGCCAGGTTGAGCAGCCTCTTTTGTTCGGCCGAGTCGGGATCGACTCCCCAGGCAGCCAACAGTGATTCCTCACCTGACAGCAAGCCCGAAATCCAACGGGAATCAAGGGAATTGGGCGATGCAAGGCGCTGGGAAATGCTTGGCCAAAGGTGCAGGTCCAATAGCATCAAACGGAAAAGCTCGCCCAGATAAGCCCCGGAGACCATCTTTTCCAGGCGCTGCTGACCCTGATTGTGGCTGCGCCGGTCTAGTTCCAGATCATATCGGTTTACCGGCAGTATGTCGGCAAAGAAATTACCCGCCTCGATGTTTATTATCCGTCCGCTCAAATCCCGAAAACAGGCATTAAAACCGGTACCGCAGATGGAACCGACGTCAGCGTCGTTATCCAGGTAAGCGGCGCATAACAAGGTGGCTACCGTATCGTTAAGGATAGCCACCGGCTGAATATGGTCCAATCCCCTGCGCTGCAAGGCCTGGCTGAGCATAAGGCTGACATCTTGTCCCACCACTCCCCGGGTCTTGATCTCCTTGGTCCATTCCAGCAGCAACCCCGAATTACGGCTTATCTGCATGAATGGGAAAGAGAAGCAATGCCCCAGCTGGTAGGGTGTGCCGGGATCGGCGAATTCCTGCAGCTGGGCGGCGATAAAATCGAACAACTGCTCCCCATCAACAGCCTCGCTGGCCAGATTCCAACCGCCATGCTCAGGTCTGATGCTGACAACCTTTTGCTTTAATACTTGAAAGGATCTGTTGTTAACCCTGATCAACAAGAACCTTAGGTTGGTCCCACCAAAATCCAGGGCCAGGGCTTCGCCCTGTTCCCTACCGCAAGGAGGCTGGAATTGGCTGTCCAGCATCTTCAGCCCGCAATGATCGGGATTCCCGGCCATTGCTCCAGCAAACCGCTGGGATACCTGCCAGGCCAACTGCGGGGACACTTCAAGAGATGCCAGTAGCCCATCATAAGTATTCATTCATGCCTCCGAGAATATCCTCTTTATCCCCTATTCTACAATAACGGTGCGGGTGGTTTCATCTCCTCAGACCTCGAGGCCGTCTACCGGCAGGAGTCGGGTGCTGTTGGTGATAGGACTGAAACGGACGGCTGCATCAAACATATATGGGTATTCGTCATGTAGGTATTTGAGATTCTTGACCCATTCCAGCAGAAGCAGCGGATAGGCCCGTTGAATATCGCGCCGTAAGTGGGCCATGTCCGCCCGGGATTGTTCTCGCATATCTTGATGGGCCAGTTCATCGGCTACATGAAACAAGGCCCAGAGCATGTCAGTGAAGCTGTCATGCTCGGCAAGGTCGGAATTGCCCAGCATATCCAGGAATACCGATCTCTTTTGGAGCAGCAGAAGCTTAAGGGTTTCTACTTTCTCCGGGGTCACTTCGATACGATATTTATACTTCTGGATTTGCTGGAGCATTTCTTTGTAACTGCGGTTGTCTTTGAAATGTGACCTGTCCAGCATCTGGCCGAACTGGTCGTCACTGATACTGTTATCGGTCATAAAATAGAGGATTGAATTGCCAACATCCGAGAAAAACGCGCTGATAAGAACATTCATGTTTTTGACCTTGGTACGTTTCTCCAGTATATTGAGCAATCTGTTGAAGATAACAGTCACTATTATGACTTGAACGGGCAGAAAAGCCAGATCTTGTAATATGTAAAAAGATTGGTCGTCTGGTTTATGAAACAACAGGTACTGAAGCAGGTAAGTCGATATGGATACTATGGACAGAACAATTACTAGCAGGACGGTGCTGTTCAAACGCGTAAAAACCAACTCCCAACCATTATATTTTTACGATTTGCGTCAGAGGCTATTCCTGAGATTCGTCTCTAGATTGAAGGGTCGGCGGGCTGGCAGCTTGCTTACCCAAGGTTTTCATCTCAAAGTACAACATCATGGAGGTAAAGGCCACCGCAAGAAAATCGGCAATGGGAGCCGCCCTCCAAATCCCCTCGACCCCCCAGAACCTCGGCAATATCAACAATAGGGGTATGAAAAACAAAACCTGACGGGACAGGCTGAGTACAATAGCCTGCCGGGCTTTACCCACTGCCTGAAAGTAGTTTGAGCATATCACCTGATACCCTACCAGCCAAATCAGTGCCATGTAGACCATGATGGCGTGAATGGTAAGCTCGGTTAGAGCGGTGTCCCCCTGGCTGAATAAACCCACCAGTTGCTGGGGCCAGATACGAACAGCCAAGTATCCTAGTGTCGATATAGCGGTACCTGCAAAGATCGCTGTCTTCAGGGTTTCCCGAACCCGATCGTACTGACCGGCCCCATAATTGAATCCGATAATGGGCTGGGCACCCTGAGCTACACCAAGGACTGGCATAAACAGCAATGTAGCAATGGAGAACACAATTCCGATGGCAGCCAAACCCACTTCGCCGCTGTATTTAACCAGAGATTGGTTCAGGATCACCTGTTGGACGCTGGCCGCCAACTGCAGACCGAAAGGGGCAAGTCCGATGGCCAATATGCCCGTCATCACTGGCCACCGCGGTCGCAGGTTGCGCAGTCTGATCTTTACCAGACTGCGGCCGCTGTAGAAATACGCAAATACCCAGAGGGCGGCCAGCAATTGCGCGGAAACAGTGGCGATCGCCGAGCCCCGCATCCCCCACCCGAACACGAAGATAAACAAATAATTGAGGATCACGTTGGCAACAGCCCCGAGGATCTGGGTATACATAGACATCTTGGGGTTGCCTTCCGCCCGAATGAAGTTGTTGGCACCCATACCGAAGGAGGAGAATACTCCCCCCGCCACTATGATCAAAGCGAAGTCACGGGCATAGGGCATTACTTCGGGGCCGGCTCCGCAGGCAATTAGGATCGGTTCAGAAAAAGCGAAAAAAAGCAAAATTAACAAAGCCGGCAACAAAATCAACAGGGCCATTCCATTACCGGCGATCTGTTCCGCCTCCTCTTGTTTTTGCTGGCCCAGGCGGATAGAAATCAAGGCGGTGGTTCCAACGCCGATCAACACTGAAACCGCCAGCATGAGGGTCATAATGGGAAATGCTACCGTTGTGGCAGCGATACCCAGCGAACCAACCCCCCGGCCGACAAATATGCGGTCAACTACGTTATACAAAGAGTTGACCACCATACCCACAATAGCCGGCAGAGAAAACTTCCACAGCAAGGAACCTATTTTATCGTTCAATATGTGGTCAGAACGGTCCATCCAGAATTACCCTCCAAAATCTATTACATGGTTTCAATTAATAATGTCATCCTGGGTATGATATCCCTCTTGACTCCTGGCGTCAATGCGGTTTGCGAACTTGAAGCGGTTGACGTGACAAGTTTTTTTACCGCCACGACAAACACCCTTCAATTCGCAAGTCCATCCCGCTCCCCATTTCTAAATCCTAACAAAGCTGCTATGCTGGAATTAAATTATCAGGAGGGAGGTTATGCCATGCAGTATGTTAAAGCGGCCCAAACCGACCAAATCCGCAATGGCGGAAAACTAAAAGTCCGATTAAACCACAAGGACATCCTGCTGACCATGATCGATGACGCCTATTACGCGATCGACAATACCTGCTCCCATATGGGAGGATCCCTTTACGACGGAAAGCTGGAAGGCGACCACGCATTCTGCCCCAAGCACGGGTCGGTGTTTGACGTGAGGACCGGCAAGGTAGTCAAGCCAGGCAAGATCCTCATGATATCGGTGGGCGTCGAAGACCTGCGCAGTTACCCGGTCAAGGTGGAGGGGTCCGACATCCTGATAGCCCTTGACTAAATCGTCCATCTCAGAATTAAAAGGATGGGGCGGTATCGCTCCATCCTTCTATGTTTCTGCGACTACAGTCAAAGCATATATGGTTCCCATCCAATCTACAGCCCCCCGTCACAATAGCTATGACTTGGGGAAAGTTACGGTGACCGAGTAATCAGCCGAATTCCATACCACATCGCAATCCAGGTTGTTGGCGATAAAAGACAGCGGCATCATGGTACGACCTGGTGGTACGACTACCGGCATAACGGCAGGATTGCCGGGGTCAATCAGCACCGCTACCCCGTTAATGCGGGCGGTATTGTTGTCCACCCACAATTCAATGGTTTTGGAGGCTGTCATAATGGTAACCTTGCGTTCCAGGCTATTCCACATGGTTTGAGCCCCCAGCGGATCGGCCACATAACGGATCGGCAGCAAGGTGCGGCTTTCGCGGATGAGCGGGGCTGCATCCATGGCCTGGACTACACCATTCCAGGAATAACTGGGCTGGTCGATTTTGTACATGAGCGTAATATCAGGTGTGGTAATCGGGGGCGTAACCGCAGCGGGAACGGTCACCGCCAGCAGGTTGGAATGGGCAGAATTCCCGAAGCCATTATAGGCCCGGATACGATAAGTATAGGTGGTGTCCGATTCCACAGCAGCGTCAGAATATTTCTCCACATTTGAACCAACCGTGGCAATCTCCGTATAGGCCCCCCCGTCGGCGGAACGATCTATCCGAAAACCGCTCTCATTGTTGGAGTTGTCATCCCATTTCAGATCCACCTTGTCGCTTGTAACGTTTTCAGCCGCCAGGTTGGAGGGGGCTGCCGGTGCGTTCAGGATGGGCAAAACAATCTCCAGCTTCAGGGTTTTGACCTCAACCACATCGCTGTAACCGGAATCACCTAATGAGTTTCGGGCCTTGACCCGGTATGAATACTGGGTGTCGGCAGCCAAACCGCCATCCGTATAGTCTGTAACATTGGATCCTACCGTACCCACCTGGTGGTAAGACGCATCACCGGGATCAAGGCGTTCGATGATGAAACTGGTTTCATTGTCTGATTTGTCCTCCCAAGTGAGGTTGACGGTTATGAAAGCAGGCTCGGCGGCGAGACCTGAAGGTGCAGCAGGAAAGGTCAAGATCGGCCAGATTATATCAACAGCATCCGTCTTGATTGTAACCGTATTAGAATAACTGGGGGTCGCATCCCAGTCGTTGAAGGCATAAACACGGTAGGAATAAGTAGTATTGGCGGTCAAGCCGGTATCGGTATAGGTTTCCTGATTCGGAGATACAACCGCTACCGGGTGAAAGGCAGCATCGCCGGGGCCTTTCCGTTCGATATTGAAACCAGACTCCCAGGAAGAAGTGTCATTCCACTCCAAAGTAATAGTTGTGAAAGAAGCGTCAGCAGTCAAGGATGCGGGCGCACTAAGACTAAAAAGAGTATCAGCCTGGGCGAAGGGTACTCCGGGACCAAACAAGAGAACCATGCTCATTACGAGGGCTATCAATATACCGGGTCGTCTACTGGTCATAAATATTCCCCCTTTACATTTTTTTACCATTATACAACAATAAGTTGTTCCATTATGGTGTTTGTGATGTTTCTTGCAGACAGCAGTATTCCTTTGGTCCTGCCAATCCTGCCATCCAATCCCAAAATCCGATAGACAATCCAGATTGGGTGTGATGTAATCTAATCAAGCACTCTTGAATAGAGGCAAACCTGTTGAAAGGCAGGGGCGCAAAGCCACGGGTCTAAAGCTGCAAAGCCAGGATAGCCGGGTTGCCGGGAGCATTCATATGGATTGCCGTACCTGCCCGTCTATCCGGCGGCAGGTATTTGTCTTCTGTGGGAACAATCGTGGCAGTGCTTTGTTTTGGTGGCGATGTGAACGATCATTCTGGGAGGAGATGAAATGAGTGGCTCCGAAGATGAGGAACATGAAGCGTAATTTGGCGTTCTGTGTGATAATCCTGACTATCTTGTTCTATGCCCTGCCGCCCACATTCATTGCTCTGGCAAAACCAGATGACAGCAACTTGCAGTCGGTCATTGTCCAGCAGGACAAAGAGGCTAATAACCAGGAAAACAACAATGGCAATATTGGTAAAGGGCAGTATAAAAGCAAGGTCGAAAACGGCCAAAATAGCGGTAACGATAATAAAAACAACGGCCCCAAGGCTGGCAACGGAAACCCTAATCAAGGCAACAACAATCAGGGCAACCCAGGTAATAACGGCGCCGGTACGAACAAGCAGCCAGGCAATAACGGCAACGGCAACGGAAATCCCGGAAACGGAAATCCCGGAAACGCAAGCGCCGACAACGGCAATAATAAAGGCAGCGATAACCTCAACGCTGACAAAGAAGACCGGGGGGTAGCTGATACGGCCAACTCCATTATGGACGCTATCGGCAGAGGAACCAAGAACGCAGCCGAAGTGTTAAAAGCCATTCCGGCTAAAATAGTCCCCACCGCTATTGAAGCGGCTGAACACCTGGGTGCCACCCTGGCTGAAAAACTGGAAGGTATAGCAAACTTCATCAAAGGGATATTCGGAACTGCCAGTCCCGCGATGGTTTCAGAAAACACCGGTGTGAGCAAGGAGTAGCCATTATCAAAGCCGATCCCCAATGGCTGGAAAGCCGGCATTCATCCGAAACTCTTAATGTGGCGGGGTGATGAAAACGCCGGCAATGGTGAGGAATATGATTGGACGAACCCAATCCTGTATGTTTTAATATTCGTAATATCTCTTGAATAAAGGCAAACTCGCCGAAAGACGAGGACGCAAAACCACGGGTCTAAAACCGCGAGGTCAGGACAGCCGGGTTGCCGGGAGCAGAATGAGGTCTATATTACCTGCCAGGCAATCGGTTTGGCAGGTTTTTTGATTTCATCAATTACATATGAAGGGGGGTAAGAAATCCCCACCAGAAAAGGCAAAACTGGCGAAAGCCAGCGACGCAAAGCTACGGGTCTAAAACCGCAAGGTAAAGACGGCCGGGTTGCCTGGAAAGCAAATCAGGACTACTATCATATTCCTGCCAGGCATCGGCCCGCAGGTTTTTTTATTTGCAACTGAATATTAGGGAGGGGCGTAAGGCCCTTTCCGATAATGGCAAACCTGGTGAAAGCCAGCGACGCAAAGCCATAGGGTCTAAGGACAGCGATGTCTATGATAGCCGGTTGCCGAAGAAAGAGATTTATGCTCCTGCTTGGGACTGATTCCCATGCAGGTTTTTGTTTTTTCTATACATAACAGAAGCCCCTGCCGCACCAGTAATTAGGTGGCGCCCATTCCCTAACTGAAACATTGAAATGTCGAACTGTTCAAAAAACAATAAGAAGGAGATGGGCGCAATGCAGACAACAATGAAGAAGACCAAGAACCGGAGTTTTACCTTAATTCTAATTTTACTGGTTGTATCTTTCTATGCCCTGGCCCCTGTATCCCATGCGGTATCCAAAAGTGACCAGGATGGCAAACCCGGCATCAGTCAATCAAATAATGGCAATGGTAACGGTAACGGTCCAAGCGGCAATAATGGTAATGGCAGCAATAATGGCAACAACGGTAATAACGGCAATGGTCAAGGCAACGACAACGGCAATGGCAGTAACAATAGCAATAACGGTAACAATGGCAATAACGGTAACAACAGTAATAATGGTAACGGCAACGGTCAAGGCAACGACAATGGCAATGGCAACAACGGCCACAATGGTAATGGCAACGGTCAAGGCAACGACAATGGCAATGGTAACAACGGCCACAATGGTAACGGCAACGGTCAAGGCAACAACAGTGGCAATGGTAACAACGGCCACAATGGTAACGGCAACGGTCAAGGCAACAACAATGGCAATGGCAACAACGGCCACAATGGTAACGGCAACGGTCAAGGCAACGACAATGGCAATGGTAACAACGGCCACAATGGTAACGGCAACGGCCAAGGCAACGGCAATGGCAATAGCAATTCTGGAGGCAATCCCGGCAGTAATGACAGTAATGGCGGCGGGGGCAACGGCAACAATGGCAACAGCCATGTGAATAATGACCAAAACGGCGACGGCAATGGCAACAATGGCGGTAGCAACAACGGCCACAATGGTAACGGTAACAGTCATGGCAACGACAATGGCAATGGCAACAACGGCCACAATGGTAACGGTAACGGTCATGGCAACGACAATGGCAATTGCAACAACGGCCACAACGGTAACGGCAACGGCCATGGTAATGGCAACGACAATCCGGGCAACGATGACAACCAGGGCGGTCAAGATGACAACAGTAACGGCGATCCGGGAGGCGAACCCGGAGGCAATAATGACAACGGGGACCAAGGCGACGGCAATAACGGCAACGACGATGAAAATAATGACCAGAACGGCGACGACAATGGCAGCAATGAAAACGAAAATGATGATTCCGACAAGGACCAGGATTCCAGCGGGCAGCCCGATAAAGGCAGTAACTCAATCGTTGTAGGGAAAGATCTGCCCTCAACCTCACCAACTTCAGACACGACTCTGGAGGTTTCTCAAAATGCCCCAATGACTGACGGGGCCTCAGCGGAAAACCTTCCCCAGACTGGCGGAAATGATGTTTTATCGTACGTATTGGGGTTATTGGTACTGGTCACTGGTATTATTCTAAGACCAAAAAAAATCCTTGAATAATTGATCCATTTATGTGTAATATTATATAAACGAATTGAACTGACAACAGAAGTCCTCCTTCTGTTTAAACGTAAGGACCGCCGCTATGAGGATTCGCGGCGGTCCTTTCTAATGTGGCATACATCTGGTCTGCCCTTTAATGGCACCATCTAATGCCACCATCGACTTTCATTGGGGTGCTGGGGTCTGTTGTGGTAAAATGGTCTTGATTCTGGAAGGAGGGATCATGATGATACTCACCACCACACCGGGGATAGAAGGCCATCCGGTAGTAGCCTATTTGGGTTTGGTTACCGGCGAGGCTATCATGGGCGCCAATGTCGTCAGGGATATGTTCGCTACCGTAACAGATATCGTCGGCGGTCGCTCCGGCGCTTATGAAACCAAACTGGGAGACGCCCGGCGCATAGCCATCAAAGAGATGGAGGATATGGCGCGCAACCTGGGCGCTGATGCAGTAGTAGGTATTGACTTGGATTATGAGGTCATCCGCGACGGAATGCTGATGGTGACAGCCAGCGGCACCGCGGTTAAGATCTCCTAAACGACTGCCGTACTGCTAATAACACTGTAATTAATCGATATCAATGGGGTTAAAAAACGTTTAGAGCCACTAAGCACAAACAGGCACGGGGAGCTCTCCCTGTGCCTGTTTAAGTTTGCATGTCCGTGTACCACCCTGCGTTATGAGCGTCTGCCTGAAGGTACACTTCTGATACGGGCTTACTTGCGAACCTAACCCCTTGACCACCACTTACCCATCTTGCACCATCACATAAACAATATCGCTGCCGTAATAATAATAAACAAAACCACTACCGCAGCAATTAATAGGGTTTCGATGTTTTTTCCAACCGTTATTAGGTCCTTTTTGGGGACTTCCCTTTCCACATCGACCTTGCCCACCCCGTTCGATAACTCCTCCAACCTTTTCAACATAGCGTCGGTCTTGGCGAAGACTTCTCTCTGCTCCCGCTCCAACTGCACCGACAAGGCATCCATCTTTTCCTTGAATTCCTCATTCTGTTCATCGGACTGCTGTTCGAATCTATCCAGGTCCGCGGACAATTTCTCCATCCGTGCGTAAACCGCTCTGGTATTGTTGAACGTGCGCGTATAGGTATCCTTGACCACCTGCAGGTATTCGTTGTCCCGGGTCCCCGACCGCTGGTGGCTCTCCATGGTATCCAGGATCTTCTCCAAATCGTCCGGGGCTTCAACGTGCTGGAGTAAAACGTGTTGGACGACGGAATAGTACAGGGGCAACATCCGCATCGGATCCCTCATCAAGGCCATCAATTCTTCGCTGCTGGCCGTCACCACCCTTTGGATGAGACTATAGCTGAAGGTTTTACGGGGATCCTCGACGGCTCCGTCCATTATCTGACTGAGATCTATGATCAGCTGGGCCAGTCTTTCGGGATTCTCCATTTCCAGTTCAGCTGAGTTCAAAAGAGTTTTACTCATCACAGGCCCCTCCTAAATATTCGGCTCCGGCCGGATTTTGATGCTCTCTAAATCCATTATAAACCTCTGCACCTTATTCGGCCTACCTAACCGGGAGCTTCAATCCCGGTTATATAGATCCCGGGTATAGACCTTCTCGACCACATCCTCCAGTTCCTGTGTCATCCGGTTGGAAACAATAATATCCGAGATTGATTTGAATTCCTGCAAGTCTCGAATCACCCGGGACTTATAGAAACTGTCTTCAGCCAGGAAAGGTTCATAAACCACCACTTCCACCCCTTTGGCTTTGATCCGCTTCATGATACCCTGGATCGATGAGAACCTGAAATTATCAGAATCGGATTTCATGGTGAGACGGTAAATGCCAACTACCTCGGGATTGCGGGCCAGAATCATATCGGCTATATGATCCTTGCGAGTGCGGTTGGCGTCGACGATAGCCCCGATTATGTTATTGGGAACGTTGTCATAATTGGCCCGCAGCTGTTTGGTGTCTTTGGGCAGACAGTAGCCCCCGTAGCCAAAGGAAGGATTATTGTAATGGTTGCCGATACGCGGGTCCAGCCCCACCCCTTCAATGATCTGACGGGTATTCAAATTCCTGATCTCAGCGTAGGTGTCCAGTTCGTTGAAGAAAGCCACCCGCAAAGCCAGGTAGGTATTCGAAAACAGCTTGATAGCTTCAGCTTCGGTGGGACCTGTATAAAGGACCGGCACATTCTTGTTGACAGCCCCTTCCAGCATCAGTTCAGCAAACACTCGGGCCCGCTCCGATTGTTCCCCCACCACGATACGGGATGGATACAGGTTATCATAAAGAGCCTTCCCCTCTCGTAAAAATTCCGGGGAGAAGATGATATTGTCAGTTTCGAACATCTTGCGAACCTTTTCGGTGTAACCCACCGGCACCGTCGATTTTATCACCATCACTGCTTCGGGATTGATGGACAGCACGTTGGCAATCACCGCTTCCACCGAACGGGTATTGAAAAAATTGCGGTCGGGGTCGTAGTCGGTGGGAGTACTTATGATTATGTATTCCGCTTCCGAAAACGCTTTGTAGGCATCAGTGGTAGCGCAGAGCTGCAACTCGCGGCTGCTGAGAAACTCCTGCAGCTCGTGGTCAATAATAGGCGACTGTTTGGCATTGATCATATCCACTTTGTCCTGGATGATATCATAGGCGGTGACCTGGTTGTGCTGGGCCAGCAGCACCGCGTTGGACAATCCTACATAGCCGGCCCCCGCCACAGCAATCTTCATACGGCTATCACTCCATTCCATGGTACTCTCGGTACCACTCCACAAATCTTTGCAGACCCTCACTGATGGGGGTGTCCGGCTTGAAATCGAAATCCCTCATCAAATCGGTCACATCCGCATAGGTTCGGTAGACATCGCCGGGCTGCATGGGATAGAATTCCTTTATGGCCTCCCGGCCCAGGCAACTTTCCAGGGTGGCGATAAAGTCGAGCAGCTTCTCCGGCTTGTTGTTGCCAATATTATAGACCTTATAGCGGACGCCGTTGTCATCCTCGCCCGGGGGTTTGGCCATCACATTGACGATCCCGGTAATTATATCATCGATATAGGTGAAATCACGGTACATATCCCCATGGTTGAAAACCTTGATAGGACGACCCGCCATAATATCACGCGTAAATGAATAGCAGGCCATGTCCGGGCGTCCGTAGGGTCCATAAACGGTGAAGAAACGCAGCCCGGTAGCAGGAATGCGATACAAATGGCTGTAACTGTAAGCCATCAGCTCATTGGATTTCTTGGTGGCTGCGTACAGGCTCACAGGGTGGTCGACATTATCCTCAGTTGAGAATGGCACCTTTTTATTGGCCCCATAAACCGAACTGGAGGACGCGTACACCAGATGGCCGACTGGATTATGGCGGCAGGCTTCGAGGATGTTGAAGAAACCAACGATATTGGACTTAATATACGCTTCCGGATTCTCAATGCTGTATCGCACCCCGGCCTGGGCCCCTAAGTTGACCACGATCTCGAAATCATGCTGCTCGAATAAGGCATCGACCTCGGGCTTGCTGCCCAGATCCCCTTTGGTGAAGCTGAATCCCGGGTAAGGCTTTAGAAGTTCCAACCGGGCCAGCTTGAGATTCACATCATAATAATCATTGAGATTATCGAACCCAACCACCTGGAAGCCCTGTTCCAGCAGTCGCTTGGCCAGGTGATAGCCGATAAATCCTGCCGCTCCGGTGACTAATACGTGTTTGCCTGGTCCCATGTGATTTAATCCACCCCCGCCAAAGTCAATTACTGTTTACATCCATTAGTCATATTACCATATTTTCACGTCGTCCTTGTTTATAGATACGATATGCGCAAAGAAAAAACAAAGTTCAAAAGCCGGCCTCAGAGGCCGGCTTGGCAGACTTGTTGGTTGGCAGGATATTGCTAGGATTTCTTAACGACCAGCACCGGGCAGGATGCCTCCCGCATCACTTTTTGGGTAACACTGCCGATCAGCATACCGCTCAGCGGACTGTGTCCCCGGCTCCCCATGACCACCAGATCGAAATCCCGGCGAAGTTCCTGTAAAATCATCTCGGCAGCCTTACCTTGGGCAATCTTGGTGCGGAACTTGACCCCGGCGGTATCGATGCCAGTCACCGTCTTGCCCAGCATCTGCCGGCCCAGATCGCCAAAATCGCCAAATTCATAGGCGCCGCTGATGAGCGATTGTGTTCCGGTAGTAAAGTCCCTGGAATCCACCACCGCCATCAATTGCACCTCTGCGCCGAAACGACGAGCTATCTCCAGCCCCGTCCGCAGAGCTTGGCGCGAATAATTGGAGCCATCGGCAGCCACCAGAATGCGATTGAACATTCCTGACCTCCCCCTTATGTGCGAACCTCTGCTGATGTTCTGCAGAAATAGTAACCCTACAACATATTATACATTATAAATGTGTCCTGCCACCCAAAGCTAGAAGTGATACACTAATAGGCCGGTCGGCAGTCGGTTATGGAGACTGTGAAGAAGGTCGATGACCATTGTTCATTCCAGGCAACGAAACGGGTTTGTTCACTATTGGCATACCCGTATACCTCCAGCATGGTACCTGGTGGAATATAGGTGGTCTTGGAGGATACCGATCCTCCCCCATTCTTTTGCTTTACCACCACCGGCGCCTTTTCAACAACCATCACCTTAAACAGCATTGCAGCTCGTCACCTCTTTGATTATTTTGGGATGCATCTGGAAGCCTATCCTGCTATCCGATGTTATTCTTTATATATATACGATTCTCTTGTATGCAGAATTGAGGAGATTTGTTAATAACTTGGCCCTAAGTTGTTTGGCAAAGGAAGTATGGATGCCTGATGACTGTCCCCTTGCTTCCATATCAGAATCCTTATGTAGATTACTTAGGGCCAGTCGTGCAACCTAATTCCAAGCTGATTGGGTTACAATGGATAACAGAACTTAGGGCTTGCAGCCCTGATCATGGAGGAGAATTTATGATTGGCAAAGTGATATGGGCATTGATGACTGCCATAATAATGGCAACGCCCTTTCTTCTTATATTTTTGCTGATACGGACGCTTAGAATAGGCAAGGTTTTTGAGTGGGGTTACGTTATAGTCATTGGGCTGACACTGATATATAACGTCTATGACAATAACCGCTTCATATTGAAAGAAGAGTCGGTCTACATTGAAAACCTGCCCCTCGCCTTCGAGGGATTGACCATATTACAGATCAGCGACCTGCATGGGAAAAGTTTTGGCCGAAATCAAACCAATCTCACTTCCCAGATCAACAGGCTGGATTACGACGTGATCGCCTTCACCGGGGATATGGAAACCACCGTGCGGAGTTTCGAGCCGTTTTATGAGCTGCTGGATGGGATCGATAATAAAACCCATATGCTGTATGCCAACGGAAATGTTGATCTGGCCTATAAATTTTCTACTGGAGAAATTACTGCAACCGGCCGAAAATTGGAGGAACATGGGTGTACGCTCCTCAACCGGCCATATCCGCTGGTGCGGGACGGGGCAACCCTGTGGTTGATAGACGATACGGCCCGGCACTTTGATTTTGAATTACCTGATGAATTAAGTTCTTATCATGGAGATAAAGAGCGCGAAGTCTATACAGAATATGTAGCTGCACTGACTGAGGTTTCTGCCCAAAATATCAAGGGTGAGGCAAACACAGTCGTGATTACCCATATTCCGTTTAGTCCCAAGGAATTGGAAGCAGCAACCTCTCAATCCCCTATTTTTAATTATGATCTTATCATCGCCGGCCATTACCATGGCGGGCAGATCAGGATTCCGTTATATGGTGCCATCTACGTTCCCGTCAGTAATGATCGTGAATCCGGTTGGTTCCCGGAACAAAAATACGTTAGCGGTTTGGTGGAGTACGACGGTATACAGCAATATGTAAGCCGTGGATTGGGCACCAGCAGAATGTTTCCGCTGCGGTTGTTCAACACTCCGGAGATCAATCTGATAACGTTAAGGAGCAAAATTTAGACCCTACCTGCCAAAGCTTCAGAAGTAGAATTTAATGGTCTCAGATGGGACCCATTTGGTCAGGAAGCGTAATAATTCTCCCGCTTGGGAGTCATATAATCATCGCCGTAGAATAGTCTGAGATATTCATCCCACCCTACCGGCACCGGCAGTTCGGTGTCCTCAAAAGGCATTCTCACGGTTTCCTCGACAAGCCTTTTTTGGATTCTGAGATTTATGAATCGAGCCGCTCCATTGCTTATGAATAATTCATCGGTTCCATCATCATTACCCCATGTGCTGATTCTCCTGAATGCTTCCAGTTTGGCTTTCTCACTAAACAAACGACCAGGCAGGGATAATAAGAAAACCAACACCTTGCGGGTCCAAGAATACGTGTACAGTCTGTAGTCGATGAGCAGCAAAGGCAACAGCATCAGCAGGAAAACCTGGAATTTGTGTTTTATAGCACTCGATGGAATAGCATCCAAGGTCACAATCTCCATAATTAATTCCGGTTTTTCCATCGAACACACGGTTGGGAACTTACCCTTGTTCTCCAGATATAGGCCCAACCCGGAGAAGTATTTGGGACAGCATTTTTCGAAGGCGTCAAAGTCCTTGCGGAGCATGATGAGATCCATATCATCATCCCATTCTATGAACCCATGCTCCCGCACTGCTCCCAGCAATGTGCCCCTATGCAGCATGTAGGAAATGTTCTCCTTAGCGCAGATGTCGTCCAACATTTTAACCATTTCCAGTAGTTCTCGCTGCTCCTCTTTTTTTGTCACTTGCAAGCCTCACTCTCCCTGGAACTCAGTCCTGCGAAATCTTCTTGGCCAGAACCAGGTCCCGCACGGTATCCACTTCAGTCCAATCATAATTACAGATATCGACGTACTTGAGTACAAAATTATCGGTAAATATCATCTGGACCAAGGCGTCCTCATACCACTGGTCATACTGGCCGTTATCTACCATATCGTTCATGACGGTAAGAAATTTGCCTGCCGCTTCGCGGTCCATCTTTACCACCCCGGCATATTCACCGTCGTAATCCTCCAGCTCTTTGCTCATCACAACCACCTTGTCGCCAGCGGTGCTTACATTGTAGTCGCCGCTTTTCTTAATTGAGCTGTCGAACAGCACTACGGCTCCTTCGGTCTTTTGACATAAAACGTCCTTTACCAGCGCATCGGACATCACAACATCGCCGTTAATAATGGTTACATGTTCTCTATCCAGGTATTCGCGGGCAAACCACAGAGAAGCGATGGAATTGGTGACTGCGTAGAATGGGTTCACAATAAATGTGGCATCGGTAATAGTCTTTTCGATCATACGGTGCATGAAGCCCGTGACTACAACTATTTCCGCGTCGGGATCATGTTTTGTGATCAGCTTGATCATCCTCTGGATCACAGTATCATTCTCGTTCAGTCGATACAGTGTTTTGGGATAGTTGACGGTTAACGGCTGGAGCCTTGTCCCTTTACCTGCTACTAAAAAAATGTATGTCATTTGACATGCCTCCCTTTTACCATAAAATGAGCCCTATCCGGTTTATCACTTCCGTTACCGGGAATTGCAACTCAATCCCGCATTTGGCTGCAGTCGTTATGACGTTGACACCGGTCGCCTCCAAAGGGATGCGAGCCTGATAAGGATTGCGGCACTTATCCGGTGCACAATCATTTTTACACAATTTGCATGAACCCCCGATGAAGGAGATGCGTACCGGATTGCCCTTTTTAAGAAGGAATTCCTCGATTTCCAGCAAGGCCCTATGTAGTATCAGCGAAGAATCCGACCGGACCTTATCATAATCCTCTTTTACCTCCAGGGTGTGATATACCAAGAGAGCCTGATCATACTCAGAGAATACTTGTTTGTAATCAGCCTTGGGAATGCGCGGGGGGCAGGTCCATTTGGCATTATATCGCCCGCAGTAAAAACACAGCAGTTCGAAACGCTGCTCGAACTCGATGTCATCGATATTAATCCTGGCCGTATACATATGCGGAAGCTTTTCCTTTATATATTCCTCCACGACTGGATAATCAATTACCAACTTCATTTCTCCCCCCATGTGCGAATGATTCACATAATGTGCAAATAACTTGGGGACAGGCCCCAAGTTATTGTGTTATTTGCCCCGAATGGCCAGACGCTTCCTTAAACCAGTTAATATAAGTTCCCGGTGGGCTTCACATTCGATATAGTTGCGCAACCTGTTTAATGAGCGCTCTGAGTACATGAAAGAGGCCAATCTATTACCACTTAATTTGTTCATGAACCTATACAGCAGACTGTTGCCTTTAAATGCCGCCAAATACCCATTTAGTTTTTGGATTGCCAATTGGTCGTAGTGCGATTGTATAAATCCATCATCCAGAATCTGTTCGGACCGTTGTCGAAACGCAGTCAGAATCTCAGCCGCGATTGGAGGACTGGCCATTCTGACCACGTTCCCCTGTTTTATAATCGGTAAGAAATTGACCGTCATCTCAGTATCAGTGAACTCTACATCAATCAACAAAGACGTGCTCGTAAATTCATCCTCCTCATAGTCGAACAGGAAATTGCCTTGCCCGTACACGACCATGCTGCCCTCGTATTGCTCAAAGGCCCCGATACAATGGCTATGCTGACAAATGATCAAGTCAGCCCCCTTTTCAGCCAACTTCCGGCAGCTCTTCTGCAGGCCGGGACTGGGATAGCGATATAGTTCCCTACCGCCATGGTAGAGCACAATGACGTAATCACAGCACTTTTTCAAATCACTGACGTGGTCCAGACTATCAAGAGGATCAAAAGGATTGGCACCGGCGCCGTTATGAGCAGCTATGCTGAATTCATGTTCGGCACAGGCATAAAATCCGATGCGCAAACCGTTCATTGCCAAGATATAAGGCTCGGCTGCCGCCAACAGGTCCGGGCCTGCTCCCACCCAATCCACACCGTTGTCTTGAAGAGCCTCCAGTGTGGAAAACAACCCTTGCTCACCATTATCAAGGCAATGATTGTTGGCCAAAGTGACCAGATTGACACCCATGGCTACTATCCCCTTCACCACACTGGTTGGCGAAAACAGATTCGGGCCATTCTTAAGCATCGGCACTTCCTGATCGGTTAAAGGCACTTCCAGATTTACCACCCGGTAGTCAGCCTTGCTCAGTTCACCCAGCAGATCCTGGCCCAACAATTTCTCCGCATCTCCTGAACTGAAAAGATGGGCATTGCTTGGGGTAGGTACCAGGTCGCCGCCAATAATCATTCGAATGCCAGCCATTTAGAATCATCCTCTTCGCTGCGGTAATTCCACCCAACTTCCCACCAAGTCGTCTGCAGACTCGGGGATAAATTCCAGCCAACCACTCGCCGGGTGCAGGGTCAGTTCTCCCACGTAGAGCTGTCCTTCCACCTCATAGTAATCTATCCTGATATAGGGCAGGCCTTCCGATAACCTGCGAGCGATCGCCTTCATCTGCTCGAAACTCTTAGGTTTTGGCACTTCGTTTATGGAGGGCCGATAATGCTGATAAAAAGGCAAGCGATTCCAATCCATGTCGTAGAAATTGCCGTTGGGGCCACCTTCTTTAAACCGGTTAAGGACTACCGTGGCAATCTTTGGTTCTCCGCTGAAGCAATGAAATTTATAGTCCTTCAACTCAGATCCCGAGTCATCGGCCATGTATTTTTCACATATTATACGGGGCTTCATTTCTTTATATTGCCACTCCCGGCCATGCCAATAATAATCCCATCGCATCCATCGGTTTAACTGTCGTTTCGCCGTTTCTACATCCAGCTGGTTTTTATCTGGACATATTATATTGGTCCCTGAAGCATGCGTGCACTTTAGAACAAATTGGGCCGGCAAGGCGTCCCACGGTATTTCATCCACCTTATCATATACTGCGATCAAAGGAATGAGATACTCTTCCCCAACAGCTTGTCGGATGTACTCCCGTACAGCAAATTTATCGGCATATATTTTATATTCCGGTCTACGATCGTTCAGTTTCAGCCACTGCAGTTTTTCATTGTAAGTAGTGGGACTGGACAAATTGAGTTTTCTGCCCATATGACATTTGTAAATCATTTTTAAATATGTTTCATCCGGCATCAAATGAAATATTTTAATTCCGGACAAGTGAAGTATTATCTTACTTGGATGTTTTATTGCATCAATGATTCTGCGCATCCTTGCCAGTCCTCTCATAGGAATCCTGGATGTACTAAATATTACCATGTTTCGTGCTAGATTGACACAGGATTACTTCACCCTGGAGGTTTGGCTATGCTTGAATGTCGGCGGTGGTTTCAACGGTTCGTCTCTTGATAAAGGTATCTGTAATCGTCCTCACGTCACTTTTGGCAAAGGTTAGGAGCAATCCTGCATATATCACCATACATATTCCCGCCGCTATAATCCTCCAGCCAAAGCCCGGGGAAATGTGGTTCAGCATCAGGCCGATTGTGCACATTACCAGAGTAAAAACCACCGGTTTAAATATGTTGGTGAACATGGTCTTGACCGGAAAAGCAATCGCATACCTCATTATGAATAAATGAACTACCACCAACTGCAATCGGATCAGCGCCCGGGCATAAACCAAAGCCCAAAAACCATACCGTAGACTGATCACACAAGTTGGTATCAAGAATACCAGGTGCAATACCTGTGCCCAGAAGGACAACCGCGGCAATCCTTTTGCCCTGTACACCTCGCTGGAATAGTGCCCCAGCACAATCACAAAGGCTGAGGTAACCGCCCAAATCCCTATAATGCTGCTGGCTTCGGTCCATTGACTCCCCAATAATAGCCGCGTCGCGACATCGCTATAAAGGTAAATGCCGGCCCCCAAAGGTAAGACGAAATACGCCACTATCCTCTGCATGGTAAAAAACATCTTGTTGAACGCCTCATCATCGTTTTGCAATCTCGATAATGCAGAAAACAACAATGGTGTAGTGGCAGCCGTAATAATACTCAGTATCCCGGCTACCATGGTCACGGAGGTTCTATACAAGCCAAGGAAATAGACAGTTAGGACACTGCCGATAATAAAGATGTCAATCCATCCAGTGAGCCATATAGATATTGCCTCCATCAAAGACCAGGCACTGAAGTTGAACATCTCCTTGAGGAGCTTTAGTTCATAGAACAGCGAGGGTTTCCAAGGTGATTTGAAGGTGAGGATAATGGCGTTTGCAAGAGCTCCGCAAATGGTCCCTATGATCAGGGACCAATAACTCCAGCCCATAAGAGCCAATGGTATCGTCACTACAAATGGGATGCTGACGGTAATGAGGCGCATTGTAAAAAGGGTCTTGTAATCGAAGGACCTGCGGTAGAGCGAAGTCTGAATGCTGGACAAAGCAGTGATCGGCAATTGAACACAAGCGACGGTTAGCACCAACCCTAAGCCTGGATTCCCAACCAGATTTGCAATTGGCTCACTAAAAATCGCTATTGCTATCCAGAGGCAAAGCGATATGCCCAGATTTGTCCAAAAAGCCACATTGGTGCTGTCACTCTTATGCTTTTCATCCCTGAATTCACGTTGCACCAGGTAGTTCTGAAACCCTGCGTTGGCGAGCATATCCGCAAAACTGACGATCATGGTCACTGTCGCCACGACCCCGAAGGCCTCTGGAGCCAGAAGCCTCGCTAAAATCATGGTAGTAATAGGCGACACTAATTTGGCTACGATTTCAGTAACTGAAGACCATTTTATTGCGTTTCCAACTCGAGTTCCCAGTTCATTGGAATCCAATTTTCCCGCCCTTACATATCGTATTAGATTACAACAACATTTCCTATAATCCTTCTAAATTAATCCAAGAGCCCAACATAAGGTCATCTTCTGGATTGTCAAATGCATCAAATCCGGACGCATGATAAAATGTAATTTCCACAAAAAATAATTTGCCGCCGACCTCAAACCAATCAATTCGGACATGGGCTAGATCTCGCGCCAAGAGTTCGGAAAGGCTTAACATTTCATCCAGGCATGTGGGCTTATCTATATTCTGATTTAACATGGAAGGTCCTTGACGAATCTCAAGTCTATTCCATGATCTGTCATAAAAACAATAGGTTGGATTGCTTCCGAACCTGTTAAGATGCACATATATGAGTCTGGCTTTACCATTAAAGCACATAACCTTATAATCAATAGGTATATTACCATCCTGCGAAATAAGCTCCTGGCATATAATGCGCGGTACTATATTATTGTAGGGCCATTCCCGCGAGCGCCAGTAATAATTGGCGTTAAGCCATTTGTGCAACTTACGCTTGCTCTGTTCAATATCCAATTCCTTCTTATTCCTGCATATTATATTAGTTCCCGAGGAATGGGTACACTTAAGTACGAATTGCTTTGGCAAGTTATCCCACGGTATTTCTTCAACGCTTTGATAAACACCAAGCAAAGGGATTAGGTATTCTCGCCCTATCTTCTCAGCACAATACTCCTGCACTGCATATTTGTCAGCAAAGATTGTATATTCTGGTTTCCGATCATGAATCTTGAGCCATTGCAGTTTTTCGTTGTAGGTAGAGGGATTGGACAAATTGAGCTTTGTGCCCATTCGACATCTGTAAATCATTTTTAAATACATTTCATCCGGCATCAAATTAAATATTCCATACCCGGATAAGTACAGTATTATTTTTGTTGGACGCCTTATTACGTTAACGATTCTCCACATCTATGCAACTCTCTTTCGTGTATCTAGACATACTAAATATTACCATGTCTTCTGTTCTAATAGCACATTATTGCTTCATCTGGAGGTTTAGCCAAATTAAACTATACTTGCATGTCGGCATTTTTTTCAACGATTCTCCTTTCGGTGGGAGAGTTGACCTGGTTAAACGCAATTATTGCTGCCAATATTATACTTGATGTCATGTCATAGAAATGTATCACGCCAGCCCCCAAGAGCAGCGTCACGGTTAAAAGACCAAATATGTTCCTTGCCTGTAGCCGAATACTGCTGTCAATGCGGCCATCAGCAATTATCTTGATCGTTTTCCCAGCCATTATTAAGAATGCGCTTAAATATAAGACCGCTCCCAATAATCCAGTGCATGCCAAAACCTCAGCATAAGTTGAATGTGAATAGGTGTGATATACACTGAGCAGCCGGTAATTATTAAACCCTATGCCCAAAAGGGGACTTGATTTGAAAAACTGATATGCTTCCTGATACATGCCAATTCTAGTTTCATCACCGGTCGATATGGTTGAAAACCTATCCATGATCACAGAATCCTGAAGGATTGGAGTCATGTAGAATGCATAGGACGATAGAGCCACAAGTAATACCGTTAGTGCGAGTATCTTCTTATTAATCGATACATTTCGAATCATTCTGCCGAAAACGACTAGTAGCCAATAGAGTATTAGAAAACATGCGGCTAGAAAAGATTTCTTTGACGCGGTCAGAATAATCGTGTAGAACATCAGCCCGGTCCCGAAGAGCACAAAAACTATACTTGATCTTTTGCTGATATCTAATTTGTAAAGCAGGCTAAAAATCCCGAAGACCAGTAATAAACCCAGGACATTCGGATTCATGGAAGGTGTCATGGAAATCTGGTCGCTTCCCGCAAAAGGCTGGCCCCATACGATGGTTGTTATAGCGCACAAGAATGCCAGGAACAGCAGAACGCTAACAATGAAATCAATATTCTCATCAAACCTCGATATGTAACACAAAGCAATGATCAGTACCAGATTTATAATATACTGCAGGACAGACAGAACCAAATGAGTCTGGTCAGACATTATGAAGTATCCGGTGAACAAAGAGGTGAATGCAAAAATGAACCATAAGGTTGTTTCCATACTGATTCCAGCGGCCAACGGCATGGATTTCCTATAAATCGCCACCAAAAGGAACAATACCGCCATGAACCCCAGTGCCTCTGTCGTACCTCTCACAGAAAAGAAAACTACTTGAAAATAGTTTCCATAAATAATCATTAAAAATATAAATAATTTGCTCAAATTCAGAAACATAGATAATTCTCTCTATCACTTTCTTTACTTAGAATACGGTTATTCATTCCTTAATTATAGGGCATAGACAATTATGTTGGCCCAAAAAAAAGAGGCAGGATTTTCTGCCCTTTTTACAAAATATCAGCGTTAACGGCTCCTATGTCAACCGCAGCGGGTTGAATTGAGCGCTGTTAAATAAACGTATTGTTTTCATTGATAAGATTATCTATATAGCGAGCACAATAGTCGGGATAAGTCTTGCATGTTGCCTGCCCCGGAGTATCAACCAGGTTTCCCCTCAAGACCGCATTACTGACACGGGTTTCCACTATTAAATACGAGCAGGGTGCCATAATGGTGTTATTCTCAGCCATGATAGTACCATATTGGGCGTTTCCCCTGTCAGTTATGTCTATACCCTTTATTAGCTGAAAATAACCTGCAGGTCCGAGACTTTCGGCTTCTATCCGATTACCGCTGACTGTATGCGTCTTATTCCGATAGTCCTTATTGCCGGCCACCCGGTACGGTAATAATATTCCCCCAATTTTCTTGCACTTGATCTGATTTCCTGAAATATTCATTTGCTCCACTGATATGCTGCTTCTGGGTAAACGCAAATCATAAACATCAATGGTATTATCGAGTATTTCATACGTCGAGCAGTCCGTGGTCAAGCTTATAAACTCTATCCAGCTGGCCGACAGATCCTGAGCTAACCGAGCAGTCGGGTCTTGAGAGTACTTCTTGGCCAATTGGGACGAACACATCTTTATAAAAGATTCTTCGATAACAAACTGGTTCGATTCATAATGCCGGCTAACACTGCGGCCCGGGCCACCTTTCGATTTAAGCAAGGTGTTGTTCTCTTTAGCGGGATTGAAGTTCAATATATTTTTCCAGGTGTTCCCCACATAGGTCAGATTCTCACAGCTTAAATAGGAGTCATATACTGGCGCCCCGCTGCCGCTGCCGCTGAAGTATTTCAACCCCTCCACATGGTTGCTCTCATAAACACAGTCTATGCCCTCGAACAAAACAAAACAATAATAGTTGGTGTTGCTGGGATTACCCCACCAATCATCATCACAGATCACTTGGTTGTTCCTTACCACCAGCAGCTTTTTGGCGTTATACATTTCACTAATATACCGGATATTATTGGTTATACCGCTGGAAAAAAAGGTGTAGTCAAAATTGGATATCGTATTGTCTTCTACATGAATCTCGTCAAATGGCACATCGTCAAGACGGATAAATGAATAGGAAGCATTCTCAACAGTGTTATTGACAAAACTCATCTCTTTGATACCAAACTCCTGTACAGCTGGATTGATCGTGGTGCTGCCCTCGAACTCCATCAGCCTTATTTTGCCGATAAAGGAATTGCCTTCAATGATGACCTGGTCGGAGAGACAGCTGGGGGCAAACTTCAGGATGTATCTGACACCGGTCCCCGTCTGGGTAAATCTGATGTTGGAAATATTAACGTTAACTTGGTCGGCAATGTTAAACAAGGGATTACCGTTTTCCAATTTGAATTCCGCATCGCCCGTAATGCCGGTTAAATGTATGTTTCCATCGGTCAGAGGAGTCTGATCAGGGTATTTAAGGTAATAGACTCCGTCCACAAGTACTTCCCGGCCTTCGCGTACGGCCTTGCTTAGCAGACCCATATTTTTTGGACCGGCTCCGGCATCGTTCTGAACCATCCCCAGCTCTGTGCAGCTGATAACCTCTGATTCCAATCGGGCGGGAACCTCTACCGCAATGGTTACAGTGATCTGGGTTTCACTTCTTGACAGCATCAGTACTGCGCTTCCAGTCCCGGGTACAGCACCATAGATGATATTGCCGCTGGCGTCAACCTGGGGATTATTAGACTTGATAAACTTGACCTTCACACCAGTAACAACCTCATCGACCAGCGCTTGGGCCAGTTCCTCGATGGAGGAGTCGATTCCCTCCTGGGGTTGAAGCGGCGCGGCATCTTTCAAGGCTTGTCCGGCCGCTTCCACTTCTTCAGCATCGATGTCGGGTAAGTCTTCTTCCATTGACTCCCCTGCTGTAACAGTTACCGGAATAGATACCTGGACCGTACTCTTCTTCTTGGACAAAGTGAAAATGACTTCCCCGGAAGTATCGGAATCGCCGTATGTTATGGTTCCATTCTTGGCGATCATGGAATTTCGGGAAGTGGTTATTTTCACAGTCACCCCAGGCGATACATTGTCAACGATTGACTGGACGATGGTAAGGATGTTTTCGTCCTGTCCCTCCACCGGCTCAAGCCAGCCGGCATTTAGCAGAGCCTCCTTTGCCTCTGCCAGTTGCTGATCGATCTGAGCCGCTGAATTATTGGACTTTTGTGATGCCGCTTGTTTGTTGGGATTCTGCTTGGCTGGCGCTGCATAGAGACTTCCACCGCAGGCCGTCATTATAAAGGCGATCAATAAAACCACAACGATTCGGGATCTCTTCCGGGAATGAATTTTTACCATGCTGTTACCTCCTCTTGGGCACCTTATCCGGTTTACACAAATGAGTCGCTCTCAAAGCATCGCAAGAGCCCAACAACAAAAAATCCCTGTTCCGGCATTGCGGAACAGGGACCGGCACAATCACTGTTTGGGCAGAGATCGGCTGATACATAGTCGGCAACCCGGCGACCATGGTCTAATGACTTTAGGCCCGTAGCTTTGCGTCCCTGCCTTTCGACAGGTTTGCCTTTATCGCTTTTAATATAAAGATGTATTGTTAGACCTATTTATCAATAATACGTTTAATGCAGGCAGTAACCGCCGGGAGGAAATCAACTACTTGAAAATATTGTTCCGGAATGTAAGATCGAGAATATGACTGTCTCTCGATATTCCAGGATTATCTGCCCAGCCCCGGTTGGGAACCAGGTTCACGGAGTTGTCGGTTACTACGACCCGATTGGCATTAACCTGGTATATAAGATACCGCCAGGGTACATCAATGACATTGTTTTCGATTACAATGGTTCCATAACGGTTATCTCCAAATTTTCCGTGATCCCTTTGCCTCACTAGATAAAAGGGTTCGATAAGCAGCCCGCTCTTGGAATATATGTGGTTGTCTCTTATGATATGAACCTTGCCAGTATAGTCAATTTCATCCAGCACATGAAAGTATAATAGCGTTCCGCCTATTCTTTCACACTCGAATCTGTTCCCCGCAATCTCCATCTCTTCTACTGGCAAACACGAGTCGGGTAACCGCAGATCATATATTTTAAATGTGTTGTTGATGATTCTATATCGGCTGCAATTGGTTGTCAGACTGATAAATTCTATCCTGCCGGCCCCTAAATCCTGGGCCAAGCGGCTGCCGGGGTCTTGAGAAAACCTTTTAGCCAACTGGGCCGAACACATGGCAATATAGGAATACTCAGTAACATAGGTATTATTTTCGTAATGGCGAGTCACATCGTGGGGGCCGCCTGCAACATAGTCCGTACTTTCTGGCATGGCATCGTTGGGACCGCCTTTTGACTTCAGCAATGTGTTGTTTTGTTTACCGGGATTAAAGTTGAGATTGTTTTTCCAGGTGTTGCCTTTGTAGGTCAAGTTTTTGCAGCTGAGGTACGAGTCGTAGAGCGCAGCCCCGCTGCCGCTGCCGCTATAGAATTTCATTCCTTCGATATGATTGCCTTCATAAACACAATCAATGCCTTCAAACAGGACAAAGCAGTAGTAGTCATCGTTAGTCGGATCACCCCACCAACTATCAGCGCAGGTTACCCGGTTGTTTCTTACCACCAACAACTTCTTGGCTTCATACATTTCGCTTATATATGGCAAATCGTTGGTTATTCCGCTGGAAAAAAAGGTGTAGTCGAAATTACTTACCGTATTATCTTCCAGAACTATCTTTTCGCTGGGCATATCATCGAGCCGGATAAATGAAACAGCCACGTTTTCAACGGTGTTATGGATAAAATACAGTTCGCGTATGCCGAATGCATGGGTAGAGGGATTTAGTCTGGTTTCACCTTCATACTCGAGAAGCCTGATCGAACCTGAAAATGTGTTGCTGTCGAAGGCCATTTGGTCGGAACGGCAATCGTATTTTAACATCAAGATATAACTTATGTCGTTACCAACCTGCGAGAATTTGATTTTAGAAACCTGGACGTTTACATTGTGGGCGATGTGAAACAAGGGGTGGCTATTTCTTAGTTTAAACTCTGCGTCGGTGGTAATGCCGGTTAGATAAATGATTGCATCGGAAAGGGGCACTCGATCTGAATCGTCAAGGTAATAAACCCCATCCACAAGTATTCCATTGCCCTCCCGTACCGCCTGTTGCAGCAGGGTCATGTTGCGCTGGCCGGCAGCGGAGCTGTTGGGTATCATCCCCAGGGCGGTGCAGCTGATTGTCTTACCTGGGTCTAGATTCTGATAGTCAGCGCTGATCGTGGCCGAATTGCTGGCGCTGTTGCCAGTGCTGCCATTCGATATTGGAGTCTTACCGGTCCAAAGGAAAGTTGCTCCAACAAAAAGCGAAATGAGTACCAGGGACAATAGAACAATCCCAGACTTCTTCATAAATACCTCCCCCACTGGAGTGGGTGATCCTGGTCCCACCTAAAACATTTGGGCTTGGCCTGCAGTTAATCGATTTCTACAGGACTCTCCGAACCCATCGCCATCGCCTGCAATCGTTCATTCAAATACTGCCTGTACATACCCTTGCTGTTGTAGAGTATCTCATACTGAGTCAAAAGCCTCGACTCAACCATGTTCAGAGCAGCAGCTTTTTGCAACAGCCAAATTCCCAACGGGTTTATCAAAGGGACAATCCGGGGAGATATCACCAGAACCCTGGAACACGGAACCATCTCGAACAACATATTGGTCTTGAATCGATCCAGATCCTTTTTCTCGATGTAAGAGGACAGTCCGGCCGATATCCGAATCTTTCCTTCTGATTCAATTCTATCATTAATGAAGGTAAAGTAAATCGCATTCATGGGACAATGGGCAGTATATTCGCGGTCCATATATGGATAATACACATAGTAGGTGTCGTTCACCCTCATGAACACAGCATAAGCCGCTAAAACGCCATCGACGTAAGCACCCCTAACATAAACATCTTTCGCATCGTAGAGCGTGGCAGCAAATCTCTCCCATAGCTCGGGTATGGTCAGGTATTGCTCATCACGCACCTGGCGCTCGATAGTCTGCTGGTTGATTTTCAAGCCTTGGGTTACGAGATCTTTTAGATCCGGGGTTCTGACGGAGCAACTATTAATTCCTTTTTTTACCCGGTTCCTGACCTTGCGATCAAATTGCTCCAAGTTATAACTGGTGCCCTCATACAAGTATTCAAAGAAGTTTTTTTCGTCTATTTCAGTCCGGAAAGAGATGGCCCTTACCCCTTGACGAAAAACCTGGGTAATCTCTTCATCGGTTGGAAAAACCACCATCTCCGGCGGACAGGATAAAGCCGTCTTGTTCTCATTGATTATCCAGTTGTAGGTTCCGGTGCTGATCACTTGCAGTCCCAGTTGCCGGTGCAAACTGGCAAATTCGTCCCCTGTCATCCTACCTCTCCTCTTCTGATTATATCCCCCAAATTTGTTGATGTTATGAACTCCACATCGGGCCATTGCTTTAATATCTCACTCAACAACTCCTCCAGCAATGGCAGGTTGCGGTCACGATTAGTTACATCTATAACACCGACGTAATTAAAACGATGGGTGCAGATGGTTGCTGGTCTCCCCCATCTGAATGAATTGTTGACCTGGGCCAAACACAGATCAACCTCATGAGATCCTTTGCCCATAGAAGGTTCGAAGTGACAGTTTCGGACCAAATATAATTGATCATATTCGTTCCGGTCACCTATACGGTTCATTTTCTTCTGGAAACGGCCATAGCCCTTGTCGGTGGGGTGTAACTGGTAATTGCCGCCTTGGATATATTCAATCTTATGTTCTGCCAGTATCCTCTCCAGGGAATCACTCCAAACATAACAGGAGGCGACGAAGGATCTGGATTCATATCCGAAAATCTCTTTAAATAGAGCAGTGGCTTCCGAAATAATTTCATTCATCAATTCATCGAATTCTGGACCATAGTAGTTAAACGCATCTGTATAAGCGAACAAGTTATTCTTGGAAACTGCGCTTCGTCCACTCATCATATTGTGCTCAAAGGCTAGTCGAAGACTTTTATCACCCTTGCCTAACTCATCCAGCCACCTGGTGATGTTTACGTGCTCGCGGCAATGCAGCTGCGGATAAAAGACACCCTCATTTATACCGTATTGCCATAGTTTAAAAGCGTTTTCATGAGATTTGTGCCTTTTCAGCGTCTCAGTAAACGGTTCATAGAAGTAGCTTGTAAAGTCTGATTCTCTGATTTTTTGGAAATCAGGATTGGCAACCGCACAGTTGGCTGTAATTACGGGATGGTTGCCTTTTGAATCTTTAAATGCGGTCAACACATCAAAAAGGAGTTCCAGATCATCGCTGCTGGCCATAGCATCATAGCGAGTGAAGGGATGTTCATCGAGGCGGTCACCTGCATTTATAAGAGCTTGATGTGCTTCTGGTGACCAATTTCTTATGCTTCCCCAATCATCTGATTCAATCAGCACGTATTTCTTTTCAGTTTTCCAACCGGAGTAATTAAACCAATTGGAATGAGCCAATCTTCTCACTTTTATCAAGGGAAGAAGTGCCTCTAAGTTTCTAACGCTCATAGTCGATTCCCATCTTATACAGAGATAATCCGCCAAATCTGCCGTTACTTATTAGAACTGATCATTTCGAGCCTATCGCAGTGGGAAGTCAGGTAATCTTCCAACCATTCGATGGTAGACTCAATGTCATAGCCGTTTTCAATGAATTCCTGCCTCATATTTCTATGTACATATCCGTTTTGATACTGCAGTGCCCTTTCTGCCCATTCATCGGGATTGTTTAGCGGCAGATACTCAACCAAATCAGTAAACCCTACTTCTTTGGTGATGGTATCTGAAATTATGCAATGTAGGCCGGTAGCTTGCGCTTCAATCACTGCATTGGGCATGCCTTCATATAACGACGGAAATAAAAAGACATCCATGGCCATGAGCAAGTCAGGAATGTCTGAGCGAACCCCAGTGAATATTACGCTGTCGTTTAACCCAAGGTTTTCGATTCTTTTCTTAAGTGAAATCTCGATCTCGGGTTGTGCTACCCGACCCACCAATAGCAATACGGCAGCTTCGTTTTCTTTTTTGATCGCTTCGAAAGCATCCAACAAGAATTTATGGTTCTTTTGATCAGATATTCGCCCCACATGGCCTACAACGAATTTATCGGTTAGGCCCATCTTTTCTCTTAATTTTTGTCTCTTGCAGACATCAAAAACAAACCTGTCTATTTCCAGCCCATTGTTTATTATTTTGACTGAGCCGTTGCTGATATGCTTTTTCCCAAACATCCAAGTCGCAGCCATATCTGAAGGCGCCAGCCTTTGAGTTACGATCAGGTTTAGCACTGGTCGAAACAACATATGAATTATTCTTGAGCTGATACCGCCGCTGACTGAGGAGTTGCTGGACCTGAGCATCCTTAACCTGGCTCCTCCAATTGCGGCCGCCAATAAGTCCAGCGCGGCCAAAGAGTGCCCTGATACTCGTAAGACAACCCGGTACTCATTTTTTCTGACGATTTGGTATATATCATAAAAACTCTTTATAGGATTTTTGCTTTTCATTTCGGCGTAATGAATTCTTCCGCCCCATGATAATATTTCATCATCATAGAAACCTTTGTCCGGGGAAAAAACCAAGAAGTCAAACATAAACTTATCTTTATTTATGTTTCGCATGAGTCGGATCAGGAATGTTTCAGCTCCATCTGCATTCATTTTGCTGACAATATTCAATACTCTTTCCATAGCATCTCATTTTCCGTTTTATTTATAGATCCTATATTAAACTCTGGTGGATTCACGCACCTATGCGACTTACATCCCTATAGACTTCTATAAGATCATTCATGACATTATTAATCGTATACTTCGTTTCCACTTTCTTTACATTCCAATCAGACATTGCTTCTCTTACGCTGACTGGGGCCAGGTCATTGACTGCGTTGACTATATCATCACTACTGCCTACCCTCACCAATACACCCCCCTGCCCCTCCACCATGTCAGCATTGGCCCCAACCGGGGTGGTGATAACAGGTACTCCGCGAGCCATTCCTTCCAGCAAAGCATTGGAGAATCCCTCTGTGTAAGAAGGGAATAGAAATATATCGGCATTATCCAGCAGTTCCCGAACAGCTGATTCATCAACCTGACCTAACAACTTGACATTATTGGTGATAGGAAGATCGGATATTTGGGGAGAGACAGGTCCGGCCAGGATGAAATCGATATCAGATAAACGTTGGGCGGCATTTATCAATTCCATGATACCCTTGGTCTTGATCACATGACCCACAAAGAGAACCGTTTCTATCTTGGGAGTGATACTCTTGGCCTGGGTGATCATATAGCTTTCGTCAATATAGTTGGCTACTAATATGCTGTTTTTATCAGTTGTCCTTTTCAGATATTGCCGTGAGGGAGTATTAAGGACGAGTAATACACTGGCAACGTTGGCAAGCTTTTTTAAGAAATATAGCTGCACCTTATTGCCTTTGATTTGATCCTCAATACTGCACCTGAAATGAACAACTACGGGGATGCCTCTTTTTTTTGCCATCAAGGCGCACAGATAGTCCCGCATGATACCAAATTTGGCACATGGTGAATTAAGGTGAACAATGTCGGGCTGATATGCCCGCAGTTTATGATGTAAATCCCTTAATATCTTGGCGGTACGGTTGGCTTCCTCCAATAACGTGCGTCCCGATGTAATGTTGATGGCCCTGTTGCCAATAACCGCCGTGTTGACTATATCAGCCTGGAGATCATGGTTCGTTTCTGCCCATTCCAAATACCTCTTGGTCCAAGATCCTATCCCCGAAGCCGGCGGAGGCAGGTTGGATATTAGCAGTACTTTTATAGGATTTTCATTTCTAACCATAACTCGCCTTCAATCATCCTTATGGTAGTCGCACCGAGGTTGAATATTTTATCTAATGAGTTAAAAGATCCTGGTTCCGTACCTGCTCTTCTATCCACCGGTAAGTTTTAGCTATTCCAATTTGCAGTGGCTGACTCGGAGCCCATCCCAGTTTTTCCATAATGAGTCTATTATCCGAATTGCGGCCCCTTACCCCTTGCGGACCGGGGATGTGTTTGATTGTAAGATTCTTGCCGGCTGCCGCCATGATCATCTGCGCCAGCTGGTTTATGGATACCATTTCCTCGGAACCTATATTTACTGGTCCCATAAAATCGGACCGCATGAGCTTTAGTGTTCCATCGATACACTCGTCTATATATAGAAACGATCTGGTCTGCAGACCATCGCCCCACATCTCGATCTCGCCGCCGTCTTTTGCTTCCGCCACCTTCCGACAAAGGGCCGCCGGGGCCTTTTCGCGGCCGCCGGTCCAGGTCCCTTCCTGGCCAAAGATATTGTGGTAACGGGCAATACGGACTACCATCCCGTAATTCCGGGCATAGGCCATATAAAGCCGTTCACTGAACAGCTTTTCCCATCCATATTCACTGTCCGGCGCAGCAGGATAAGCTGAATCTTCGGAACATACTGGATTCTCCGGGTCAAGTTGGTTGCGTTCCGGGTAAATACAGGCTGAGGATGAATAGAAAATCCGCTTCACTCCGGCAAATCTGCACGCCTCCACCATGTTCAAATTAATCATAGCCGAATTATGCATGATAGCCGCATCGTTATCACCAACAAATACAAAACCGGCCCCTCCCATATCTGCGGCCAATTGGAAGACTTCATCGAATGGCCGGTCGACAATAGCCGTGCACAATTCAGGATTGCGCAGATCGCCGATTACGAAATCATCGGCCGCCGTCTGGCTGAATTCAGGGTACTTTAAATCTACTCCCCTCACCCAACATCCTTCAGCCTTCAGCCGTTTAACCAAATGGCTGCCTATGAACCCTCCCGCTCCGCATACCAGAACGCTCTTCATAATCCAAATCACCCCTTCTTCAAATGTGTAATTCATCCGCTGGCAACTCGATGCCAGGTGCCATTGCCAACAATCAGCTGGAAATCCCCCGGGTATGAGCCTCTAATCTGCTGCCAGCATTGTACCTTTCCCGTTCTGCCAAAGCTGTGAATATATCGTAATACTTCTTTGTAGCCTCTTTTCTGGTCAAGTTCTTTTCTATATATTGCCGGCCGTTTTGGCCCAATTCCGCTGCCTTTTGGCGGTCCTGGTACAGTGTCAAAAGATCGTTTTTCAAACCTTCCTTATCTTCCGCATCACTGCAGAGGCCGGAGTTGGCACTGTTAATTATAGTGCATAGTTCACTGTTGAGATCGAATGAGGAGATAACTGGCCGGGCTGCCGACATGATGCTCCACGTCTTGGATGGAAATGAACTGGTGCCAACATTGCGTTTGGAACACACCAACGATACATCCCCCAGGCTCATCACATGGGCAATATCTTCGTATGGCTGAAAGGGAAGCACTCTAACATTCCCCACCCCTTTATCCTGGATGTATCTTTCGAGTTCAGCTTTGGTGCCGCCATCGCCGATGAAAACGAATTCCAGATCGGGCAAATCCTCCTCCAAGTCAGCCGCAATATCAACAACCATTTCCAGATTTTGCGAATGGCCGATATTGCCGCAATGGGTCACGAAGAACTTGCCGGGGTCGAGGCCATACCTGGAAATAAGGATATTATCCTTTTTCTCAATGGGAACGACTACTTGTTCATCGATCCAATTGTAAACCAGACTAATTTTACTCTCTGGCACACCCCGGCTTACCAGTATCTGTTTAAAATCTTCACTAATAGTGTGAATATGGGTGTTGTGTTTATAGGTGAATTGCTCCATCAGCCGGCCTAGTTTGATTATCAGACTGTCCTCTGTGAATCTGCCGGTGTTTATGAGGCTGTCAGGAAAAATATCATGTAAAGTGTATAGCGTGGGAGCTTTCTTCTTGAGCCACTTTCCCAACATTCCTAGAAACGGCGGCGTACTGCCAATAAAATAGACATCGGTATCAGTATCCCGGGCAGTTTTGTACTGCACATAGGTTTGATATAGATAGCGAAGTCCCCGGGCCCATAATTGGGTAGGTTCTTTGGATTTCGGGCCAATGCGCCGCACCCGTATATTGGGAGCCAGGTATTCGTCGGTCCGGTTTAAATATTCTACTCGAGTTTCTTCATCGAGGCCCCTGGAAGCTATTCCGGTGATAACCGTTATTTCCGCTCCATACGAAGCCCAATCCCGGCACAAGTCCGCGATTAAATGGGTATAGGGGGTAATTTCCGGTTCGAAATAAGCATTCATAACCGTGATTCTCATAATTTATGTACCTTTCTCTATCTCATCGCGCCGGATATGACTTCAGCAGTGTGTTGCCACTCCACATCATAAAACTCGACATCGTTCTCAGTCAGTTCCACGCCGATTTGTACTACAATCAGGTACAGGTTGGTTTTGGCCCGCACCGAATGTTTGCAGCCTTTCGATATACGAACTACGTCTCCGCGTTTGACACTACGGGCATGACCATCAAGCAGCAGATCCCCGCTCCCATCGATGACCGTCCAGATTTCGTCCCGCATAAAATGAACCTGATAGCCAGAAACCTGACCGGCCTTTATCAACACCTTTTTGGTCAGGGTCATGGTGCCATCAGGAAAGCTAGTGAAGTCCAACGCCCTGTAATCGCCCCATTGGCGTTCTTCATACATGGGGGGCTGATCGATACCATCGACGTACTGCTTTAGGTAGGAGCTCTGGTGCTTGTCCGAAACCAGAATCCCATCCGGGCTGGCGGCAACCACCAAATCTTTGGCGCCTAAAACGGTAACTGGGATACCCAGTTCATTGATTACATGAGTGTTTTCGCAGGTGTCCGCCAGTATAACCCGGCCGATAGCCCGATCATCCATTATCTCGGTTAGGGTATTCCAGGTTCCCAAATCCCGCCATTCGCCCAGATACTCCACCAATGCGATGGATTCTTCCTTCTCCACAACCTCATAATCGAAGCTTATCTTGGGTAGTAATGAAAAGTGGCTTCTCACTTCTTCATAAGTGGCACTCGGTATATAACGGCTGGCGATATCAAGGAGGTACCCGAGCTTAAAAGCGAAGACCCCGCCATTCCAGAGAGCTCCGCCTGCAATCAGTCTTGCTGCGCTGGCCTCATCCGGTTTCTCCTGGAATCTTTCTACCCCGACTCCATCCGGCCGGGGAATGATATATCCATATTTGGCCGAGGGGTAAGTCGGTTTAATCCCCATCAGGGCGATATTGGCCATCTCATCCGTGATCAACCGTTCCATTTGGAGCAGGGCATAAAAATAACTCAAATCTGCATACGGATCAACCGGCAGCACTAATACTACCTCATCCCGCTGCATGCCCTTTTTATCGGCCAGATAAGCAGAAGCGAGCACTATAGCCGGAAATGTGTCCCTTCTTTCCGGTTCCAGCACCACGTCAACCGCGTCGCCCAACTGTACCAGTAATGAGTCTCGCTGGGATATGCCAGTGGCCACGACGATATTGGCGTCTATACCCGCCCTCTGGATCTGGCCAAATACACGCTGGACCATGGATTCTGGTTGGCCGTCCTGATCCCTGAGCAGCTTCAGGAACTGTTTGGAACGCGTTTCATTGGAAAGAGGCCACAGCCTTCGGCCGGACCCACCCGATAACAGGATTATATTCATAATCTATACCCACCCCATAATTCGTCATCGGTCAGGCAACAGTAAACTCGCCTGAAAGTGGCCCCATGGCGTTTACTCCGCCGTTTTATTGGCTAGTAATAACTGCCATAATAACTGTCCTTATCGATCTTCATCTGATTCAGCACCACACCCAACAGTCGGGACTTGGCCCGGGTCAGTTTCTCAATTGCCTGGAGGGCCAGATCCCGGCGGGTTATCCCGGAAGAAACCACCAGAACGGCGGCATCCACCTGGGACGCCAGTATACTGGCGTCGGTGACCGCCAACAGCGGGGGCGAATCGATAATGATGTAATCATAGCGAGTCTTCAGTTTGGTCCATAACCGCCGGGCTCGCTCCGAGCCTAATATCTCTGCCGGGTTAGGCGGTATCTTGCCGCTGGTCATTACTGAGAGATTGATAACCGCCATCGAGTGGGAGGCATCCATTGGGTCGGTATCGCTGAATATACATTCCGTAAACCCTTTGTTGTTAGGCACTTTAAAGATGGAGTGAATCACCGGTTTGCGTAGGTCGCAGTCCACAAGTATGACCTTGAAGCCGGCTTGGGCCGCCACGATAGCCAAATTGGCCGCCACCGTCGACTTGCCGTCCTCGGCCAGCGGACTAGTGACCAGTACCGTTTGGAACGGCTGGTCCAGGCCCAGGAATCCCAAATTGGTGCGAAAATCCCGATAAGCTTCCGATATTACCGACTTGGGGTCCTCGAAGGTGATTAGTGCTATCCCATTGGATTTCTTGGTGTTCTTCTGGCCATCCTTTTTGGGGATCACCGCCAGTACGGTTTGGTCCACCAGTCGGTTGACATCCTCGGGGGTTTTGAGGGTGTTGTCCAGGTATTCCAAGACCAGGGCGGTAATCAACGACACTATGGCCCCAAATAAAATAGCCATGGCAACGTTCAGAGTCTTAAGGGGCTTGACCGGAGCGGTGGGAATATTGGCTGATGATAATACCATTATCGAGGAAAATTGAAGCTCTTCCATGAGCTGCATATATTGGTGGCTCACTGCATTGGCTATCTGGGCGGCCAGTATCGGGTCACTATTCTGTACCTTTACTTCGATAAGGTTGGAGTCCTTGACTATACGGGCATTTATCATCCTGTTCAGTTTCCCCGGCGTCAGTTCCGGTATATTAATATTGATCAAGACCCTATTCATCACATCCTCACTTCTCAGATGTTCCAAATAGGTATTCATGGTCAAGACCGGCATCGGTACGGCTCCGGCATCTGTTCCCGGCCGTATCTGGGTATTCAGGGTGGCCTGGGGCAATTTTTCCGAGGCTACCGTGACCATCAGCAGGGACTTGGCCTCGTAGACCGGGGTCAATAGGAACTTACTGACCAGTGCCGCCAGCAATCCACATAATAAGGGTACAAAGATGATAAAAAGAAGCCTCTTTCTAAATATCAGCAGGAGGCTGCGCAGATCCATGTTTTTATTGACCAGGTTGGCGCCTTTTTCAGGCGTGTTTAAGTTCAAATAATGCTCCTCCCTCAGTACCCGTATGCTTCATCGATGCTGCAGCTATAATGTCTTTTATGGCCTGACATACATAGACAACTTGTTCTTCCGTCATCGAATAATAAAGGGGCAAGGTCATTTCGTGCTCTACGACGTATTCGGTAACCGGCAGTACCGCTGACAAAGCGCGATAGGGGGTGAATTTATGTACAGCCGGATAGTGGATGCTGGTTTGAATGCCATACCCGGCTTCAAGCCGCTCCCGGAATTCATCTCTGTTAAGCGGACACCTATTATTTAATACGACAGGAAGAATATAATTGGATGATATGTCGATTTTATCATCAAATGGTATTGTAATACCATCCAAATCTGCCAGGATTTGATGGTATATCGCCGCCAGACCTCTTCTCCGGTGCAGGTCCTCCCCGAGACGGTCCAGCTGCACTACCCCGAGAGCGGCACGGATGTCATCGAGCCGGTAATTGAATCCTACCTGGAAGATATCATAACGGTTGGCATGTCCCTGGGCCCGGTCATATGAGGATACCGTCATTCCGTGGGATCTTAGCAGCCGGGCCTGGTCGGCTATTTTCTTATTATTGGTGACCACCATCCCGCCCTCAGCGGTGGTGATGTTCTTATTGGAAAAGAAAGAAAAGGCCCCCACATCACCGATGGTGCCCAGGTGTTGTCCCTTGAAAGTAGCCCCAGGCGCATGGGCGGCATCCTCTATAACGGACAGGTTATGCTGCCGGGCAATCTCCATTATCTCATCCATGGCACAGGCAAACCCGCCATAATGCATCACCATTATGGCCTTGGTACGATCTGTAATTTTACGGGCAACATCCTGCGGGGATATGGTCAGGTCTTCAATCGAGGTGATATCAGCGAAGACCGGCCTGGCTCCGGCATAGTAGATGGAATTGACGGTGGCGGCAAAGGTTAGTGAAGGAACTATTACCTCATCCCCCGGTCCGATATCCAACCCCAGTACCGCCAGGTGCAGCGCGGCGGTTCCATTGCTGACCGCTACGGCATATTGCGCACCGGTTAGCGCAGCAAAGCGTCGTTCAAATTCGGCGGTTTTACTGCCCGAGGATATCCATTTGGAGTCGAGCACCTCAATTACTGCACGTTTTTCTTCCGCCCCAAAGTGCAGGTCAAATAGTGGGACTTTCCATTCCATAGGTTTTCATCCCTCCGTTTACTGGCTGCCAGCCTTATAATAAATCTGCCCTAGCACTCCGGCTATATCATTATTGGCTTTTTCGTAGTCTTCCGGCCGGCCGATGTCCAGCCAGTAGCCAAGATGCTCCACCACCTTGATTTTTTCCTCGGCCCGCAACAATTCGTACATCAGGTCATCGAAACCAAAATAGGTGTTCTCAGGAACATAGTCGAGCACTCGTTTGTTGAATATGTAAATGCCCATGCTGACACTCACGTTATATTCGGGTTTTTCGATGAAATCCCGAACGTAATGATTCTCGTCAAATTTAATAACCCCAAAGTCCACTGCGGTTTTCCGTTTGAAAGTGGCTATGGTCATGATGGCATCACCGTGCAAATGCTCATGGTAAAGCCGGCGCAAGGACAAATCCGTCAGGACATCGCCATTCATAACCAGGAAATTGGTGGGTAAGGATTTTAACAGTTTAAGTGGTCCCACTGTACCCAACGGCTTGTCTTCCCGCGAATAATGAATATCCAAGCCTAAATGGGAGCCATTTCCGAAATAGGCTTTGATCAGATCACACATGTGATTGACGCATACATCAACCCTTTTTATTCCTTGGTTAGCGAGGTTGGCCAGCACCAGCTGCATAATAGGCTCCTCACCGATCGGAACCAGCGGCTTGGGCAGAGTTACCGTATAGGGTTTTAGGCGGACCCCTTTTCCGCCCGCCAAAATGACTGCCCGCATTTATCGTCACCTCAATCTGTCAGGATGCTGCTGAAAGTCAGGAAAATTATCTTCATATCGTTTATGAGCGACATGTCGTGAATATAACCCTTGCTCATCTTGATTTTCTTGGGCATGATAGTCTCGATATAATAGGTTTCCGGGTCGTCTACCTTCTCCAAAATGGAACCTTCATCGATATAGTAGATCGAAGCGTAGTCGGTGATGCCTGGTCGGACCTTAAGCACCTCCCGCTGCTCATGGCTGTAATGCTTGACAAAGTTGGGGGTTTCCGGCCGGGGCCCAACTACCGACATATCCCCCTTCAAAACGTTCCAGGCCTGGGGCAGCTCATCCAGCTTGGTTTTCCTCAAGAAACTCCCCACCCTGGTCATCCGCTGGTCATTGGCCAGGGTCAGTTTCGACCCTCGGTTACCGACATAATGGTGCATCTTGCGGAATTTGTAGATCTTGAAATGTATCCCATCCTTGCCGACTCTGGTTTGAGCGTAGAATACCGGACCAGGCGAATCGATTTTGATGGCTATAGCGATAATGACGAAGACTGGCAGGAGGGCGATCAAACCCAGCAAAGAAAAGACAATGTCGTAGAACCTCTTCAGTAGCAACGTGGTTTGCTTGCGACGGAGAACCGATTCGATATCAGAGCGTCTCCCGGGGAATAAAACAACAGAGTTTATGTCCGCTTCCATAGCCCGCATGACAGCTTCAGGCATACTCACGTATTCTCACACTCCTCTCATTCAAACCTGGTATAATCCCTTGCGTTGGCTGCACCATGGATTATAGTGCGGACCGCTTAGTCTCTGGCTCTGACTGCTCCATAAAAACAAGAAAGCCGGGCTGACTGGTATTAAAACCAGGCAACCCGGCTGCCATTGCTTTTAAGCATTAGGCCCGTGGCTTTGCGTCCCTGTCTTTCAACAGGTTTGCCAGGAGGTAAACCTAACCTTTCGGGGGATAAGAAGCTACAATGACATTCGACATATAATCTTGTGACTATATTATACTATGAATTAAGCAAAATTTGTCATTTTTAGATAGACAATCGACTTTACTTTTTCCCCAAATGGCGGTTTACAAAATCATAGAATTATTAAATTATAAATGGTAATTAGTAGCATATTGCGTATATGGAATTCAGTTTATAATTACACGGCTTCACAATCAATCCTTTGGTGACGAAAACCTACCGAGTGCACAGAAAATAACTTGGGGTCTTTCCCCAAGTTATTGCCTTACGCATTTACATCCTGGCTCCATTTTCACACAATCCAATCAACCTGCTATAATGGATAAAAAAGGCTGTAATCTCAAATGTTATGAATTTGTAAGGAATCCAAAACCATGCGCAGCAACGTTACGAAGATAATTGGCACTATTATTATAGTCCTGGTCGTGTTGGGCTGGTGGGGTTACTATACGTGGCTCCATCCTGATCCGTCAGTTGGTAAACAACTGGCTGAGCAATTCGGAGACGACTTTTTCCAGCCCGGTTCATTAGACTTGCTTCCTGTGACCGAAAACAGCATATCTGCGGTCGAGCACTCGTTCACCGCAGATTTCCTCGCCGACCGCCAAAGGGATCACGACGCTCAAATCAATGGTGAATCCTTACCAAATGAATCTTTACCTATGGACGTAGAAAAATCTGCCCCGCAGATCTCTGAATCAAAAAACGGCGATAATAAATCTGCCCCGCAGATCACCGAGAAAAATGTTATTGATAAATATACTCCCAAATTCTATGCCTTAGAACAATTCACCAACAATCGACTGGAACAGATATACGCCGCAGCTGACCAAGAATACGACGAGAAATCCAGGGCGGGCACCCTGAACCATGCCGCCTGGACGCAAAAATATATGCAAGCCTGCCTTAAGCTTCAGGATTCTGTCAACCTCCAATTCTACGGCCTGGTGGACGAGATGGAAGCCGAACTGAAGGCCAATAACCTGTCCACGAGCATCATCGAGGAAATCAAACAAGAATATACCGCCAGCAAATACCGGAAAATCAAAGAACTCCTGGCCCGCGCGCACGGCGGATAAGTGTCACGGGGACGTAAGTGTCACGGGGACGGGGTTGTTGACAGTCTTTTGTAAGTGTCACGGGGACGGGGTTGTTGACAATTTTTTTGACACGATGTCTGGATGCCTGTCCCCACGTTATTTGGCGGACTTTGCCCTCGCTTGGCGTCTTTTTAAATAAACACCCCAGACTAGGATATAAGGAGGTATACCCATTTGAAAAAGCTATGGTGGTTGGCAGTTGTAGTGTTATTGGGGATTGGCATCTATCTATTCACGGGTTCCCACTTCTCCACTGACGCTTTCACCCACGGTTTACTGAGGAGTCTCGGCTTTACCGAAGGTGCTATCGAAATATTGGAGACGCTGCTGCGCAAAGGAGCCCACATGATCGAATTCGGCTTAGCGGCCATTATCGTCTACCTAGTTCTTCCCAAACGGCGCTGGAGTTATCCCGTCGCTTGGGCGTCCGCTACCATTCTCGGCATAGCTGACGAGATCCACCAGATGTACCTGCCCGGGCGCACCGCCCTCCTATCAGACGTCGCTTTGGATTCCCTGGGAGCTTTGTTGGCCTTATTGATCCTCTACCGTATCAGAAGAAAGCATAAATAATTAAATCCAAGGAAACACGGGGACAAGGAAGCATGGGGACGGTCTAGCCGGTCCTGTTGCTTCCTTTTTCTTCCTTTGGAGGGGTCGGTTGCAAATAACTTGGGGACAGGCCCCAAGTTATTATCGATATTATCACGTCCTAGCGCCGGCTGGCTGGGCCTTTGATACTCTTCAAGTCCGCGCCGGCTTGAGGGCCGCCTCGAAGTTATTTGTCCCAGGTTGTTCATCAAAGTGATATATTTCTCAAATAGAATTTCGTAAAATGTATATATAAGAAGAATTATTCAGGGGAGGTAATTGTAATGTCGTTTTTCAAGGATTTGAGCAAGAAGATCACCGAAGGAGTACAGGACGCAACTGAGAAGGCTTCCGAATTGGTTGAAGTGCAGAAATTGAACGCAGCCATCAATAAAGAAAAAAACGCGATTGCAGATGCCAAGCAGCAGATTGGTGATAAGATTTTCGCCATGTACCAGTCCGGCGAATCCCTTCCCGACATACTCTCCGCTGATTTACTGACTATCACCACCCACCTTCAAAACATAACTGGTCTGGAGGCCAAGATCCGCGAAGTCAAAGGCGAATCTCCTATTTCGGCCCCGGCCCAACCCCAAGCGGCAGCCCCTGCTGCACCGGCTGCTCCGGCCGCCGAAGTCGCAGTTGAAATACCCGAGCCAGAAGCAACTCCGACCGCTGAAGCGCAACCGGCGGCGATCAAGTTCTGTCCCGAATGCGGCGCCAAGCTCTCTGAAGGTACGGCCTTCTGCGGTGAGTGCGGCACCAAGGTCCAGTAATAGCGGCAGTTTATCACGCAATATTTGTAAAACAGGAGGTATCAACAGTGATTTGTAAGCAGTGTGGTAACGAGGCCGGCAGCGGCAAGTTCTGTGTCAATTGCGGTGCCCCTACCGGCATGGCCGCAGCCCCTTTGGCGGGTACAGCTCCAACGCCAGCGACTCCATCAATCCAGGCTAACACCGGCCAGGGCATGCGCCGGGCCCATGAAGTCGAATTCAAGATATATGGAGAGGACCTGCAGTTTGTCGAGATCATGCTCGATCCCCAGGAAACGATCGTGGCGGAGGCTGGCGGCATGATGTACATGGACAGCGAGATCAAGATGGATACCATCTTCGGCGACGGTTCCGGCAAAACCGGTAACGATTTGAAGAGCAAACTGTTTTCCGCCGGTAAACGTGTGCTGACCGGGGAAAGTCTGTTTATGACCGCTTTTACCAACACCGCCACCACCAAGAAATGCGTGTCCTTTGCGGCTCCCTATCCGGGCCGGGTGGTGGATTTCGATCTGACCGACTACGGCGGAGTGCTGATTTGCCAGCGGGACGCCTTTCTCTGCGCCGCCAAAGGCATCTCGATCGGAATTGCATTTCAGAAGAAAATCGGGGCCGGACTCTTCGGCGGGGAAGGCTTCATCATGCAGAGGCTGGAAGGCGACGGCTTGGCCTTTATGCATGCCGGCGGGACCATTATCAAAAAGGAACTGGCCCGGGGTGAGACCCTGAAGCTGGACACCGGCTGCCTGGTAGCCCTGACCCAGACCGTAAATTACGATATCCAATTTGCCAGCGACCTCAAGAGCGCGTTTTTCGGCGGTGAAGGTTTGGTCCTGGCCACTCTCACGGGTCCGGGCACGGTATGGCTCCAGTCCCTGCCGTTCTCACGGCTGGCCGACCGCATCTATGCCGCCAGCCGGGGCGGAAAAAAGAAGGACGAGGGCAGCCTACTGGGCAACATCGGTCTTGAAACCTTCCTGGGCGGCGACTAATCTTCGTGTGATACACCAGAACTTAAGGAGGAATAATTTTGATCTGTGCTATTTGCCAAAAGAAGGAAGTCTATGTGAAGTGCCAGGGATGTGGTATCCCATTGTGCGAGGATTGCTTCAAATTTGACCTGTTCGGCCATGGATGTGGGTGCGTTGTGCCCCTCTATTTGTGTCCTACATGTATAAACGACCCGACAGAGAACCCTTACACAACTGGAGATATGTAGAGGCACGAGGCAAGGAGACGGTTCTTTTGCCTCAGTTTCCGACCAAATAAAGATATCCCGGGGCTTTTTCAACCCCGGGTTTCTTTGTGCCTATTAGCCAGCCATTTCCAAGATACGACTCTGGATGTGACTCGCTCAAGTTATTCGTCGACCATGGGGAAGTAGACCATGAAGGTGGTGCCGTTGGGACCGGTCTGGAAGTCCATCCGCGCATTATGCCGCGCGGCGATACTGTAGCAAACCGCCAGCCCCAAGCCGGTCCCTCTATCCTTGGTGGTCAGAAACGGGGTTCCCAGTTTTTCGATAATGGTCGGATCCAAGCCGGAGCCCTGGTCCCCTACATAAAGGACGATCTCATTACCGATTTGGCAGGTGCCGAGGGTCAGCGTCCCGCCTTCCGTCATGGCTTCGATACCATTGTTGGCCAGGTTCAATATCATCTGTCTGATTTCCTTCTCATCGATCACCGGCATGGGCGGCTTGCCCAGTTCCAACAGCACATTTATCCCTTTATAAATCGCATTGGCCTCGATAATCGGGGAAATGGCCTTCACCACCTGGTCCAGGTACTGAGGCCGCAGGTTAACGATCTTGTTGCTGGCCATGCTGAGGTATTCGGTGATGATACCATTGGCCCGGTCCAACTCCTCAATCATCACATCAAAGAAAGCCAGGTCCTTGGCGTAACACTCCTGCTCTCTGAGCAGTTGAATGAAGCCCCGCACCGCCGTCATGGGATTGCGTATCTCGTGACCTATGCTGGCCGCCATCTGGCCGATCAGGTTCAGACGATCCAGCCGGGCGATATCCTTTTCCATCTGCATCTTCTCCGTGATGTCGAGGAATAGTATCACCAAGCAATCTTCCTCGTTGACCTCAATTCGTTCCATCGACAACTGCACCAGTCGCTCCTCGCCATCCTTGGTTAAAATAGTCCCTATCACGTCCTTGATGACTTTCCCAGCCAGAAGGTCCTGCACCAGCTTCTCCCGGATTTCAAAACTCGGCCAGATGTTTGTTTCCTGCACGGTTTTCCCTATCAACTCTTCGCGCTGATAGCCCGTCGATTCTAGGAAAGCGTCATTAACGTCCAGGAATACGCCGTCCTTCAGAGTGGAAATAACCAGGGGTGTGGGACTGGAACGAAAAGCCTTGCTGAACCGCTCCTCCGCCAGTCGCAGCCCCTCCTCAGCTACCTTGCGGTCGGAAATATCGCGGATCGACTGCACCGCACCATATAAGTTGCCCTTCCGGTCATAAAGCTTGGAAGCATAACCCCAAAGGTACGCCCCCTTGCCACCATAGGTCTTCGGCACGTATACCTCCCCGGACAGAGTCCCCTCCTCCCGACCGCTAAAATCGTATTTATCCATTAGTTCCTGTTCTCTTTCCTCGTTTAGGGCGATGTCAATGAGGATTGGCCGCCGCTCGCCATAAAACGGGATGGCGTATTCATAGTTGCCCTTGCCGATCATCTCGCTCTTGGGCACACCGGTCATATCCTCTATGGCCTTGTTCCAGAAGACCACCTCTCCCTGCAGGTTAATGACCAGCATGGCATCTGGCAGCAATTCGATGATTTGCTCCAGGCGCTGCTGCGCCTCGATCATCTCGTGCAATAAACCGCCGTTTTGGCTATGCGACTGGCCAGCGGATGGTAAAAGCCTCTTCAGTTCGTTGTTAAAAGCGGTCACGTATGGATTCTTTTCATTCATCTTCATTTAACATGTCACCTCATTTAGGCTTGGGCAATAACTTGGGGCCTGTCCCCAAGTTATTGTAGTTTCGGAGTGCCTCAAAAGCCCATCCAGACAGCGTTTGAAGGTGTTTTTTTCGATAATAACTTGGGGCCTGTCCCCAAGTTATTATAGGGCGTTAAAGGAATTCCTGGCGCATATCTTCGAATTCTTTGGCATATCGGTTCAGGCGCTCAGCATTGACGGTTGAATTCAACAATGGCTTCCGCCGGCCCACCACCATGCAGTCTTTGCCGTCGATTTCCGTGCCCAGCCTGATGTAAGGTGCGAAGCTGTCACAGCGGGTATTTTGCAGCCGTACTGACAGCATAGCATATTCACGAGTCGGGAACACATTGGGCAATTCCAGCTCATCCAAATGAGTCAGGGACGCCAAAGGAAGCAGCCCATCTTCGACCGCTCTTATATTAGATAAACAGAGTTTGCGCAGGCGGATCAGATTGCTTAATGGCGCCAGTGACTGCACTCTCATCCACTTCTCTGCTCCCCCGCCCAACTCCAGCGCTTCAACCGAGGTCGCCTCCCTCAAATCCCCAAGTGTATTGAGCCCGGGGAAATTAGAAATGGATAGTTCCCTTAGGTCGTAGTTCCTGCTTAGGTCCCAGAGCCGTTTGGCCCGGGTGTTACAATCCAAAACCAGGGTCTTGACGTTATGCAGCAGTTCCAGGGCAGACAAATCAGCTACCTTCATGCTCTTGAAACAAATGGATTCAAACGCCGTATTGTAGCGATTCACCAAATAGTCAAACTCAGACTGCTGTATGCTGAGGATGTAGAGGTGTCGGACTCCATCGACATGGGCTAAATTACGAACACTCTGCCGGTCTCCGCTTATGGTCAGGCGGGTGCCAGCTCGTTGGTTTAACACTGGTTGATTTCTTAACAAATCTGCAAACACAATTCCAAATCCTTATCCATATAATAACACGTCGTGCCAAGGGGAAGGATATCGTTGCACCCCTTATTGGGGTTTTGCCGCTTCCCTTCCCCCAAAACAATGGAGGAAATCACTTGGAGACAGCCCCCAGCCCCAAGTTATTTCCCCCATACCACTTTGTCGATGATTTTGGCGTAGCTTTGGATAATCTTGACCACCTTGACGGAGACGTTGGTGTCAAGATAATCAGGCGACAGGGCTACCGGTTCCTGGTTGCCGCGCATGGCCACGGCCAACTCGATCGCGGCCTCGATGTCCTCGCCGGTTATGCCGCCGATGACCATGGTGCCCTTGTCCAGAACCTCAGGCCGCTCGGTGGAGGTGCGAATCAATACCCCCGTAAACCCCAAAATGGCGCTCTCCTCGGATAGGGTGCCGCTGTCTGACAGCACGCAGTAGGCGTTCTTCTGCAGCTTGTTGTAGTCGTAAAAGCCAAAGGGAGCCAGACTCCGCACGAGAGGATGAAAAACGAATCCACGCTGTTCGATAAATTTACGGCTGCGAGGATGAGTAGAATAGACCAGTGGCATCCCGTAGCGTTCCGCCATGTTGTTGAGGGCGCTCATCAACGAGAAGAAATTAGCTTCATTATCAATATTCTCTTCCCGGTGGGCTGAAACCAGGATATACTGCCCGGCCGCCAGGCCCAGTCGCTCCAGCACTTGGCTGTTCTCGATTTGTTCCTGGTACTGCCCTAATACTTCCGGCATGGGCGAGCCCGTCACAAAAATGTGCTCCTTGCGGAATCCCTCCGCCAGCAGGTAGCGGCGGCTGTGCTCGGTGTAGGGCAGGTTGATGTCGCTGATGTGGTCCACCAGTTTGCGGTTGATCTCCTCCGGCACGTTTTGGTCGAAACAGCGGTTGCCGGCCTCCATATGGAAAATCGGAACCTTCAGCCGTTTAGCCGAAATCGCCGCCAGCGCGGAATTGGTGTCCCCCAGGATGAGCAAGGCGTCAGGCCGTTCCTGCTGCAGCACCGCGTAGGATTTGGCGATGATGTTGCCCATGGTCTCGCCCAGATTGGCGCCAGCGCTGTCCAGATAATGATCGGGCGGCCGCAGGCCCAGTTCCTCGAAAAATATCTGGTTCAGCGTGTAGTCCCAATTCTGACCGGTATGCACCAATACATGGTCAAAATACCGGTCGCAAGCCTTGATGGTGGCCGAGAGCCGGATGATCTCCGGTCGGGTACCGAGTATGGTCATAAGTTTGAGCTTCTGCATCTTGTAAAAAACCTCCATACCGAGGCATGGGGACGGTTCTATTGCCTCGATTATAGTCTCCAGTATTGGTACCCGGCCGCTTCGTATTCCTTGCGGTTGAGCAATCCTTTGACATCGATCACCACTTTACAGTGGTTGGGGACGTCTTTGAAAAAACCGTCCAGCCCTTCCCGGGTCAACTCCCGCAGCTCATCGTGGGCCACCGCCAACACCAAGGCGTCGACATCCTTGATATCATCAATAGTATTGAACCGCAGCCCATATTCATGGTGCGCCTCGTCGGCATCGGCCACCGGATCGAATACCAGAGGCACGATCCCATACTCGTTCAACTCCCGGAAAATGTCAATCACCCGGGTATTGCGAGTATCCGGGCAGTTCTCCTTGAAGGTAAAGCCCAGGATGGCAACCCGCGCCTTCTTGATCGGTATGTCCGCCCGAATCAGGTTCTTGATGGTATTCTCGGCAACGTAGCGGCCCATATCGTCATTGATGCGCCGGCCGGACAAGATTATCTGGGAGTGATAGCCCAACTGCTCCGCCTTGTAAGTCAGATAGTAGGGATCAACCCCGATGCAGTGCCCGCCCACGATGCCGGGGGTGAAGTTCAGAAAATTCCACTTGGTAGCGGCCGCTTCCAGCACCGCCCGGGTATCTATCCCCATTTTATTAAAAATGATGGACAGCTCGTTCATGAAAGCAATATTTATATCCCGCTGCGAGTTCTCGATCACCTTGGCCGCTTCCGCCACCTTGATGGATTCGGCCCGGAACACCCCCGCCTCCACCACCAATTCATAGACCTTAGCGATGATGTCCAGGGTCTCCTCATCCATGCCCGAGACCACCTTGACAATCGTCTCCAGCCGGTGCACCTTGTCCCCCGGATTTATCCGCTCCGGTGAATAACCGATCTTGAAATCGCGGCCGCATTTGAGGCCCGACTCCCGCTCCAGGATGGGCACGCACAGTTCCTCGGTGACACCCGGATAAACAGTGGATTCATACACTACAATCGAGCCCGGCACCAGGTTGCGCCCCAGGATGGCGCTGGCCCCCAGCACCGGAGACAGGTCTGGGGTATGGTCAGGATTGACTGGAGTGGGAACCGCCACGATATGAAAACGCGCCTCCCGCAGCCGGCTTTCGTCACTGGTAAAATCGACGCTGCAAGCCTTGATCGCCTCATTGCCTACCTCCCGGGTAGGGTCGATCCCCTGCCGGTACAGCTCGATCTTACTCTGGTTGATATCGAAACCGATTACCTCAGCCTTTTTCGAAAATGACACCGCAATGGGCATGCCCACATAACCAAGCCCCACCAGGCTTATCTTTTCCCTGCGGCTGACAATATCCTCATATAAATTGCGGTTCTCGCTGCTCAATGCTATCCTTCCCTCCTCTATACTCTACCAAGGCGCGGGGACGGTTCTTTTGCCTCGTTTTCCTTCCTCACCGATACATTCCCCCCAATACTTGAGGGTCAATAACTTGGGGACAGGCCCCAAGTTATTGCAAGTTATTTCCGCCCTTATACCTCCAGGTAGTAGGTGTCGGGGCGCTCAGGGTCAAAGGCTTCATTGGCCCACATGATGGTGACCAGGTCGGTCTCACCCAGGTTGGTGATGTTATGGGTATAGCCGGGTGGTATATCCACGACCTCCAGCTTTTCACCGCTGACCCGGTACTCCAGGACCTCGTCCCCGTCCAAGCGGCGGAAGCGAATCAGCCCCGTGCCGCTCACCACCAGGAATTTCTCGTTCTTGGTGTGGTGCCAATGGTTGCCCTTGGTGATCCCCGGTTTGGAGACATTCACCGACACCTGGCCCCGGTCGGCGGTGCGAATAAACTCGGTGAACGAGCCGCGACCATCGACATTCATCTTGAGCGGATAGGAGAATTCGCCTTCGGGCAGATAACTCAGATAAGTGCTGTACAGCTTGCGGGTAAACGGATCGGCCAGGTCGGGCACGCTCAGTTCAACCCGGCTGCGCTTGAAGGACTGCAGCAGATCGACTATATAATGAAGTCGGACGGTATAGACCTCCGGCACGAAACAGCACCCGTCCGGGTGGCAGCACTCCTCCCCGCGTATAGCAGCCATGAATTCGCTAACCAGGTCGTCAATATAAACCAGCGATATTTCGGGATTGTCGGGGTTGACCTGGATCGGCAGACCGCGAGCGATGTTGTGGCAAAAGGTGGCCACTGCACTGTTGTAATTGGGTCGGCACCATTTGCCGAAAAGGTTGGGCAAACGGTAGACCATCACCTTGGCCCCCCAGTCGGCGGCATGGGCAAAGACCACATCCTCGGCGGCCTTCTTGCTGCGGCCGTAGGGATTGTCCAGTTCTGCCTGGGTGGAGGAGGCCAACACCACCGGGCAATAGTTGCGGTTTATCCGCAATAACTCCAGCAATGCCGCCGTGAATCCACGGTTGCCGGTATCAAACTCACTGTTGTCCTGAGGACGGTTGACTCCGGCCAGGTGAAAAACAAATTCGCACTCCCGGGCAAACTCATGCAGCCGGGCCTCACCGGTATCGCTATCATAAGCCAAAATCTCATGTTCACCACGATTGCGGAGCTCCGCGATCAGGTTTTTACCCACAAAGCCATTCGCGCCGGTGACAAGTATCTTCATTTTAACTCCTCCAATGGGCCAACTCTTCGCGGATATAGTCAAGTTCCAGCAGCTTGGCCTTGACTCCCTCCACATCCAACCGCTCGGTATTGCTGGAGGTATATTCATTGGCCTGCGACAACTGCACGCTGCCATCGACGAAGTACTTATCATAGTTCAAGTCGCGCTGATCAGCCGGCACCCGGTAATAGCGGCCCAGGTCCTCGGCCTTGACGTACTCTTCCTTGGTCAGCAGAGTCTCATGAGGCTTCTCACCGTGGCGGGTACCGATAATCTTGATCTCATTGTCCGCCTCGAACAGCTCCAATAATGCCCGCGCCAGGTCGCCGATGGTGCTGGCCGGCGATTTCTGGACCATGATGTCCCCCGCCTGGGCATGCTGGAAGGCAAACACCACCAGCTCCACCGCCTCTTCCAGGCTCATCAGGAACCGGGTCATGGACGGGTCGGTAACGGTCAGGGGCTGGCCGGCCTTGATCTGCTCCACGAACAGGGGGATGACCGAGCCCCGCGAAGCCATCACATTGCCGTAGCGGGTAGCGCAAATCAGGGTTTTCTCCGGCGCCACCGTCCGCGACCGGGCCACGATCACCTTCTCCATCATAGCCTTGGAAATACCCATGGCATTGATCGGATAGGCGGCTTTGTCGGTGGACAGCCCGATCACCTTCTTCACCCCCGCCTCGATAGCCGCGGTGATGACGTTGTCGGTACCAATAATATTGGTCTTGACCGCTTCCATGGGGAAAAACTCGCAGGACGGCACCTGTTTCAAAGCCGCCGCGCTGAAAATATAATCCACCCCGAACATGGCGTTGCGCACGCTGGCCACATCCCGCACGTCTCCGATGTAGAACTTGATTTTGTCGTTTTGATAGAGCTTGCGCATATCGTCCTGCTTCTTCTCGTCGCGGGAGAAAATGCGGATCTCACCGATATCGGTAGCCAGGAACCGGCGCAGCACGGCGTTGCCGAACGAACCGGTACCCCCGGTGATCAACAAGGTTTTCCCTTTAAACATCTCAACCCTCACCCTCTGAAAATTTCCTGGAGGCAGCTGACGGTCTCCTCGCTTCTGGACAGGCAATCGCGGAACAGTTCAACATTTTCAACTGCCCCATCATATAATACGCTTCAATCTGCTAAAATTCCTCTTTTTTCCCACGATACCAAAAACCCGGAGCCAGTTTGTCCAGCCCCGGGTTTATTGCGTCTATGGATGTTTCGGCTCAATTACTATTACCAGCACTCTACTCCTTTAGTGGGCAGTTCCGCCCACTGTTCTGATATTGGTCCGTTTATGCCTGTCCTTGGCTGCATTAACCTTGACTGTATTGGCTACCACCAGATAATTGCCGTCGTCATCGGGAGTAAAGATACAAACGTAAGCCCCACTTCCATCCACGGTTTTATCAGGCTCCAGCCAAGTCAGGGTCCCGCTGACCTCATTCCCGTCTTGATCCAGGAAAGTGCCGCTTAGTATGGAATCTGACAACGTCTGCCCATACCTTATCGGGGTAGCCGTTACGTTAACCGGAGTCGGTGCTTCTCCGGTTGCGCTCCCATAGGAAAGAGATACATTATCGACGAAGTAGTGTACCGGTTCAATAACATCCGCTGTCCAACTACTTATCGTCAACATGGCATCCTGACCAGCGTAAGCAGACAAGTCATACTGGCCGTTCTTCCAACCGGAAGAATCAATGGATCGAATTTCTGCTAAGAGGGTTTCGTCGATGTAAATATTCAAGCCATCAAACTTAAGGATCACACCACCGACATCGTAGTAATCTGTACCGTTTATCAGGTAGTCCAAATTTAAATACGGCGTACCCCATTCCGAGATGGATATGGCCTGACTGATGGCAGCTGCCCCATTGCCCGGGTACATTCCCTCAGCGCCGTCCCCAAGGTAGGCAGCATAAACACCGTCCGCCACGGTATCACTCTGTATCTGCGGGAACGAGCCTGTGATCTCAACCTGCCAGCCCTCGAAGTCGCCGGTTTCAAAATCGCCATTCACGATCTGGGGACCGGTTTCACCCCAAACGATATCGCTGGCATTAAACGAGCCATGTCCGGGTTTCTTGATGGACAAGGTATTGACTTCACCCGGCACGAAGGCGGGCACGTTTATGGCATTGGTGCCCTGCACGGTGGTGACACTATCAAGGGTCACCCCGTTCCAAGTGATTTGGGCCCCCTCCAAGTTGCTGTGGAAGACCACAATGGACTCGCCCAGTATGTCGACGCCATCGATGTCCAGTGCCCGCTTGAAGTGATTGTTTACTATAAATAGCGGCTTGATCATTGTGTATTCCAGGGCGGCCTTCAGTGCCGTCGAGGCTTCGGCCCGGCTGATAAATTGATCCGGCCGGAAAGTGCCATCGGTATAACCCTTCATGATGCCGGCCTTGGATACCGCGCCGATTGCCCCCCGGCTCCAGGTACTGGCCAAATCCGCGTCAGTGAATATACCCGCCGCCGCTTCGTCTGCCACCAGACTCTTCAGATGCGCGAATATCACTGCCGCCTCTTCGTTGGTAACCGGATTTTCCGCACCAGCAATTTCTCCATTGCCGATGTCCCCGTCAGACCAGGCATTCACATACCAGGCCATTGCTTCTACCCCGGTGAGATCAACGGGAGCGGGGATCTCTGCGCCAAAAGCGCTCCTGATCATCGCCATGAATTCTGCTCTGCTTATGTTTTGGTCCGGCTTGAAGGTGCCATCCTCGTAGCCCGTCACATATCCCTTATCTATCATGGCTTGAATCGTCGCCTGGGCTTCATGACCGGACAAATCAGGGTAGATAGTCTGAGCCGCCGCGCTCATGGGCACCAACATCATGGTCAATACGAATACCATGGTAAACAATAATATCGATCTTTTTCTCATACTATGAAGTTTGATCATTTGGCTTCTCCCCCTCTGATGTCTTGATTTCACCATAATAAAACCTTCTGCTCCCGTATCCACCCCCTTAAAACAAAAACCGGCCATTATTGGCCGGTTACGCTACTAGCTCCCCTAAAGCTTTAAGCGTCCAAATTACAGCTTTAGGTTCAACGCTTCCAAACACGTTAAAATATGGTATTTATAATCATTATACATAATTACTCTGGAATTCTAATCAACAATTGTTAAAAGGGTCCTTATCGGTTACGAAAACCGTGTCACGGTGTCACGGGGACGGGGTTGTTGACAACATTTGATAGACTAGGGAAATGACCTTGGGAAAAGCCAAGGTTATATCTTGGGATCTTTTGGGGTGTTTTTCGGATTGGCCTCGGATAGTTATGTCGCTTCCATTTTCCCCCCCGCGAAGGCTCCATCAGCAAATAATTTAGGGCCTGTCCCCAAGTTATTGGAGGGGTGTATAATGTGGATGGTGAGGCAACAGCCTGGATTTCGAGTCGAAAGAGCCGGTATTAGGAATACTATAGGTGCAGAGAGTGGGCCGTTGTCCCCGGAATGTTAAGGAGGACACTTTAGATTGCGTTCCGAACCCAGCGAGCGGATTGATTTGCGCATTTTACATGTGTGGAGAATTAGCGGAATATTGAGAGCATTCCTCTTTGGGGCGGTTGGCTATGGCCTGGCAGCCTTGCTGGTCAGATCGCTTGGTTGGACGCCTTGGCTGGCCTGGCTGCCGATTGCGGCGGCCGTGGTCTACGGTGCGCTAGAGTTGACAATATTACCCCGGCTGCGCTGGGAACGCTGGCGTTTCCAAGTCAGCGGTGAGGAAGTTTACCTGCAAAGAGGCGTGTGGTTTATTAAACGAACCCTAATTCCCATAGCGCGTATCCAGCACGTGGATACCGCCCAGGGTATCTTGATGCGCCGTTATGGTTTGGCCGCCGTGGACATTTCCACCGCCGCCGGCACCCACCAGATCCCAGCCCTGGCTGAGGACGCTGCCGATGAACTCCGGGATCGTATCGCGGTCCTGGCCCGGGTATCCGACGATGTTGTCTGATCCCCGCCGCCTGCGCCCCCTGGGCATTCTTTTAAGCTCGCTCAAATTGTTAAAAGAATTCTTCTTGCCCCTGGTGGTTTATTTCATTGCTGCCATATCCCGGAGAGACTATTCGCCGGCCTGGCTGCTGGCCACCGCGACGGTGATCGTCCTGGTGCTGCTGGTATGGGGCGTGCTAGCCTGGTACCGGTTTAACTATCGGGTGGAAAACGGCGCCCTGGTGATCGAACACGGGGTGTTGGTGCATAAAAGAAGCGTGATTCCGCGCGAGCGCATCCAGTCCATCGATTTGAACCAGGGGCTTTGGCACCGTTTGTTCAATCTGGTGGCCGTACAGGTGGAAACAGCCGGCGGTTCAACTCCGGAGGCGGTACTGTCAGCGCTTACCCCTGCAGACGCCGAAGCCCTCCGGCACGAGTTGTTGGTACCCGGCGGAGTGGTGACACGGAAGGCCGGCCCAATCCTGGCTGGCAATGTCACCGCAACTGATGCCACAGCTGATGCTGAAGCTATAGATCTGTCGGCTGCGTTTTTAAGACGGGCTGCTAATAGCCAGTTGTTCCTGTTTGGCGCCACTTCCGGCGGCGCCCTGGGTTTAGTGCTTTCTGTATTCTCCGGGGCATTTACGTTGCTGGACGATATCGGGCTGCAATTGGATTGGGAGCAGTATTTCGCCTGGATTTGGAACCAGGCCAACTTGATTTACCTGGTGGTTCCCGCGCTTTTGGCCTTGTGGCTGCTTACGGCGCTGGGAATGGTCTTGAAATATGGCGGGTTTACCCTGACCCGCAGCGGTGATCGGCTGCAAATGGTTTATGGACTGCTGCAGCGGCGTCAGATCTCCATACCAGTCAGGCGCATTCAGGCTGTTCGCCTGGTGGAGGGGGTGCTGCGGCAACCGTTGGGTTACACCAGCATTTACGTGGAAAGCGCCGGTTATGGGCAAAAGGACCGGGAAAAGACGCTGCTGTGGCCGATGGTACGGCAAAGGGACTTGGCGCCCCTGCTGGAGGAATTCCTGCCGGAGTTTGCCGGGGAGAGAGAGATTGCCTTGCAGCCCTTGCCTGCCCAAGCCAAGCGCCGCTATATACTCCGGGGCTTCATCCCCGCCCTGGTGCTGGCTTTGGCGTCGCTGGTCTGGCTGTCTCGGTGGGAGCCGGCTCTGGCCTTGCCCCTGTTGGGCGGGCTGTGGGGGTTCTGGACTTATCGCAGCGCTGGCTGGGGATTACACGACAATTTGCTCGCGGTGCGCTCCCGCAGCCTGGCCCGCACCACGTTCGTAGTGCCCAACTGCAAGGTGCAATCCTTCTCGGTTAGTTCGACTCCCTGGCAGCGCCGCGCCGGCATGCTCAGCTTCAACCTTGATTTGGCCTCCCAGGCCAGCTTTGGTTTAGCCGGTATTCTCGGCGCCGATGCAGAAACCCTGACCACTTGGTTCAAAAATTGCCAATAGCAACTCAAATCCCTCTTTTTCCCCGCGATGTCAGAAACCCGGAGCCAACTTTTCTGGCCCCGGGTTTATTGGTTTATCGATAATGCGGCTGGTTTACTATTACCAGCACTCCACTCCTTTAGTGGGGACGGGCAGTTCCGCGCACCGTTCTGCCATGGGTCCGGTTATGCCTGTCATTAGTTGCATTAACCTTGACAGTATTGGCCACCAGCAGGTAATTACCGCCGTCATCGGGAGTAAAGATACAGACATAAGCCCCGCTTCCATCCACGGTTTTATCAGGCTCCAGCCAAGTCAGGGTCCCGCTGACCTCATTCCCGTCTTGATCCAGGAAAGTGCCGCTTAGTATGGAATCTGACAACGTCTGCCCATACCTTATCGGGGTAGCCGTTACGTTAACCGGAGTCGGTGCTTCTCCGGTTGCGCTCCCATAGGAAAGAGATACATTATCGACGAAGTAGTGTACCGGTTCAATAACATCCGCTGTCCAACTACTTATCGTCAACATGGCATCCTGACCAGCGTAAGCAGACAAGTCATACTGGCCGTTCTTCCAACCGGAAGAATCAATGGATCGAATTTCTGCTAAGAGGGTTTCGTCGATGTAAATATTCAAGCCATCAAACTTAAGGATCACACCACCGACATCGTAGTAATCTGTACCGTTTATCAGGTAGTCCAAATTTAAATACGGCGTACCCCATTCCGAGATGGATATGGCCTGACTGATGGCAGCTGCCCCATTGCCCGGGTACATTCCCTCAGCGCCGTCCCCAAGGTAGGCAGCATAAACACCGTCCGCCACGGTATCACTCTGTATCTGCGGGAACGAGCCTGTGATCTCAACCTGCCAGCCCTCGAAGTCGCCGGTTTCAAAATCGCCATTCACGATCTGGGGACCGGTTTCACCCCAAACGATATCGCTGGCATTAAACGAGCCATGTCCGGGTTTCTTGATGGACAAGGTATTGACTTCACCCGGCACGAAGGCGGGCACGTTTATGGCATTGGTGCCCTGCACGGTGGTGACACTATCAAGGGTCACCCCGTTCCAAGTGATTTGGGCCCCCTCCAAGTTGCTGTGGAAGACCACAATGGACTCGCCCAGTATGTCGACGCCATCGATGTCCAGTGCCCGCTTGAAGTGATTGTTTACTATAAATAGCGGCTTGATCATTGTGTATTCCAGGGCGGCCTTCAGTGCCGTCGAGGCTTCGGCCCGGCTGATAAATTGATCCGGCCGGAAAGTGCCATCGGTATAACCCTTCATGATGCCGGCCTTGGATACCGCGCCGATTGCCCCCCGGCTCCAGGTACTGGCCAAATCCGCGTCAGTGAATATACCCGCCGCCGCTTCGTCTGCCACCAGACTCTTCAGATGCGCGAATATCACTGCCGCCTCTTCGTTGGTAACCGGATTTTCCGCACCAGCAATTTCTCCATTGCCGATGTCCCCGTCAGACCAGGCATTCACATACCAGGCCATTGCTTCTACCCCGGTGAGATCAACGGGAGCGGGGATCTCTGCGCCAAAAGCGCTCCTGATCATCGCCATGAATTCTGCTCTGCTTATGTTTTGGTCCGGCTTGAAGGTGCCATCCTCGTAGCCCGTCACATATCCCTTATCTATCATGGCTTGAATCGTCGCCTGGGCTTCATGACCGGACAAATCAGGGTAGATAGTCTGAGCCGCCGCGCTCATGGGCACCAACATCATGGTCAATACGAATACCATGGTAAACAATAATATCGATCTTTTTCTCATACTATGAAGTTTGATCATTTGGCTTCTCCCCCTCTGATAATTAAACGATACTTAGTCATTATTATGTAGTGCAGCTGCTGCCCCCTTTCAGAGTTGACCTTGATGGCGCGGCACGCCGATAACCAGGCATAAAGACCCGGTGTACCCGCCCATACCAACGGTTTGTTACTTTTGCTAATAATAATTACGAAAAAATCAGGCTGAAATCAGTTGGAGGCAAATAACTTGGGGCCTGTCCCCAAGTTATTGAGGGTAAAGTATCAAGTGGCAGGTCGACTAGAGGCGGCAGGACCGTCTTCGTGGTCCCCCCGCGCTTCCTCACTCAGGCTGCAGGAGGATCTCCAGCATCCTGGCCCGGTTGTCGATGAAGTCTTTCATTACCTTATAGGGTTCCGTATCCTCGTAAACCGCGCGGGCGAAGCCGGTTGACGTCAACTGGTATATAGCCGCCTCGGGATATGCCAAAACAATAGGAGAATGGGTGGCGATAATGAACTGCGAGTCCTGTAAGACCAGCTGATGCATCCTGGCCAGCAAAGACATTTGCCGCAGCGGTGACAGCGCCGATTCCGGCTCATCCAAAATGTACAGCCCCCACCCGTTAAACCGGTTCAAAAACGTGGCCAGAAAAGCCTCCCCGTGAGACTGATCATGCAGCGACCGCCCCCCATAGGAGTTGATTAACCCACCCCCCAATTCCTCAAGGTTGGTCGCGAGGTTATAGAAACTCTCAGCCCGAAGAAAGAACCCGTCCCGCGGTTTCCTGGCTCCCCTTATCAAACGCAGACATTCATGTAAGCCGGAATGCGAAGATCGCGTGGAGAAATTGAAGTTCCGGCTGCCGCCCTCGGGGTTGAACCCCCAGGCAACCGCCAGCGCTTCCAGAACAGTCGATTTGCCTGTCCCATTTTCGCCAACAATGTAAGTGACCTTGGGATGAAACTCTATTTCCGTCAGGTGCCGAACCGCTGCCAAACAATAAGGATAGATATCAAAAGACTCCACCTGGTCGCGCAGCAGTTCAACCCGCCTCAAATATGGATCCAAATTGAAACCCTCTCTCGTCTTTTGTCGCGGATGCAAAGGGAAGTACCCAGATGCCCGCTCGTGACAACTCATGCTCATAATACCCCATTTTGAATCCAGAAGGGAGCAACACTGGGTCCCCTCGCTTCTTTTTACGAACATTCGTTCCTTTTGTGTTATAATAGGCTATACACAGGGATTTTTTTGTTGTAATGAGCCGCACGGCAGAAAGGATTGGTGATAATCACGAAGATCGAGGAAATTCACGAACAGCTGGTGGCATTCTACCCCATTTACGGTGACCGGGGCAGTGCTACCAGGTTGATCTATGCGGGAAATGATCCGGACAGCCAATTGGAGGGGTGCGACCTGCGGCAGGTCGAGAGTGTCAAGCGCGCCCTGGCCAGATGTTACGCGGTCGATTTACGGGCGCAGGCCAAATTGCTGCGGGACCGTTATTACCGACACATCGTGCTGCATTTCTATCTGCCCGACGGACGGGTGTTTGTTCCCTTCAAGATGCGTAAACGGCGGGTGCCCGGTGACTCCGCCTACGGATACGTGGATTTGGAGAGGATAAAGCGACTGCTCCCCGGAGATGAGCCATCTATACAATTACGTTCCGGTTTGCATTTGCCCCTGTTCAGCAATATCAAAACCGCCCGCCAGGCCTATTTCCTGGGCATGGAGATCGCCTGTGATTTTGCCCCGCCTCCTGACAACAGCGCCCAGGATCTCATCAACGCCCTATCCATCCTGCGGGAGCTGCTCAACGCCCCGACTCCGTCCGCCAAACCCCGCCCCCCGCGCATCATCCGCAGCAGGTCGATCCGCTCGCGGTAACCTCCGCCCATTCTTTGCCAGAAACCCATCAATAACCTTAGTTTTCGCTCCCCTCCGCTCAATCCAACCAGCAACACCGCACCATATTCCGATACTTTACCCCCAATAACTTGGGGACAGGCCCCAAGTTATTGCATCCTGCCAGTTCCATCCGCGCCCCATATTTGGGCATTCAGGAATAACCAGAGCCGGGCAAAAGACAAACATTTCTCTTGCCTCTCTTGTGTCTGGAAAAATTGCCCGAGATGTGTAAATATGGAAGCAAGCGATAATGACTAATCTATAAAAGAAAGAGGAGGTTAGACTTATGGCCGCATCAGGCAATCTTTTTTACCAGGCAGTCTCGACACCGGCAGGCACATCCAGGGGCAGCCTGATCTTTATTCATGGGGCGGGAGGCAGTCACCTCAAATGGGCCCCATTGATGGAAAGCAGCATCAACGGTTTCACCCACATCGCCTTGGACCTGATGGGGCATGGTGCGTCACCGGGTAACCCGGTCGCAGAGGTCGAGGCCTATGCCCAGTCCATCCACGATTTCCTGGCCGCCAACAGTTTCCCCCGGCCTTGGATTCTGGTGGGCCATTCCATGGGGGGCAGCATTGCTCTGCAGACCGCCCTGACCTACCCGCAATCGGCAGACGGCCTGGTGCTGATCGGATCCGGTGCCCGCATGCCGGTCAATCCGACCATGCTGGAACAGCTAGCCCAGGGCACCTTCGACACCGGCTTCCTTAAGATTGCCTACGGCCGCGATTTCGCGCCCGAACGGCTGGCCGCGGAACTGGAGAGCTTAAGCCAGGTGCCCCAGCCCCAGCTCCATGCCGATTTCACCGCCTGCAACAATTATAATGTCGCCGCCCAGCTGGATCAGATTAAAATACCGGTGCTGATTCTGGTGGGTGACCAGGATAAGATGACCCCGGCGAAAAACTCCCAGTACCTGCAAGAAAACATCCCCGGAGCGGTCCTGAAAATAGTACCTTCGGCTGGCCACTACCTCATGCTGGAAAAACCAGCCGAGACCATTGCCGCCATAGCCGAATTTCTCACCGACAAATTCCCCGGGCCGGCTTAAGAAGGAAGCCTGGGGACGCGGGGCACCGGTCTGCCCCGATTACAAAGACTAAACGCGATAATATGGAAGCACGGGGACTATCCCCGTGCTTCCTCAGATAAATGTACCGGTCCGGTAATAGGTGATCCTGCCCTTGGCAATAAGTTTGCCTGCCTGGCTGCGGATCTCTCCTTCTGCTATGACGCTGGTTCGTCCGGCATGGATCACCCAGCCCTCGGCCTTTACAGTCTCTCCAATTTTCAGTGGAGCAATATAGTTTAGATTCATCTCCAATGTCACTACATTGAAGTTCATGGACCATGCCGACACTCCGATGACCGTATCAAGCAGAGCTCCAGTTATGCCACCGTGGGCTGTACCTATATGGTTGGCATACTCAGGACCCGCCGCCATTTCCATCCCGACTCGCCCATGATCCAGGTAGACGAAGGAAAACCCGAAGCTCTTAAAGCTCGGTACAGTCTGGAATAGTGAAACCAAAGTATCAAACAGATCGTTTTCGATCCCCCTGTTCTCAACCTGAAGTGCAGCCATCATCTCTCCTCCCCGTAACACTTGCTTGCCCCCAAAATGGACCAGCAGGCGTTTCAATAGGTCATTTGCCGTTCTGAGCCTTTTGGTTCTTCAGCTCTCCCGGCAGGAGCGGGGCAGCACCTGGAGTGCCATTTCCAACCCTAATGGTCAGTTAACAATCCTGGTGGTCAACTTTTATGATACCGAAGACAATAGTAGTACTGTTCATTCCAAATAAACTCAAAACCTCCCTTGTGTCACGGGGACGGGGTTGTTGACAACCTCTTGAATCCAACCAAAGCTTTCCTAATAATTTCAAAACCTCCCCGGCATACTGTTCGGGAGATAATGCTGATTACGGCTCGATATCGAACTTCCGTATCATATTGTCAAGCACTTGTTGCTCTTCGGGCTTTATATCTTCATCAGCCTTGATCAGTCGGCATACCTCAGAATAAACTGTCTGTTTAATGGAGTCGGACTTGGCAGCGAAATAATCAATCAGATCCTCAATAGAATCCGTGATATCGGGAAGCGAAGTCAGACCTAACTCCATCGCGTATCTTTCCAATACCTCTTGTTCGTAGTCATTATTATCATCGTCGACCTTGACAATCTGACTGAACAATTGCATGCATTTCTCTCTTTCCTCCTGGTTAAGCACATCTATGAGCATAATCAACCCTCCAATACTTCTATTAATAATGTTGATACTACCCTTATTTTAAGCCAGATGCGGGAATAAAGGAAAACACTGGACTGTCTCCAAGTTAGTATTTTAAAAATCCCGCAAACCGGCGCCACTCCTTCAATATCCCGACATTTTGCACCGAATAACTTGGGGCCTGTCCCCAAGTTATTGGGGGTAAAGTATCGGGTTGGGAGGCAACGGGAGCAGCCCCGTGACACTCTTCGGCTTCAAATGTTGTCAACAACCCCGTCCCCGTGACAACGGAAAGGTTACATGAAAGCTAGTTCCTTCAGAACTGGTATCAACCGTAATCCTGGCATTGTGTCTTTCCGCGATGCTGTAGCAGACCCCAAGTCCCAATCCAGTGCCATTATCCTTAGTAGTAAGGAATGGAGTCCCTATCTTATCGATTATCTCCGGGGGTATGCCGCCGCCTTCATCCCGAACCACTAGATTCACCCCATTCACATCCTCGAATGTGTGAACGGTCAAAGTGCCTCCTGATGGCATCGCCTGTATCGCATTTCGGGTGAGGTTCAGGACCAGCTGCTTGATTTCCCCTTTATCCATCATAATGTCAGGGGTAGGTTCCAACTGGGTATCAAGAAATACATCGTTTTGCACGGCATCCGCAACTATTAGCTGAAGTACGCCGCCAATACATTCATTGAGGCTCATTAATTTTGTCTGATGGTGGTTCTTTTGCGAGATGGTTAAAAAAGCCGTAATAATGTCATTTATTCTGTCAAGCTCCTCGATCATTATTTCGATAGCTTCCCTATCTTCCTGATACTTATATTGCTCATGGAACAACTGGAGAAAACCCTTGATAGCGGTCATGGGGTTCCTTATCTCATGCGCCACGCCTGCCGCCATCAGACCAATGAGATTGAGCGAATCCAATCTCCTGATCTCGTTTTCATATCTCCTCATTTCAGTTATATCTATCGCCGTAACCAATATATGTTTCTCATCATTTATGCTGATAATATTGCTGGATGACAAGACATACCCAACCTCGCCAGACCTTTTCCTATATTTAGATGCAAAATTGGTCAGATACCCGTATTGGCCAAGTTGCTCCGTCATTAGTTGTCTTTGCACTGGTTCTGCCCAAACATCCAATTCCAATGCGCTCTTACCTATAATCTCTTCCCGCTCATACCCGAGAGTTTCTGCACACGCCTTATTAACGTCAACAAAAACACCATCTCTAAGCCTTGATATACCCATCAGCGCCTTGCTGTTGTGAAAGGCTTTGGAGAATTTCTCTTCCGATATTTTCAGATTCTCTTCCGCTTTCTTTAATGGGGAGATGTTAATGGAAGAACTCTCCTCACTTTTCAGCAATCTGCGGTTTTCCAGTTCCAGCTGGGCTATTCTTTCTTCGAGTTCACGTATGTATTGCTCTCTATCGTTCACGTTTTTATCAGTCATCCAACATTTCCCCAAAATTCCCTCCAATTTTTCGCCATTATCCTAAAAGCAGTATATCCCATTTGGTGGAAAAAGGAAGAGTGTCCCGGGGGGGGCGCGGGGCCGGAGGGTCACGGGGACGCGGGTTGTTGCCAGGCCATAAAAAATTTGACTACCCGCTTAGGCGGGTAGTCATGTATCGCAGTGATTTTCTTAGTGTTGATTTATTACCGAGCTGGCCTGCTTATAAGTGGTCTCCAACTGTTGTACAGGATCAGAATAGGGGCTCATCCATCCTTTGTTCATCATGTAGGCGCTGATACTACTGTGCTCGGCTATCTTCTGCTGGGTAAAGCCTTCCAAAATAGCCCGTAATTCCGGAGTGCTGGCTTGCAGGGTGGCGGCCAAGTAAGCTCCCGCGCCCCCGGCTGCGGATGACATTGCACTGTAGGCCAGGGTCTGATCAGTGGCGCTATCGGTGGCTTGGCTGAAAAAGTTGCTTAATATATCGCCCATTATTGGGTCCCTCCCTGCACAATTTGATTCTCGTTCAAAAACTGCTGTATGGTGCGAATTCTGGCTTCGCTGGTATCCATCCCGTCTTGTACCAAGTCTTGCAGTTTTTCATCACTGACTGTCTTGCCTACCGCCCGGGCTACTGCCAAACCGTAAACCTCCATGGTTAATAGCTGGTTGAGCGAAAGGAGTTCACTCTGGGTTAAATTACGCATGTTTTTCCCCCTTAACAAATTTTTTACGCATTAGAATTCTGTTAGAAGCGCGGTTAAATCTTAGGTCTGCACCTGTTTGATGGTTAGACCCCTGATCAGGCGATGGAAAATAATTTCACATACGCCAATAATAGCTGCCGATATGAGTGAAGCTGTCACCCAGTCGATATTATCGCCAATGAAGTAGCGTCCTGCCAGCCAAAGTGTCAGAAAGACCAGACCAAAATCAGCCGCTGCCGCGATCAGGTTTCCCGTCATTTCATGGGTAGCTTTAGTAGCTGCCGGCAGGATTAACAGGTCGCCAACCAGGTAAGCAAGACCTGTAACCAGCGCGCTGAGCAGCAGAATCGAGCTCATATCGACCCCGTACCCCATACCCAGCACGAAATACAACACTAAGGCCACAAGGACCAATTTACTGATAATGGACGTCAGATGGTTCAACAATTTTCCCTCCTTTCATTATTACAATGACCATATTTTTTACCGAATGGCTGAATTTGATTCCTCTGAATCGGCTTACATAAATGAGATTGATTGTTGTAGTGCGCTTGAATCCTGGCTCCTATATAGAGATGGGAAATCTGGGTTGGATCATTATAAGCGGACTCATAATGAGTTAAGATTAGGAGGAAGTGATCAGATGAAATGGAGTGATGTAACGTGAATTCTGCCAAGGAAGATCTGCGTGATCCATCGTTGCGGAGAGTAGGTATCATTAGTTCTATATCCTTGTCCGTGGTGACCCTGTTTACTTTCGCGGTAGCTTTCATGACACCGCCGCTTTCCGGACCGTTGGCTGCCGGCCAGCGGATTCTATATCCATATACCAACATCCTGGAGCGTTTCCCGCGGGATTATTACTGGATGTATCCTGCCCTATTGATGATGTTGATCTTCATCGTCTATTTGGCGACAATCGATCAGTATGCTGCTCCCGGCAGAAAGGTGTTTAGCAGGATCGCCTTAATATTCGGTGCCATGGCCGCAGGAATCTTGTTTACCGATTATTTTGTACAGCTCACCGTTATCCAGCCCAGTCTTTTAAATGGGGAACTAGAGGGAATTGCCCTTTTGTCCCAATACAATCCCCATGGGATTTTTATTGCCCTGGAAGAAGCCGGTTACCTGCTGATGGCAGTCGCCATCCTGTTTTTGGCTCCGGTATTTGCGGGGAGGGGTAAGGTAAAAGGGGCCTTGCGGTGGACGGCGGTGCTAAACTTTTTACTGGCCATTATTTCGCTGGCCGTAATTACCGCCATATATGGTATAAGCCGGGAATACATTTTTGAAATAGCCATCATCACTTTGGATTTTGCCTCTTTGTTAATTCTGGGACTGCTCTCGGCCCGGCTGTTCGCAATGCGCGAAAACTATAATAATTAACGCTAAGTTTTTAACGCCTGAATCGAGTTATTAATACAAGGTAATGCGGGGGGCAGAACATCTGGCCTAAATAGCCCCTGCGGGAAACGTCACCTTAAAGCTGGTTCCTTCAGGACTCGTATCAATTGTTATCCTGGCATTGTGCCTTTCAGCGATGCTGTAGCACACTCCAAGTCCCAACCCAGTGCCGTTTTCTTTAGTGGTGAGGAATGGAGTCCCTATTTTATCAAGTATCTCAGGAGGTATGCCATTCCCCTCATCCCGAACCACGAGGTTCACCCCGCCTTCATCCTCGAATGTGTGAACAGCCAAAGTACCTCCTGATGGCATCGCTTCTATTGCATTTCGGGTGAGGTTGAGGACCAACTGTTTGAGGTCTCCTTTATCACTCATAATCTCAGGCGTATGCTCTAACTGAGTTTCAAGGAATATATCGTTTTTTAAAGCATCCGCAATTATTAACTGAAGTACGCCGCCAATACATTCATTGAGGTTCATTGATTTTACTTGAACGTCATTCTTTTGAGAGATTTTTAAGAAAGCGGTAATTATGTCATTTACCCTGTCCAGTTCTTCTATCATTAATTCAATAGATTCTCTATCTTCCTGATACTTTTTCTGTTCTTGAAACATCTGGAGAAAACCCTTGATAGAGGTCATAGGATTCCTTATCTCATGTGCAACTCCAGCCGCCATCTGACCAATAAGGTTGAGATTATCCAATCTCGATATTTCGCTCTGGTATCTTCTCAATTCGGTAATATCGTTACTCACGATTAATAAACAGTCTTCTCCCATCCAATCAATAGGAACAGCATTCAGCAAGACTGTCCGCGATTCCCCTCCCGATATGTAATCAAACCTCACCTCAAGGTTCCGTATAAAGCCATTCTTTTCAAGTATCTCGTAACACCTGTCCACTTCCTCCGGATTCGCTACTAAGCTTTGTAACAGGTACCTTCGCCCTATTACTTCTGATCTTGTCACCCTATTCTTATCCAGAAATGCTTGGTTGACCTCGATTATGGTGCCATCTCTCTTCGATTTAATAATCAACGATTGAGGGATACTATCAAACACCCTATTTAGAAGCACCTGTGTACTGATCAATTCTTCTTCGGCTTTCTTACGTCTGGTTATATTGTTTGAGGAAACCAGTACACATTGTTCACCTGCAATACTTATTAAATTAACATTTGTAATTACATAGCAAACTTCTCCTGATTTAGTTCGGACTTTAGATTCCCAATCCTTTACAAAACCCGCTTTTGAAACCTGTTCCCACATTTCTTGACGTTGCGAAAGGTCTTCCCAAAGGTCAAGCTCCAAAGCTGTTTTACCTATCATCTCGTCTCTTGCAAAACCAAGAGTAGAAGCAAAACTCTCATTCACATCAATAAGAACACCATCCCTATATCTGGCTATGGCTTTCATTGCTCCGCTCTCATAAAAAGCCTTGGAGAATTTATCCGCAGACACCCTTAAGGCCTGTTCCAGCTTTGCCACTCTTGCTTCTAGTTCCAGAATATATTGCTCCATAGCAAAAATATTTTTATCAGTCATGCGACATCGCTCCGCATTTCCAAATATTTTCTGCCATTATACTAAAAGCAGTTGCAAATCTTCGATTGTAAAATGTCGTTATTTGCCGCTATACAAAAATGTTTCTGACAAGGGTTGTCGCGGGGACGGGGTTGTTGACAACATTTAATCCCCCAATTGTCGCGGGGACGGGGTTGTTGACAACCTCCAATCCCCTTGATTCACAAATGCTCTGTGTCTGATACCTATAGATATTCTTTAATCATCATCCATTCCTTGATCTTTTCGTCCAGCGGCTTGACATTTCTGCCCGGTGTTGGACTTGTGGATGGCATCGTTTTGAACTCAAGGTGATCACATTGATCCAACACAACGTACTTCCTCCAGACGTCCCTTGCCTTGGTACCGTTGAACACCACCAAATTGATACTGGGGTAATCACCGAATAGTCTCGAAAAGTCGTTGGGAATTTCTCTCTGAATGGCGGAATCCAGACTACCTTCGCGTTCACACCTTGCTAACACATCCCAAAGGCCAACCCCGTTGCTAGTGAGGCATTTCACCCTATCCGCGTACTCTGTTGGGGGTTCTTGAACACCCAAGATGGCGAACATTATAGACCAAAAATGGTTGTTTCTATTTCCGTAATATTCACCTTTGGCTAAAGACACGTTTCCCGGCATTGAACCTAATATAAGCACTTTGGCCCCTTCAGCTATAATAATTGGTAAGCCTTCACAAAGCCCCATATAACTGCCCCCTCAAATAACTTTCATTTTTCTTAAAATCGATTAGTAAATTACTGTAGGGCATTTGATTATTATATTCCGGTACCGTCAATAGTGTTGTCAAGAACCCAAGAGTCCATGACACCCCGCGAGAAGTTGTCAACAACCCCGTCCCCATGACATCTCCGGCGCCATGGACACGGTGCCCGCCCAGTTTAAAGACCGGAATCTATACAAACACAACGCCTCGGTTACTCTGATGCGGACCACGGTGGACGAGAACCGGCAGCTGGGTGAGATCATCGCCAGCAAGCTCAACATGGCCCAAGGTCCCACCGCCCTGTTCTTGCCATTGAAGGGCGTGTCTTTGATAGATGCGGAAGGCCAGCCGTTCTATGGCCCGGATGAAGACAAGGCCCTGTTCGATGCCCTGAGGAATAACATCGATCGGAACCGGGTAGAGCTTGTCGAGATGGACAACAATATAAATGATACGGAATTCGCTTTGGCGATGGCCCAGAAGCTAGTCGATATGCTGCAAAAATAGAAAAAAAGGAGGTCGTTTTGGCATGGCATGGACCATTGATAAAGTAACCGCTAGGCTGCGCGAACAGTTAAAGGCGGGCCGACCCTTGATCGGGGCTGGCGCCGGCACCGGCATCTCGGCCAAATCAGCCGAGGCGGGCGGAGTCGACTTGATCGTCATCTATAATTCCGGCCGTTACCGGATGGCCGGCAGGGGTTCGCTGGCGGGGCTGATGCCCTACGGCGACGCCAATCAAATAGTGGTTGAAATGGCTCGGGAGGTCTTGACCGTGGTCAAGGATACTCCAGTGTTGGCCGGGGTATGCGGCACCGATCCTTTCCGCGACATGGGATACTTCTTGAGACAATTGAAGGATATGGGATTTGCAGGAGTGCAAAATTTCCCCACCGTGGGCCTAATCGACGGAAAGTTCCGGGCCAACCTGGAGGAAACCGGAATGGGTTATGGGCTGGAGATAGAAATGATCAAAACCGCCCATGAAGTCGGTCTATTTACCACCCCCTATGTGTTTAATGAAGAAGATGCCCGGCAGATGGCCAAGGCTGGGGCCGATATATTGGTAGCCCATATGGGACTGACCAGCAAAGGAACCATCGGGGCGGAAACCGCCATGGATCTCGATGAGGCGGTCAAACAGGTTCAGGCCATCCACGACGCCGGCAAATCGGTCAACCCGGACGTCATGGTCATCTGTCACGGCGGCCCCATCGCCATGCCCGAGGACGCCCAGTATGTGCTGGATCGGACCCATGGCGTCGATGGATTCTTCGGTGCTTCCAGCATCGAGAGACTGCCCACCGAGGTGGCCATCAGGAACCAAGCCCTCGAATTTAAAAAGATGCGGCTGGGAAAATAGGCAGAGAGCAATAACTTGGGGCCTGTCCCCAAGTTATTGGGGGTCAAGTATCACACCTTGTATTGACGGTGCCCAAAAACAATTATGCCGGGTGCATTGCACCCGGCATTGTTTTACTGCTACCTGTATTCCGTGACAATATCAACGATTTCGATACCGGCTCCATAGTTGTTCACAAATTCAGTCACCGCGTTGCGTGAATCACACACCTTTTCACGCATCTCCCCGGAATCATCGTCCAATTCATAGTAGTGGACCACCAAATATTCTGCCTTGTGGGTCTTGCTCCATTCTTCAAACAAGGCAGCCACGCCGTCAGCCTTGCAATCAGCACAAGTGACCCCATCTTCACAGGGTCTTTTCCCGTTTACCACACTCACTTTACAATAATGCGCGTCCAAGAATTCATTCCATTTCTTACTCGTATCCAACACCCCTCCATAAAACACTTCGTATATTCTAGCATATGTGTCACGGGGACGGGGTTGTTGACAACATCTTGATCTGAATCAGACCAAGGCTGTCCAAATAAACGCAAAACCTCCATGGCACATAGTCTGGGAGGCAATGCTGGCTTCCTCTCAATCACTACAGACACCTAGGCTATACCAGCAGCTATATTTTGAATCAAGTCTACCGTTTCCGAAGAAAACAGCTTTTGGCCACATTCTGGGCATTCATATGCCGGAATACCATCAATCTTGATCTCGTAGGTTCCCCACTTTGCACAGGTAGCGGTTATTACCTGATTCATTGTCTGATTGCAATAAATGCATTTCATTTTCTACCCCTCCTAACATGGATGTCTCCAAGTTGCTCCCATACATCTTCAAGGAAGAAACATACTGAGACAACAATTACTTGAGGAAAGCTAGCCGCAACAATCACGTAAAACGGATCTGCACGACGTGTCACGAGGACAGGGTTGTTGACAACATCTTAGTTGGAATCAAACCAAAGCTTTTCAATCACAAATCATTACCTACGATTCCTTCTTGCTATTCCCCTGGAATAGTAAATGGAAGCTGGTGGTTCTTCTCACTGCTTCCTATGCCATCTACCAATCAATCAATACACGATCTTCGCATGGCAGGTCCTACTGCGGACCCATCAAATTCACAAAAGTAAATACCCGGCCAATGGATTGGTGCTTCATCAATGGTATCAACCCCACTGGCAAGTCGACCACAGGACCCCGAAAAGTATCACCTCTCAAATCATGAACTGCCAATTGGCACATCAATATGGCCGATGGCCACACACACATCATTTTTAATAATGTAGCATTCAACGAAATGGGGTCCAAAAAAGTCTGTGGTTTCTTTTTGTTCCGGTCGGTTGGTTTTTAGCAGAGAGCCTCTAATGCAGTCCCTTCTCACAGCCTCAGTACCAACATTTCTAACTTTCCACCATATGCCATAAGGCTTCGGGACGTTGCAATGCTTAACATAAAATTTCAGACTTAAATGATGGGGCAAGTATTTTTTGAGAACCTTATTAATATAAGCACTAATAGGCTTTGGTCTAAAACCATTCCCAGATGCATCGCAATCAATTTTAACTTCATAAATTTCATTCATATTAACCTGATCTTCGATGAATTCTTCAGTATTTGAAAAAGCGAAGGCACTTCTTTCAAACGCAATTTTGGTTAATGATGCCGATTCATTCAGTGAATCGGCATCCCAATAGTCATGGTTGAAGACCTCGTTCCATGCCGTGTATGCATCAGACTTGGTACAGTTACCCTCGAACAAGACATCTAGTTTTACTAAACAAGTATCGAGTCTGCTCCTCATATTATCCATTTTTTCTCGATCGTTTTGTGTTCGAAGAAGAGATAAGAAGCTTTCAGTCGGATCGTAAACCTCAATGGAAGAATTGAGTCTGTCCCGAATATCCTTGACTAAATAGTAGAATGTCTCATCTAAACGGTTGTATCTTGTGCTTATTTGTTCTTCGCAAAGCACAGTCTGTATTAGACCACCAGGCATGACCCACCAAGAACGTGATTTACAAAATGTTTTTAGTAAACGGACGACTTTGCGCAATTTTACTCCTTTGGTTTTAATACTGTCGCTGAACCAATTTGTTATAGCCTTAGGGTCTCGGTTCCGCCAAGCACTCCCACCATGTTCATAACTGTATGTATTGTCATTATTGAGCGTTCTTCTGTAAACAGCAAAATCTACATGATATCCATCGCTATATTCAATTCTAACGCAGTTTGTCTTAACTTCAGGTTCTGTACCAAGATTTCCCTTCTTGCGTTTGATTGCATCTGCAATAATCCTTCTCATGGTTAATGGACTTAAACCGTTAATATTATCTGAGTCAAAAACAATAGCGACATCAATATCATAGTCATTAGAATCATTCTTAATTATAGTATGCATTGCCATACTACCCTGGGTTAATGTCTCGGCAATGCGATAGCAAGTATTATGCTCATCATTGTATTCTTCAAGACCGCTTTTTAGCCTATTAATGTTGGTGTTTCGTTTTGCTCTAAGATCATTTTGCGCTTTCCGAGGCAATACTACTTCATCACTATAAAACTTTTCAAATTCTGCAGATAAATCGAACAGCGTTTACACATCCCTTCAAATGGAGGCGGCTATGGTATTTGATTAGTTTTTGATTACCAAACTGCCCTTGTTCTTCCCAGTAACTATTATGCCGTACGGATATTTCGGTGTTGCCGTGGATACATAGTGGTACACGACAATCTCGGGGAGTCTATTGTCTAAATGTCCCAGTTTGCAGCCAAGATCAAATGCATAGCAACTTGGCGCAGCACTAACTAGATTAACTCTTATTAGGCGTGGAATATAATGCCCCCCGTTGTCAAGACACGATTGGGTGATTTCTAAGTTAATCTCCTTTCTTGTTTCGATATTATCAGGCAGCTGGGGTGAGCTGGCCATAATAAGCCTGATCGGGGCATAGGTCTCCAA
>Ga0209312_1000062_pt1 | contig 112052 bp, 110 predicted proteins | sample BioC13SIPDNA_4_FD_185744 | JGI IMG/M metagenome (GOLD analysis project Ga0209312, IMG submission 185744) | Anaerobic biogas reactor microbial communites from Washington, USA - Biogas_R1_B C13 SIP DNA (SPAdes) (version 2) | ecosystem: Engineered > Bioreactor > Anaerobic > Unclassified | place... | reverse complement strand
CGAAATTCGTGGTATTCTTGCTTTGAGCCATTGGGGTTCTCCTCCTTGTGAATGTCTATGCAACATCCATTGTAGCGGAGTCCCGGTGGCTTGCCCATTCCTCCTCACCCTGGGCAAAGTTGCGAACATTAGTGTACTCTATCCGGTACGCCAAAGCTTGAAATCTACTGTGGGATTATAACTAATACCCAATTCATGATGAAACATAGAACTGCCGCCTATTGATCCCATATAGGGTGTAAACTGATATCTAACATGATCAGGGTTGCTTACACCGACAAGGTGGATGGCGGCAAAGCGAACGGTGTCGCCCACATAGGCGCTGGTTCTGTCCGCCATGACGCTGACGCCTGTCACCATCTGCCCGGGCGCGGCGACCAGGGGCAGCAGGGACAGCAACAGCAGGGCGCAGAGCAGGGAGGCCAGGCTTTTTTTGAAGATGTTGTTCATCAGGTCTTCCTTTCTGTATTCAGTTTGTGGGGGGCGGTGGTCAAGGTGTGTTCGCGGACAGTTTACCTGGGATGTGCAAGCAGGGTTGTGACAGCGCCGTGGGGTCGTCGGGGAAGGCCGGGCCCGGGAGGGGGCTTTTCCGCCGGGCAAGCGGGCTACAAGCGGCCGCCTGCGAAAATTGCCATATGAGAATATCCAAGAAAACGGACCTTAAACAAATGAAAACGTTTCGTGACAAACCGCCATGTCTGCCCGGTTGTGCACCCAAATGGCGAAATCCGCGCCTGGACACCCGCAAGGAACACAGGAAAAACAAAAACAGGAACCGGGCGCCGCTGATGCCGCCGCATGCGCAGCGGGAGAACACCCTGGAGCGGCTGACCAGGACCCGGCCTGGAAGCGCCAACCCCCCGGGCGGGATGCCCGGGGGGTTGTTGTGCCGTCAGGTTGTCAGCGCCTGGTCAGGCCGCGCCCTCCCTGCTGTCCACCACGTAGACAAAGCCGCCGCCACGGCGGGTGTCACGCAGCCAGCGGGGCAGGTTGACCGCCAGGCGATGGCCGTTGTCATAGATGTCCAGCGCCGCTGTCTCCCCGCTGCCGGAGATGCCCACCACCGTCACCCAGTGCCAGGTCTCCAGCTGGGGGATGCCGCCGTTGTGCAGGTTGAGGAAGGCGACCGGTGAATCAGCCGCCAGGCCTTCACGGATGAAGGCCTCAACCGTCAGGCTGTCCGGGCGATGCCGCTCATCCCCCGGGATCTCCAGCACGCGGCTTTGGTACCCGGTGCCCAGCTGGGACAGCATCCGGTCCAGCCCCGCCTGCATCATCCAGGGGGAGTTGAGCCCCATGACGCCAGGGGTGAGGTAGTTCCAGCTGTGCTCCATCAGGTGGATGAAGCTGTCGCGGTCGCGCACCTCCATGGGCAGGGACAGCCGGCCCCCGCGGGCCAGGTAGTACAGGATGTGGCTGCCTGTGCAGGGGCCGCAGCCGGCCTTGCGCTGCCAGAAGCCAGGGTACCAATCCTGGTCGCAGCCAAAGTGCACCTGATGGCCGAAATCCGAAAACTGCAGGTATTCCGGTGTGCGAAGCGCGTGGGTCAATGGCCTCTCCTGCGCGCGCCCCGCGGCGCGCATCCTTGCTTTCAATCAGCGCCACCGTCAAGATGGCGCACCCACAGTATACCCGGGCGGGCGGCCTTTGGTCATGTCAGAACCGGCGCCTGGGCGCCGGTTGTGCATGGTGCCGGTGCTGTGGTCAGGCCGGCAGCTGGATGCCCGCCTCCCGGGTGGCCTCCACCAGCGCGTCCAGCGCCTTGATGATCTGCTCCTCCTTGTGCTCGCTCACCACGCAGAAGCGCAGGCGGGCCTTGCCCTTGGGCACCGCCGGGAAGACGGCCGGGGGCACGAAGACGCCCTTGTGGCGCAGCATGTTGGACAGCAGGAAAGCATCCTCGTCCGCGCCCACCAGAATGGGGATGATGGCGGTGTGGCCGGCCAGGCAGGTGTTCAGGTGGCGCTTGTGCGCCTCGCGCACGAAGGTGTTGATGGCCGTCTCCAGGGACTGGATGATGGTGGGGTCCTGACGCAGCAGGCGGATGGCCTCCAGGGTGGCCGCCGCCAGGGGCGGGGAGATGCCCACGGAGAACACAAAGCCGGGCAGGTTGTAGCGCAGGTAGTCGATGATGACCCGGGGCCCGGCCAGGTAGCCGCCGCAGGTGCCCAGGCCCTTGGACAGGGTGCCCATGTGGATGTCAATGTCGCCCCGCTCAAGGCCGAAGTACTCGTCCACGCCGCCGCCGGTCTTGCCAATCACGCAGGCGGAGTGCGCCTCATCCACCATCAGGAAGCAGCCGTATTTCTTTTTCAGCTCCACAAAGGCGGGAACAGGCGCGATGTCCCCGTCCATGCTGTAGGCGCCCTCGATGATGATCAGGCACTTCTTGTACTTGTCCCGCTGCTGCTTGAGGATGCTCTCCAGCGCCACGTGGTCGTTGTGGGGGAAGGGCTTGGAGGTGGCCTGGGACAGCCGGGTGCCCTGGTCAATGGAGTTGTGCGCCAGGGCGTCGTACAGGATGAGGTCATCCTTGCCGCAGAAGTTGCCCACCAGGGTGACGTTGGTGGCGTGGCCGGAGACCAGCACCAGGGCCGCCTCGGCGTTCTTCCAGTCGGCCAGCTCCGCCTCCAGCTCCTGGTAGAGGGATTTCTCGCCCGCCAGCAGCCGGGAGCCGGAGGCCGAGGTGCCGTAGCGGTCGATGGCTTCCTTGGCCGCCTCCCGGGTTTCCTCACGGCCGGACATGGCCACATAGTTGTAGGAGCCGAAGTTGAGCACCTCCTGCCCCTCCATGAGGCTCACATCCAGCAGGGCGCTGTCATGCTTGACAAAATAGGGGTTTTCCAGGCCCGATCCCAGCAGCGCCTGCTGGCGCGCGGCAAAGGCGAGGTACTCCTCGCTGTCCTCAAAGCGGGTGACCGGGGTGATGTCCTCCCGGGGCTGCTCGGGCCGGGTGTCCACGCCGCTTAAGTGCTTTGTGATGATGTCGCTGAGGTCATTGACCGTGGTGCACTGGCCGTATTCCTCCGTGGGGATGAGGACGGAGAAGATCTCCTCCACCTTGAGGGACACGCTGAGCACCTGGAGGGAGTCCCCGCCCAGGTCGTTGATGAAGTGGGCGTCATCCGCCACGCGGTCCGGGGGCAACTCCAGCGCCTCGGCGTACAGCCTGCGCACCTGCTCGCGGATCTGGTCCTGCCCGACCACCTCGGGCACCACCTCCTCCACCACCAGCGGCTCCTTGTCCGTCAGCGGCAGGGAGCCGGACCTGAGGTCCAGGTCGCGGTAGGGGATCAGGTTTTCCTCCAGGGATTTTTTGAGCGCCAGGCGCTTGACCTTGATGCCGTTGGCCAGCTCAAAGGGCGTGCGGGTGGCCAGCACCCGGGTAATCTGCTTGAGCACCGGCAGGCGCTTGTTGTTCTGCGCCACCTGGCGCATGAGCTGGGTGAGGAAGGCGTCGTCGCGGTAGCGCTCGCCCACGTTGAGCACCAGGGTGATGTCCTCATAGTTGGGGTGGGCATGGCGGCGGCGGCGCAGGCGGTTGATGCGGCTGGTGCCGGTGTTCTTGAGCCCCAGCACGCAGTACTGTTCCACGCCCTCGAGGTTGCCGAAGTAATCCTCTATCTCATCCGGGTAGACGTTCTCGCCGGACTCGTTGATGATGACGTCCTTGCTGCGGCCCTCCACATACATGCGCATGCCCTTTTCAAGCCGCACGATGTCCCCGGTGCGGTACCAGCCCTGGGCGTCCAGGTCGGCCGGGATGAGCTGGCCGCCCTTGAGCTGCCCGGTGTGCACGCTGCGCCCGCGGATGAGCATCTCGCCGGTGTTGGAGCGCTTGCCGTCGGACTCCACCTTGTACTCCACCGAGGCGAAGGGGCGCCCCACGGAGCCTGAGGTGCGGGTGTGCAGGTTCAGGCTGGTCTCCGCCGAGGTGATGGCGGTTTCCGTCATCCCGAAGCCGGAGATGGTGTAATAGCCCAGGGCGGCGATGTTGCGCATGTGCTCCCTGGGGGTGTGGCTGCCGCCCAGGATGACGCAGTTGACATCCGGCCCCAGCAGCTGGGCGTTGACCGACTTGAACAGCACGTTGCGGGCAAAGTCCATGCCAAAGGCGGGCACCACGTTTTGCAGGCCCAGGCTGAGGCCCTTCATGATTTTGAATGCCGCGCGCTTGAGCGGCGGCTGGGCGGCCACCTTTTTGTTGAGCCCGGCGGACAGGCTGTTGGCCAGCACCGGCACCGCGCACAGGAAGTTGACCCGGAAACGGCGCATGGCGCCCAGGATGGTGTCCGGCGCGCGGTCCTTGATGAAGACGGTCTCATAGCCGATGAAATTGCACCACATCACGCAGACCATGAAGCCGAAGATGTGGTGGAAGGGCAGGAAGGCCAGGTTGCGCTGCATGTGGTTGTTGACGATGCGCGGGTTGGCCTTGTGCAGCAGGTCGGAGTTGAGCACCTGCTCGCAGACGGCCACCTCGTCATACACAAAGATGCGGCTGGTGGCCGTGCTGCCGGAGGTGCACAGGGCCACCATCTTCCCCCAGACCGGCGTGAAGTCGCTGGCCTCAGGCGCGTCAAACATGGCCTGGGCGTTCACCTGGATGTAGTCCCCGTCCAGGTAGCGGTGGCCCTGGTAGATCACGCCCACCGCGCCGGCTTCCGCCAGCATGTGGCTGGTCATGTCCTCAGACAGCGTGGCGTTGAGCAGCAGGGGGTTGTAGCCGGCCTGCAGGACCGCCCAGAACATGGAGAACCACTCCTTGCAGGTGTCCACCTGGATGGCCACAAAGCGGCCCTGGTTGGCCTGGCCCAGCCTGTCCCGCAGGAAGGCGGCGTAGTTGACCGTCTGGCGTTTGTAATCCGCAAAGGTGGCGGAGCGCTCGGTATCCCCTTCCAGCCAGTGCGCGGCCACACGCTGGGGGTTTTCCACCGTCAGGTCATAGATGCGCGCCAGCGTCATGTCCTGGCGCAGCGCCTGGCAGCGTGCGGAGATGTCGGTAATCAGCGCCATGGGCGGGCCCTCCTTCTGGGTCATACCTGATAATAGGCAGCCAGGAAGCGCTGGAACAGGCGCCCCGGCAGGATGTCATGCAGAATGATGGCGGCGGTCTCATGCCAGCGTGTGACCCGAAGCCGCGCGGGCAGGCGCCCGCGCCTGAGCGCCCGGGCCAGCACCAGGCCAAAGCGTTCGGGGTCACCCCCGCCCGCCTCGTCACGGGCAATGGTGTCGCGCACGCGGGTGAAGCTGTCCTGGTACAGGGGGGACAGCCGCTGGGCGCTTTGCCGGTAGCGCTGGGCGCCGCCCCTATGGTCGCCCGGTTCCACCAGCATCACCTGGATCCGCTGGCCCCGGGTCTCCAGCATCAGGCACTCGCTGTAGCCTTCCAGCGCGTGCTTGGCGGCCACGTAGGCGCTTTGAAAGGGGGTGGGCATCAGCCCGTTGACGGAGGACAGCATCACCACCTTGCCCTGGCCGGCCGCCCGCATCAGCGGCAACACGGCCTGGGTGAGGCGGATGCTGCCCAGCAGCACCGTGTCCAGCACCGCCTGGTATTCCGCCAGGCTGGTCTCCTCAGCCGGGCCCAGGATGAGGATGCCCGCGGCGTTCACCAGCGCGTCCGGCGCGCCGGTGAGCTCATGAGCGGCCTCACAAAAGGCGCGCACGCTGGCATCGTCCCGCACGTCCAGGGGCAGGCGGATGCCCAGGGGGCCAGGCGTCCTGTCCGTTCCCTCAAAGGAGCGGGCACCGGACACCACCTGCCAGCCTGACTGAACCAGCGCCTGCGCCGCGGCCATTCCCAGGCCGCTGGACGCCCCGCTGAGCCACACCACCTTGCCCGCCATCCTGCCCTCCTCACAAAGTCTTCAACATATTATCCCATTCTGTCTATTTGTTCAAGCAATTGATTTACCTGTCGGTTGACCATAAAGCACATCTTCAGGGCCCGTCTTCGGCCTTTTTATGTGGATTTCGCGCAAATTGTGCCCGGACTTGACAAGATCGATGCTTAGACTGCCACAGCAAGTGGTATGCTAACTGTGAGCCGCTTGCGGCACGAGAAAAGTACAGGAGTGAGCAATCAAATGAAAAAACCAGGTTTCAAGCTGCTGCCCCTCTTGCTGGCGCTGGTGATGGCGCTGTCCCTGACCGGCGCGCTGGCGCAGACCGGCGGAGAACTGAAGATCCTGACCAACGTGACCGGTGGCAAGGACGACGCCGAGATGGTGCTCTTCCAGGAGGCGCTGGGCCAGGCGGTGGGCCTGACGGTGACCATGGAGAAGCCGGCCGCCAACTACGGCGACGTGGTGATGCAGAAGCTGGGCGCGGGCGAGGTCTATGACCTGATCTACCTCAACGCCCCGCAGATGTTCTACCTGCAGGAGCAGGGCGCCCTGACCGACCTGACCGATTACGTGACCGCCTCCCCCATCCTCAGCGACACCGCCGTCATTCCGGCGGATGAGTGGGACCAGGTGAAGGTGGACGGGCGCATCTACGCGGGCTTCAACAAGACCGAGGTGCACCGCCTGGTGAACATCAACAAGGCGGTGGCCAAAGCCGCCGGCATTGACGTGGACGCCATTGAGCCCACCCTGGAGGGCTACTACGAGGTCTTCAAGAAGATGAAGGAAGTGGGCGGCGAGGGCTTCTACGGCCTGAACGCCGTCATCAAGGACGCCTGGGACCTGCAGCCCTGGTTCGCCTCTGCCGGGCTGAAAGCCGGGCAGGTGGTGGCGGAGGACGGCAGCGTGAGCGTGCCCTACGCGTCTGAGGAAGCCATCCCGGTATGGGAGTGGCTGGCCAAGCTCTACGCCGAGGGCCTGTTGGATCCCGACTCCCTGACCGGTTCCTCCGGTGACATGCGCGGCAAGTTCAACACCGGCAAGACCGCCGTGGTGGTGGACTGGGCCGCCTGGACCGGCCTGTACAACCTCAACGCCGGGGAAGCCTTCCCCGAGCAGTTTGAGGCCTACCCATTGCCGGGCACCCAGACCCCTGACGGCGGCTACATGCTGGCCCGCGGCGACGCCTCCATCTGGGTGGTGCCCGCCAACGCCGCCAATGTGGAAGGCGCGGTCAAGGTGCTGGAGTTCTTCGCCACCCAGGAAGGCGGCGAGCTGCTCTCCCTGGGCATTGAGGGCCATGACTACAACCGCGACGCCGAGGGCAAGGTCATCTTCACCGAGGTGGGCCTGTCCCACAACAAGGACCACGGCGCGCCCTTCCCGGTGAGCCGCCAGTATGTGGACCCCATCGGCTTCCCGCCCAACGTGGAGCTGGCCATGAGCTACCTGCCCCATGCCAGCATCCAGCACTCCGACGCCCTGACGGACATGTACCGCCAGATTGTGGCCAAGTACGGCACCCAGATCGTCAACGGCACCATGAGCGGCGCTGAGGGCGTGGCCGCCATGCAGGAAGAGCTCAAGGCGGAAGGCGTCATCAAGTAAACCATAGCGACCAGGCCGGCCCGGCACCCCGGGCCGGCCTTTCATCATGGAGGCCATTGTGCAGATCTCCCCACGCAGGCCGTCCAGCCTGCTTCGGCGGCGGCTGAGACAGTACCGCGCCATCTACCTGATGATCCTGCCGGTGCTGGTCTATTTTCTGATTTTTTCGTTTTACCCGCTCATCCTGGGGCTGGTGCAAAGCCTGCAGAAGGAGCGGCTGCTGGGCACACCCCAGTTCATCGGCCTGGCCAACTACCAGTCGCTGCTGCGCGACCGCAACTTCCTGCAGGCGCTGTGGAACAGCCTGTACATCGGCAGCTTCTCGCTGGTGATCAACATCTTCACCGGCATGGTGCTGGCCGTCTCCCTCAACGAGCTGCGCAGCCGCGCGGTCAAAGCCACCGTGCAGACGGTGACCTTCCTGCCCTACCTGTTCAGCTGGACGGTGGTGGGCGGGGTGTGGGTGTATGTGCTCAGCCACAACGGCCTGGTCAACGGCATGCTGGACGCGCTGGGGCTGGACCGCATCAGCTTCTTCACCGTGCCTGCCTGGGGGCGCCCCGTGATGCTGTTCACCAACGCCTGGAAGCAGTCCGGCTATTTCGCGGTGCTGCTGCTGGCCAGCCTGGTGGGCATCGACCCGGAGGTATATGAGGCGGCGCACATTGACGGCGCCTCCCGCCTGCAGCAGATAGGCCGCATCAGCCTGCCCATGATGCTGCCCACGGTCAAAACCCTGCTGCTGCTGGGCGCCACCGGCGTGCTGCGCAACTTCGACCAGGTGCTGATCATGAGCCGCCCGGCCATCAAGGACAAGGTGGGCTCGGTGCTGCTGTTCATTTATGAGCAGGGCATTTTGAAGATGAAAATCGGCCTGGCCACCTCAGCCGCCGCGGTGGTGCTGGCCGCCACCTTCCTGATCGCGCTGGCGGTGCGCCGCGCCAGCCGCTATGAGGGGTCGCTGTATGATTAAGGCCGGCCGCGCGCACAACCTGCTGCCAAGAAACCAGCTCAGCCCGCTGCAGAAGGCCTTGAACTGGCTGCTGCTGCTGCTTTTTTTCGCCACCATGATCATCCCCATGCTCAATGTCCTCGCGGTGTCCTTTTCCCCGCGCCTGCAGTCCATGCAGCCGGGCGTCATCCTCTGGCCCAGCCAGTGGACGGTAAACGGCTACCAGACTGTCTGGACGCGGGCCAACCTGTCCCGGGCCTTTTTCAACTCCAGCCTGGTCAGCCTGGTCGGCACCGCGGTGCAGATCCTGCTCTCCAGCATGGCCGGCTATGTGCTGGTGCAGAAGAACCTGCCCTTCCGCAGGGCGCTGTCGCTGCTGATTCTGTTTACGCTGATGATCCCGGGGGACTTGACGCTGATCTCCATCTACGCGCTCAACAAGCAGCTGGGCCTGCTCAACAGCTACCAGGGGCTGATCCTCAACGGCCTGGTGAGCGGCTTCTCCATCCTGCTGATGCGCAACTACTTCCAGTCCGTGCCCGAGTCCCTGGCGGAGTCCGCCCGGATTGACAAGGCGGGCGAGCTGCGGGTCTTCGCCAGCATCTACCTGCCCCTCTCCCTGCCCGGCCTTGCCTCCATCACCTTCCTGGAGTTTGTGGGCAAGTGGAACGCGCTGATGATCCCGGTGACCATCATCTCAGACCCGGGGCTGTACACCCTGCCCATGGTGCTGCGCCAGCTGGCCTTTGCCACTGACAGCACCAGCGGAGTGGACTACATCGCCCCCAACGCCCAGATGGCGGCCATCGTCATCTCCGTCATCCCCCTCATCATTCTCTACACCTTCGCCCAACGCTTCCTGATTGGCGGGCTGACCCTGGGCGCCACGAAAGGCTGAGCCATGCACACCACCACCCTGAACCTTCACTTGCACCACCACCAGCAGGGCAGCAGCCTGCGGGTGCCCATCACCCTGAGCGCGGGCACCCGGGAGCTGCGCATCGCCTATGAGTATGCGCGCCGCCAGCCCCGGGAAGTGCCCGGCGGCCAGGCGCTGGATGAGGTGGCCGTCATCGACCTGGCGCTGGAGATGCCCGACGGCCGCCTGTGCGGGGCCTCCGGCTCTGAGCGGCAGGAAATCACCGTCAACGAGGCCTGGGCCACCCCGGGCTACCGCCCCGCGCGCCTGGTGGCAGGCGACTGGCAGGTGGTGCTGGGGCTGTACAAACTGCCCGCGGCCGGCTGCCAGGTGAAGCTGACCATCACCCAGCACGGCGCGCGGGAGCTGCTGCTGGTGGGGGACACCCATGTGCACACCCACCACTCCGACGGGCGCTACTCCCCCCAGGAGCTGGCCAGCCGCGCCGTGGCTGACGGGCTGGATTTTTTATGTATCTGCGACCACAACACCCAAAGCGCGCTGCGACATCTGCCCTCCACCCCCGAGCTGACCATCATCCCGGGGATGGAGCTTACCTGGTACCGCGGGCACTGCAACCTCTATGGCGTTTTGGACCCCGTATTGACCTATGTGGCCAACAGCGACGAGCAGGCGCTGGCCATCATCCGGGAAGGGGTGGCCCGGGATGCGCTGCTGTCCGTCAACCACCCCTTCTACCCGGGCTGTGAATGGCTGCTGGGGGAGGACCTACCGCCCCACCTGCTGGAGGTGTGGAACGGCCCCTTCGTGGCCCACAACCAGCAGGCGCTGGCGCATTGGCAGCAAACCCTGGCAGCGGGCAGGCGCCAGAACGTGATTGGCGGCAGCGACGCGCACCGCGCCCAGCTCTTCCGCCTGCCCGGCGCGCCCGCCACCTTTGTGTACAGCGCCTCGCGCATGCCCAGCGACATCCTGGCCGCGATGCGTGAGGGGCAGTGCTTCATCGGCATGGACCAGGACGCCCCGCGCCTGCGGCTGCAGTACGGCCAGACGGTCATGGGCGGCGTGGCGGACTGGGCGGCGGATACCCGGCTGCTGTTCACCATCCACCATCTGGGGGCGCAGGACGAGCTGCGGGTGATCACCCAGGACGGGCCCGCGCTGGTGGAGCGCCCGGGGGAGCGCTCGGTCTACAGCCAGGAGCTGCCGCTGAAACAGGACACGCGGTTTGCCCGGCTGGAGGTCTGGCGGGCGCTGCCCGGGCTGGGCCTCACCCTGGCCAGCCTGTCCAACCCCATCTATTTTGAGGCGGGGCGGGCGGACCAGGCCTAAGCCCCGGGCCCGGGCAGCCAGGGCCAAAGGTTTGAACAGCGCAAATGCGTGACATACCTAGGTATACTACGCATGTTGAAAGGAGCAGGTCATGAACCTCAGCTATCGTGTCGGCACGGAGTCCTCGCCCCTGGTCATCACCCTCTCCCTGGTGTTCGGCCTCATCCAGGTCGTCTCCCTGTGGCAGATCTTCAAGAAGGCGGATGAACCGGGCTGGGCCGCCATCATCCCCCTCTACAACCTGTACATCCTGTACAAGATCACCTGGGGCAGCGGCTGGCAGTTTTTGCTGCTGCTGATTCCCCTGGTAAACATCGTGGTGGCGATTATCACGGTCTTCAAGCTGTCCCGCGCCTTTGGCAAGGGCACGGGCTTTGGCTTTGGGCTGCTGTTCCTGCCATTCATCTTCATCCTCATCCTGGCCTTTGGGCCGGCCCAGTACCAGGGGCCGGTCTGGCCAGGCACCCGGCCCACCAGCGCCTAAACGGCAGGGAACACAGGCAGGAGCCCCGCATACCACCGGAAGGTGGCCATGCCACATCAGGCCGCCCCAGGCAGAGGGGGCGGCCCTGCCTTGCCCCCAAACGGGGGCAGGGAAGGCTTGCGGCAAGGGCCGCCTGGTTGACCGGCAGGCGGCCCGGCGCTACAATGGCAGGCATGTTTGTTGGGGGAGGTGGCGGGTGTGAAACAGTCCCGGCAGGCGGGCAGCCTGATGCTGCTGGTAGCCGCCGTCATCTGGGGCAGCGCCTTTGTGGCGCAAAGCCTGGGCATGGACCATGTGCAGCCCTTCACCTTCCAGGCGGTGCGCTCGCTGCTGGGCGCGCTGGCGCTGCTGCCCGTCATCCTCCTCTTTGACTGGCGCCGCAAAAAGAAACGGGGCGCCGCTGCCAGGCAACCGCTGTGGCCGCTGGTCAAAGGCGGCCTGCTGTGCGGCGCGGTGCTGTTTGTGGCCATCAACCTGCAGCAGTTTGGCCTGGTGGACAACACCGCGGGCAAGGCGGGCTTCCTGACCGCGCTGTACATCCTGATTGTGCCGGTTTACGGGCTGTTCCTGGGGCACCGCCCCGGCGCCCTCCTGTGGGTGAGCGTGGTGATCGCGGCGGTGGGCCTGTACCTGCTCAGCGTGACCGAGGCCTTCACCATCTCCCGAGGGGATGTCCTGCTCATCCTCTGCGCCTTCGCCTTCGCGCTGCAGATCATGCTGGTGGACCATTTTGTGGGCCGGGTCAACGGCATGAAGCTGTGCACGGCCCAGTTTCTGGTGTGCGGGCTGCTGTCCCTGCTGGCCATGTTCATGTTTGAGCAGCCCAGCGCCCGGGGCATCCTGGGTGCCGCCGGCCCGCTGCTGTATGCCGGGGTGCTGTCCTCCGGGGTGGCCTATACCCTGCAGATCCTGGCCCAGCGCACCACCCCGCCGGCGATTGCCTCCCTGCTGATGAGCCTGGAGGCGGTGTTCGCTGTCATCACCGGCATGCTGGTGCTGGGGGAGGTGCCCAGCCTGCGCGAGGTGCTGGGCAGCCTGCTGATGTTCGCCGCCATCCTGCTGGCCCAGCGCGGCGGCCAGCCGCAGCCCGCCCCGGAGGCGCCGGCGGCCTGAGCCCAATCAAGCCGGTAAGCCAGGCGTAAATCCGCGTGAAGTTTCAGGGAGGCGCCGCCCCGGCCAGGCATCAAGCAGTCATTGATGCTATAATGGGGTGGTGTTTTTTCTGGCGGGGCGCGTCTTCCCCGCGTGACGCAGCAAGGAGCGGCGATGAGGCTGACAGTACAGAACATCAACAAGAGCTTCGGAGACAAGCAGATCCTGCACGATGTGTCCTTTGAGGTGGTCTCCGGCCGGGCCATGGGCTTTCTGGGGCGCAACGGCGCCGGCAAGTCCACTACCATCCGCTGCCTGATGGATGTCTTCCGCCAGGACAGCGGCCAGTTCCTGCTGGACGGCCAGCCCTTCAGGCCCTGGTGGATGCGCATCGGCTACCTGCCCGAGGAGCGGGGCATGTATCAGAAAAACGAGGTGCTGGAGCAGCTGGTGTATTTTGCCATGCTGCGCGGCGCCAGCCGGGCGGAGGCCGCGCGCAGCGCCAACCACTGGGTTGACTACTTCGGGCTGGGCGAGTTCAAGAAGAAAAAGCTGGAGACCCTCTCCAAGGGCAACCAGCAGAAAATCCAGATTGCCCAGTCCTTCCTCAACGAGCCGGACATCCTGATCCTGGATGAGCCCTTCTCCGGCCTGGACCCGGTGAACGCGCAGATTTTCAAGGACACCATCGCCGATTTTGTGCGCCAGGGCAAGCTGGTCATCTTTTCCTCCCACCAGATGGGCTATGTGGAGGAGGTCTGCGATGACGTGACCCTCATCCACGAGGGGCGCATCATCCTGCACGGGGAACTGGACCGCATCAAGCGCGAGGAAGGCCGGGACAAGCTCTTCCTCGCCCTGACCGATGGGCGGGAGGGCCAGCAGGCCGATGCCCTGCGCGCCGCCTTCCCGGGGCTTCAGGTGCAGGCGGTGAAGGAGGGCCTGGTGCTGGACACCCGGGGCGCCCAGCTGACCGGCCCCCTGCTGCACTGGCTGGCCGAGCAGCAGCTGCCCATCCGGCGCTTTGGCCTGTATGAGCCCAGCCTGACGGACATCTTCATCACGAAAGTGGGTGAGGCCGCATGAGGGATTTTCTGACAGTCTTCCGCTACGAGTTCAAGACCCAGATGTTCAAGCGGGCGGCCATCATCACCATGCTGGTCATCATGGCCATCATGGTGGCGGTCACCAGCCTGCCGCGCATCATCGCCCTGTTTGACAAGGGGGACGCGGACAGCCCGCTGGACAACGGCATCAGCCAGGCCGGCTATGTGCAGGCTGAGGGCCAGGCCCAGGCGCTGCTGGACCGCATCCTGGGGGAGCGGGCCAGGCCCTACCCGGACCGGGACGCCCTGGTGCAGGCGCTGGAGGACCGGGAGGTGGAGGTGGGCTTTCTGCTTGGGGAGGACCTGAGCTACGAGGTGCTCTACCAGGACCGGCCCATGGACGACCGGCGCGACAGCCTGTTTGCCGACGCGCTGGCCCAGTACAGGCGCGAGCAGCTGCTGATGGAACATGGCCTGAGCCAGCAGGACTACGCCGCCATTGAGAACAGCGGCCTGACCGGCCACACCACGGTGCTGGGCCAGAACAGCATGAACAACTACATGATCAGCCTGCTCATGATGATCCTGGTGTACTTCATGGTGCTGATGTACGGCAGCAGCGTGTCCTCCATCATCGCCAGGGAAAAGGACAGCCGCACCATGGAAATTCTGATCACCTCCACCCGCCCCACCCAGCTGATCATCGGCAAGGTGGCGGCAGCCGGGCTGGCGGCCCTGGTTCAGTTTGGCGCCATCGTGCTGGTGACGGTGCTGGGCTTCCAGCTCAACAAAAGCACCTACCCGCCGGAGCTGCTGATGATGGTGTCCGGCTCCCTCACCCCCGCCTACATCCTGACCTACGCCTTCTTTTCCTTCTTTGGCTTTGTGCTCTACCTCTTCCTGTACGCGGCGCTGGGCTCCACCGTGTCCAAGATGGAGGACTTGGCCAGCGCCACGGGGCTGGTGCAGTTCCTGTTTATTGCCGCCTACATCCTGTCCACCCTGGCCGCGCAGATGCCTGGCAGCGCGCTGGCGGTGACCAGCAGCATCCTGCCCTTCACCTCCATCATGGTCATGCCCCTGCGCAGCGCCATGATCACCATCCCCTTGTGGGAACTGCTGCTGGCGGGCGCCCTGATGCTGCTGTTCGTGGCCTTCTTCGCCTTCCTCAGCATCAGAATCTACCGCTGGGGCAGCCTCAACTACGGCAACAAGACCAAGCTGCGCCGCATTGTGCAGGAAGCGCTGCGGCGGGAACATCGCTAGAACCAGGGCAGGGCCACAGAAGCGTCAGCCAGGGGCAGCCACCCCTGGCTTTTTTCGCGCCCAGGCAGGTCAGCCGCGCATCATGCGCGCCAGGAAGGCGCGGGTGCGGGGGTTCCGGGGCGCGGTGAACAGCCTGGACGGCACATCGTCCTCCACCACGCGCCCGGCGTCCATGAAGACCACGCGGTCGGCCGCGTCCCGGGCGAAGGCCATCTCATGGGTGACAATCAGCAGGGTCAGCCCGCTGTCCTTGAGGGTGCGGATGACACTGAGCACCTCGTCCACCATCTCCGGGTCCAGGGCGGAGGTGGGCTCGTCAAACAGCAACACCTGCGGCTCCATGCACAGCGCGCGGGCGATGGCCACGCGCTGTTTCTGCCCGCCGGACAGCTGGGCGGGCCGCGCGTCCCGGTAGGGCAGCATGCCCACCCGGTCCAGGTACAGCATGGCGCGCCGGACGCTGTCCGCCCGGGAACGCCTGAGCACCTTCACCTGGCCGGCGACGCAGTTGTTGAGGGCGCTGAGGTTGTTGAACAGGTTGAACTGCTGGAAGACCATGCCCACCCGGGCGTGCAGCAGGCCGGGCGGCAGCCCCAGCACGTCCTGGCCCTGGAAGAGGACGCGGCCTTCATCGGGCAGCTCCAGCAGGTTGATGCAGCGCAGGAGGGTGCTCTTGCCGGAACCCGAGGGACCGATGATGCACACCGCCTGCCCGGCCGCCACGGTTAAATCAATGCCGGTGAGGACGCTGTTGTCCCCGAAGCGCTTGACCAGGCCCTCCACCCGCAAAATGGGCTGGGCAGGCTGGACCGCGCGCGGTGTGCTCATGGTTCCCTCCTCAGCTCAATTTCCGCACGGTGGTCCGTCTGGGAACCGTACACGGTGTAGGAGGCGCTGCCGGACAGTTTGCTTTCCAGCAGGCGCAGCAGGCGGGTGAAGGTGAAGGTGAGGATGAAGTAGATGACCGCGGTGATGAAGAAGACCTCAAAGTACTTGTAGTAGGTGCCGGCGGCCGACTTGGACATGAAGAAGACCTCGGTGACCGAGATGACGTTCAGGACGCTGGAGTCCTTGATGTTCACCACAAACTCGTTGGCCACCGAAGGCAGGATGTTGCGGATGGCCTGGGGCAGGATGACGCCGGTCATCATCTGCCAGTGGCTCATGCCCACAGCGATGGCGGCCTCGGTCTGCCCCCGGTCGATGCTGAGGATGCCGCCGCGCACGATCTCCGCCATGTAGGCACCGGTGTTGACGGACACCACCAGGAAGGCGGCGCTCATGGCCGGGATGTTCAGCCCCAGGTACTGGGAGGCGCCGTAGTAAGCCACCATGGCCTGCACAATCATGGGCGTGCCGCGGAAGATTTCAATGTACGCGGTGAGCAGGCCGCGGGTCAGCGCCAGGGCGGCGCGCTTGACAAGGCTGGCGCCCCGCCTGAGGTTCAGTGTGCGCACGATGGCCACCAGCAGGCCGATGGCAAAGCCGGCCGCGGTGCCCACCACGGCAATCAGCAGGGTGTTGGCCGCGCCGCTGAGGAAGAGCGGCCAGTATTTCTGGATCAGAAAGGTGATCCAGCCAAAAAAGCTTGTAGGCAAGTTTCCTCCGGCAGGTCGGGGCGCGGACGGCGGCGGCCACCCGCGGCCCCAAGTTCAGGCGGCAGCCCGCTTTGGGGCCATGCCGCCTGTGCAAGGAATCAGATGGGGCCCTTTGCCGGCCTATTCACTCAGCGGCTGGCGGGCCATGGCCTCGTTCATCATGGTGAGGCGCTGCTCCTCGCTGATGCCGGCCAGGATGGCGTTGATTTTTTCCAGCAGCGGGCTGCCCTTTTGCAGGCCGACCGCCACCGTGGTGTCCGCCGCCAGGGTCTCAAACCCCTGGCCCTCCCCAAAGGAAGCGAAGCTGAACTCCGGGTTGGAGATCATGGCGCTCATGGCGCCGGGGCGCTCGGACACATAGCCGTCAATGCGGCTAGAGGCCAGGGCGACAATCATGGCGGTGAAGGTTTCCAATGCCGTTTCCTTCACGACGCCGGGAATCTGGTCGATGACGGAATAGTGGAAGGTGTTGAGCTGCCCGGTCACCCGCGCGCCGGCAAAATCCGCCAGGCTGGTGGCCTGGGCGTATGGCCCGTCCTTTCGCACCACGATCACCAGGTCGCTTTCGTAGTAGGGTTCGCTGAAGTCGATGCTGAGCATGCGCTCCTGGGTGGGGCTCATGCCGGCGATGATGGCGTCAATCTTGCCGGACATCAGCGCCAGGGGCAGGCCGTCCCACTCGGTTTTGACGATTTCCAGCTCCATGCCCAGGCCCTCGGCCACCAGGCGGGCCACCTGCACGTCATAGCCGTCGGCAAAGCCGCCCTCCTTGATGGGCACGGCGAACCCGCTGGCCCCGGTCTGGGTCCAGTTGAAGGGCGCGTAGTTGCACTCCATGCCCACGCGCAGCACCTCGGCCCCGCCCGCCATGGCGGTCACTGACAGGGCCAGCACCAGCAGCATCACAAACAGTTTCCTCATCCTGAACCTCCACAAAATCAATACAGGCAGCCCGGGCGCCAAGCCCGGCCGCCTGCAAACAGACGCTTCCGGCCTGATAGCGCTCCACGGCGTGTGCCGTGACAGTCGCCGGGATCTTCTCCCGGCGCCCAACGGGTCAGGCCCTGGCCCTGCCCCGTTTCGGTGGGCAGCCCTTTCCCCCGGGATCCCTGCCGCCAGGCGGCTCCCCCGGGCTACTCTTGCTCCCCACACCTCTATCCCCTCGGATATGAAGTTCCCCTGCACAATAGCAGACCAGGAGGGAAAGTCAAGGCAATCCGCACGGCCGCCCGGGGAAAAACGAAAGCAGAACAAATCACGGGCAGCTTTTCGCTGCCCGCCAATCAGGAATCAAGTGCCGCTACCGGTCCTGCGTCCCCCGTGGCCGGGTCAGCCGGTGGCTGTCCCGGGTGAGCTGATGGATGAGCGCGTCCGGCACGTCGCTTTCCAGCAGCACGCTGATCCAATGGTCCTTGTTCATGTGCCAGGCCGGGCGGATGCCCGCGAAGCTGCCGCACAGCACGGCGCCCTCCAGGGGCCGGCACTTGAGGTTCACAAACACCTGGCCATCCTTCTGCATCAGGATGCCAAACCACTTGCGGCTGCCAGCGTGGCGCGCCACGGTGGTTACAGGGTCCATCCGAAAGGGCTGGTCCACCAGCGCGCCGGGCAGCCCCGCGCAATACGCCAGCCAGGCCTGCCCGGTCATGGGGCGCGCCAGCTCAGCTCCAGCGCTGCCTCAAAGCTACCGTAGGTGCCACCGGCGGCGCCCACCACCCCGCGCTGCGCCTGCAGCCAGTCATCCAGCAGGCGGTTGAGGCGGAAAGACTCGTCCGGGCCGGTGTAGTACAGCTGCAGGCGCTCCGGCCTGTCCTCCAGCGCCTGGGCCAGCAGGGTGTCCAGCTCCTGCTGGCTCGCAAAGGAGGTGTAGCCGGTCATGTCCCTGTACTCCAGGGTGATTTCCCCTGAAGAGGGAAAATAGGAGTAGGAATAGCTGCTGATGAAGTGGCGGCGGTGGTTGCTGGCCAGCCAGTCGCGCGCGAAGCGCCCGAAATCAAAGAACTGGTCCTCCCCCACGTAGGCCATCTTCACCTGCGCGGGCTTGCCCGAAAGCAGCTGGTCCATGTGGGCGGTGAAGCTGGCCTCATCGGTAAAGGTGGTGTAGCCCGTCATGTCCTGGTAGGTCAGGCTCAGCTGCCCGGCATAGCGGGAGCCGCCGTCCTGGTAGCTGTCCACAAAGTAGAGGCGGCTGTTTTGCTTCATCCACTGGGAGATGCTGTGGTGGACATCAAAATGCCGGTCGGTGCCGTGGTAGGTGTAGCGGAGGGTGGGCTGCTGGCTGCCCAGCGCGGCGTGCAGCAGCAGGTCCAGCCCCGCCTCGTCCTGGAAGGGCTGGGCGCCCTCGCGCAGCAGGAGGTTGTATGCCAGGCTCTGGGCGCTGGGCGGCTTGACGATGCTGGAGGACCAGTCATGGTCGCGCGCGAGCAGGTCATCGTTCAAGCCGAAGTAGTCATACCCCTCCTCCCCGCCCACGGGGTCGTTCCAGGTGGGGTCCACCCAGACCCAGTCCTCCCCCAGGCGCACCAGGTTCCAGGCATGCAGCTGCCCGCGGCTGTAGCCGGTTACGTAGAGGTTGTCAATGCCCACCTCGTGCAGCAGGATGCGGTAGGCCAGGGCATAGCTTTCGCACACCCCCTCCCCCCGCAGCAGCACGCCCTCGGGGGTGTGGATGGTCATGGGCTCATCATACTCGGCGTTGTGGGTGAGCCAGTCGTGCAGCCAGAGGGCCATTTCAAAATCCCCATCCAGCTGCTGCGCCCCTGCCTCGCGGGCGATGGCGATGACCTTGCCCGGCAGGGTGGTCTCATCCTCCCGCGCCTGGGGCTCATAGCAGTACAGCGGCTCGCTTTGCAGCTTCAGGCTGCGGAAGGCGGCGTCATACACGCTGACCTCCACCAGGTACTGCCCGGGTTGCCCCGGGGTGAAGCGGTAGGTGCCCTGGTCGGATTGCTTCTGCCGGTCGATGCCCTGGAAGGTCTGGGCCTGCTCGCGGTCGGGGGTGTAGTACAGGTTGAACTCAAAGGTGAGCCCGGTGGCGTCGGGCACCACCACAGCGATGGTGACCTCCTCGCCGGTCACCAGGTAGGCGTGGGAGGCCTTCAGGTAGGCGTATTCCAGCTCCCGCGCGTTGGCCTCGCCCAGGGCGGGCAGGGCAAGGGCGGTGAACAGGGCCAGCAGCAGCAGCAGGTGGGCGGTCAACTTGCGCATTGAAGGCATCATGGTGCTTCCTTTCAGTCAGGGGGAAGGGCATAACCGGATGCTAACAAAGCCAGGCACCCCGGTCAAGAACGCCCGGGAAATCCATGTAAAACGACCACCGGCGCGGGCGCGCCGGCGGTTGTTTCAGGGCGGGCAACCCCTGCCTGCCCCAGGCTCCGGATGCTGTCAGAAAATGTGCAGGTTGACGAACACGCCCGCCAGCAGGGAGGCCACCAGAGACACCACGGTGATCTGGGTGTTGATGGAGGGGCCGGCGGTGTCCTTGAAGGGGTCCCCCACGGTGTCGCCGATGACGGCGGCCTTGTGGGCCTCTGAGCCCTTGCCGCCCTCGTGGCCGGCCTCCACATACTTCTTGCCGTTGTCCCACAGGCCGCCGGCGTTGGACATGAACAGCGCCAGCAGGAGGCCGGAGACGATGTTGCCCAGCAGGAAGCCGCCAATGGCGTTCACCCCGCCGATGAAGCCCACCAGGATGGTGATGACGATGGCGAACATGCCGGCGGGGATCAGCTCCTTGAGCGCGCCGGTGGTGGCGATGTCAATGCACTTGTTGTACTCCGGCTCGGCCCCCGGGCGGCCTTCCGCCAGGCCGGGGATCTCCTTGAACTGGCGGCGGATTTCCGCAATCATGCGCTGGGCGTTCTTGTCCACCCCCAGGATCAGCATGGCGGAGAACACCGCCGGCACCGCGGCCCCCACCAGGGTGCCAAAGAAGACGGTGGGGTTGGTCAGGTCAAAGCCGACCAGCCGCTCGGCCGCCCGGCCCAGCTCCACCAGCACGGCGTTGACCTCGCTCATGAAGGCGCCCAGCAGCGCGATGACGGTCAGGCCGGCAGCGCCGATGGCAAAGCCCTTGGTGACCGCCTTCACGGTGTTGCCGGCGGAATCCAGCTCATCCGCCACCCGGATGGTGTCCTCCCCCAGGCCGCCCATCTCGGCCAGGCCGCGGGCGTTGTCCACGATGGGGCCATAGGCGTCGTTGCTGATGATCATGCCCACGATGGACAGCATGCCCACCGCCGCCATGGCGATGCCGTACATCGCGTAGCCCGGGCCCATGGGCTCACACAGCTTGTAGGCCACCATGGCCGAGAGGGCAATGCCCACCATGGCCGGCATGACGGAGATCAGGCCGTAGGACACGCCGGAAAGGATGGTGAAGGCCGGGCCGGACTTGGAGGCGTGCGCCACCTTTTTGACGATGGGCCTGCTGTCATCGGTGAAGTAGTTGGTGGCCAGGCCGATGATGACCCCCACAAACAGCCCCACCGTGGAGGCGCCCCAGACGCGCCAGGCAAAGCCCTTGAACAGGAGGGTGGCCAGCGCCGTGAGCGCCAGGAAGACGCCGGTGGTGACATAGGTGGAGTTGTTCAGCGCCTTGGTGGGGCTGCCATGCTCATTGATTCTGGCGGTGAAGATGCCGATGATGGAGGAGATCAGCCCCAGGGCCGAATACAGGATGACCATCAGCGAGGCGTTGCCCAGCCGGCCCCCGTCCAGCGCCGAGGCCATGACCAGGGCGGCTGACATGGAGGCGATGTTGGAGTCAAACAGGTCAGCGCCCATGCCGGCCACGTCGCCCACGTTGTCGCCCACGTTGTCGGCGATGACGGCGGGGTTGCGGGGGTCATCCTCGGGGATGCCCAGCTCCACCTTGCCGGCCAGGTCGGCGGACACGTCCGCGGTCTTGGTGAAGATGCCGCCGCCTGCCTTGGCGAACAGCGCCAGGGAGCTGGCGCCAAAGGAGAAGCCCAGCAGCATGGTGCTGTCCCCGGTGAGCAGCAGCACGCCTAGCACGCCCAGCAGGCAGGAGCCCACCACCATCAGGCCCATCACGGCGCCGCCGCGGAAACCAATCAGGAAGGCCGGCCGGATGCCCTTGGTGGCCGCTTCCGCGCAGCGGGCGTTGGCAAGGGATGCCACCATGATGCCAATCTTGCCCGCGATGGCGGAGAAGATGGTGCCGGCGATGTAGGACAGCGCCATGGTGAGGTTCCTATCCACCCCACCCTGCCAGACGGGCTTTGGCAGGAAGAGGAAGATCAGCGCGGCCGCGATGCCGGCGAAGCCGGCCAGCACGGTGTACTCCTTGCGCATGAAGGTGTTGGCGCCTTCGCGGATCAGGCCCGCGATGCGCTCAATGGTCTTGTTCTCGTTTTTTTGCTGTTTGACCCAAACAGCCAGGTACACCGCGTACACAAACGCGAGGATGGCTGCCAGCAGTGCGATCACATAGGCCGCCGTGACTCCCAGTGCCATGATGTTTCCTCCTTGGTTATGTCATGATGAAACCTTGCAGAGTATACACCCGGGGGCCGGGAAATGCCAGTGGGGCCGCGGAAACGCCTGGAACATTGTCCCTTCGCGCAAAAACAAGGATGACAAAAAACACCCTGTGAGGCGGCCTCCGGTCCCGGCCAGGGGTAAAAAATGGCCGCCTGGTTGAACACCGGCGGCAGCCATGGATGAGCACATAACAGCCCGGTCCGAATTTGGTTCAGCGGGCCCGCCTACCGCCCCCGGTGGTAGAGCCGCCGGCTCTGGTACTGGGGGTCGCAGGTCAGGTTGACCTTGAGGCGGCGGAAGATGTTTTCATCCACAGCCGAAAGGATGACGGTGGTGTGCACCTCGCAGCCTTTGAGCAGGGGCAGCTGGGACAGCGCCAGCGCGGCCTTCTCTGACTGCGCGGCGGTGATGGACAGGGCCACCAGCACCTCATCGGTGTGCAGGCGGGGGTTGGAGTTGCCCAGGTAGTTGAGCTTCAGGTCCTGGATGGGGCCGATGACCTCCGGCGGGATCAGCTTCTCGCTTTTGGGGATGCCCGCCAGCGCCTTGAGGGCGTTGAGCAGCAGGGCGCTGGAGGGCCCCAGCAGGCTGGAGGTCTTGCCGGTGATGAGGCTGCCGTCCCCCAGCTGGATGGCGGCGGCCGGGTAGCCGGTGGCTTCGGCGCGCTTGCGCGAGGTGGCGATGACCGGGCGGTCGTCATCGGACAGGTTCAGCTGCTGCATGAGCATGCGCAGCTTGCCCACCTCCTCCTCGCTGGCCAGGCCGCGGCGCTGGTCACACAGGGTGTCATACATCCGCCGCACCACCTCCTGGCGCGCGGCCTCCACCACCACCTGCTGGTCGGTGATGCAGTTGCCCACCATGTTGACGCCCATGTCGGTGGGGGACTTGTAAGGCATGTCGCCCCAGATGCGCTCCAGGATGGCCTGCAGCACCGGAAAGACCTCCACATCCCGGTTGTAGTTGACCGCCTGCACATGGTAGGCCTCCAGGTGGAAGGGGTCGATCATGTTCACATCGCCCAGGTCCACCGTGGCCGCCTCATAGGCCACGTTGACCGGGTGGCGCAGGGGCAGGTTCCAGATGGGGAAGGTTTCAAACTTGGCAAAGCCCGATTTGATGCCCTTTTGCATGTCCTGGTACATCTGCGACAGGCAGACCGCCATCTTGCCGCTGCCGGGCCCGGGCGCGGTGACCAGCACCAGCGGGCGGGTGGTGGCCACATAGTCGTTCTTGCCGTAGCCCTTGTCGCTGACCACCAGGGAGATGTCGGAGGGGTAGCCCGGGATGGGGTAGTGCAAATACACCTTCATGCCCAGGCTGCGCAGCCGCCTGCGGAAGGCCACCGCCTGGTGCTGGTTGTTCCAGTGGGTGATGACCACGCTGTCCACCAGCATGTCCACCGCGCGGAAGGCGTCAATCAGCCGCAGCACATCCTGGTCGTAGGTGATGCCCAGGTCGCCGCGCACCTTGTTCTTGGCGATGTCATCCGCTGAGATGGCCACCACCACCTCGGTCTGCTCGCGCAGGTTGAGCAGCATGCTGATTTTGCTGTCCGGGCGGAAGCCCGGCAGCACCCGGGCGGCATGGTTGTCATCAAACAGCTTGCCGCCCAGCTCCAGGTAGAGCTTGCCGCCAAACTGGTTCACCCGCTCCAGGATTTTTTCGGACTGGGTGCGGGTGTAGAGCGCGTGGTCAAAACCTAAGGGCATGTGACCTCCTCACATAAAAGCAGGGGCAGCCGCCCCAAAGCAAATATAAACGTACTTTATTCTATGGCAAGCACTGCCCTTTTGCAAGCGCGGGCGGGGTGGCGCGGAAACCAGGGCACGCGTTTTGCCAAGGCGCCGCCCGCGGGCGGCGCGCTCAGGCGCCGTGCTCGGGGATGACGCCGTAGAACACCAGGTCTTCCTCGCCGTCGTTCACCAGGTAATGGCTGCCGCCCTTGGGGCAGTGCTGGACCGCGCCGGGGAAGACCCGCTCCTCCCCCGCGGGGGTGACCATCTTGCCGGTGCCGGAAATGAAAAACATGGTCTCGCTGCTGGTGTCGTGGCTGTGCAGGCCAAAGCCTGAGCCGGGCAACAACCGGCCGCGGAAGACGCGGTTGTGCTCGGTGACGTACTGGCGAATGCCAAAGGTGCCCTGGCCACCGCGGGGCTGCTGGATGAGCTGTTCCTCCACCTGGTCAAAATCGATGTGCATGGCTTCCTCCTGTGATGTGTTGATGGGCCGAGCCCGCCCCGGGCGCGGGGTACAGGGTTACAGGCTGAAGGGGTTGAGCCAGGCGCGGCGCCCCTGGCTGTCCTCCAGCACCACGCGCACAAAGCGCTCGCCGCCATCCCGGTTGAGGCGGTAATTGCCCTGGGTGAGGGCCTCCCCGCTCACAACCCTGCCCCCGTTCCAGGGCAGGTTGGAGTGGAAGATGATGTGTTGTACCGGGGAGCAGGCCACCTCCACCCTGTCCCCCACCAGGCTGACCCGCTCAAAGCGCGGGCCGCAGCTGGCGTAGTACCGCCCCTGGCGCAGCGCCTCCAGGATGGCCCCGGGGCTGTTGCTGTCCGCCTGCACCAGGGTGAAGCCCGTGAAGCGCTCATGCCCGTAATAATGCGTGTCATCCGTGGCGATGGTGGGCAGCAGCTGCCCCTCCACCGCCAGCAGGTCCAGCAGCTGGGTGGCCTCCGCCCGCGGGGGGTTGTAGGGCGGGCCGGAGAAGCCGTTGTAGATTTCCACCCCGTCCAGGCCCTGCAGCGCCTGCAGGGTGGACAGGCGGTTCAGGGACCAGTGCGGGTGCGCCAGGAAACACAGCCCGCCATGGGCGTGAATCAGTTCCAGCGCCTCCTGCGAGGGCAGCCCCGGGCGCAGATGCCGCGTGAAATCCTGGTCCACCCCGATGCCCAGCAGGTGGATGACCTCGCTCTGGCTGAGGTTGTCATCCAGCTCAATCCCCCGGAGCAAGGCCATGGGGCCCTGGTAGTCCTCCAGGATGGTCAGCCGGCGGTGGTCTGTGACCGCGATAAAGTCATACCCGGCCGCTTCATAGGCCTGCGCGGCCTCAAGCGGTGAGAGGCGGCCGTCAGAGGCCGTGGTGTGCAGGTGCAGGTTGCCCTTGTACTCGCGGCTGCCCCGCTCAAAAACAATCACCTATGCGTTTCCCCCTTGCTGGCTGTTCTGCCTGCCATCTTATCACCCGAACGCATCATAGACAAGCGCCGGGGCCATGGGCCCCGGCGCGGTGTGAACACCAGGCTGTTGGTGGCCGCTCAGAAGCGCAGCATGGCCAGATAGCGCCCGCCCAGGTCCAGGTCATCGGGGCTGATAGCGTACAGCTCGCCGCCCTGCTGCAGCACCTGCGTGGCCGCCTCGTCCAGCCGGGCGCGCTCGCCTTCTGGCACCTGGTACTGGCTCAGCAGCATCGCCACCCTGCCCTCCCCCGCCGCCTGGTGGATGGCCGGGAGCCTGCTCTCGGCCTTGCCCTCCTTGCGCGCGTTGCGGATGCGGGTGGTGAAGCTGTCCAGCACCTTGTGCACCTGCGGCTGCAGGATGTCCCGCACCTGGGCGCTGAGCTGGCGGTGGTCCAGGGAATCCAGCGGCTGGGTGATGGCGCCCTCCAGGTAGAAATTGCCCTTGGCGAAGCCGCGGTACTGGGCCAGGTTGCTCTCCGTGCCCGCCAGGATCATGGGCAGGCCCGTCTGCTTGTGCAGCTTGGTGAAGGCCTCGTCCAGGTAGCGGAAGTACTTCTCCCTGTCCTTTTGCACCTCCTCCGCCCGGGCCCGGTGGCCGTGGTGGGTGCCGATCAGGCCAGAATAGCTGCCCACATTGAGGTCCGCCTGCTTGTCAAAATCATCAAACAGTTCAGGGAAGCTGGCCTTGACATCCGGCAGCTCCACCTGGGCGGTGCCCTCCCGGCTGACCTGGTGGATGGTAAAGCGGTCGCGGCTGATGTCCACCAGATAGGCCTGGGCGGTGGACTGCAGCAGCGGGTAGATGGGCAGCAGGTGAAAGTGGTCGCCCACGATGACCTGTTCGGCAATGGCCTCTTCCAGGTGGAAGGTGGCCAGCTGGCCCTGGGCCGCCAGCACGGCCAGCCCTTCGGTGGTGTGGGCCCAGAAGGCCTGGTCCTCCTGCAGGGTGGTAAGCCTGGCGATGAGCCCCTCCCAGTCCCTTCTGGGCCAGCGCTCCGTCAGCAGGGCTTCGGCCTGCTGGATGCTGTTCTTGAACACGATGGGGTCGCGCTGGTTGTCCGGATAGGCCCGGTGGGTGGGCAGAAAAATAGACACCCGGGGGCCCTGCGCCTGCAGCAGGCCGGTGATGGCCGCGTCGCGCTGTGCAACATCAATCATATAAGATGCCTCCTTGTTATCAAGTACACAATGTCGGCATTGCGCTCATGTTCTATATACCCGGTTTTACGGGGCGTCGGGGCCAGACTGCCCCAAAACCGGGCTGCCCGGGGCTGTGATACGGGTCATGGCAGCCTGCCTTGTCCCGGGTGCCGGCGTAGCGCCCAGAACGCCAGCCAGGCGATGTACAGGAAGGCCGCGCAGGCCAGGATCCACAGGAAATCGCGCAGCAGGCTGTCATGGGATAGGGTGTAAAAGCCCTTCACCAGCAGGTGTCCGCCCAGGTAGGCCAGCGGCAGGCCCAGCAGCAGCCTGAGGGCCTGGGCGGCGCGCGGCTGCCGGCGCAGCAACAGCAGCAGCAGGCCCAGGGCCAGGGCAAGGCCGGCTGCCAGGTAGATGTAGTAGATCAAGGCCAGGCGCGGCAGCACCATGAAGCCCCCGTCCGGGAAGAGGTCCGCGCCGTAGGCCAGCACGCTGGGCTCGCCAGGTTTGACATAGTAGGCGGACAGGCGCTGCCCGGAAGAAGGCTCCGGCAGCAGCAGGCTGTCCTGCCCGGGCCTGCTGTCAAAGCGGCGCGTATACAGCGAGATTTCCGTCCCCTGCAGGGCTGGGTTGTCAGGGTCCGTCAAGGGCTGCACCATGGCATAGACGCCCGGCTGCGCGATGTCCACCTGCACAAAGCCCTCCCGGGGCGTGAAATGCAGCAGGTGCTGCGCCTGCTGCCAGCTGAGGTAGTTCCGCTGCGTGCCAAAGGCCAGAAAGGCGGTGGCCAGGGCCAGCGCGAGGCTGGCCGCCAGCAGGGCCGCCAGCCAGCGGCGCTTTTTCAGGTCCCGGCTGATCCCGCTCATGGGCAGCGCAGCCGCTGTGATGGGCGGCGAATCCGCCTTGAGCGCCGCCAGCTCTGCCGCGCAGGCGGCGCAGCCGGCCAGGTGTTCCTCCACCAGCGCGCGGCTGGCGGCACTGGCCAGGCCTTCGCCGTAGAGGGGCAGCAGGTCGGAAATGACAGCACAATCAAGTTTCATCCTCATCCTCCAATGTCCTCATCAAGGCCTTGCGCGCCCTGTGGTAGACCACGCAGGCCCAGTTGTCGCTGCGGCCATAGAGCGCCGCAATCTGTCGGAAGCTGAGCCCCTGCAGGGCGCGCAGAAGCAGGATGTGGCGCGCGGGCTCCTCCAGGGCGAGGGCGGCGTCAAGCGCGCGCTCCCCCGCGTCCTTGCGGGCCAGCAGGTCGGCGGGGTCCTCCCAGTGAACCGGTTCTGGCACCTGCGCCATCAGCACGCTGCGGCCCTGCCTTCGCAGCTGGTCCAGCCAGAGGTTGCGCGCGATGCTGCACAGCCAGACGCGCAGCTCGCCCTCCCCCCGGAAGGTGTGCAGCCTGTCCATGGCCCGCAGGAAGGTGGCGCTGGTGAGGTCCTCCGCCGCCATCTGCTGGCCGCACAGGCGCAACGCATAGCGGTAGACATCCTGAAAATAGGCCTGGTAGATCTGCTCCAACTGCTCCACAGCGCACCCCCCTTGCCCATATGACGCGCGAAAAGCCTGAATCTGACAGGCGCGGCACTTTGCTGCCCCTTACTATACAACAAGCGGGGCAAAGGCTTCATGATGATTGTTTTGTTTGAAGAAAAAAATGGACAAGGCGGCGCGGCCGGCCCCTTTGCCGGCAAAACAAACCCTCCCGCTGCCCGGGGAAAACGGCGCGGGCAGCGGGAGGGATGACAGGGCGGCGCCTGATGGCGCCGCCAGGGTGCCGGGATGCCCGGGCCCCCGGGTTCAGCAGGTTTGGTTCAGGCGCCCAGCGCCTGGTGCCCGGCCTGCCCCAGCACCTCGTGGCTGAGCTGGCCCAGGATGCGGATGCCCTCCACGATGCTGTCCCGGGGCGGCAGGGAAAAGTTGATGCGGATGCCGTTGTTGGGCACGCCTGGGTCCACCGTGAAGGCGGAGCCCGGCACGGTGATCACCTTGCGCTGGACCGCCTCCTGCACAAAGGGCAGGGAATCCATGCCCTCGGGCAACCAGGCCATGATGAAGAAGCCGCCCTCCGGCTTGTGCCAACGCACCCCGGGGTGGAAATGTGCCGCCATCTCCCGGGCCATCAGGTCGCGCTTTTCCCGGTACCGCCGCCTGAGGGCCTCCACATGGCGGGTGTAGTCATGGCTGGTGAGGAACTCATGGGTGACCAGCTGGTAGAGGGTGCTGGAATGCACGTCCACCCCCTGCTTGGCCACCTTGAAGCTGGGGTGCAGCGCCTTGGGGTAGACCAGGTAGCCCACGCGCATGCCGGGGGCCAGGGTCTTGGAAAAGCTGCCGGCGTACAGCACCAGGCCCTCCTCGTCCCGGGACTTGAGGGAGGGCACCCAGTCCCCCTCGTAGCGCAGCTCGCCATAGGGGTTGTCCTCAAACACCAGCACCTGGTAGCGCCTTGCCAGCTCATAAATGGCCAGGCGCTTCTCCTGGGAGGTGGTGAGCCCGGAGGGGTTCTGGAAGGTGGGGATGAGGTAGAACAGCCGCACCCCGCCCTGGGCGAAGGCGGCCTCCAGGGCCTCCAGGTTGACGCCGTCCGCCTCCAGCGGCACGCTGCGCAGCCGCGCGCCATAGGAGCGGAAGGCGTTCATGCAGCCCACAAAGGAGGGGTTCTCCACCACCACGGTGTCCCCCTCGTTGACAAAAAGCTTGGCCACCAAATCGGCGCATTGCTGGCCGCCGGAGAGGATGATCAGTTCCTCGCGCGCAAAGTCCAGTTGCTCCGTTTTGCTCAGGTAATCCTTCAGGCTGGCCACCAGCGGCGGGTAGCCCTCTGAGATGCCGTAGGAGAGCATGGCGGCGCTTTGCTCGCGCAGCGCGCGGGCGGTGATCTGCGCGATTTTCTCCACCGGGAAGCTGGCCGGCTCCGGCGCGCCGCCGCCAAAGGAAATCATGCCCGGCTCGCCCGCCAGCTTCAACAGTTCGCGGATGATGGAGCCCTGCGCCCCCCGCATGCGGTCAGCCAGTTGATACATCCCAACACCTCCCCGGCGTATTGCTAAAATTGTATACCATAAGGCCGGCCTTCCTGCAAGATGTTTCATTTTTCTTTAAATAAACTTGACATCGCCGCCCGGGAAATATACACTGTCCTTGTTTGTTTATTGGCAAGCTGCCTAATGTTTTTATGCTGTTTGTGCAAATTGGGCACGACAGTCCCTAATGTGCCACGGTGCATGATTATCAGGCGCCGGGCCGCGACAAATCAATAAGGAGCGCGTTGACATGACCAAGAACCAGAAACTGCTCACCTGGGTGGAAGACATGCGGGAAATGTGCCAGCCCGACCAGCTGGTGTGGTGCGATGGCTCCCAGGCGGAGTATGACGCGCTGATGGACCAGATGGTGGCCTCCGGCGCTGCCGTGCGCCTGAACCCCAAGCTGCGCCCCGGGTCCTACCTCTTCCGCAGCCACCCCAGCGACGTCGCGCGGGTGGAGGACCGCACCTTCATCGCCGCGGCCACCAAGGAGGAGGCCGGCCCCAACAACAACTGGGCCGACCCGGTTGAGCTGCGCGCCCGGCTGGTGGAGCTGTACACCGGCTGCATGCGCGGGCGCACCATGTATGTGATTCCCTTTGTGATGGGGCCGCTGGGCTCGCCCTTTTCCCTGGTGGGGGTGGAGCTGACCGACAGCCCCTACGTGGTGGTGAACATGCGCCACATGACCCGCATGGGCACCCAGGCCCTTGAGGAGCTGGGCGACACGGGCGATTTCGTGCCCTGCCTGCACTCCGTGGGCGCGCCCCTTGAGCCCGGGCAGGAGGATGTGGCCTGGCCCTGCGCGCCGATGGAGCAGAAGTACATCGCCCACTTCCCGGAGGACCTGTCCATCTGGTCCTATGGTTCCGGCTACGGCGGCAACGCCCTGCTGGGCAAGAAATGCCTGGCGCTGCGCATCGCCTCACTGAAGGCCAGAGAGGAGAACTGGCTGGCGGAGCACATGCTCATCCTGGGCCTGACAGACCCAAAGGGCCGCAAGACCTGGATCAGCGCCGCCTTCCCCAGCGCCTGCGGCAAGACCAACCTGGCCATGCTGGTGCCCACCCTGCCCGGCTACCAGGTGGAGACCGTGGGCGATGACATCGCCTGGCTGCGCCGGGGCGAGGACGGCAGCCTGCGCGCGGTGAACCCGGAAGCCGGCTTCTTCGGCGTGGCGCCGGGCACCTCCTACCAGTCCAACCCCAGCGCCATGCGCACCATTGAAACCAACACCATCTTCACCAACGTCGCGCTGACAGATGAGGGCGACGTGTGGTGGGAGGGCATCGGCCATGACGCGCCCGCGCACCTGATTGACTGGCAGGGCAAGGACTGGCATCCGGGGGATGAGCGGCCCGCCGCCCACCCCAATGCCCGCTTCACGGTGTCCGCCAGCCAGTGCCCGGTGATTTCGCCTGACTGGGAGAAGCCCGAGGGCGTGCCCATCAGCGCCATCCTGCTGGGCGGGCGGCGGCCCAAGACGGTGCCGCTGGTGGTGGAAGGCCGCGATTTTGCCCACGGCGTTTTCCTGGGCTCCATCATGGGCTCACAGATTACCGCGGCCGCCATCTCCGACAAAATCGGCCAGGTGCGGCGCGATCCCTTCGCCATGCTGCCCTTCTGCGGCTACAGCCTGAGCGCCTACCTGCAGCACTGGCTGGACGCCAGGGAGTGGATTGACGCGGACAAGCTGCCCCGCTTCTTCCATGTGAACTGGTTCCGCCGGGACGAGGCAGGCCGTTTCCTGTGGCCTGGCTTTGGCGACAACGTGCGGGTGCTGGAGTGGGTGGTGAAGCGTGTCAACGGCGAGGTGGAGGCGCAGGACAGCCCGCTGGGCCTGCTGCCCCACGCGAAGGACATCAACACCCAGGGCCTGGGCGAGGTGGACATGGACACCCTGCTGGCGCTCAGCAAGGAGGAATGGCTGGAGGAGGCCGCCTCCATCCGCGCCTACTATGAGCAGCTGGGCGGCGTGCCCGCGGAGCTGCAGGCACTGCTGGAAGACATGGAGAAGCGCCTGAAGTAGGCTGTCAGAACAAAGCAACATCAGCACAACCCGGGGCTTTATGCCCCGGGTTGTTTGCCTGCATGGCCCCTGTGGGCCAGTGCGGTTCCCTCAGCCGCCGCCCGCGCTTTAGCAGGCGGCGCGGATTTATCTGTTGGGTATGGGTGGCAGGCATGGCCAAGCAATGCCCGGCCCGCTGGCGGAGCCGAACGGCCCGATGGCGGAGCCGAACGGCCCGATGGCGGAGCCGAACGGCCCGATGGCGGAGCCGAACGGCCCGATGGCACGCGGGGGCTGTCACACCTGTGACAGCCCCGGATGCGCGCATCCGGTTATTTCGCGTTTTCAGCGGCCTTGCGCAGGCTCTCCAGGTAGTCGCCCACGGTGATGGTGACAGAGCCCTTCAGCTCCTCCACATCGGGCACCTGCAGGTGGCTGGCGTCGCGCTCAAACACCGGGATGCCCAACACCTCCTCCACCGTCTTGCCCACGGCATACTGGGCGAAGGCCTCAATCTGCTCGTTCCATTCCTTGCCAATTTCGCTGGCGCGCACCATGCCATAGGCCGGGCCCTTCTCCAGCTTGGTCAGCAGCTCCTCGGGCAGGTCAACCGGCTTGCCCTCCAGGGAGAACTGCACCCTGCTTTGCTGCACATCCCAGACAACGGAATGGATGCGGTCCTCAGCGTCCAGCACCAGGGAGCACACGGTGGTGTTCACCTGGGCGGCGCCCGCCTTTTCCTCGGTGGCTTCGCTGACAGAGCCAATGGAGGTGACCATGCCCAGGCCATGGCGCAGCACAGGAACCTCAGCCGCCTGCTGGTCCATCTGCGCCTGAAGGGTTGCAAGCTCGGCCTCCAGCTCGCTCACGCGGGCGGCGGCATCCCCCTCAGCGGCAGCCTGCGCGGCCTCCAGCTCAGTGACCCGCGCGTCCGCGGTGGCCTTGGCGGTCTCCAGCTCCTTCACCTGGGCCAGGGCCGCATCCCGGGCGGCCTCCAGCTCGACTGCCTGCCCCTGCAGGGCGGCCAGCTGCTCACCCAGGTCCCGGGCGGTTTGCTCCAGCTCCCCCACACGGGTTTCCAGCGCCAGCTTTTCTGTCAGCGCCGCATCCAGGGTGGTGCTGAGCTCGCCCTTTTCGGTGGCGCCGGACTCCACCAGGGCCAGCAGCTCATCCCCCTTGGCCAGCGCGACGTCCCGGGCCTTGTTGGCGTTTTCCAGCATCAGGCGCAGGCCCAGCACCTTGGCGTTTTCCTCCTTGAAGGCGGCGGCCAGCTGGGCGTTGGCCTCCTCCAGGCCGGCGAGGGCGGCCTCGTGCCCGGACTGGGCCTGGGCCAGCTCATCCTGCGCGGCCTTGAGCTGCGCGCCCAGGTCCGCCTCAGCCTGCTCAGCCGCGCTGACAGAAGCGGCCAGGCTTTCCTGCGCCGCAGCCAGCTCAGCCTGGGCCGTTTCCAGCTGGGCTTCCACCTCTGTGGATTTTTTGACGGCTTCGTCCAGCGCGGTCTGCACCTCGCTCACGCGGGTGTTGGCGGCGGTCAGGTCGGTGTTGGCCTTGTTTTTCTGGTTCACCAGCACGCCGATGCCAATCGCCGCGGCCAGCACCACAACAGCCAGTAGGATGGATAGTTTCTTCATGGTTGCCCTCCTTTTGTTTTGTTCATTCCGTGATCGCGCCAAGGCGCGTTTCATCATAGCCGATTATGATCTGCTGGCCTGAGCGGACGATGGGCGAGCGCAGCAGGCCAGGCTGTTCCAGGATGTAGGCCACAATGGCCTGGGTGCTGTTGGTGTAGGCCACAGGGTGGGACTTTACCTTGTTGCTGTCCAGGTCCAGGATGGCGCGGGGGGAACTGCCCCGGATGAAGGCCTCCACCTCCCGCTGGCCCAGGCGGTGGCGGCGCAAATCCACGGACTGGAAGGGGATGCGCCGCTCCTTGAAAAAACGCTCAACCTTCTGGGTGTCAAAATTGCGGGTGTGCCAATAGAGCTGGATGGCCATGGGTCAGACAGCCTCCTCCTGCATGAAGGGCAGCTCCACCCGGTTCTGGCCATCCTCCCACAAGCGCTCCAGGCGGTAGAAGGCGCGGGGCTCGGGCATGAATATATGAACAATGACATCGGCGTAGTCCATCACCACCCAGCTGGCCTCCTGCCGCCCCTCCACCCGCCGGGGCAGAATGCCCTGGCGGGCCAGGTGCTCCTCCAGGTGGTCGCACAGCGCGCGCACCTGCAGCTGGTTGTGGCCGGTGGCGACGACCAGGTAGTCCGTCAGCACGCTCAGGTGGCCCACCCGCAGGGTGACCAGCTGCTGCGCCTTTCTGTCATACAGCAGTTTTGAGATGTCCAGTGCCAGTTTCTCTTCGCTCATCTGTTCCCCTCTTTTCATATTGATTGTATCTGTCTGTCAGGCCTGGGCCGCCAGCTCCCCCAGGGGGTGGCGGCGCAGGCGCGCGCGCAAATCCGTGATGGCCTGGGCGGACAGCGGGCTGTTCACCTGGCCCTTGGTTTTGATGATTGACTGGCTGCCCGTGAGCAGGGTGAGCGCCGCCAGGCGCAGATCCTTCTCCGCCTGGGCGCGCACCTTGTCCAGCCCCGGGTACCTGCGGCCGGGCTCGATGGCGTCGGCGACGAACACCGCCAGCTCCAGCCCCCCCATGCCCGCGCGCCCGGTGGTGTGGTAACGGATGGCGTCCAGCACCTGGGTGTCGGAAATGTGGTAGCGCAGCCGGGCCACTTGGGCCCCCACCGGGCCGTGGAGCAGGGCGTTGCTGCCAAGATGTTCCGGCGGGATGTCCAGCCGGGCCTGCCGCGCGATGGCCTGCAGCCGGGCCAGCTCCATGTTTTTGGCGCAGTCATGCAGGATGCCGGCCACCCCCGCCTTTTGCATGGGCAGGTGGTGCAGCCGCGCCAAATGCACCGCGGTCTGCCGCGTGCCCTGGGCGTGGCGCAGGCGGGCGGGCAGCAGGGCCTGGCGCAGCATGCGCTCATAATCTGGTTGGTAGAGGCCGCGCGCGGCGATGTACTCGGCCACCTGTGGCAGCAGCCTGCCTGGGGCGTCAGACAGCAGGCGGAGCTGGGCACGGATCTGCCCGGAGGACATGGTCATCAGCTCTGAAGGCACCAGGGTGACCCTGGCGCCCTGCTGCCGCAGGGCCTCGCACAGGGCGCCGGCCTCATAGCCGGCCCGCGGGAAGGCGGCAAACTCGCACAGCTCAAACAGGGCGGGCGCGTCCTTCCAAAAGGGGATGTCGGCAAGCTTGTCCGCGCCAACAATGTACACCAGTTGGGCGCCCGGGTAGCGCTGCCGCAGGTGACACACGGTGTCCACCGCGTAGCGCGGGCGGTCCAGCAGATCGGCCTCATCCAGCGAAAGCCCCGGGCTGTGGGCGATGGTCAGGCGGATCATGGCGGCGCGGTGGTCGCCGGCGGCCTCCGCCTGTCGGATGAGCGGCCGGCCAAAGGGCAGGAACACCACGGTGTCCAGCTTCATGAACGACAAACATGCCTGCGCTGCCCGCAGATGCCCGATATGGACAGGATCGAAGGTCCCGCTGAATATGCCGATTCGCCGCACGATGCGCTCCTTGTGCCAGTGCTTCCTTTCTTATTATACACAGATTGGGGCAAACCACCAAACCTGGCAAGGATGCGGGGCAAGGGGATTCGGGCCGGCCCTGAATCTGCAGTGAATGAACCGGGCTGCCCGTGGGCAAGGAAGGGTGCGGCGATACCCTGCCGACGAAACATGGCCAAGCCGTTCCCCTGTGACAGGCAGCAAGGACAAAACGGGCCTGTTGAAAGACCGGTGCCCATGATGAGCCCTGGCAAAACAAAAAAGGCCCTGACAGGGCCTTTGAAGCGGGGCAAGTGCCCGGGCCTTACACCATCTCAATGAGCACGCGCTCGGAGGCGTCGCCGCGGCGGGGCCCCAGCCTGTAGATGCGGGTGTAGCCGCCGGCGCTGTTCTTTTCCTCGTTGCGCTTGCGGTACTTGGGGCCATACTCGCGGAAGAGCTTCTCCACCACCGGGTGCTTGTTGTCCCGGGTGCGCTCACGGTACTCGGAGCGGGACTCGTCATCCCGGCGCAGCTCCTTGAAGTCATACAGGTAGGCCATCATCAGCCGGCGCGCGTGCAGCTTGCTGGCGGCGTCGTTGACCACGTCAATCTTGACGATCTGGCCCTTCTCGTTGTGGTATTCCTTGCTGGTGTTCACCACCTGGTCATGCTCGCGCACGGCCAGGGTGACCATCTTCTCCGCCACGCGGCGGACTTCCTTGGCGCGGGCCAGGCTGGTCTCAATGCGGCCATGCCAAAGCAGGCTGGTCACCTGGTTGCGGATGAGCGCCTTGCGTTTGTCAGCGGTCAGGCCAAGCTTGCGTTGCTGTGCCATTGCGGGTAATCCTCCTTAGGCCTCTGGGGCGAAATGCTTATTCGTCGTTGCTGCGCAGGGCCAGGCCCAGCAGCGCCAGCTTTTGCTCAACCTCTTCCAGGCTCTTCTTGCCCAGGTTACGCACCTTCATCATGTCCTCCTGGTTCTTTTGAACCAGCTCGGCCACGGTGTTGATGCCGGCGCGCTTGAGGCAGTTGAAGGCGCGCACGGACAGGTCCAGCTCGTCAATGGTCATCTCGGCGGTCTTGCCGGTGAGGCCGGAATCGGTTTCCTCCTCCTCCTGGCTGATGGGCTGGTCGGTCAACCGGGTGAAGATGCCCAGCTGGTTGGTGAGAATCTTGGCGGCCATGCCGATGGCCTCTTCTGGGGTGACGGAGCCGTTGGTCCACACATCCAGCACCAGCTTGTCATAGTCGGTGATCTGGCCCACACGGGTGTCTTCCACCATGTAGTTGGCCTTGCGAATGGGGGTGTAGATGGCGTCAATCGGGATTTCCCCGATGATCTTCTGCTCGGCAGGCTTGCTGCGCTCGGCGGACACGTAGCCGTGGCCGCGCTCGATGTTGAGGGTCATGTGTAGCCTGGTGCCCTCGGACAGCGTGGCGATGTGCAGGTCGGGGTTGACCACCTCCACCTCGCTGTCCACCCGGATGTCCGCGGCGGTAACAGCGCCCGGGCCCTCCGCGATGATTTCCACCTGCTTGGGCAGGTCCACATGCAGCCGCACGGACAGCTCCTTGAGGTTGAGGATGATGTCGGTCACATCCTCCTTGACCCCGGGGATGGTGGAAAACTCATGCTGCACGCCTTCAATCTGCACGCTGGTGACCGCGGCGCCGGGCAGGCTGCTCAGCAGGCTGCGGCGCAGGGCGTTGCCCAGGGTGTGGCCAAAGCCACGCTCCAGGGGCTCCACCACAAAACGGCCATAGGAACTCTCTTCATTGTACTCAACCCGCTCGATGCGGGGACTGACGGATTCAGTAATCACGCGCTTTCCCTCCTGTTCGATCAAATGATGTCGTTGTGGAACAGGTTAACGGGAGTAGTACTCAATGATCATGTTCTCCTGCAGGGCGAAGTCGACATCGCCACGCTCTGGCAGGGCGTCCACCGTGGCCTTGAGCTCGTCATAGTTGACGGTCAGCCACTTGGGCAGGATGCGGGCGCTGCCTTCCCGCAGCACCTTGAACAGCTCAATCTCGCGGCTGGTGGAGCCAACGCTGATGACATCGCCCTGCTTGACGCTGTAGGAGGGGATGTCCACCCGCTGGCCGTTGACCAGGAAGTGGCCATGGTTGACCAGCTGGCGCGCCTGGGCGCGGGAGGAGGCCAGGCCGGCGCGGTAGACCACGTTGTCCAGCCGGCGCTCCAGCAGCTGCAGCAGGTTCTCGCCGGAGACACCCTTCATCTTCAGGGCGTTGAGGTAGGTGCGGTGGAACTGGGTCTCCAGCATCCCGTAGGCGCGGCGGGCCTTCTGCTTCTCACGCAGCTGGGTGCCGTACTCGCTCATCTTGCGCTGGCGGGCGTGGCCGTGCTGGCCAGGGGGGGTGGGGCGCTTGGTGAGGGGGCACTTCTGCGTGAAGCACTTCTCACCCTTCAGGAAGAGCTTGACGCCCTCCCTGCGGCACATACGGCAAACGGAGCCGGTGTTTCTTGCCATCTGGGTTTACTCCTTCTTACACTCTTCTGCGCTTGGGCGGGCGGCAGCCATTGTGGGGAATGGGGGTCACGTCCTTGATCATGGTGACCTCCAGGCCTGCCGTCTGCAGGGAACGGATCGCGGCCTCGCGCCCGGAACCCGGGCCCTTGACCAGCACATCCACCGTGCGCAGCCCAAACTCGGTTGCCGCGCGGGCAGCCGTCTCCGCGGCCATCTGCGCCGCGAAGGGGGTGGACTTCTTGTTGCCCCGGAAGCCCATGCCGCCGGCAGAGGCCCAGGACAGCGCGTTGCCCAGGGTGTCCGTGATGGTCACGATGGTGTTGTTGAACGATGAACGGATATGCACAACACCGCGCTCGACGAGCTTCTTCTCACGCCGCCTGCGCGATACCTTTTTCAATGCGGGTCTTGCCATTCTTCTCCTCCATGCCCCGGGGGGCGGTTTTCTGCCTTACCTGGCCTTTTTCCTGCCGGTGACCTGGCGCTTGGGGCCCTTGCGGGTGCGCGCGTTCTGCTTGGTGTTCTGGCCGCGCACCGGCAGGCTGCGGCGGTGGCGCACGCCGCGGTAGGAGCCAATCTCCACCAGGCGCTTGATGTCCAGGCTGACTTCGCGGCGCAGGTCGCCCTCCACCTTGACGTGGTGCTCGATGTACTCGCGCAGCTTGCTGATGTCGCTCTCGCTCAGGTCGCGCACGCGGATGTCCGGGCTGATCTGGGTCTCATCAAGGATTTTCTTGCTGGTGGTCAGCCCGACGCCAAAGATATAGGTCAGGCCGGTTTCAATGCGCTTGTCTCTGGGCAAATCAACGCCCGCTATACGTGCCATGTGCTGGGAACACCTCCATAATTACTGCTTGTGGGAATCGGGCCGCGCCCGGGATATGATGGAGCCGCACGGTCCCGGGGCGTACACACCGGGCAGCCGCCCGCGCGGCGGGCGATGCCAAAGAGGAACCCCTCAGCCTTGCCTCTGCTTGTGCTTGGGGTTTTCGCAAATGACCATGATGTGGCCTTTGCGCTTGATGATCTTGCATTTCTCGCAGATCTCTTTGACGGAAGGACGGACTTTCATGGGGCAACCTCCTTAGGAATTGGCTTAGTTCTTGCTGCGCCAGGTGATGCGGCCGCGGGTCAGGTCATAGGGGGACAGCTCGATGGTCACCCGGTCCCCGGGGTAGATGCGGATGAAGTTCATGCGCATTTTGCCGGAGATGTGCGCCATGATCCTGTGGCCGTTGGGCAGCTCAACAGAGAACATGGCGTTGGGCAGGGCTTCTACCACCTTCCCTTCAATTTCGATGACGTCACTTTTGGACAAACATGGGCCTCCTTCAGGCGGGGTCTTGTGGGGCTGGGTCTTGCAGGGGCTTGAGAAACATGCGGATGCGGTGGTCTGTCAGCGTCCCGGCCGCGTATTCACCGGGCAGGCCGGGCAGTTCTTGCCCGATGGCCCGCAGGTGTTTTCTGCGCTTTTTCTTGGGGCGGGACAAGGCCCGCAGGCCGCCGTCGGCTACCAGTACAAAATCAGCGTCCAACTCACATAATACCACAAAGATCCGGCCCTTGTCACGCCCTTTCAGGGAAATCGCGGCGATGCCGCCTTTGAGCTCCGGTTTCATCCCGCCCCCTCACTGCCAGGTGTGCCCGGGCAGGGTGAGGATCTCGGGCAGGCCGTCCTCGGTGATGGCGATGGTGTGCTCGTAGTGCGCGCAGGGGGAGCCGTCCAGGGTGGTGATGGTCCAGCCGTCCTGCATCTCCTGCACCTGCCAGGAACCCAGGGAAATCATGGGCTCCAGCGCCAGGGTCATGCCAGGCCGCAGCCTGGCGCCGCGCCCGGGCTCGCCGAAGTTGGGCACGGAGGGGTCCTCATGCATGTTGCGGCCGATGCCATGGCCGGTCAGGTCGCGGATGACGCCATAGCCATGCCGCTCTGCCAGGGTCTGCACCGCGTGGCCAATGTCGCCCACCCGGTTGCCGCTGATGGCCTGGCGCGCGCCTTCAAAGAAGCAGCGCTCGGTCACCTCGATGAGCAGGGCCAGCGGCGGGGAGATCTCCCCTACGCCAACAGTGAAGGCGCTGTCGGCCTGCCAGCCGTCCAGGACCAGCCCGCAGTCAATGCTCAGGATGCTGCCCGCCTGCAGGGGCTGCTTGTCGGTGGGGATGCCGTGCACCACCTGGTCATCCACGCTGGCGCAGATGCTGGCCGGGTAGCCACGGTAGTTGAGGAAGGACGGCAGGGCGCCCTCCTTGCGGATGAGCTCCTCCGCGTAGGCGTCAATCGCCGCGGTGGTCTCCCCCGGCCGGACCACCTCACGCAGCTTCTGCATCACCTCATACAGCAGCGCGCCGGCCTGGCGCATGCGCTCCAGCTGGGCGGCGTTCTTGATGGAAATCATGACGCCAGGCCCAGCGCCTCTTTGATCAGGCCGAAGTCGCCCTCGATGGTGCCCTCCACCACCACATCCACCAGCAGCCCCGCCGCCTTGTAGTAGGCGATGAGCGGCTCGGTCTGGGCGTGGTACACCTCCAGGCGGTGGCGGATGGTGTCAGGCTGGTCGTCATCCCGGTGGATGAGGGGGCCCCCGCAGACGGGGCAGGCGGTGGCGCCGTCCAGGCGCCGGATGTGGTGGGTGGCGCCGCAGTCACGGCACACGCGCCGGCCTGACAGGTGGCTCATGATGGTGTCTTCATTGGCCAGCAGGTTGACCACCGACTTGATCCGGGTGAAGCGGTTGAGCGCCTCAGCCTGGGGCACGGTGCGGGGGAAGCCGTCCAGGATGTAGCCCTTCTGGCAGTCCGGCGCCTGCAGGCGCTGCTTGACCATGTCGATGACCACCTGATCGGGCACCAGCTCGCCCCGGTCGATGTAGCCCTTGGCGGCCAGCCCCAGCTGGCTGCCCTGCTTGATGGCCTCGCGCAGCATCTCCCCGGTGGAGATTTGCGGGATGCCCAGAAGCTGGCTGAGCTGCTTGGCGTGCGTGCCCTTGCCCACACCGGGCGGGCCCAGGAAAATAAAGTTCATTGCTTGCCCCCCGGGCTTACAGGAAGCCCTTGTAGTTGCGCATCACCAGCTGTGCCTCCACCTGGCGCATGGTTTCAAGCGAGACTGACACAGCGATGAGCATGGAGGATGCCGCGAAGGGGATGCGGACATTCTGCCAGGCGGACAGCAGGGTGGGCAGGGTGGCCAGGACGGCCAGGAAGATCGCGGCAAACAGCGTCAAGCGCTTGGAGATGCGGGCCAGGTGGCTGACGGTGTTGGGGCCCGAGCGGATGCCCGGGATGTTCCCGCCCTGCTGCTGGATGTTCTTGGCGATGTCCTGCGGGTTGAAGGAAATGGAGGCGTAGAAGTAGGTGAAGGCCAGGATGAGCAGCGCGGTGACGACCAGGTTCAGCGGCGCGCCCTGGCCCATGTTGGCGTTCCACCACTTGTAGGCGGCGGAATTGACCCCGAACATGGCGATGATGGTGCCGGGGAAGGCCATGAAGGAATAGGCGAAAATGAGCGGCAGCACGCCCACGGACAGCACCTTCATGGGGATGTGGGTGGACTGGCCGCCGTACATCTTGCGGCCCACCACGCGCTTGGCGTACTGCACGGGGATGCGCCGCTCGCCCAGGTCAATGAAGGTGACCACCGTCACCAGCACCAGGGTGGTGACGATGAGGATGAGGAAGCCGGACACCGTGGTGCCGTAGCGGGTGATGCCCAGCACGTCGGTGAAGGCGGTGAGCAGGCCCGAGAAGATGTTGGAGATGATGCCGGCAAAAATCAGCAGGGAAATGCCGTTGCCAATGCCCTTGGCGGTGATGCGCTCGCCAATCCACATGGCCAGCGCGGTGCCGCCCGCCATGACCACGCCGATGGTGATGAGCCCAAAGGCGGAGTTGTAGCCCTGCTGCAGCACGCGAAGCCCGGTGACGGGGTCGGTCTGCCCGTTGAGCGCGGCGATGATGCCGATGGCCTGGATGGCGGCCAGCACGACGGTGGCGTAGCGGGTGATCTTGTTGATCTTCTCCTTGCCCTCCTCGCCGCCTTCCTTCTGCAGGCGCTCCAGCGCCGGGATGGCGATGGTGAGCAGCTGCATAATGATGCTGGCGTTGATGTAGGGGGTGATGCCCATGGCCATGACCGTCATCTGGCTGAAGCTGCCGCCGGTCATCATGTTGACCAGGCCCAGCATGTCATACTGCTCGGCCAGGGAGCGGACCACCTCGGAGTTGATGCCGGGCACCGGGATGACACCCACCAGGCGGAAAATCAACAGCATCATGAAGGTGTAGAGCAGCTTTTGCTTCAGCTCCGGCACCTTCCAGGCATTGCGCAAGGTTTCAAGCATCTCAGACCTCCTCGGCTGTGCCGCCGGCCTGCTCAATCTTTTCCTTCGCGGAGCCGGTGAAGCGGTTGGCCTGCACGGTGAGCTTGCGGCTGAAATCGCCGTTGCCCAGCACCTTCACGCCGGATTTGAGCGCTTTGACCAGGCCGGTCTGGCGCATGAGGTCAATGGTGACCACGGTGCCATCCTCAAACCGCTGCAGGCTGCCGAGGTTGACAATGGCGTATTCCTTGCGGAAGGGGTTCTTGAAGCCGCTCTTGGGGAGGCGGCGGGTGAGGGGCATCTGGCCGCCCTCAAAGCCCGGGGCCTTGCCGCCGCCGGAGCGCGCCAGGGCGCCCTTGTGGCCCTTGCCTGAGGTCTTGCCCAGGCCGCTGCCCATGCCGCGGCCCAGGCGCCTGGGCCTGGTTTTGGAACCTGGCGCGGGTTGCAGTTCATGCAATTTCATGAGGATGCCCTCCTACTTACTCGTTGATTTCCTCGACCTTGACCATGTGGCGCACGGTGAAGATCTGGCCGCGGACACTGGGGTTGTCCTCCTTGATGACGCTCTGGCCAATCTTGCGCAGCCCCAGCGCGGCGATGGTGCCCTTCTGGGCAGCCAGCCTGGCGATGGGGGATTTTTCAAGCGTGATTTTCAGCTTCATCTTGTCCTCCTCAGCCCAGGATTTCTTCAACCGTCTTGCCCCGCAGCTTGGCCACCTGCTCCGGAGAGCGCAGCAGCTTGAGGCCTTCAATGGTGGCCTTGACGGTGTTGATGGGGTTGCTGGTGCCATAGGACTTGGTGCGGATGTCCTTCACGCCGGCCAGCTCCAGCACCGCGCGCGCGGCGCCGCCGGCGATGACGCCGGTGCCCTCGGGCGCGGGCAGGATGACCACCTTGCCGGTGCCGAAATAGCCGGTGATCGCGTGGGGCACGGTGGTGCCCGCCAGCGGGATGGTGATCAGGTGCTTCTTGGCGTTCTCATTGGCCTTGCGGATGGCCTCGGGAATCTCGGCCGCCTTGCCCATGCCGGCGCCCACACGGCCCGCGCCATCGCCCACCACCACCAGGGCAGAAAAGCGGAAGTTTCGGCCGCCTTTGACGGTTTTCACGACACGGTTGACCGCGACCAGCTTCTCGCTGAATTCGCTTTGCTCCTCGCGGCCCCTGTCTCTGTCTCTGCGTTGCATCCCTGCGTGTCCTCCTTAGAATGTCAGCCCGGCTTCGCGGGCGCCGTCCGCCAGGGAGGCGACACGGCCGGTGTAGATGTATCCGCTGCGGTCAAAGACCACCCGGGTGATGCCGGCGGCAAGCGCGCGCTCACCCACCAGCTTGCCCACGGCCTTGGAGGCGCCCTTCTTGTCCAGGTCAGCCTCCTGGGCCTTGATGTCCGCGTCCAGGGTGGAGGCGGAGGCCAGGGTGATGCCCCGGGTATCGTCAATCACCTGGGCGTAGATGGCGGCGTTGCTGCGAAACACACACAGGCGCGGCATGTCGGGGGTGCCGCTTACCTTTTTGCGCACCCGCGCGTGGCGGATCTGGCGCACTTCATTACGGTCACGTTTTTTAAACAACTGCGGTCACTCCTTCCTGTTAGTTGCCGGCCTTGCCCGCCTTGCGGCGGATGTGCTCGTCCTTGTATTTGATGCCCTTGCCCAGGTAGGGCTCGGGCGGGCGCACGGCGCGGATGTCCGCGGCCAGGTTGCCCACCACCTGCTTGGAGATGCCCTTGACCACCACGGTGGTGGCGTTGGGGGTCTCAAAGGTGACGTCCTTGGGCGCGGTGAACACCACCGGGTGGGAATAGCCCACGTTCAGGGTGAGCGTGTCGCCTTCCACCGCGGCGCGGTAGCCGGTACCCACCAGCTCCAGCGTCTTGCTGTAGCCCTCGGTCACACCCACCACCATGTTGTGCACCAGGGAGCGGTACAGCCCGTGCATGGATTTCTGGGGCTTGGAATCATTGGCGCGCTCCAGGCTGAGCACGCCGCCCTCCTGGCTTAGGCGGATGGCCGGGTTGACATCCTGGCTCAGGGTGCCCTTGGGCCCCTTCACGACGACCAGGTTGGACTCGTCCACCGTCACCGTCACGCCCGCGGGCACTGAAATCGGAAGTTTTCCGATACGAGACATGTTTTCTTCCTCCTGTGCGTCTTGCTTACCAGATGTAGGCCAGGACCTCGCCGCCCAGCTTGTCCTGGCGCGCCTTGCGGTCTGTCATCAGACCCTTGGAGGTGGAAATGATGGCCACCCCCAGGCCGCCCAGCACACGGGGCAGGTCCTCACAGCCCGCGTACACGCGCAGGCCAGGCTTGGAGATGCGGCGCAGCCCGGCGATGACCGGCTGCTGCTTGTTGTTGACGTACTTGAGCGTCAGCTTGATCTGGCCCTGCACGCCGTCGTTGATCTGGTCATAGGCCTTGATATAGCCCTCGTCCAGCAAAATCCTGGCGATCGCCTTCTTGGCGTTGCTGGCGGGGATGGTCACCGTGTCATGCTTGGCAATCTGCGCGTTGCGGATGCGGGTGAGCATATCGGCAATGGGGTCATTCACAACCATGGGGGAACCTCCTTCTCCTTAAACTCCTTACCAGCTGGCTTTGCGCACGCCCGGGATCTGGCCCTTGTAGGCCAGCTCGCGGAAGCAGATGCGGCAGATGCCATAACGGCGCAGCACAGAATGCGGCCTGCCGCACAGGCGGCAGCGCGAATAGGCGCGGGTTGAATACTTGGGGGTGCGGGTCTGCTTGACGCGCATGCTAGTCTTGGCCATTGCCTTCTCCTCCCTTACTGCGCAAAGGGCATGCCCAGCAGGGACAGCAGCTCTTTGGCTTCTTCGTCAGTGTGCGCGGTGGTGACAAAAATCATCTCCATGCCGCGGATCTTTTCCACTTTGTCATAGTTGATCTCGGGGAAAATGAGCTGCTCGCGCACGCCCAAGGCATAGTTGCCGCGGCCGTCAAAGGCCTTCTGCGACACGCCGCGGAAGTCGCGCACGCGGGGCAGGGCGATGGAGACCAGCTTGTCAAAAAACTCCTCCATGCGGGTGCCGCGCAGGGTGACCTTGGCGCCCACGCTCATCCCCTCGCGCAGCTTGAAGTTGGCGACAGATTTCTTGGCCTTGGTGACCAGCGGCTTCTGGCCGGCGATCTGGCCCAGCTCCTCCACGGCGTTTTCCAGCGCCTTGGCGTTGTCCTTGCAGTCGCCCAGGCCCATGTTGATGACAATCTTGTCCAGCTTGGGCACCTGCATGGGGTTCTTGTAGCCGAACTTCTGCTGCAGGGCGGGCACAGCCTCGGCCAGGTATCTTTCCTTCAAACGGGTTGCCATGTGGCTGCTCCTCCTTTAGTCAATCTGCTGCCCGCACTTCTTGCAGACGCGGATCTTGCTGCCGTCCTCCTGCACCTTCCGGCCAGCGCGGGACGGCTTGCCGCACTTCTGGCAGACCAGCATGACGTTGGAGGCGTCAATGGCCGCTTCCTTGCGGATGATGCCGCCAGGCTGCCCCTGGGCGCGGGATTTCTGGTGCTTGGTGACCATGGCCACGCCCTCAACGGTGACACGGCCGGTCTTGGGGCTGACGGACAGCACCTCGCCCTTGACACCCTTGTCCTTGCCGGAGATGACGATGACCTCGTCCTTGGTTTTCACGTGTACTTTCATCTGCTTCTCCTTACAGAACTTCAGGGGCCAGCGAGACGATCTTCATGTAGTTCTTCTCGCGCAGCTCGCGGGCCACGGGCCCGAAGATGCGGGTGCCGCGGGGCTGCTTCTGGTCGTTGATGATGACGGCGGCGTTGTCGTCAAAGCGGATGTAGCTGCCGTCGGGCCGGCGGTTCTGCTTGACCACCCGGACGATGACGGCGCGCACAACCTCGCCCTTCTTGACCTGGCCGCCAGGGGCCGCGGACTTCACGCTGGCCACAATGATGTCGCCCACGGAGCCGCTGCGGCGGAACGAGCCGCCCAGCACCCGGATGCACATAATTTCTTTGGCGCCGGAATTGTCGGCCACCTTAAGCCGCGTCTGCGACTGGATCATAGGGGGTTCCTCCTTCTATCGCCTGCGCCATGGGCCTGCCATGGCGATCCCTTACTTGGCCTTCTCGATGATCTCAACCAGGCGCCAGCGCTTGTCGCGGCTGAGGGGCCGGGTCTCCATGATCCGCACGGTATCCCCGATACCGCAGGCATTCTCCTCGTCATGCGCCTTGAACTTCTTGGTGTGGCTGATGGTCTTGCCGTACAGCGGGTGCTTGTAGCGGCTGCGGATGGTGACCACGATGGTCTTGTCCATCTTGTCGCTGGTGACAACGCCCACGCGGCTCTTGCGCTTGCCGCTTGCTTTGGTGGTAGCTTCAGACATGGGTTCCTGCCTCCTTTCTTATCGGGTGGCCTGCTTCTGGGCCTGGGTCTGGGCGGTCAGCGCGCGGGCAATGTCCCGCTTGACAGCCTGGATTTGCATCGTGTTTTCCAGCTGGCCGGTCGCCAGGCGGAAACGAAGGTTGAACAGCTCGGTCTTGAGCTCCGCGATCTTCGCGGTGAGCTCTTCAGGCTTCATGGCCAAAAATTCACTTACCTTCATCAGTTGTCACCACCGCTCATGTGCTCCATCTGCGCCTTGGAGTAAATCTTGGTGCGCAGGGGCAGTTTGTTGGAGGCCAGGCGCAGCGCTTCGCGGGCGACGGCTTCGTCGATGCCGCCCACCTCAAACAGCACGCGGCCGGGCTTGACGACGGCCACCCAGTACTCCGGGGAGCCCTTGCCCGAACCCATGCGGGTTTCCGCCGGCTTCTCAGTCACGGGCTTGTCGGGGAAAATCTTGATCCACACCTGGCCACCGCGCTTGATGTAGCGGGTGAGCGCGATACGGGCGGCTTCAATCTGCTGGCTGGTGATCCAGCTGGGGTCCATGGCCACCAGGCCATAATCGCCGTAGGCGATGAAGTTGCCGCGCATGGCCTTGCCCTTCATGCGCCCGCGAAACACCTTGCGGCGCTTGACACGTTTTGGCATCAACATGGTTTACTTGCCTCCTTCTGCGTGCCTGCCGCCCCGGTTCTTGGCCTGGGGCAGCACCTGGCCCTTGTAGATCCACACTTTGACGCCCAGGCGGCCGTAGGTGGTCTTGGCTTCGGCGAAGCCGTAATCAATGTTGGCGCGCAGGGTCTGCAGCGGGATGGAGCCCTCGTGGTAGTGCTCGCTGCGGGCGATGTCCGCGCCGCCCAGGCGGCCGGATACCGCCGCCTTCATGCCCTTGGCGCCGGCGCGCATGGTGCGCTGGATGCTCTGCTTGAGCGCCCGGCGGAAGGAGATGCGCTTCTCCAGCTGCTGGGCGATGTTCTCGGCCACCAGCTGCGCGTCGGTGTCGGGCTGCTTGATCTCAATCACGTTGATGGTGACCGGGCGGCCCACCATCTTCTCCACGAAGGCCTTGAGCTCCTCAATGCCCTTGCCGCCCCGGCCGATGATCATGCCGGGCTTGCCGGTGAAGAGGTTGATGGTCATGCGCGCGGCGCTGCGCTCAATATCAATGCGGCTGATGCCGGTGGGGTAATAGCGCTTCTTCAGGGTTTCACGGATCTTGTGGTCTTCCACCAAGAAGTCCGCGAAGTCTTTCTTGTCGGCATACCAGCGCGTGGACCAGTCAAAGATGACGCCAACGCGCGCGCCGTGGGGATTTACTTTCTGTCCCATCTGCCAAAACCTCCTTAACGTTCGTCCAGTACGACGCTGAAATGGCTCGTGCGGCGCAGGATCTGCGAGGCGCTGCCACGGGCCCTGGGCTTGAAGCGCTTGATCGTCGGACCGGGGTTGGCGTAGATTTCAGCGATGTAAAGTCCCTTGCGGTCCATCTCCAGGTTGTTCTCGGCGTTGGCCGCGGCTGACTCAATCAGCTTGTACAGCACCGGGGAGGCCGCGTGCGGGGTGAGCCGCAGGATGGCCAGGGCGGCATCCAGATCCTTGCCGCGCACCTGGTCAATGATCAGGCGTGCCTTGCGGGGGGAGATGCGGATGTGCCTGACGTGCGCATGGGGGCGCTTCTCATCGCGCTGGCGGTGCAGCTCGCCCTTTTTGCTGGTGTTGCTTGCCATAAATTGCGCTCCTTTCGCTTATCTGCGCTCTGACTTTTTTTCACCCGCGTGGCCGCGGAAGGTGCGGGTGGGGGCGAACTCGCCAAGCTTGTGGCCCACCATGTCCTCGGTGATATAGACGGGCACATGCTTGCGGCCGTCATGCACGGCGATGGTGTGGCCCACGAAGTCCGGGAAAATGGTGCTGGCGCGGGACCAGGTTTTCAAAACGGATTTCTTTCCGGATTTGTTGAGGTTCTCTACGCGCTGCAGGAGCTTTTGATCGACAAAAGGTCCTTTTTTTACTGAACGGCTCATGCTGTTTGGGTGCCTCCTTTCATCCTCTGGGGCTTACTTCTCGTTGATCCGCTTGACAATCATGCGGTTGGAATACTTCTTGCGCTTGCGTGTCTTCAGGCCCAGCGCGGGTTTGCCCCAGGGGGTGACGGGGGCCGGCATGCCGATGGGCGACTTGCCCTCGCCGCCGCCGTGCGGGTGATCCACCGGGTTCATGACAACGCCGCGCACGCTGGGCCGGAAGCCCATGTGGCGCTTGCGCCCGGCCTTGCCGATGCGGATGTTCTCATGGTCGGTGTTGCCCACCGTGCCGATGGTGGCCTGGGCGTTGAGCGGCAGCCTGCGGATTTCGCCTGAGGGCAGGCGCACCTGGGCGTAGCCGCCCTCCTTGGCCATCAGCTGGGCGTACACACCGGCCGAGCGGACCAGCTGCCCGCCAGCGCCGGGGCGCAGCTCCAGGTTGTGGATCAGGGTGCCCGTGGGGATGGCGGACAGGGGCATGGCGTTGCCCGGCTTGATGTCGGCGCCTTCGCCGGCCACCACCATGTCGCCCACCTTGAGCCCCACCGGGGAGAGGATGTAGCGCTTCTCACCGTCCAGGTAGTGCAGCAGGGCGATGAAGGCGGAGCGGTTGGGATCGTACTCAATCGCCGCCACCTTGGCCGGCACCTGCAGCTTGTTGCGCTTGAAGTCGATGATGCGGTACTTGGCCTTGTGGCCGCCGCCCCGGTGGCGCACGGTGATCTTGCCCTGGTTGTTGCGCCCGGCGTACTTCTTCTTGGAAACGGTCAGCGCCTTTTCCGGCTTTTTCTTGGTAATTTCCTCAAAAGCGTTCACCGACATGAAGCGGCGAGCGGGTGAGGTTGGTTTGTAGACACGAATGGCCATGCTGCTTGCTCCTCCTTAGACCATGCCTTCAAAGAACTCGATGGGCTTGGAGTCCTCCGTCAGGCTGACATAGGCCTTCTTGACCTCGGGGGTGCGGCCCTGGGTGCGGCCCTGGCGCTTGATCTTGCCCATCACGCGCAGGGTGTTGACCGACTTGACCTTGATGCCCGCGAAGACCTCTTCCAGGGCATTCTTGATTTCCACCTTGTTGGCCTTCACGTCCACTTCAAAGACGTAACGCTTGTCCTCAATGCCCAGGTAGCCCTTTTCAGTCAGCACCGGGCGGCGGATGATGTCATGGGGTGTTTTCATGCGTAGACCTCCTGGATGGCCTGGACAGCGTCCTTGGTGAGCAGCAGTTTGTCCGCGCGAAGGATGTCATAGACATTGATGTTGGCGGCATAGGCATCCCGCAGGGTGGGCAGGTTGCGCCCGGCGCGCTGCACCATCTCGTCGCGCTCCGGCAGCACCATCAGGCAGGACTTGCTGATGCCCAGGTCAGACAGCACCTTGGCCATCACGCGGGTCTTGGCCTCGGGCAGGTTCAGCTTGTCCACCACAATCAGGTCCCCGGCGGCCAGCTTGGCTGACAGCGCGGACTTGAGGGCCAGGCGGCGCACCTTGCGCGGCACCTTCACCACGTAGTCACGCGGCTGGGGGGCGAACACCACGCCGCCGTGGCGGAACTGGGGCGCGCGGTTGCTGTGGTGGCGGGCACGGCCGGTGCCCTTCTGGCGGTAGATCTTGCGCCCGCCGCCGCGCACCATGGCGCGGGTCAGCGCGCTCTGGGTGCCTTGGCGCTTGGCGGCCAGGATGGAACGCACCACCAGGTGCATGGCCGCCGTGTTGGGGGTGATGCCAAAGATGTCCTCGCTGAGGTCCATCTGGCCGGCGTCCTTGCCCTCTATCGTCAATACGGAGATTGTCGGCATTTTCGTTTCCTCCTACCTTCAGGCCTTCAGCGCGTCGCGCACGATGAGCAGGCCTTTTTTGGGGCCGGGCACCGCGCCCTTGATGAGCAGCAGGTTGCGCTCCGCGTCCACGCCAATCACTTCCAGGTTCTGTACCGTCACCCGCTCCACGCCGTATTGGCCGGACATTTTCTTGTTCTTGAAGACCTTGGAGGGGGTGGAGTTGGCCGCCATGGCGCCCAGGCCGCGGTGGTACTTGGAGCCGTGGGACATGGGGCCGCGGCTCTGGTTCCAGCGGTAGATGACGCCGGTGAAGCCATGGCCCTTGCTGGTGCCGGTCACGTCCACCTTCTCGCCCTCGCCAAACTGGGCCACGCTCAGGGTCTGGCCCACCTCGTACTGGGAGATGTCATCCAGGCGGAACTCGCGCAGGAAGCGCGCGGGGGCCACGCCCGCCTTGTTGAAGTGCCCGGTCTGGGGCTTGTTGACCAGCTTCTTGGCGCGCTGCGGGGCCAGCTCCTCAAAGCTGAGCTGCAGGGCCTGGTAGCCGTCCTTTTCCACGGTTTTCTTCTGCACCACCGTGCAGGGGCCGGCCTGCACCACGGTCACGGGCACCAGACGCCCATCCGGCAGGAACTGCTGGGTCATGCCCAGTTTTCTGCCCAAAATTGCTTTCTTCATGATGGCTGCCTCCTGCCTTAGAGTTTGATTTCGATCTCGACGCCGGCGGGAAGATCCAGTTTCATCATGGCGTCCACCGTGCGGGTTGTGGGGTTGTGGATGTCGATCAGGCGCTTGTGGGTCCTGCGCTCGAACTGCTCGCGGCTGTCCTTGTACTTGTGCGGGGCGCGCAGGATGGTGATGATCTCCTTCTCAGTGGGCAGCGGCACCGGGCCTGAGATGCGCGCGCCGGTGCGCTTGGCGGTGTCCACAATGCGCTCGGCGGACTGGTCGATCAGGTGGTGCTCGTAAGCCTTGAGCTTGATGCGGATTTTCTGGCTGGCCATTCATTTTCCTCCTTATAGTTCGCACTCATTGCGGGCGGTGCCCGCCGCCGGCTGCTATCCGGCCTGTGAGTCCGTCGCCCGATTGTCGGGCATGGTCCGCGGTAATGACCCGCCCAAGGCCGGGGCGGCAACCTATCGCTTCATCCCAAAAAACAGACAGCAGTGCTATATTACACAGGTGCAGGGCAAAAAGCAAGCATTTTTTCACTCGAAATTGACTTTATTCTGCAAAGCCGAGAAAATATCCCCCGGCAAAGGCATGTTCAGGCTGTCTTTCGCCCGGTGATCCCTGTCCGCCCTCCCGGGTGTGTCGTACACCGCGAATCCGCCGCCCCGCGGCCAGGCCCGCCTTGCCTTTTGGAGCGGGCGGCCCTACAATGGGCCTGTACCATCAGCCATAGAAGGCAGGCGGAAAGCGTAAGCGCCGCTGCCCTGAACCCGGGTGATTCACATCACCCGCATCACAAGGAGGTCACGATGTCCACCAACTACCGCGCCGCCCTGACCGGGCTGCTGGGTTACCCGGTGGATGAGAACCCCACCGGCAGGGTCATGGAAGCGGCCTACCAGGCCCTGGGGCTCTCCTACCGCTACATCACCATGCTGGTGCGCCCGGAGGACCTGCAGGCCGCCGTCCTGGGCCTGCGCGCCATGAACTACCGCGGCGTCAACCTGACCATCCCCCACAAGGTGGCCGTTGTGCCGATGCTGGACAGCCTGTCTGAGGCCGCGGCCATCATCGGCGCGGTGAACAACATCACCCTGACGGACAGCCGCCTGCACGGGGAGAACACCGATGGCAAGGGCTTCCTGCGCTCGCTGCGCCAGCAGGGCCAGGACCCGGCCGGCAAGCGCCTCACCATCCTGGGCGCGGGCGGCGCCGCGCGCGCCATCGCGGTGGAGTGCGCCCTGGCAGGCGCCAGACACCTCACCCTGATCAACCGCACGCAACAAAGGGGGGAGGAGCTGCGCGACCTGATCCGACAGCGCACACAGGCCGGCTGTGACGCCCTGCCCTGGGTTCCGGGGATGGCCATCCCCGGGGACAGCCAGTTGCTGGTCAACGCCACCTCCATTGGCCTGTACCCTGACACGCAGGCCAGGCCGGACATTGACTACCGCAGCCTGGGGCCGGGCATGGTGGCCTGCGATGTGGTGTTCAACCCGCCGGACACCGCCTTCCTGCGCGCGGCGGCCGGGCAGGGCGCCGCCACCATCAACGGCCTGGGCATGCTGGTCAACCAGGCGGCGGTCAACTTCACCCTGTGGACCGGGCAGGAGGCGCCGGAGCAGCTGATGGCGGACACCCTGCGCAAGGAGTTCGGCCTGGGCTGAGGCAACGCCCGGGCCCTGTGCCAGAAAAAACGCAAAATATATACAATCCCACCGGCGGCCACTGGCCGCCGGTTTTCTGTATTAATGATGTGCTTTAAATGGCCTGATGTCCAAACCGGGCAGATTGTTCCCTATTCATAATCATACACGCTTGTAAGAGGCTGCCAACCGCCCGCGGCGGATTGACAAGCCGAACCGGATGGTGATATATCTTTTGATATCCGGCAAACCGTGCAGCTTGTTTGCTGGATTTGCATTAGCCAATCAGGCACCCACGCGCAGCATAATTATACGGAAAGGCGGCGGAAACATTGGCCAAGTACATCCTCAAGCGGCTGGGCATGATGCTGGTGCTGCTGGTGGGCATCACCTTCATCGTGTTTGGCAGCCTTTTCCTGGCCGCCGGGGACCCCGCCCAGATGATCGCGGGCGCCTCAGCCACCGAGGCCGACGTGCTGGCCGTGCGCGCCGCGCTGGGGCTGGACCAGCCCTTCTGGACCCAATACTGGATTTATCTGAAGAACCTCTTCTCCCTGAACCTGGGCATGTCCTATATCACCCGGCAACCCATCCTGCAGGAAATCGCGGTGCGCCTGCCCTACACCATGAACCTGGCGGTCGCCGCCATCCTGCTGTCCACGCTGGTGGGCATCCCGCTGGGCATCCTCACCGCCATCAAGCGGGACACAATCGTGGACAACCTGCTCACCACCACCTCGCTGGTGGCCATTTCCATCCCCAATTTCTGGCTGGGCACCATGCTGATGCTGGTCTTTTCGGTGATCCTGGGCTGGTTGCCCTCCGGGGGCATGACGGAGTTCTTCTACACCCCCCTGGGCTTCTCCCAGGCCATCCTGCCCGCCATCGCGCTGTCCACCGCCACCATCGCCTCCTTCATGCGCATCGGGCGCTCGGCCATGCTGGAGGTGCTGCAGTCCGACTACATCCGCACAGCCCGGGCCAAGGGCTTAAGGCGTGGCAGCATCCTCTTCGTGCACGCGCTGCGCAACGCCCTGATCCCGCTGCTGACACAGTTTGGCACCAGCTTCGGCGCGCTGCTGGGCGGCGCCATCGTGACGGAGCAGGTCTTTGTCATCAACGGCGTGGGCACCTACCTGGTCAACGCCATCAACACGCGCAACTACCCGGTGGTGCAGTCCACGGTGCTGGTCATCGCGGCGCTGTTTGTGCTGGTCAACCTGGTGGTGGACCTGGTCTACCTGCTGGTGGACCCGAGGATTTCCTACCAATGAGCGGCGCGGCGAAGACAACCTTCAACCCCTACACCCGTGGCGGGCTGCGCGCCGCGGGGCGCAAGCTGCTGAAGAACAAGCTGGCCACGCTGTGCTTCATCCTGTTGCTGGCGCTGGTGGTGGTGCTGGCGCTGGCACCCCTCATCACCCCCTGGGGGCCGGAGGACACCGATGTGGCCAGCCGCCTGGCCCCCGGCTTCTGGGCGCAATGGAGCGACAACCCGGTGGACCGGATGAAGGTGAGCCCCCTGCACCCGCTGGGCACCGACCACCTGGGGCGGGACATGCTCTCCCGGCTGCTCTACGGCGGGCGCACTTCCCTGATGGTGGGGCTGGTTTCCACCGCCATGGGCCTGTTCTGGGGCGTGGTGCTGGGCATGCTGGCCGGCTACTACAAGCGCCTGGACAACCTCATCATGCGCCTGATGGACCTGCTGTTCACCTTTCCGGGCATCCTGCTGGCCATGCTGATTGTGGCCATGCTGGGCAGCAGCACCTTCAACGCCACCATGGCCATCAGCATCTGGTCGGTGCCCTCCTTCGCGCGCATGGTGCGCAGCCGGGTGCTGCAGGTGCGCGAGGAGGACTATGTCATGGCCATCCGCTCCCTGGGGGCGTCGGACGCGCGCATCCTGACCCGGCATGTCTTCCAGAACACCCTGCCTATCATTATCGTCGTGGCCACCATGCGCATGGGCACCTCGCTGATTTCCATCTCCACCCTGAGCTACCTGGGCATGGGTGTGCCAGCGCCCGCGCCTGAATGGGGCGGCCTGATCGCCACCGGCAAGAACTACCTCTGGCAGCGCCCCAGCCTGATTATCCTGCCTGGCGCCGCCGTGATGCTGACCGTGATCTGCCTGAACATCCTGGGGGACAAGTTGCGCGACATCCTGGACCCCAGCCTGAAAACCTGAAGCCGTCGCGCGGAACCCGCGCGCAGCAAATACACAAAGGAGACCACATCATGACCAGACCAAACCGCGCTCCAAGATGGCTTGCGCTGCTGCTGTGCGCCGCGCTGCTGCTCACCCTGTCCGCGCCCGCCCTGGCCGCCACCGGCCCCTTTCAGGTGGTGCTCACCAGCAACGTGGCCGGCATGGACCCGCTGCGCACCAACGACCGCGCCTCCACCTACGTGAACACCCAGATGTATGAGACCCTCTACTTCATCAACCGCGAAGGCAGCATCGAGCCGCTTCTGGCGGCGGAGATGCCGGTGTTTGCCGAGGATGGCAAGTCCGTCACCATCAAGCTGCGCGAAGGTGTGGTCTTCCACGACGGCACACCGTTTGACGCCGAGGCGGTCAAGCACACCTTTGAATTGATCAAGGACCCGGACTTTGGTTCCGCCCGCGCCTCGCTGGCCGCCAGCATGGAATCCCTGGAGGCGGTGGACGAGCATACGCTCAAAATCAACCTGAGCTACGAGGACGGCGTGCTGCTGGCCAAGCTGGCCCACACCAACTCCGCCATCGTCTCCCCCTCCGCCCAACAGGCCCAGGACCTGATGGTGCAGCCCTGCGGCACCGGCCCCTACCAGTTTGTGTCCGCCGTGTCCGGCTCCAGCGTGACCCTCAAGCGCTTTGACCAGTACTGGGGCGAGAAGCCGGCGATTGAGGACGTGGTGATGACCATCATCCTGGAGGAATCCACCGCCCTGGCCCGCCTGCAAACCGGCGAGGCGGACTTCATCCCCTCCATCACCATCGAATCCCTGCCCCGGGTGCAGTCCATGCAGGGGGTGAGCCTGGGTACACAGGATTCCGCGCAGATTTACTACCTGCCCCTGCGCCCCACCTCCTGGGTCAACCCACTGATGGCCAACAAGGACTTCCGCACCGCCATCATCAAGAGCATCGACAAGGAAAGCTATGTGCAGTATGTGATGGAGGGCAAGGCCACCGTGGCCAACTCCGTCATCGGGCCCAAGGTGCTGGGCTATGACGCGGCGGCGGAAGCCGCCTGCATCACCTACGACCTGGAAGGCGCCAAGGCGCTGATTGCCGCCAACAACTGGCAGGACGAGCCCATCCACTTCCTGGTGCCCACCTCCCCCATGTACACGCCCATGGGCGAGTTCTTCCAGGCCAACCTCAAGGCGGCCGGCTTCAACAACGTGACCATGGAGATGATTGACTGGGCGGCCTGGCTGACCGAGAGCAAGCTGGAGGACCGCTTTGACATCACCCTGGCCGCCTGGTCCAACGTTACCCGGGATGGCACCGAGCTGCTGGAGCCCAACTGGGAATCCAAGGTGTCCGCCCGCAACAAGATCAACAGCGAAGCCTTTGATCAGCTGGTCCGGGACTCCAAGACCACGGTGGACATCGCCAAGCGCATGGAGGCCCTCAACGCCGCCAACGTACTGCTGATGAGCGAGGCCTTTGTGGCGCCCCTGTTCAACGCCGAGTACGACTTCGCGTGGAACAACAAGGACTACACCAACGTGGACCTGACCACGGACGGCTCCTTCTACATCAAGGAGTTCCAGCTGACCCCCTGACCCATGACCCATGACATCAACCCCTCCCCGCCAGCTGGCGGGGAGGGGCCACCCCAGGACTGGAACCACGAAAGGAGCGCGCGATGCCGGGCGACCTGGTGCTGGAGGTCAGGGACCTGAAGACCTCCTTCCAACTGCATAAACAGGATTACCGGGTGTTGCACGGCGTCTCCTTTGAGGTGGCCCGCCACGAGACCCTGTGCGTGGTGGGCGAGTCCGGCTGCGGAAAAAGCGTGATGACGCTGTCCATCATGGGCCTGCTGCCGGAAAACGCCACCGTCCAGGCGCAGAGCATCCGCCTGGACGGGCAGGAGCTGACCGCGCTGTCCCCCCGCCAGATGAACAAGGTGCGCGGGCGCAAGATGGGCATGATTTTTCAGGAGCCCATGACCTGCCTCAACCCCCTGCTCACCATCGGGCGGCAGATGACGGAAGGCCTGAAGCTGCACCTGGGGCTGGGGAAGGAGGAGGCCAGGCGGGTGGCCCTGGAGACCCTCAAACAGGTGGGGGTGTCCAACCCCGAAGAGCGCCTGCGCCAGTACCCCTTCCAGCTCTCCGGCGGCCTGCGCCAGCGCGTGATGATCGCGATGGTGCTGTCCCTGAACCCACGGCTGCTGATCGCCGATGAGCCAACCACCGCCCTGGATGTCACCATCCAGAAGCAGGTGCTGCTGCTGCTGCGGCAGCTGAAGCACCAGCTGGACGCCGGGGTGCTATTCATCACCCACGACCTGGGCGTGGTGGCGGAAATCGCCGACCGGGTCATTGTGCTCTATGCCGGGGTCAAGGTGGAGGAGGGGGGCGTCCGCCAGATCTTTGAGCAGCCCGCCCACCCCTACACCATCGGCCTGCTGGCCGCGGTGCCCAACATCAAATCCGAGGGCTACACCCTGTCCCCCATCCCGGGCACGCCGCCCAACATCGCCCAGGCCATTGAGGGCTGCCGTTTCCACCCCCGCTGCGGCAGGGCGACGGACATCTGCCGGGAGCAGGCGCCCGCGCTGCGCGCCCTGGCGCCCGGCCACAGCGCCGCCTGCCACCACCTGGAGGTGCGCCCATGAGCCTTGCCCCCCTGATGACCCTGAACAAGCTGAAAAAACGGTTCCCCCTGGGCGGCGGGCGCAGCATCAAGGCGGTGGAGGACATCTCCCTGACCGTGTTCCAGGGCGAGAAACTGGGCGTGGTGGGCGAATCCGGCTGCGGCAAGAGCACCCTGGGCCGGGTCATCCTGCAGCTCTACCGCCAGACCAGCGGCGCCTGCGTGTACTACGGCAAGAGCCTGCAGGAGGCGCGGCCGCGCTATTTCGCCCGGGAAGTGCGCAAGCTGCCCCGCTACCAGCGCCGGGCGGACAAGGCCTATCAGCGCTCGCTGCAAGTGGAGGACCAGGCCAGGGCCGCCAGGGCCCACATGGAGGAGTTCTCCGCCCAGGCCAGCCACAGGGAGACGCGGGCCTACAACCGCTGGTCGCGCCGGGCGGACCGGCAAGCCTTCCGCGCCCTGGAGCTGCGCAAGCAGGCCAGCCGCCAGCTGCGGGAAGGCTCGCGCACCGTGGGCTCCCTCATCCTCAGCAAGGACCTGGACCAGGTGCAGCAGCTGTACACACAAGCCCTCCACCAGCTGACCCAGGCCCATCAGGCCAGGCGCCAGCTGCTGCGGCTGGGCCGCCTGGCGCCGGCCTACCTGCCTGACAGTGAAAAGGACATGCCCGAGCACCGCGCCGCGGCCGAGCTGGCCCAGAGGCGGATGAACCAGGCCATGGACAGCGCCCGGGCCGCCCTGGCCCAGGCAGAAGGCATGAAGCACCAGAACCTGCTGATGCTCACCGAGCGCTGCGGGGACCCGGCCTACTGGCAGAAACTGGACAACAACCAGGAGAGCGGCATCAACCTGGGCAAGCTGTCCGGGCGGGAGCTGCGCGATGTGCGGCGGGACCTGCAGATGATCTTCCAGGACCCGGCCGCCAGCCTGGACCCGCGCCAGACCGTGGGCCGCGCGATTGAGGAACCCTTCCGCATCCACACCAAGCTTGACAAGGCCGCCCGCAAGGCGCGGGCGGTGGAGCTGCTGGAGATTGTGGGCATGAAGGAGGAGCACCACGGCTATTACCCCCACCAGCTGTCCGGCGGCCAGAAGCAGCGGGTGGGCATCGCGCGGGCCATCGCCCTGCACCCGCGCTTCGTGGTGCTGGATGAGTCGCTCTCGGCGCTGGATGTGTCCGTGCAGGCGCAGGTGCTGCTGCTGCTCAACGACCTGCAGGCGCAGTTTGGCTTGACCTATTTCTTCATTACCCATAACCTCGGGGTTGTGAAGCATTTCTGCGACCGGGTGATGGTGATGTACCTGGGCCACATCTGCGAGCTGGCACCCGCCAAGCCACTGTTTGACCGGCCGCTGCACCCCTATACCCGCTCGCTGCTGGCCAGCGTGCCGGTGCCCCAGGTGCCGGAGTTTGAAACCGACGAGGCGCCGCTGATGGGCGAGGTGCCCTCCGCCGTCAGCCCGCCAGGGGGCTGCGTGTTCCACCCGCGCTGCCCGGACATGATACCCATCTGCCAGGCGCAAAGGCCCCCGATGGTGGAGGCCGCCCCCGGCCACAGCGTCTGCTGCCACCTGTACACGAAGGACAGCCTTGAGGAGGTCGCGCATGAGCCAGGCCCTGCCCTTTGACCCGGGCTTTCTGCCCTATCCCTCCCAGCGCTACCCCATCATCGCCGCGGGCGGCATGGTGAACGCCTCAAGCCCCCAGGCCGCGCAGGCCGGGCTGCTGGCGCTGCAAAAGGGCGGCAACGCGGTGGATGCCGCCGTGGCCGCCGCCACCGCGCTGACGGTTGTGGAGCCCACCGCCAACGGCATCGGCGGGGACGCCTTTGCCCTGGTCTGGATTGAGAAGGACAAGACCCTGTACGGCCTCAACGCCAGTGGCCGCGCGCCCGGCCGGCTCACCATTGACACCGTCAAGCAGGCCAGCGGGGCGGACACCATGCCCAGGTACGGCTGGCTGCCCACCATGGTGCCCGGCGCGCCTGCCGGCTGGGCCGCCCTCAGCCAGCGCTTCGGGCGCCTGCCCCTCACCACCACCCTGGCACCGGCCATTTCCTACGCCCAGGAAGGCTACCCGGTTGCCCCGCTGCTGGCCCGGATGTGGCAGCGGGCTGCCGCGAACTACCAGGCGGAGAACCTTGGCCCTGCCCACCAGGCCTGGCGGGACACCTTCCTGTTTGATGGCGAGGCGCCCAGGGTGGGCCAGATGGTGCGCCTGCCCGGCCACGCGGACACCCTGCGCCAGATCGCGGAAACCGGGGCGGAAAGCTTTTACAAAGGCGCGCTCCTGGCACGCATCCTGCAGGACAGCGAGCAGCTGGGCGGGTACTTCACCGCGGAGGACTTCACCTCCTACGCGCCTGAGTGGGTGGAGCCCCTCACCCAGCCCTACCGCGGCTACACCGTGGCCCAGATTCCACCCAATGGCCAGGGCATCGTGGCCCTGATGGCCCTGAACATCCTGCAGCACCTGGACCTGCCCCAGCGGGAACTGGCGCGCAGCTACCACCTGCAGTGGGAGGCCATCAAGCTGGCCTTTGCCGACGCCAAGCATTATGTGACCGACCCGGCCCACATGCGGGTGCGCCCGGAGGACCTGCTCAGCCCCGCCTATGGCCAGGCCCGGGCCCGGCTCATCACCGACCAGGCCGCGCTGCCCGGCCCCGGCCAGCCAGCCGCCGGCGGCACCGTATACCTGTGCACGGCGGACGGGGAGGGCAACATGGTTTCCTACATCCAGAGCAACTACATGGGCTTTGGGTCAGGCATCGTGATCCGGGGCACCGGCATCGCCCTGCAAAACCGCGGCGCCGATTTTTCCCTCAACCCGCAGGACGCCAACTGCCTGGCCCCGGGCAAGAAGAGCTACCACACCATCATCCCCGGCTTTCTGCTCAGGCAAGGCCAGGCCGTGGGCCCCTTCGGCGTGATGGGCGGCTACATGCAGCCCCAGGGCCACGTGCAGGTGGTGACCAACCTGGCGGACTTCCACCTCAACCCCCAGCAGGCGCTGGACGCGCCGCGCTGGCAGTGGATGGCGGGCAGGCGCTTCACGGTGGAGGCCGGATTCTCCCCCGCCATCGCCCGGCAGCTGCAGGCCCGCGGGCACCAGGTGGAGATGATGGCCGACAGCGTTGGCTTTGGTCGGGGCCAGATCATCTGGAAGCTGGACAACGGCGCGCTGCTGGGCGGCACCGAGGGCCGGACCGACAGCAACATCGCTTGCATGTAAAAACGGACAGGTACAAGGGACAAACACAGGGGGCGTGGCGCTTTGGAGAAAAGCACACTCCCCCTTGCCTTGTCCCTGAAAAACCGATGATGTTGGAGAACGCCTGCCCCCGCACCAGGGTTTGATCATCACCCAGGCCGGTGCCGGACGATTCATGGGCTGTCCCCTGGAAGCGGAGCCGTGCCGGCCCGCGGGGGGAGCAGCGTCTGGTTGCCTGGTCAGTACGCCTTGGCCCAGTACATCACCTTGTCCGCCGCCTCCCCGCAGACCACGCAGTCAGGCGCGATGGGCGTCTGGTCAAAGGGCATGTTGCGGCTGGTGGCTGAGAAGGCCTCCTTGACCTGGTCCTCGCAGGCGCGCCGGCCGCACCACATGGACCGGGCATAGCCCACATTCACCTGTTCGCCCATCTCCGCCATGCTGAACACATCCTTGGTGCGGGAGAGCCTGAACTGGTTGGCGATGCTGAACATCTCCCGGGTGATGTCTTCCAGCAGGGCCCGCACGCCCTCCGCCAGGCTGTTCAGGGGCAGGATGCCCTTCTCAAAGGTGTCCCGGCGCATGTAGGTGGCCACGCCCTTCTCAATGTCCCTGGGGCCGATTTCCAGCCGCAGCGGCACGCCCTTGAGCTCCCACTCGTTGAACTTCCAGCCGGGCGACAGGTGATCCCGGTCATCCAGCTTCACCCGGATGCCGGCCGCCTGCAGCTGCGTTTTGGCCTCCTCACAGGTTTCCATGACCCCGCCCTTGTGCGCGGCGATGGGCAGGATGACCGCCTGGAAGGGCGCCACGCCCGGGGGCAGCTTCAGCCCGCGCTCATCCCCGTGCGCCATGATGATGGCGCCGATCAGCCGGGTGGATGTGCCCCAGCTGGTCTCATGGCAGTAGGCCAGCTGACCCTCCTTGTTCTGGTAGCGCACCTCAAAGGGCTCGGTGAAATTGGTGCCGAAGTTGTGCGTGGTGCCCGCCTGCAGCGCCTTGCCGTCCTGCATCATGGCCTCCACCGAATAGGTGGCCCGGGCGCCGGCGAATTTCTCTTTGTCGCTCTTTTGTCCCGTGAACAGCGGGATGCACAGCACGTCCTCAATGAAGGCGCGGTAAACCTCCAGCATCAGCAGGGTTTCCTCCTGAGCCTCCTCCGCCGTGGCGTGCACGGTATGCCCCTCCTGCCACCAGAACTCCGCCGTGCGCAGGAAGGGCCTGGTGGTCTTCTCCCAGCGCATGACCGAGCACCACTGGTTGTACTTCAGGGGCAGGTCGCGCCAGGACTGCACCCACTGGGAGAACATGGTGCAAAACAGCACCTCCGAGGTGGGGCGGATGGCCAGGCGCTCGGGCAGCACCTCGTTGCCGCCCTGGGTTACCCAGGCCACCTCCGGCGCGAAACCCTCCACATGCTCAGCCTCCTTCATCAGCAGGCTCTCCGGGATCAGCATGGGCAGGGACACGTTCTCGTGCCCGGTGTCCGCGAAACGCTTGTCCATGCCCTCGCGGATCAGTTCCCAGATGCGGTTGCCATAGGGCTTCATCGCCATGCAGCCGCGCACCGGGGTATAGTCCATCAAATCAGCCATCTTGACCACATCGGTATACCACTGGGAGAAGTTCTCCTCCCGGGGGGTGATGTGCTGCACGAATTCCTGTTTTGCCTGCTTTGCCATGCTGTCCTCCTAAAAAATAAACCCGCCCTGCTGCCAGGACGGAGGCTGCTGCCTTCGCGGTACCACCTTGCTTGGCGCCGAAGCGCCCGCTTGAACCCTTAACGCGGGCGCACGGCGGGGATTGGCCGCGGCAACCGGGGCGGGTAACTGGCCTTCGCGCGCTTGCACCCTCCGCGCTCGCTGGAGCTGGCCGCTGCTCCCCGGCATCGCCTCTTCAATTGCGCGCAGTATAGCAGATATGACCGCCCGCGCGCAAGCGCTTTACAGCCGCCGCCCCGGCTGATAGCATGGCCTCATCACCCCACCTGGAGGCATGCCATGATCACCAGCAGCTTTGACCCCGCCCCCGGCATCATCAGCCCGGACATGCTTGTGGACCGCGTGGACGGCCTGCCGGACACCTGCGTCATCACCTTTTCCAAGACCGTGCTGGACCATGTGCTGGCCCGCTACCCCCACCAGGCCGCCTGCCTGGTCCCGGCCCTGAACGGCGAGCGCACCATCTGGCGCCTTGCGGCCTGTGGCCTGGACCTGCTCTTTTACATGAGCCCCATCACCTCCGCCGGCGCCGGCCTGATGCTGGAGCAGGTGGCCGCCGCCACCGGCGCGCGGCGCTTCATCCTCTTTGGCTCCTGCGGCGCGCTCACCAGCAGCCTCACCGAGGGCCGCCTCATCGTGCCCACCCGCGCCTACCGGGATGAGGGGCTCAGCTACCACTACGCGCCCCCGGCCGATTACATCACCGTGCGCAACGCGCCCCTGGTCGCCCAGGTCCTGGATGACCTGGGCCTGCCCCGGGTGTCCGGCCCGGTCTGGACCACGGATGCCCTCTTCCGGGAAACCCGCGGCAACATGGACAGGCGCGTCAGCGAGGGCTGCATCGCGGTGGACATGGAGTGCGCGGGCCTGCAGGCGTTGTGCGACTTCCGCGGCTATGAGTACTACACCTTTTTCTATACCGGCGACCTGCTGGACGCCCCCGCCTGGGAGGCCCGCATCCTGGACAGCGGCAGCAAGGAGGCTGACCACCAGCTGGCCGCCTTCCTGGTGGCGCTTCAGGTGGCCAGGCGCGCGGCGGAGGACGGCAAAGACGGGCAGGATGGATAATAAAGCGGGGGATTTTTCTGAAGAAAAATCCCCCTTGGCTTTGAAAGGGCAACACATTTTCTTTGCAATCAGCACCTGGTTTTTGGTGCCATCAACCTGCCGAACCATTGGTATTGGCGTCAACATCCATCAGGCAAAAGGGCCTGGCCGCAGGCCAGGAAAGCCAGGAGGCTTTGAACCTCCTGGCTTCTTTGTTTTATCGCCCTCTTCTTGACTCCCCGAGCACCCTGGCGTACTCGCTGGGGCGCTCCAGCACCAGCGCGCAGCCCAGGGCGATGCAGTCCTGCGGGTGCTCGGCCACGAACACGGGGATCTGCATCTCCCGCTGGATGACCTCGCGCAGGGAGCGCAGGCGCGCGCCGCCGCCGGTGAGCAGGATGCCATCGTCAAAGACATCGTTGGCCAATTCCGCCGGGATGCGCTCAATCACGCTGTGCAGGCCCTCAATGAGGGCGTGCAGCGGCTCCTCCGCCGCCTCCGCGCACTCCAGGCTGGTGATGTCCGCCTGGCGGGGCAGGCCGGAGACCAGGTTGCGCCCGGCCGCCGGCAGGGAGAGGGTGTTCTGCTCCTGGATGTCCGCGGTGCCAATGGCGGACTTTAAGTCCTCCGCCGTGCGCCAGCCAATCAGCAGGTTGTGCTTGAGGCGCACGTAGCGGATGAGCTCATCCGTGAAGGTGTCCCCGGCGGTGCCCAGGATGCTGCGGGCCATGATCTCCCCGGAGGAGATCACCGCGATGTCGGTGGTGGCGCCGCCGATGTCCACCACCATGCGCCCGGTGACGTCGTTGATGGGCACCCCCGCGCCCAGGGCGGCGGCCAGGGGGCGCTCAATCAGCTGGGTGCGCCGGGCGCCGGCTTCCAGCATCCGCAGGATGAGCTGGCGCTTTTCAATCTCGTTGGAGGTGGCCGACACGCTCATCAGCGCGCGGGGGCGGTTGAACAGGTGCTTGCCCACCACACGCATCACGAAATAGTTGAGCATGATGGACAGCATGTCAAAATCCTGGATGCTGCCCTTTTGCAGCGGCCGCACCATGGCAACGCCGGAGGGCTGGCGCCCCCACATCTGGTAGGCCTCGGTGCCGATGCTGATGATGTTGCGCGTGTCATGGTTGACCGCCAGCACCGCCGGCTCGCTGAGCACAACGCCCTTGCCCCGCTCGGCAATGATGACGTTGGATGAGCCTAAATCAATGCCGATATCCTCAACTGAAGCCATCGGAACTCTCCTCTTCCGGTCATTTGGACAGCGGACGGCGCGGCGTTGTCACACCTTCGCCGTCAATTGCAAACACTATATCATATAATGGTAACAAATGCCACAATTTTGTAAGATTAACCGTTTTTTCAGGCCCCTGTCCCCACTTTGGCGGGCGGGTTTGTGCAAATCGCGTGAAACTTGTCCTGTTCCGTGCTATACGGCCGGGGCGCCGGTCCACAGGCTGCGGCGTCCGGCCACGTCGATGAGCAGGATGGCCACTGTGCCCCGCAGCAGGGGTACCTCCAGGCTGGTGGGCAGGTCCGGGGTCTGCTTGGCCCGCAGGGCGGAGGCATAGGCCACGAACACACCCTTGTTGATCAGCCCCGCGTACCACTGGTCCACCAGGTCCAGCCCGTCCAGGCGCAGGCTGGCCGGTTGGCGCTTGAGGTGGGCCAATTCCTCCTCCGGTACGGTGTAGGCGTTGAGGGTGACGGTGTAAAAGCCGATGCCCGGCAGGGTGGTGGCGTCCAGCATGGCGGCACCATCGCTCAAGGGCGCCCGGCAGACCAGGCGGAAGGGGTCCAGGCGCTTGCGGCTGACGGAGAAGGCCACAGGCGAGCTGTCCACCCCCAGGAAGCGGCGGCCGTTGCTGGCCGCGCTCATCAGCGCGGTGCCCGAACCGCAGGTGAGGTCGGCCACCAGGTCACCGGGCCGGGTGGTGGACAGGATCATCCGGTCCAGCAGCGCCTGGGGCTTTTGCCCCGGGTAGCCGGTGCGCTGGGGGTCCCGCTGCTGCATCAGGCTGACATCAGCCCAGACATCATCCGGGTAGACCGGCTCATCGTCATAGTAGATGTAGGTTTTGCCCCCGGAGGTGATGCTGCGGTAGCTGCGCCCCTGGGCGTCCACATGGCGCTTGAGGTGGTTGCTGCGCTCCTCCTTGCGGGCCACGGGCACCGCGGAGATGTCAAAATGGTGCCGGGATGACTTGGCGTAGAACAGGATGATTTCATGCTTGCGGCTGAAATAGCGCTTGCTGCGCCCGCCGGTCTGGAAGCTCCACACCAGCTGGTTGCGGAAGTTGTCCGCGCCGAAAACCTCGTCCAGCATCAGCCGGGCGCGGGCCAGGTTGTCCGGATTCACCTGCAAAAACAGGGAGCCGGTCTCATTGAGCAGGTGATGGGCCAGGGTGAGCAGGGCGCGCAGGTAGCCCAGGTAGCCGGCGTGCGCCGGGTCGGGATAATCCTCATAGGCGGGCAGCAGCACCGCCTGGCGGCTGGTGGCCCAGCCCTTCTCCCCCACGCGCAGCTTGCAGGAAAGGCGCTGGCCGCTGCTGCCGGGCGGGTCCAGGTAGACAGCCTGCACCTGGCCATAAAACGCGGTCAAATCGGCCTTGAGGGCATCCTCACAAAGGAGCAGGCCACCCTCCTGGGGCCGGTCATTGATTTCACGGGAACAAGTGGAGCGGTGCCAGATCATGGCTGCCCCTCCTCACCCCAGAGGGGCCGGGCAAGGGCGCGCACCGCCTGGTCCTGGGCGTCCAGGAAGGCGGCCTGGGCGGCGTCCCGGGCCAGGATGGCCGCGGCCTCCCGCGCCGCCTGCACAAAATCCGCCCGCAGCCCCTGGATGCCCGAGGGCATCAGCGGGCACAGCGGCCAGGCGCGCGGGTCCAGCCGCACATCAAAGCCAGCCCCTGCCCGGGTGAACATGAGCGGGAAAATCCGGCAGGCCAGTGGCCGGGTGTGGCGCTGGCAATGCCCCTGGCAGGTCAGCAGGCGGCCCTCCGGCAGCAGGCTGTCATCCCGGGCGATGGCAAAGCCGGCGGGCAGCCGCCGGTAGCAGGCCTCCTCCCCCGGGTGCAGCAGCATGCCGCCGCGCCCCTGGTCATCCGGCGCGCAGCAGGCGGCGGCGCACAGCGCGCCGCAGTCGCGGTGAAGCGGCGTGACCTCGCCCAGCCTGTCCCTGGCGGCCAGCAGGGCGGCCGCACTGTCATCACGGTGTTTCATTGGTCAAATTGTAGCACGCGCCCCCTTGATTGACAAGCAAACATGCCCCTGCCTACAATGGAACAAACACACAAGGAGGCCCTGCCTGATGGCCATCGCCCTGCCCCCGGAAGCCCGCCTGGCGCTGGACCTGCTGGAGCAGGCCGGCTTTGAGGCCTGGCTGGTGGGCGGCAGCGTGCGTGACGCCTGCCTGGGCCTGCCCCCGGGGGACATTGACCTGGCCACCAGCGCGCTGCCAGCGCAGACCCAGGCGGTGTTCGCCGGTCACAGGACCTTCCCCACCGGTTTGTCCCACGGCACGCTGACGGTCAAGATCGGCCGGCTGACTTTGGAGGTTACCACCTACCGGGTGGACGGCGACTACAGCGACCGCCGCCACCCCGACCAGGTGCGCTTTGTGCGCGACATCCATCAGGACCTGGCCCGGCGGGATTTCACCTGCAACGCCATGGCCTGGCACCCCGCGCGGGGCCTGCTGGACCCCTGCGGCGGCCAGGCGGATTGCAGGCGCGGGCTGCTGCGCGCGGTGGGCGAGCCCGGGCTGCGCTTTGAGGAGGACGCGCTGCGCGTGCTGCGCGCGCTGCGCTTTGCCTGCCAGCTGGGCTTCGCCATTGAGGAAGGCACCCTGCGGGCCATGATGGACAAGGGGCAGGGCCTTGGGTCGGTGTCGGCGGAGCGGATCGCGGGGGAGCTCAACCGCGCGCTGGTGTCCGGCCACAGCGCCGCCGCCCTGGCGCGCTACCCGCGGGTGCTGCTGCTGGCGCTGCCGGAGCTGAACAGCCTGTTTGATGACCCGGCCGCCTGGGACGCCGGCCTGCGCCGGCTGCGCGATACGCCGGCAAGCCTCCCCCTGCGCTGGGCTGCCCTGTTTGTGGACAGCGCCCCCCAGGTTGACCCGCCGCCCGGGCTGTGCTGGCCTGACCCCGGCGCCACGCCGCTGCGGCCGGCCGCCGCGCTGCTGGAGGCCTGCCTGGCGCGGCTGAAGCAGCCCGGGGCGCTGCGGGCGCGCGCTGTCACCCTGGCGCAGTACGCGCGAAGCGATATCAGGCCGGATGAGCTGCCCCTCTGGCTGTCCGCGCTGGGCTATGAGGCGGTTGACAGCCTGCTGGCGCTGCGCCAGGCCGGGGAGGGCATAAGCCCTGAGCTGGCCGCCCTGCGCGCCCAGAGCGCGGCCCGCAGGGAGGGTGGCGCGCCCCTGGCGCTGAAGGACCTGGCCATCAGCGGGCAGGACTTGCTGGCGCTGGGCTATCAGGAAGGGCAGGTCTTGGGCCAGGCACTGGAGCGGCTGCTGAAGCTGGTGCTGACAGGCCAGACGGACAACAGCAAGGAGGCGCTACGGGCGCTTGCCAGAAGCTGGCTGCACCCCGGCGCGCGCGGCTGATGGCCGCCTCACCCGGACCCGGTGTTCAACATTATTTTCAAAATTTTCAAAAAGTGAATAATTCTGCCCCCTTCCCCCGTCCAAGGGGCAAAGGGGGCAAACGTTGAAGCAGACACAGGACGCGGCCGCGACCCAGCTGCAGCGGTTGATGCAGGAGCATGGCGACTACCTCAAGCGCCTGTGCTTTGTGTACCTGCGGGATGAGGCGGCGGCGGAGGATGCCGCCCAGGAGACCTTCCTGAAAGCCTACCTCGCCTGGGCCAGCTTCCGGGGAGAAAGCGGGGAGAAGACCTGGCTGTCCCGCATCGCCATCAACACCTGCCGGGACTTCCGCCGCGCGGCCGTCTTGGGCGCGCTGGACCAGCTGCGTCTGGCCTATGGCGAGCAAGTGACGCACACCAACATCGTGCCCGGTGCGGAGGACCTGAGCCCCGACCAGGCCGTTGGCCTGGCCCGGGACGCGCTGCAGCGGACCTATGGCCTGAGCGCGGCCTACCTGGACGGCCAGGGGGACGTGGACAGCCTGCTGAAGGCGCTGGGCGAGACCGCCCGGCTGGTGTTGATGGAAGGCAGGTAGGCCCTGACAAGGCAACAAAAAGAGCAGCCGCGCATGGGCTGCTCTTTTTGCCTGGTAGGTCGGGCCTATCCTTTGACGCCGCCCGCGGTCATGCCCTCAATGAAGTACTTCTGGAAGATGAAGAACAGGGTCAGGATGGGGATGATGGCGAAGACCGAGCCGGCGATCAGCACGGCATAGTTGTTGCCATAGGGCGAGAGCATGGAGGCCAGCCCAAGGGGCAGGGTCAGCTTGCTCTGGGTGCGCAGCACAATCAGGGGCCACAGGAAGCCGTTCCAGCTGTTCATGCCCACCAGGATGCCCATGGCGGCGAAGGAAGGCGTGGTCAGGGGCACCATGATGCGGAAGAAGATGCCGTACTCGCTGCAGCCGTCCACCCGCCCCGCGTCCAGGAAGTCATGCGGCAGGCCGGAGATGTACTGCCGGAAGAAGAAGATGGGCAGCGCCTGGGCGATAAAGGGCAGGATGATGCCGACGTAGGTGTCCACCAGGCCAATGCCCAGCATCAGGCGGAACAGCGGCAGCAGGATGATCTCCAGCGGGATCATCATCACTATCAGCACGCCGGCGAAAATCAGGTTCTTGCCCTTGAAATTGTACATGGCAAAGCCGTAGCCCACAAAGCAGCTGACAAACAGCGTGAGGGTGGTCTGGATGAGCGTGATGAACAGGCTGTTGGTGAACCAGCGGAAATATCCCTCCTGCCCGGTGAAGAGATAGACGTAGTTGTCAAAGCTCATGCGGGGCAGGTCCCAGCGCACGTTCAGGCCAAAGCGGAACAGCTCCGTGGTGGGCTTGAGCGAGGCCAGCACAATCGCGTACAGCGGAAAGAGGGTGATGACCGCCAGCACGGTGAACAGCAGAATCTGCAGGATGGTGATGTGGCGCGCGCGCTGTTTCATGCGTCCTTCTCCTTCCTGAAAAAGCCGTTGGCCAACAGCTGCAGCAGGTTGACCACCAGCACGATCAGCAGCAGCACAACGCCGATGGTGTTGCCATAGCCCATGTTGTTCTCCTCAAAGCCCTTGCGGTAGAGGTAGCCCACGATGGTGGTGCCGATGTTGTTGGGCGAACGGTTGCCGCCCCAAAGCATGTAGCTCTCCGTGAACATCGCCATGCCGCCGTAGATGCTGATGGTGATGACGTAGATGGTGGTGGGCTTGAGCATGGGCAGGATGAGGTGCCGGAACACCTGCCAGGGGTTGGCGCCGTCGATGTTCGCGGCCTCATACATCTCCGGCGGGATGTTTTGCAGCCCGGCCAGGAAGTACAGGATGTTGACCCCGGTCCACCGCCAGACCGCGAGGGACAGCAGGGGGATCATCGCGTAGTCCGCCAGGCGCAGCCACTTGATGGGCTTCAGCCCCACCAGGCCGATGATCTGGTTCATCAGGGCGCCGGGCAGCTCGCCATACATCAGGCGGAAAATGGTGCCGGCCACCACCACGGAGGTGAGTGCCGGGATGAACAGGGTGGAGCGGAAAAAGTTTTTGGCGCGCATGTGCTTGTTGTTGAGCAGCACCGCCAGCAGCATGGGGACCGGGATGAGGATGGCCAGGGTCCACAGGGTGTAGCGCAGGTTCAGCCCCAGCGCCTTGAAGAAGATGGGGTCGTTGAGGCGGCGGTAGTTCTCCAGCCCGATAAACTCCACCCGGCCGGGCAGGATGTTCTGGAAGGTCATGATGATGCTGGAGATGACCGGGTAGAGGAAAAACACCAGGAAGGTGATGACAAAGGGCGCCGTAAACACATAGGGCGCCAGCTTCTGGTTGTAGATGAAGCGTTTATAGAACGGCATTTTGTTCATCACAATCCCTCATTCCTTGTATACGATTGGCCGACGGGCAGGGACTGCCCGTCGGCCAGGCCGGGGTTTTTTAGTTGGGGGTCTGCTCCAGCAGCGCCTGCTCTTCAGCCAGCACGGTATCAATGTCCTCCATGCCTTCAAACACGCGGGTCATGATGCTGGTGCGCACGGCCGTCATGGTCTTGGGCAGGGACTCGGACACCACGATGGCGGGGATCTCATCCTGCACCTCGATCAGGGCGTCAAAGGGGAAGTTGGCGAAGTAATCAATGAACTTGTTGGGCTTCTTGAGCTCCTCGCTGCCCCACAGGGACTTGCGGATGGGGTCAAAGCCCATGATTTCCCAGATTTTCAGGTTGCCTTCCTCAGACAGCTTGGCAAAGCCCAGGAAGTCCACCGCCAGGTCCTGATGCTGACTCTGGTTGGTCACAGAGGTGCCGGTGCCGCCCAGGCCCACGGAACGGGGCTGGCCCACTTCAAACACGGGGTTGGGCATGACCAGCATCTTGCCCTTCAGGTCGGGCATGTAGTCGGTGAAGCGGCCCATGTACCAGAACGGCATGGTGACGGAGGCAGCGCCGCCGAAGTTCATGAAGCCGTAGTACTCCTCAGCGTGGTGGCCGCCGCCGGGGGCGACCATGGCCGTGCCGTCCTTGACCATCTGCTGGTAGAAGCCCAGGGCCTTCTTCATGGCGTCGGAATTGACATTGGGCTCACCCTCGGGGGTCAGCAGGTCGCTGCCCTGCTGGGAAAGGGTTTGCAGGAAGAACCAGGGGTCGTTGGCTTCCACCGTGGCCATGGGCACGCCGGTTTTCTCCAGCACGACCTTGCCCGCCTCGGCGAAGTCATCCCAGGTGATGATGCTGTTGACGTCCACACCCGCCGCCTCCAGGATTTCCTGGTTGTAGTAGGTGACGGAGGCGCCAACGTGGAAGCAGATGCCATAGTAGTTGCCGTCCTTGGCGTAGATGTCCACACGGGACCTGACGATGTTGTCAAGCTCCGGCTCCACCACGCGGTTGAGGGGCACCAGCTGGGTCTCGCCCATGAGGTAGTTGGCGTACTTGCCAATCTCAATGTCCACAAAGTCGGGCGCGCCGGTGCCGGATTGCAGGGCGATGAGCAGCTTGTTGTGCATGTCATCATAGCCCAGGGAAGTCACCACCAGCTCAATCTGGCGGTCGGGGTTGCGCTCGTTCCAGATTTCGGCCATCTTCTCGTAGAACTCCACATGCAGGGCCTGGAAGGTCCAGAACTCCAGCTTGGTGGGTTCCGCGGCGGACGCCGGAGCCACCATCATCAGGGACAGCAGCATCGCTATGGCCAGAACCAGGGTCAGTAGTCTTCTCATAGATACCTCCTATTATTCTTAGCCTTGCAGCCCAAAGGCCTCACAAAGCCAATATACCGGTTGTACAGGGCGCGCCGCGCGGGCGGGACGCTTTATTCCGAGGGCACCAGGCGGATCACGTTCCAGGACAGCCGGGGCACGCGGATGGTGAACTGGCCGCCGTCCAGTTTTCCGTGCTGCCCGTGGGCGGGGGACACCTTGTCAGGCTCCTCCTCGGTGTTGACGGCCTTGACATCCTCATGGTGAAGCAGCAGGTGCTCAGCCGTCTTCAGCTTGCCAAAGGCGCGCAGGTCCACGCTCAGCTCAATGTCTTCCTCCATGTCCCGGTTGACGGCGAAGATGCTCAGGCTGCCGTCCTCCCCCAGGGTGGCGGTGGCATCCAGCAGCGGGACCTCGCTGTAGTCCTCACAGTCGTAGGTGGGCGACTGCACGATGGGCCGCAGCGCGGTGCCCCGGCCATACTTGCTGGCCTGCATCAGCGGCCAGTAGATGGTCTGCGCCCAGGCGCCGCCGCCCTTGCGGGTCATGATGGGGGCAATCACGTTCACCAGCTGGGCCATGCAAGCAACCTTGACGCGGTCGGCGTTGCGCAGCATGGTGATCAGCATGCTGCCCACCAGCAGCGCGTCCTCAAAGTTGTAGATGTCCTCCAGCAGCGGCAGGGCCTCGCCCCACTTGTCCTGCTTGACAATCTCGCGGTCCTGGGCGTTGGAGTGGTACCAGACGTTCCACTCATCAAAGGAGAGCATCAGCTTCTTCTTGCTGTGCTTCTTGCCGCCCACCGCGTCGCAGATGGACACCACCGTCTTGATGAACGCGTCCATGTCCATGCTGCGGGCCAGGAAGCCGGGGGTGTCCCCGGTGGGGTTGCCGTAGTAGCGGTGGATGGACACATAGTCCACCTGGTCGTAGCACTGCTCCAGCATCTCATATTCCCAGGCGCCGAAGGTGGGCATCATGTGGGAGGAGGAGCCGGCCGCCACCAGTTCAATGCTGGAATCCACCAGCTTCATCAGTTTGCCCGCCTCGTTGGCGGCGCGGCCATACTCATAGGCGGTCTTCTGCCCCATCTGCCAGGGGCCGTCCATCTCGTTGCCCAGGCACCACAGCTTGATGTCAAAGGGGTCGCGGGCGCCGTTCCGGACGCGCAGGTCCGACCAGTAGGTGCCCCCCCTGTGGTTGGCGTATTCCACGATGTTGCGCGCAGCGTCCGGGCCCCGGGTGCCCAGGTTGACCGCGTACATCACCTCGGTGTTGGCGCTCTTTGCCCAGTCCACAAACTCATGCAGGCCCACCTCGTTGGTCTCGGTGGTGGCCCAGGCCAAATCCAGCCGCCGGGGACGCTGGTCCCGCGGGCCGATGGAATCCTCCCAGTTGAAGCCGGACACGAAGTTGCCGCCGGGGTAGCGCACCACCGGCACGTCCAGCCGGCGCACCAGGTCAATCACGTCACGGCGGAAGCCGTGATGGTCAGCCGTCTTGTGCCCGGGCTCATAGATGCCGCCGTAGACGGCGCGGCCCAGGTGCTCAATAAAGGACCCGTACAGGCGCTTGTCCACCTGGCCGATGGCATAATCACGGTCCAGAATCATCTTGGCTTGCTTCATCAAAAACGCTCTCCTTGCTATCATATTGTCAGCGGCACACCAGAACCGGAGGAATATCGTTAACCGCCATGCACTGTGCTATATATACTATTTTCTTCCAGAAAATGCAAGGTCTTTCCTGAATATTCTGTCATTTAGCCAAATAACCCAAAGATGTTGGGGCAATGACAAGAATGGGTTGGAAAACGACAAGGATTTGGATGATTTGGTCTGTGTGAAGGTTCATATATACAGCCATTGCTTGAAAACAGTTGGCAATCGCGCCGCGTTTCACGACCGCCAGCCCGGCATTGGCTGCCGGCGCGCCCCAACCCTGGAAAAAGGCGTTCCGGCAACATGCCCATGCCCTGAAGGCCCTATATTGCTTGCATGCCAAAGGATTCTTATGTGTTTTGCATCAATTTCCCTGCCCCTGCTCTGCGCCAATCTGTATCCCGGCCACACCAGACACCCGCATCAACAAATCCGGACCAGACAAACGCGGGAAAAGAGGGCGTGGCAGGCATGATGAACGTTAACCTTGCGCGCCGACTGTGCGCCATGCTGACGCGAGCGTTCCCCTAGGAGGAAGGTACGCGAAAGGCACAGGGTCAAGGCCCGCGCGCTGTTTCTGGCAAGCCTGCTGGGCAAGGTTTCCGCCATGAATGCCCGGGGCAAAGGGCGCAAGGCGCGACCAATCGTCAGGGCCCGCGTCCCCTGAATACTGGTTGCCCTGACCTCATCTCCGTAACCAGCAGCCAAACGGGCGGCTGACCCAAAGCAAAACCCTTCCGGCACCGCGCCTGGCGCCCGGAAGGGTTGCTGGGTGTGATGTCAGCACCAGGCCCTGGGCGGCGCTGTCGTCCCCTCGTCAAAGATTTTGACCGGTAAAATCAGGTTCTGGGTCTGGATGTCCGGGTTGGCGATGCGCTTGAGCAGCACGTCAACAGCCAGGGTAGCCACATCCCGCTGCCCATCGGCATACACGCTGGTGATGCGCTCCAGGAAGGGAACGCCCGCGCTGATGTGGTCAAAGCTGATGAGGGAGACATCCCCGGGCACCTGGACCCCCCGCGACTCCAGCGCGTTGAGGGCATGGTAGGCCAGCTCATCGCTGAAGCAGAACACGGCGGTGTAGTCCAGCGGGGCCATCAATTCCCCGTAGGTGTTGCTGGCAATCGCGGCTTCTGAGGCCTCCCAGGGGATGGTCCGCACGCTGTGGGCAGGCAGGTTGGCTTCCTGCAGGGCGCGGTAGAAGCCCTCCCTGCGGTCCAGCTCCGAGCTGCTGGCCAGCACGCCCGCCAGGCGCAGGAACCTGGTGTGCCCCAGCTGGATGAGGTGCCGGGCCGCCAGGTAGCCGCCCATGGTATCGTCACAGCGCACGGAATCGGCCGTGACGCCCTTGATCCACCGGTCCACCAGCACAAAGGGCGTGTTGTAGTTTCTCATGTGTTCCACATGGCCGGGGTTGTCATGGTAGGGAAAATACAGGATGCCGTCCACCTGGTGGGAGATGGCGGTCTTGATCAGCTGCTCGCCCAGGTCCTCATTGAGCTGCATGCACAGCACCATCATGTTGTACCCGGCCTCGCGCAGCGCCCTGTCAATCTTGCTGAGCATGATGGTGAAGTGCTGGTTGCGCAGGTCATTGACGATGACAGCGACAAGGTGGCTGGTGCCCGAGCGCAGCGAGGAGGCCAGCATGTTCTGCACATACCCCAGCCGCCGCGCGCTGGCCTTGATTTTGTCCCGGGTGGCCTTGTTGAGCTTGCTGTCATTGCGCAGCGCGCGGGAAATGGTGTTCACCGAATACCCGCTGGCGTTGGCCACATCCTTCAGGGTCACCCTGGTGCCGCTCTTGCCGTTTGTCTCTTTCATCCCTTCTCATATCCCTCAGCGCGCGTCCGTTTGGTGTCACATCTTCCCAGCTGGCCAAACAAGCAACCAGCGGAAAGCTGTCCAACAGCCGGCATCAGATCGTCATCAGAGGTCATCCACCAGGGCGGTGGATTTGGCGTAGGCGGTGCTCCTGGCTTCAAAGAAGTCGGTCTTGATCATGTTGGCGTTGCTGTACTGGCTGACCCACTTCATGGTCTCCGGCTCCTGGTCGTGGCCCTCGTAGATGGGCGGCAGGCCGATGTTGGCCGCGCGCAGGTTGCCCAGGTACTTGATATAGTCCTCCACCATCTGGCCGTTGAGGCCCTCAATCTCCTCGCCAATCGCGTAGCGGCCCCAGGCGATTTCCTGCTCGCAGCCCTCGCGCAGCATTTGGGCGAACAGGGCCCGCACCTCCTCATCAATCAGCTCGGGCGCTTCCTTTTGCAGCTCGGTCAGGATGTTGCGGAAGAGCCACAGGTGGGTGGCCTCATCCCGGTTGATGTAGCGGATTTGCTGGGCGGAGCCGGGCATGCGGTTGTTGCGGGCCAGGTTGTAAAAGAACATGAAGCCCGAATAGAAGTACACCCCCTCCAGGATGTAGTTGCCCATGATGACCCGCAGGAAGTTGCGCATAGTCTTCTCTTCCTGGAAGTCGTTGTAGATGTCGCCAATGAAGGTGTTGCGGCGCAGCAGGTGCTCGTCATCCTTCCACTGGAAGAGGATGTTGTCCCGCTCCTGGGGCTCGCAGATGGAATCCAGCATGTAGGAATAGCTTTGGGAGTGGATGGCCTCCTGGTAGGTCTGGATGGCGATGCACAGGTTGACCTCGTTGGCGGTGATGTACTGGCCGATGTTGGGCAGGTTGGCGGTCTGGATGGAATCCAGGAAGATGAGGAAGGAGAGGATTTTGTCATAGGCGCGCCGCTCGGCCGGGGCCAGCAGGGGGTACTGCTTCTTGTCGGTGGCCAGGTTGATCTCCTCAGGGATCCAGAAATTGTTCATGGCCTGGCGGTACCAGGGGCTGACCCAGGCGTACTTCATGTTGTTGAAATCATTCAGGTTGGTGGGGTTGCCGCCCACCATGCGCCGGGAGCGCACATCCACATCCCCCTTGGGGTTGAACAGCGGCTTTCTGACCAGCTTGGGCATTGTCGTCCTCCTTGTGTGCGAGTGTGCTTGTTGTCCGCCCATTGTATCATGCCGGGGGAGCAATGCAAATATGGGGGCGGGCAGGCACACGACAAAGCGCGCGCCCGGGCAGGCGCGCGCCAGATGACAGGCCAGCGGGTCAGTCGCGGCTTCTGGAGCCGCGGGCGAGCAGCAGCAGCCGCGCCAGCTGCAGCAGGGCGCCGACGGCGCTGGCCACATAGGTCATGGCGGCGGCGTTGAGCACCGCGCGCACGCCCTTTTCCTCCTCCCGGGTGGTGATGACCCCGGAGGACAGCAGCATGTCCACCGCCCGACGGCTGGCGTTGAACTCCACCGGCAGGGTGATGACGGAGAAGGCCACCGCGAAGGAAAAGAGGATGATGCCGGCGGTGACCAGCGGCTGCCAGGACATGACCAGCCCCAGGATGAAGATGGGCATGCTGAGGTTGGAGCCGATGCTGACCACGGGCACCACCAGGCTGCGCAGGCTCAGCGGGGCGTACTCCTCCTGCTTTTGCATGGCGTGGCCGGTCTCGTGCGCGGCGATGCCCACCGCCGCCACGCTGGCGCCATCGTACACCTCCTCTGACAGGCTCAGGGTGTTGTTGCGCGGGTCATAATGGTCGGTCAGCCGGCCCTGTACCGGACGCACGGTGACCGCGTCGTTGCCCTTGTCCCGCAGCATGCGCTGGGCAGCCTCCGCCCCCGTCACCCGGGTGGCGATGGGCACCTTGGCGTACTTGGCGTATACGGCCTTGACCCGGCCCTGGGCAAACAGGGCCAGCAGCAGGGCGGGGATGAGCAACAACATGGTGGAATCCAGATACATGGCGCGTCCTTTCCAAAGGGCGGCAGGCCCTTCCCTATGAATATACCACGCGCGGGGCTGCCCGCCCACCTTGCGCGCGGGATGTGCCAGGCGCGCTGATGGACAAGCAGCCGGTGTTTTGCCCCATCGGTTTCATTGCCTCCGCAAGTACTTTCTGCTACCATATGGCGTATGAAAATATCGGAGGTTCATGAATGACACAGGCGCTGAGGCGGCTCTTCGCCTCTTCCTCGTTGGTGCCTCCCAAGCGGCGTCTGGGGGAACTGCCCGGCACCCGCCAGACCTATCAGGACGTGATGGCCATCGCCCTGCCGGCCATCACCGAGCTGGTGCTGATGAGCCTGATTGGCTCCGCGGACATCATCATGGTGGGCCAGCTGGGCCGCAACGCCCTGGCTGCCGTTTCCCTGCCCAGCCAGCCGCGCATGATTATGCTGGCGCTGTTTTTCGCGCTGAACGTGGGGGTGACCGCCATTGTGGCGCGGCGCAAGGGGGAGGACCGGCGCAAGGACGCCAACGCCACCCTGCGCAACGCCATCATGCTGGGCTTTGTCCTGTCCGTCATCGTGGCCGCGCTGGCGGTCGCCTTCGCCGAGCCCCTCATGCGCCTGGCCGGGGGGCATACCCGCACGGCCGATGACGCGCTGGTGCTGCGCGGCGCGGTGGAGTATTTCACCATCATGGCCTACGCCCTGCCCATCAACGTGATCAGCATGTGCATCAACGCGGCCCTGCGCGGGGTGGGGGACACCAAAATCCCCATGAAGGTCAACCTGGTGTCCAACCTGGTCAACGTGCTGTTCAACTTCCTGCTGATTTTTGGCCACCTGGGGCTGCCGCGGCTGGAAATCCGCGGCGCCGCCATCGCCAGCGTGATTGGCATGGCCACCGGCATGGTGCTGTCCATTGTGGCGGTGGTGCACCATGAGGGCAGCTACCTGCGCATTTCCCGCAGGGACAACTGGCGTCCGGACCTGAAGATCCTGGGCGCCATCGCGCGGGTGGGCGGCAACGCGATGGTGGAGCAGGCCAGCATGCGCTTTGGCTTTTTCATCTATTCGCGCATCATGTACTCCCTGGGTGTGTCGCTGTTCGCGGCCCACAACATCGCCATACAGTTTCTTTCGCTCACCTTCAATTTTGCCGACGGGCTGTCGGTGGCCGCCACCTCCCTGGTGGGGCAGAACCTGGGGCGGGGCCGGCGGGACCTGAGCATGCTGTACGGCAAGGCCACCCAGCGCATCGCGCTGGTGCTCAGCCTTTTCATTGGCGCGGGCACAGCGCTGGCGCGCTATCCCTTAAGCCAGCTGTTCATCAACGCGGGCACGCCGGACGCCGGCAATGTCGTCATATTCGCCGCGCAGACCATGCTGGTGGTGGCGCTGATGCAGCCGCTGCAGATGTCCGCGGTGGTGCTCTCCGGCGGCCTGCGCGGCGCCGGGGACAACCTGTTTGTGGCCGGGGTGATGATGGTGTGCGTGTCCTTCTTCCGCCCGGTGATGGCCTGGCTGACGGTGGACATTCTCAAGCTGGGCCTGGCCATGACCTGGCTGCTGAGCATGTCGGAGATGGTGCTGCGCCTGACAGCCTTCTACTGGCGCTTTGAGAGCGGCAAATGGGCCTTCCGGCGCGTGTAGGACGGCGTTTTACGGGCCTGCGGCAACCCCCGTTCAACCGGGTTGTTTGTGTGTAAAATCCAATCAGGACAGCAAAGGGAGGGCGCATACATGAGCGAGAAGAAACTGACCGTCAAACAGCTGGAGGCGCAGATCAGGGCCATCGATGAGATGGTGGGCCTGCTCAAGGACCGCGTCACGCAGCTCAACGCCGAGAAGCGCGGCCTGCAGGCGCAAAAGCGCAGGCAGACCACCGAGGCGGCCAAGAAGGCCGGCACCGGCAGTACAAGCACCACCAAGAAGGCCACCACAGCCAAAAAGACCACCGCGGCCAAATCCACCGCGGCCAAGAAAACCACCACCCGCAAGACCACCGCCAAGCAGGAAGACCCCAAGGATGAGAGCCTGCTGGTCGGCGTGCTGGACAGCCTCAAGGACGCCGGCTTTGACGCGGAGGACCTGCTCAAGTCCCTGCTGGGCGGGGACAAAAAGTAAGCGGGCGGAGTGCCCGCCGTGGCCACCGGCCCCTGGGCCCTTTGACAGAAACAGGCTGCCGCCAAGGCGCGTCAGCCTGTTTGTTTGCTGTTCAAGCGATGGGATACCAGCCTGGTTGTTTCCGCCGCGGGGCCAGGCGCCCGGCTATTGCCCCTGCCCCAGGTCCACCCCCGACGCGATGCCGCGGACCAGGTTCGCCATGCGCGCGTTGACCGGGCTTGTAGCCCGCAGGCGCAGGGTCAGCTGGACGTCCCGCGCGCGCAGCAGGGCCACCAGGCCCTGCCCATCGGCCGTATAGACCAGAAGGCCCCGGCCGCTGGCCCCGTCAAAGGGCTCGTAGCCCCCGCCGCCCAGCTGGCCGGCCAGGGCGGACAAGGCGGCCTCGTCCATGTCCGCCGGCGCCTGCCCGCCCTGGCGGGCGACCGCGAGGTCCAGGGTGAAGTCACCCGCGATGTCAAAGGCGCGGGCATACAGCCCGGCCGCGGCAAGCTCCTCGCGCACCCGGGCCGTGTCCTGGCCATACAGGGCAAGCAGCGGGTCATCCGGGCTCATGTCCCGGGTAAACACATCCAGGCTGGCCGGGAAGGACACCGACAGGCCAAACTCGGGCACCTGGGCGGTGGCGGCCAGGGCCACCGCCGGCAGGGCCAGCAGCAGGGCCAGCAGGGCAGGCGCCAAGCGCCGCAACAGCTTGTGGTTCATTGTTCCTTTCCGCCTCATAGCGCGGCCACCCGCGCTTCCGCCTCGCCCATGATCTGCACCATCTGGTCGCAGAAGGCGTCAAAGGCAGGGTCTGGCACCTGGCGCGCCTTGTCCCCCAGAATGTGCTGCAGCGACAGGCGCAGCCCCTGGTCAAAGCGGGTGGTGGCCGCAAAGCCGGGCACCAGGCGCTTGATCTTGCTGTTGTCAAACACGGCGCAGTTGGCCTTGTCCCCCAGCAGGCTGCCGGTGTAGTCATAGCCGCGGTACTGGGCCAGCAGGGTGGAGGGCACATGGCAGGGCAGGAAAGGCCTGTCCAGCGCCTCGGCCACCAGGCGGTGAATCTGGTTCCAGGTGAGCGCCTCGTCGGAGGTGATGTGCACCGCCTCACCAATGGCGTGGTCATTGCCCATGAGCCCCACAAAGGCCTGGGCAAAATCCTCCGACCAGGTCACCGTCCACAGGCTGGTGCCATCCCCGGGGATCAGCACCGGCTTGCGGTCCAGCACCCGCTGGAGCACCTGCCAGGGGCCCTTGCCGCCGTGTACGGACAGGGGCAGGCTGCCCGGGCCATAGGTGTGGCTGGGGCGCACGATGGTCATGGGGAAGTTTTGCCCGTCCCGCGCGGCCATCAGCACCTGCTCACAGGCAATCTTGTCCCGGCTGTACTGCCAGTAGGGGTTGGACAGGGGGCTGGCATCGGTGATGAGGGGGTTGCGCGGCGGCTTGCTGTAGGCGGAGGCGGAAGAGATGAAGATGTACTGCCGCGTCCTGCCGGCAAACAGCTTGATGTCCCGCGCCACCTGGGCGGGGTGGAAGGCCACGAACTGCGCCACCACATCAAAGCGCCGCCCTTCCAGGGCCAGCTCCGCCGCGATGTCGTCATTGATGTCACACAGCAGGTGCTCGGCCTCCGGCACCAGGTCATTGTGGTTGCCACGGTTGAGCAGGGTCACCTGCCAGCCCAGCGCCAACAGCCTGCGCGTAATGGGCAGGCTGATGGTGCCGGTGCCGCCAATCAATAAAGCCTTCATCCCAAACCCTCCTGTCTATGCAACGCGCCAGCCCGGTCACTTCATGCCGGGCGAAACGGTGTGTGTACCTGATTGTACAGGATGAATGGCCCGGGGGCAAGCAGGGGCCTGGGCCGTGACGGGCGTGCCGCCATGCCCCCTCGCGACGGGGCATGGCGCTGGCCAGACCTTTCTGTTCGTTTTGTTTCATACATGCTCACCGCCTTGGTCAAAGCTCAATGAAAGGCGGGATATCGCAGAATACGGCAACCAGATTTGACAGGTCTGGCGCCTTGCGCGTATAATGGCCTGGTTATTGACACGCAGGGCCGCAGGGCCGCAAAAGGAGAGTACGCTTGTCCCAGGAAAACGGTTTTATCCCCCTTGATGTATCAACGGAAGTATTGAAGGCCCTCAACCACATGGGCATCAGCACCCCCACCCAGATTCAAAAGGAGACCATCCCGCCGATGATGGCCGGAAATGACATCATCGGCATCGCGCCCACCGGCACCGGCAAGACCATCGCCTTTGGCATCCCGATGCTGGAGTACATCTCGCTGACGGAGACCCGGGTGCAGGAGCTGGTGCTGGCCCCCACCCGCGAGCTGGCCATGCAGATTGTGGGGGAGCTGGAGGAGCTGGCGCGCTTCATCCCCCAGATCCGCATCGCCGCCCTCTATGGCGGCCAGCCCATGGCGCGGCAGATCACCCAGCTCAAGCGCCGCCCGCAGATTGTGGTGGCCACCCCGGGCCGGCTGCTGGACATGGTGGGCCGGGGCCATGTGCGGCTGGACCAGGTGCACACCCTGGTGATTGACGAGGCCGATGAGATGCTCAAGATGGGCTTTGTGAAGGATGTCACAAAAATCATCGAGCTGGTGCCCCCGGGACGGCAGTTTGTGATGTTCTCCGCCACCACCAACAACGATGTGCTGACCATCTCCTGGAAATACCAGCAGACCCCGGTGGAGATCACGGTGGAGGCCACCAAGGAAAACCGGCCGCAGATCACCCAGTACACCATGGTGGTGCCCCGGGAGAACAAGATGGCGGCGCTGCAGTACCTGCTGGACTCGGACGAGTATGACCGCATCATGGTCTTTGTGAACACCAAGTTCATGACCCAGCGGGTCTGTGACCGCCTGCAAAAGCAGGGCTACCAGGCTGAGGCGCTGCACGGGGACGTGCGCCAGTCCCAGCGCACCCGCATCATGAACGATTTCAAGCGGGGCAGGTTCCCCATCCTGGTGTCCACCGATGTGGCCGCCCGCGGGATTGACGTGGACGACGTGGAGGCCGTGATCAACTACGACCTGCCCAATGAGAACGAGTACTACCTGCACCGCATCGGCCGCACCGGCCGCGCGCGCAAGCATGGGGTCTCCTTCACCATGATGACCTTCCAGGAATCGGTGCGCATGGACGAGATCCTGCGCTACATGCACACCCGCCCCACCCCGCTGCACTTTGACGAGAACAAGGTGCTGCGCCGGGAGGACGGCGAGGCAATGTTTGAGCACATTTAGCGCGCATCCAGGATTAATGCCATGATGCAGAACGCCGCGGCGATGTACAGGCCGCGGCTTGTTTTTACGCCTGCTGAAGCAGTTTTGTTGAAGTCCTGCCATGCAGAGGCGCCAGGCAAAACCGCCAGCGCAGCCTTTTGCACGGAAAGGGCCCGGTGAAAGCAAAAGCGGCGGCCATGGGTCAGCCAGGCAGGCGGACATGCCGCATCCCCTGCGCAGCGGCCTTTCGCAGAAAGGGAATGGCCATCATTCTATAGCTTTACCACCTATAGATCAGCAGACGGACATGCCGCCCCGATGGGGCGGCATGCTGAGGATGGGTGTGCGCGCTGGCAGGTCGCTGCCAACGAAACGGCTCAGTCCTTCATCCGCTCGGGGTAGAGCTTGATGTCTGCCTGGGCCAGCCAGGCGGCTTCCAGCTCCTGGTAGGTCTCGCCGCGGCGGGTCTCAAACAGCTCCTCCCGCAGGGTTTCCCGCACACTGTCCAGGGTGGCCGGGCCCTCCTGGATGTCTGCGGCGTAGCGCAGGATGTGGTTGCCATAGGCGGTGGGGATGGGCTGGCTGATGTCGCCGGGCTTCTCCAGCGCCATGGCGCCCTGGGTGAAAGCGGGCACAAAGGCGGTGGTCGCCTCGCTGACCGCGTAGCCGGTCTGGGGCTGGCCCGGGTCCTGGCTGTGCTCCTCCACCAGGGCATCAAAATCGGCATCCGGGGCCTGGGCCTTGGCCATCACCTCGTCTGTCTGGGGCTGGATGGCGGCGAAGGCGGCCTCCTTTTTGGCGGCCAGCTCCTCCTGCTTGGCGGTGAGCGCCGCGCCGGCCTCCTCCACCGCGAGGGACACCGGCAGGCGGGCCTTGAGGGTGTCCAGCTCGGCGCGCTCCTCCTCACCCAGGCCCTCCAGGGCCAGCAGCTCCTTGAGCCGGGGGGCCTGCTCGCCAAGGTTGGCGGCCTGCTCATCCAGGAAGACCTTGTCATCGGGGCTGAGCGCCTGGCTGACAACCAGCTCCTCATAGCGGGTGAGCGCCGCCTTGGCGCTGTCCAGCGCGGACTGCAGGGAGCGCTCCTCGCTTTCCAGCTGGCGGATGGCGCCCTGGTCCTCATCGGACAGGGGCACCAGGATCTGTCGCACCCAGCGGTAGCCTGCGGGGCTGTAGTAAATGGGCGCTTCATTGGACAGGTCCTCGCCAAAGGCGGCGGGGTTTTCGGCGTAGCGGGCCCGCTCCTCCTCCACCCGGGCCTCAAAGGCGGCCTGGATGTCCTCCTCCGAGATGACCACATCCCGCCCGGCGTACTCGTGCAGCTTCTCGTGCAGGTTGGTCTCCCGGGCGGACTCCTTGAAGATGTCCAAGGTCAGCCCCAGCTCCTCCGCCTTTTGGGCCGCTGCGGCGTCCAGCGCCTCGCCCTCCAGCTCGCTGCCCATGAAGTAGTAGAACTTCACCTGCTCCAGGATGTCCGCGTAGTCGGCCTCAGCCTGCTCGTCCAGCGCGGCCTCCTCCTCCTGGGTGAGCGCGTCCAGGCCCAGCTCGTGCGCCTTTTGGTGCAGCAACCGGTCCTTGGCGGTGTTGTCCAGGGTGGTCTGCAGCAGCATCGCCTCGTTGATGGGCTGGGCGGGGTAGCCGTACTGCTGCATCATCTGCTGCTCTTCCAGCGCGCGCTGGTAGGCGTTGTCCAGGTAGCGGGTGAAATCCGCCTTGTGAACCTCCTCACCGTTGACGGTGAGGATGACCTGCCGCGCGTCCACCACCGGGTCCTTGACCACCAGGTTGCAGCCGGAAAGGAAAAGCGCCGCGGCCAGCAGCAGGGCCACCAGCGCGGTTTTGCGAATCAGCGGGGATGGTTTCATTGCGCACGCTCCAACTTGCAAGATTTGAAGGGGGCACCTCATGTGCCCCGTGATTATACCCCCTGGGCAGTGAAAACTCAAGGAAGCGGCTGGGGCGGCAAGGCCCCGGCCCTCATCGCCTGGCCACCTGGGTGCCGTCAGCCTTGTGGATGTGGTTGGCCGGCACGGTGCCCCGCACATAGGATGTGGGGTAGACCTGGGCGCCGCGCCCCAGCACCGCGCCGGGGCCCAGCACCGCGTTGCAGCCCACCTCCGCCCCGTCGCCCAGGTAGGCGCCAACTTTCTTTCGGCCGGTGTCCAGGCGCTCCGTCCCCTGGCGGATGACCACCGGGCTTTTGTCCGCCTTGACATTGGCGGTGATCGCGCCCGCGCCCATGTGGGCTTTGTGGCCCAGGATGGAGTCGCCTACGTAGTTGAAGTGGGGAACCTGCACCTGGTCAAAGAGGATGACGTTCTTGAGCTCCGTGGAGTTGCCCACCACACAGCCAGTACCCACCAGCGCGTCCCCGCGGATGAAGGCGCAGTGGCGCACCTGGGTGCCCGGGCCCAGGAGGCAGGGGCCCTGAATCAGGGCGCTGGGGGCGATGTCGGCCGTTTTGTGCAGCCAGACGTCCTCCCCCCGCCGCTCATATTCCTCCGCTGGCAGGTTGGGGCCCAGGGCGCGGATCAAATCCCCGATGCCGCCCAGCGCCTCATGGGGCCAGGTGAGGGTGGCCAGCCATTCCCCGGCCAGGGAATGGGACAGATCAAACAAATCCTTGATGGTGAGCATTTATTTACCCTCCAACACCAGGTTGTTGTTGCGCATGGCGGTGATGATCCTGTCCACGCACAGCCCGCAGCTTTCCTGGGTATGGGCCTCCGCCATCACGCGGATGACCGGCTCGGTGCCGGACTTGCGCACCAGCACCCTGCCCTCCTTCCCCAGCAGGTCCTGCGCGGCCTGGATGGCCTGCTGCACATCCGGGTGGGCCAGGGCGGCCTCCTTGTCGCGCACGCGCACGTTCCTGAGCACCTGGGGGTACACCTCAAAGGGCTCGGCCAGCTTGGACAGCGGCTGCTCCCTGGTAATCATGGCCTGCATGACCTTGATGGCCGTGAGCATGCCATCCCCGGTGCTGGCGTACTTGCCAAAGATGATGTGGCCGGACTGCTCCCCGCCCAGCAGGTGGCCGTGCTCGCGCATGCATTCATACACAAAGCGGTCGCCCACGTCGGTCACCTTGTACTGGATGCCGGCTTCGTCAAAGGCCTTGTACAGGCCAAAGTTGCTCATGACGGTGGTGACCACGGTGTTGTCGGTCAGGTTGCCGCGCTCCTTCATGAAGCGGGCATAGATATAGAGGATGGCGTCCCCGTCCACCACGCGGCCGTTCTCGTCCACCGCCAGGCAGCGGTCGGCGTCCCCGTCAAAGGCAAAGCCCACGTCCAGGCGGTTCTCCTTGACAAACTGCTGCAGGCCTTCGATGTGGGTGCTTCCGGAATCCCGGTTGATGTTGGTGCCGGTGGGCTGGTTGTTGATGACATAGGTCTGGGCGCCCAGGGCGTCAAAGACCGATTTGGCAATCATCCAGGTGCTGCCGTTGGCGCAGTCCAGCCCCACCTTGTAGCCCTGGAAGGAGTTGCGGGACAGGGAAATCAGGTAGCCAATGTACTGGTTGCGCCCGCCGTAGTAGTCCACCGTCTTGCCGATGCGGTCGCGCACCGCGTAGGGAATGGAGGCCGGGTCCGTGTCCAGGTAGGCCTCCAGCTCCTTGATGACGATTTCCTCCATCTTCTCCCCCTGGCCGTTGAGCAGCTTGATGCCGTTGTCGTAATAGGGGTTGTGGGAGGCGGAGATCATCACGCCGCAGTCAAAGCGCTCCGTCCGGGTGAGGTAGCTGACGCTGGGGGTGGTGGTCACGTGCATCAGGTAGGCGTCCGCGCCAGAGGAGGTGATGCCGGCGGCCAGCGCGTCCTCCAGCATGTAGCTGGACAGGCGGGTGTCCTTGCCCAGGACGATGCGCGCCCTGCGCTCGCGGGAATAGTAATGCCCCAGGAAGCGCCCGATGCGCAGGGCGTGGTCCACCGTCAGGCCCACATTGGCCTCGCCGCGGAAACCGTCGGTGCCGAAATATTTTCCCATGCTGTACTCCTTTTGTCACAGGCAGTGCGCGCCGTCCTTCAGTTTGCGCGCTCAGTCAGGCCAGGATGGCCGCCCCGGTCACGGTGCCGGGCGGCGGTTTTGCTTGGCGCGGCGTGGGCCGCTTGTGGTTCATGTTGCGTACTTCCTTCTGTTCAGGCTCAGCGCAATTATACCCACGCCGCCCGCGATGGGCAAGGGAGGCCGGCCAGGCGGGCAAGGTTCGTCCCGCCCGCCTGCCTTGGCGCGGCTGCCGGGCCTGCCGCTTGCTTTACATCCCCGCGCGCAGGCGGTATGATACCGGGGTAAACAAAGGAGGCGCTTGCTTGAAACGCAGGGATTTCTGGGTGTTCACCGCCATCATGGGCCTGGTGCTGGTGCTGCTGATCCTGGGGCGGGCCCTGAAGCCCGCGCCGGTGGAAAAAGCGCGGCCCACGCTCAGCGTCACCCTGGCGGGCGAGGAGGTCAGCGGCCAGCCGGAGGCGGCAAACAGTTACCTGCGCATCAAGCAGGGCGAGGCCTACTACCACCTGGTGCCGCTGAACAAGCCGGGTGAGATTGTCATCCACCAGGAGCATGGGCAGGAAAATGTCATCCACATTGACAAGGACAGCGTGGTGATGCACGCGGCCAACTGCCCCAACCACGACTGCGTGCGCATGGGCAGGATGACCCTGCAAAACATTGAGACCCGCGTGAACCAGCGCTGGATTACCTGCCTGCCCCATCAGCTCAGCCTGGAGCTGATCCCGGGGGATGAGGCGCAGCGGCTGATGGAGGGCCTGTGAGGTGAACACCCGCAACCTGGCGCTGTCCGGCCTGTTCGTGGCCATCATGCTGATCCTGGGCTACCTGGAAAAGGTGCTGTCCCTGGGCTGGGGCTATGGCATCAAGCTGGGGCTGTCCAACTGCGTGCTGCTGCTGTGCCTGTACTGGTTTGGGGTGGGCAACTCCCTGTTGCTAATGGTGGCCAAGGTGTTCCTGGCCGCGCTGCTGTTTGGCGGCTTGAACGCCATCACCCTCAGCCTGTCCCTGGGCGGCGGCATCCTGAGCATGGCGGGCATGATCCTGCTGGTGTTTGTGGTGAAGGACGTCAGTCCCGTGGGCGCGGGCATGGTGGGCGGGGTGCTGCACAACGTGGGCCAGCTGCTGGTGGCCATCCTGCTGCATAGGTTCCCGGTGCTCTACACCTACATGGCGCTGCTGGTGGTCATCGGCGCGGTGATGGGCGCCATCACCGGCAGCCTGGTGCTGCGGCTGAAGCACTTCCTGCCCTATGAGCGCCGCCAGCGCTTTGGCTTTGCCGGCAAGAAGGAAGCGCCCAGGACAAGCTGAGAAGGCCGGCACGGTTCCCGGCTGAAACCCCTGCCCGGTATCGCCTGCCCGCCTGCTGACTGATAGCCTGACCAACCCCGCCAAGGGTTGGTTTTTTGTTGCTGGGGCCCACGCGGGCCCCAGGCAAGCCCGGGCATTTGGGTGCCTCAGCGACGCAAAGGGGGCCGCCCGAAGGCGGCCCCCTGGTTCGCGCGGCGCTCACCGCGCGGCAACCTGCCGATTAGCGGCCAAACTGAGCGTCGTTGTTGCCCGAGTCGGTGGTCCACATTTCCAGCATGTTGATGGGATCGTTGAAGTCCGCGATCCAGCCGTTGCGCGCGAAGTCGAAGTTGCCTTCCTTGCGCTCGTTGAGGAACACATTCCACTCCATGCTCTCCAGCTTCAGCTCAATGCCCACCTGGGCCAGGTCCTGCTGGATGAGCTCGGCGATGGAGGCGTGGGCTGCGTTGGTGTTGTAGATGTAGGTGATGGTGATGGGGTTGACCAGCATGTTGTCATCGCCCACTTCCAGGCCCGCTTCCTTCAGGTAGGCCACTGCATCCTCCACGCTGGGGGTCAGGGAGAAGTAGCCTTCCTCCACCGGGTAGGTGTAGTCGGCGTCGTCCTGCTTGAACACGCCGCCATGGCCGTCCAGCATGTCCGCGGGGATGAAGGAGTTGGCGGTCTTCTGGCCGGTCTGGGCAACGGTCTCCACGATGTAGTCGCGGTCAATCAGCACGGTGATGGCCTTGCGGAAGGCGGCGGCCTGCTCGACGGTCATGCCGTCAAACAGCTTGGACTTCACGTTGAACAAGCCGTAATAGGTGCCCAGCTGGCCCACCTTGTGGAACTCGGGGCTGTCAATCTGGCTCTTGATCTGATCCGGGGGGACAGCGTCGATGAAGTCCAGGTCGCCGGCCTGATAGGCGGAGAAGATGGCCACATCATCCGCGCTGAGCATGAGCTCCAGGCGCTCCATCGGAACGTTCTCGGCATCCCAGTAGTTGGGGTTCTTCACATAGACCATGGACTCGTTGTGGACCCACTCGGCCAGGGTGAAGGGACCGGAGGACACAAAGCCCGCTTCCAGCGCCCAGGCGCCGGGGGAGATCACTTCGCCCGCCTCGTTCTTGTAGCCTTCGGCGTTTTCAACCGTGGGCTCGTGGACGGCAAAGAAGGTGGGGAAGGCGGCCAGGTCCAGGAAGTAGGCCACCGGGGCGTTCAGGTTGACGGTGAAGGTGGTGCCGTCCTCGGAGGCAGACACATCCAGCGCATCCGGGAAGCCCTTGATGCTGTCAAACATGTAGGAGTAGTCCGCGGCGGTCTCAGCGGCCACGGCGCGCTTCCAGGAGTACTCGAAGTCCTTCGCGGTGAGGGGGTCGCCGTTGGACCACTTCAGGCCTTCGCGCATGGTGAACACGTAGGTCAGGCCGTCTTCGCTCAGCTCATGGCCGGTGGCGAAGTTGGGGGCCAGCTCGCCGTTCTCGTCATAGGTGTACAGCCCGCCAAAGGAGGCGGCGGCCAGGATGGCGCCGTCCACGGAGGAGTTGAGCGCCGGGTCCAGCTTGTCCGGCTCGGAGGACAGCTGCAGCTTCAGGGTGGTTTCCTCGCCCTTGGTCACCTTGTCAAAGAACTTGGTGCCAAAGTTGTTGACATACAGGCCCTGCACCTCCGGCTTGACCATGTAGATGTCGTTGTAGTAGTAGATCGGGACCAGCGCCGCCGTGCCCATGAGGATTTCCTCCGCCTGGTGCATGAGCGCTTCGCGGTGCACAAAGTCCGTGGTGGACTTGATCTCGGCGATCAGCGCGTCATACTGGGCCCAGTCGGGGGAAGCGCCACGCGCAAGCAGTGCAGCCTGCTCGGCGGCGGCCTTGGCCTCCTCAGCGGCGGCGGCGGCTTCCTCAGCGGCGGACTTAGCGGTTGCCAGTTCGCCTTCCAGGGTGCTCACCTGTACGCCCAGGTCTGCGACCTTCTTCTCAAGGTCTGCTTTCTGCTGGTTGGTGATCACGCCAAAGGCCACCGCGGCGACCAGGGCGAGCGCAAGGACGATGGACAGTACCTTGCTGGATTTTCCGGGGGTATTAGACATTCCGTGTTCCTCCCTTTTCAGAATTGAATATACGGGCGGCCGTCCTCGGCCGCGGGATAACTAATCAAACAGGGGGTTCCAGCAGGCAACCTCGTGGCCCGGGGCCAGCTCGCGCAGCTGCGGGGTCTGCTCGGCGCAGATTTCCGTGGCGTAGCGGCAGCGGGGGCGGAAGGAGCAGCCTTCGGGGATGTTCAGGGGGCTGGGCACCTCACCCTCCAGCACGATCCGGTGCCGCGTGCGTGCCTTGTCCGGGTCCGCCACCGGGATGGCGGAGATGAGGGACGCTGTGTAGGGGTGCAGCGGGCTGGCAATCACCTGGTCGGCAGAAGCCGTCTCTACTATCTTACCCAGATACATCACCGCGATGCGCCGGGAGACATGATGCACCACATGCAAATCATGGGCGATGAAGAGGTAGGCCAGCCCCAGGCGCTCCTGCAGCTCCACGAAGGTGTTGATAATCTGCGCCTGGATGGACACATCCAGGGCCGACACCGGCTCGTCCGCCACGATGAACTCCGGGTCCACCGCCAGGGCGCGCGCGATGCCGATGCGCTGGCGCTGGCCGCCGGAGAACTCATGGGCGTAGCGGCGCTTGTGGTCGGAGTTGAGCCCCACCAACTCTAACAGCTGCACCACCTTTTCTTCACGTTCTTTTTCTGTTTTGTACAGCTTGTGGATGTCCAGGGGCTCACCGATGATGTCGGCCACGGTCATGCGCGGGTTGAGCGAGGAGTAGGGATCCTGAAAGACCACCTGCATCTGCTTGCGCAGGCGCTTGATGCTCTCGTCATCCACCAGCTCGCCCTTAAAACGGATGGTGCCGCCGGTGGGCTTGTACAGCCGCAGCAGGCTGCGCCCCACCGTGGTCTTGCCGCAGCCGGACTCGCCCACCAGGCCCAGGGTCTCCCCCGCGTCAATGTGGAAGGAGACGCCGTCCACGGCCTTGAGCTGCCTGCTCTGCAAAAAGCCGGTCCTGACCGGGAAATATTGCTTGAGGTCCTCCACCTGCAGCAGGTGATCAGCCATGTTCCTGCCCTCCTTCCATCTGGTTTTTCACGTTGAGCCAGCAGGAGGCCAGGTGGTGTTCGTTGATGCGCAGCTCCTCCGGCTGCTCCCTCAGGCAGATTTTCATCGCGCTGTCGCAGCGCGCGGCGAAGGCGCAGCCCTCAGGCAGGTTGAGCAGGTCCACCGGGGAGCCGCCAATGGGCATCAGGCGCCCCTTGCCCGTTTCCAGCTTGGGGATGGAGCGCAGCAGGCCCTTGGTGTACTCGTGGCGGGGGTTGTAGAAGATTTCCTCCGCCGTGCCCCGCTCGCAGACGCGCCCGGCGTACATCACGATGATCTCGTCGCACATCTCGGCGATGACGCCCAGGTCGTGGGTGATCATGATGATGGCCATGCCCAGCTTTTCCTTCAGGTCCTGCATCAGCTCCAGGATCTGGGCCTGGATGGTGACGTCCAGCGCCGTGGTGGGCTCATCCGCGATGAGGATGTCCGGCTCGCAGGCCAGCGCCATGGCGATCATCACCCGCTGGCGCATGCCGCCGGAGAGCTGGTAGGGGTATTGCTTGAGGCGCTTTTCCGGCTCGTTCACGCCCACCAGGGTGAGCATCTCCAGCGCCCGGGCGCGCGCCTGCTGGCGGTTGCGCCTGGTGTGCAGGCGGATGGCCTCGCTGAGCTGGTTGCCCACGGTGTACACAGGGTTCAGGCTGGTCATCGGGTCCTGGAAGATGATGGAGATTTTGGCGCCGCGCACATGGCGCATCTCCCCGGGGGACAGGCGCACCAGGTCCTCCTCCTCAAACAGGACGCTGCCCTGGGTGATTTTGCCCGGGTTGTCCAGGATGCGCAGGATGGAATAGGCGGTGACCGACTTGCCTGAGCCGGACTCGCCGACAATGCCCAGCACCTTGCCGCGCGCCAGGCTGAAGTTGATGCCGTTGACCGCGCGCACCTCGCCGGACTCGGTGGGGAAGATGGTGTGCAGGTTGCGCACCTGCAGCAGGGGGGATTGTGACATATTATCTCCTCAGCCGGGGGTCAAAGGCATCCCGGAGCCCGTCGCCCAGCAGGTTGAAGGACAACACGATCAGGCAGATGCCCAGCGCCGGGAACAGCATTTTGTAGGGGTAAATCTGCATGCCGCCGCGGGCCAGGTTGGCCAGGCTGCCCAGGGAGGGCATGGGGGCCTGCACGCCCAGGCCGATGAAGCTCAGGAAGCTTTCCACAAAGATGGCGCTGGGAATCTGCAGCGCGGTGGCGATGAAGATGACGGAGATGCAGTTGGGCAGGATGTGCTTGAGGATGATGCGGCGGGCATTGCCGCCCAGCGCCTTGGCCGCCAGCACATACTCGTTGTTCTTGATGGCCAGGATCTGCCCGCGCACCAGCCGCGCCATGCCCACCCAGTACAGCAGGCCAAAGACCACAAACATGGAGATCATGTTGTTGCCCAGGCTGGCCAGGATGGTGCCCTTGAGGCTGTCCCCCAGCACCTGGTCCAGCACCACGGACAGCATGACCACCATCAGGGTGTCAGGCAGGGAATAGATGATGTCCACGATGCGCATCATGATGATGTCCGTCCGCCCGCCCACATAGCCTGAGACAGAGCCATACAGCAGGCCAATCACCAGCACGATGATGCTGGCGAAGAACCCCACCGCCAGGGACACCCGGGCGCCGTAGATCACGCGGATGAAATAATCCCGCCCCAATTCATCCGTGCCAAAGATGTGCGGGAAGACTTTCTCCCCCGCGTCGACCTTTTCCTGCTCCAGGACCGAGTAGGTCATCGGGCGCAGGTTGGCGGTGGTGCGGTCGCGCTGGCCATCCACCTTGATGACCTCGGAATACTTGTAGGGCACAATCAGGGGCGCCACGAAAATGGTGATCAGCAGCAGCAGCAGGGTGGCGATGCTGAGCATGGACAGGGGGTTCCTGGACAGGCGGCGCAGGCCGTCGCGGAAGAAGGTGGTGCTTTCCCGCATCACCTCATGCTGGGCCTTTTCCTCGTCTGTCGCGCGCTCAAACATGCCCGGGTCCAGCTGCAGGCTGAGGGGCTTCTTCCGGGGGCTGGTATCGGCTGTGTAATCTGACATGTACAATCCTCAGTCAAAGGTGATCTTGGGGTCAATGGCCTTGTAAAACAGGTCGGAAATCAGGGTCATGGACACCATGAGGGTGGCCAGGAAAATGGTGGTGCCCATGATCATCGGGTAGTCGCGGTTGTTGATGCCGGTCACAAAATGGGTGCCCAGCCCGCCGATGTTGAACACCGTTTCCACCACCAGCGAGCCGGTGAGGATGTAGGCGGTCAGCGGGCCCACGTAGGTGACAACCGGGATGAGGGCATTTCTGAGCGCGTGCTTGAAGATGACCAGCTGCTCCTTCACGCCCTTGGCGCGCGCGGTGCGGATGTAGTCCTGCCCCAGCACGTCCAGCATGGAGGATTTGGTCAGCCGCGTGATGTAGGCCATGGGATAAAGCGCCAGTGCCAGCACCGGCAGGGTGTAGTTGGGGTCGGAGATGCTCCACACCTTGAACCAGCCCAGCAGGTGGGAAAATACCAGCAGAAGCAGGGTGGCCAGGATGAAGCTGGGCACCGCCACAAAGAGGGTGGTGAAGAAGATGATCACGCGGTCAGGCCATTTGCCCCGCATCAGCGCCGCGAGGGACCCCAGCACCAGGCCCATGACCAGCGCGGTCAGGATGGCCATGCTGCCCAGGCGGGCGGAGATGGCAAAGGATGTGAAGATGGTGGTGGACACCTCGCGCCCGGTCTTGGTGGACACGCCAAAGTCCCCCTTGGCAAAATTGCGCAGGTAGAGGAGGAACTGCTCCCCCACCGGCTTGTCCAGGTTGAAGCGTTTCTCCAGCACCGCCTTGATGCGCGGCTCGCTGGCTTTCTCCTTGGCGAAGGGCCCGCCGGGGATGGCGTTCATGGCAAAAAAGGTGATGGCCGCGATGATGAAAATGGTCACCACCGCCAGCAACACCCGCTTCACGGAATATCTGAGCATGCTTCACCTTTCCTGTAAAAAAACTCACGCGATATCCGGCTATCCCGCATGGTGTATGATTACACAAGCGCTTTGAAAAATCAAGCGGCGGCAGAAAATGCCAAAAAGGCACAAAAAGCGTGGCATGACTAGCCTCGCGGAGGGAAACCCGGGTTGCCAGCACCCGCCAGGGCCTGTTTTTTGTCCTGCCCGGCCATGAAATCCCTGCATGATTTATGCATTCAGGTTGCCCGGATTGTACAAATCAGGGCTCGCGGCGTCGGGTCTTCCGGGGCCCGCCCGGCGCTTGCCCGGTTCGCGCCGCAAGTTTTGGATGAACCGGGTTTGACCGGGTGATTCCGGGGTATGAACCAGTCAACAGCCCCCTGGGTGGGCTGTTGACTTTCGCCCCTGCCCCCTATATACTGCGGGGCACACCAAATAAATCCACTATATGTAGTGATTTGGAAGGACATGCCATGAGTATTATGACCAGCCTCCCCGCCACCATCACCAAGCGCTCAGGCCAGCAGGAGGCCTATGACGCGGGCAAGATCCGCCGGGCCATCCAGAAGGCTTTTCTGGCCACGGACACCCCGCTTCAGGACGAGCGGCTGGACGCGCTCACCCAGACGGTGGAAGGCCTGATGGCCCAGAGCCTGTCCTCAGGCGGCCAGTTCACGGTGGAGCGCGTGCAGGACATGGCCGAGCAGGCCCTGATGCAGGCCGGGTTCTTCCCCCAGGCCAAGGCCTACATCCTCTACCGGGACGTGCGCCGCAAAAAGCGCGAGGACCGGCAGAAGCTTCTGGACCACTTCCCGGATTTTGAGGACCTGGGCCCCGTGCTGCTGGGCATTGAGCGTGATTTCCCCGGGGAGCAGTACGCCCTGGGCGTGCTGACGCGCAAGTTCCTCTCCCTGTACAAGGAGGACCGCGGCCTCAACGAGCGCCTGGACACCCTCATCCGCGCCGCGGTGGAGCTGACCGACAAGGAGGCCGCGCGCTGGGAGTTCATCGCCTCCAGGCTGTACAACTGCCAGTATCTCTACCAGCTGCGCCTGCGGGAGACCGGGCTGTCGCTGTCCTCCTTCTACGAGAAGCTGGTCTACCTGGACAGCCAGGGCCTGCTGGCCAAGCAGATGCTGGCCACCTACACCCGGGAGGAGCTGGAGACCGCCGCCACCTTCATGGTGCCCGGGCGCGACCACCTGCTGCCCTATTCGGGCATTGAGCTGCTCACCCGGCGCTATGTCATCAGCAACCGCCGCCATGAGCCGCTGGAGAGCGTGCAGGAGATGTACCTGTCCATCGCCCTCTTCCTGGCTATCCCCGAGGCCCGGGACAAGCGCCTGCACTGGGCGCGCGCTTTCTATGACATGCTGTCCAACCTCCAGGTCACCATGGCCACCCCCACCCTGTCCAACGCCCGCAAGCCCTACCACCAGCTGTCCAGCTGCTTCATCGACACCGTGCCCGATGACCTGCAGGGCATCTACCACAGCATCTCCAACTTCGCCAATGTGTCCAAATACGGCGGCGGCATGGGGCTGTACTTTGGCAAGGTGCGCTCCCAGGGCGCGGCCATCCGCGGCTTTGAGGGCGCGGCCGGCGGGGTGATCCGCTGGATCCGCCTGGCAAACGACACCGCCGTGGCCGTGGACCAGCTGGGCGTGCGCCAGGGCGCCGTGGCCGTCTACCTGGACGTGTGGCACCGCGACCTGCCGGAGTTTTTACAGCTGCGCACCAACAACGGCGATGACCGGATGAAGGCCCACGATGTCTTCCCCGCGGTGTGCATGCCCGACTACTTTTATGAGCAGCTGGCCACCAACATGGAGGGGGACTGGCACCTGTTTGACCCCCACGAAATCCTCACCCGCAAGGGCTGGTCGCTGGAGGACAGCCATGGCCCGGAATGGAAGGAAAAATACCTGGCCCTGGTGGCCGACCCCACGGTCAGCCGCCGGGTGATCCCCATCAAGGACCTGGTGCGCCTGATCATCAAATCCGCGGTGGAAACCGGCACGCCCTTTGTGTTCAACCGCGACCACGTCAACCGCATGAACCCCAACCCCCACAAGGGCATGATCTATTGCTCCAACCTGTGCACCGAGATTGCCCAGAACATGTCCGGCGTGGACCTGGTGGAGCAGCGCACCGAGACCCTGGACGGGGACACTGTGGTGGTCACCGTGACCAAGCCCGGGGACTATGTGGTGTGCAACCTGGCCAGCCTGAACCTGGGCCGCATTGACACCGGCGACCAGGCGCAGCTGGGCGGCCTGATCACCGCCGCCGTGCGCGCGCTGGACAACGTGATTGACCTGAACTTCTACCCCGTGCCCTACGCCCAGATCAACAACCGCCGTTACCGCCCCATCGGCCTGGGCGTGGCCGGCTACCACCACCTGCTGGCCAAGTCCGGCATCCCCTGGGAAAGCGAGGAGCACCTGCAGCTGGCCGACCAGCTCTTTGAGGACATCAACTACCACACCATCACCGCCAGCATGAACCTGGCGGCGGAGAAGGGCGCCTACGACTACTTCCCGGGCTCAGACTGGCAGACCGGCGCCTATTTTGACAAGCGGGAATACCAGTCCCGGCGCTGGCAGCAGCTGCGCGACCAGGTCGCAAAGACCGGCCTGCGCAACGGCTACCTGCTGGCCGTGGCCCCCACCTCCTCCATCTCCATCATCGCGGGCACCACCGCGGGCATCGACCCCATCATGGACCGCTTCTACTATGACGAGAAGAAGTCCGGCCTCATCCCCCGCGCCGCGCCCGACCTGGACATGCACACCTACTGGTTCTACAAGTCCGCCCACAGCATTGACCAGCGCTGGTCGGTGCGGGCCAACGGCGTACGCCAGCGGCACATCGACCAGGCCCAGTCCATGAACCTCTACATCACCAACGACTTCAGCTTCCGCCAGGTGCTGGAGCTCTACCAGCTGGCCTGGCAGCAGGGCGTGAAGACCGTGTACTACATCCGCTCCAAGTCCCTGGAGGTGGACGAGTGCCAGAGCTGCTCCACCTGACAAGGGCAGGAAGAAGACCGGCGCGTGCCTGGGGCACCGGCCCAGGGGGTTCCCGGACTTTCGACCCCGGGCAGCGGAAAGACACAGCCCTGCACGCGTCAACATGATGGATGGGTGACTGAAATTGGCAGCCAGCACAAGCCGCTGGCTGCCTTTTTCTGACCCTTGGGCGTGCGGATCCAGGGCGATCCATGCGGTGTTTTGCATGACAACATAAAGCTGCGGCAAAACTGAAATGCCGCAGCCCTTGCAGGTGAATGAGATTGGGCTTGCGCCAGCGGCCTGTACCATTTCAACGCCGCACAGACGGTTTGATGAGGCTTGCCGCGCGCACGTAAGCCAAAACGTGGCGGACTTCACCGCTGCCTATGCCAGCGCGCTGGGCGCCCTGATAGGCCGGCCCTACGCGGAGGGGCTTTACCTGCGCCAGGCGTTGGAAGTCCCAAGCGTCAGCGGGCTGTTTGGTTCAGCAAAGCAGGTGTAAGCCGCGGCTGGCCGCTTGCCTGCGGGTTTGTGGCAGACTGGTGGAAAAGTCCATGTGCCGGCTTGACCCGCGGGGTCAAGCGTGTTGGGCGATTGAAACAACAGCGACTGCTGCTGAGTAAGCTTGCCGGTCAGCGGCTTGTTCCCCCGCGTGATGCTGGCCATACCGGCTGACCAAAGGGAACCGCGGGGGTAACAAAGGGAGGTCTGGAAATGAAGCTGTGCGTCATTGGCGGCGGGGGCGGCAGGTCGATGTTTTTGGCCAAGAGCATTGCCCAGCGGGCGGAAGCCCTGGGCATCACGGAGCTGGTGTTCATGGACATTGATCCGGACAAGCTGGCCTTGTTTGGCGGCATGGCCCAGCAGGTGGGGCAGATGATTGCCCCAAACATGCGCCTGCGCCTGACAACAGAAGCACAGGAAGCCATTTCCGGGGCTGACCATGTGATCACCACCCTGAGGGTAGGGGGCGACCAGATGCGCACCCGGGATGAGCACATCGCTTTGGATGAGGGCGTTTTGGGGCAGGAAACCACCGGGGCCGCGGGCTTTTCCTTTGCCATGCGCTCCATCCCGGCCCTGATGAAGTACTGCGACATGGTCAGGAAATATGCCAAGCCGGGGGCCAGGGTGTTCAACTTCACCAACCCTGTGGGCATTGTGTCCCAGGCCCTCCGGGATGCGGGATACGACTTCACCTACGGCATCTGTGACGCCCCCAGCGGCATGATGCACCAGTTTGCGGACCTGTATGGGGCGGACATCAGCCGCATGGAAGCGGACCTGTTTGGTTTGAACCACCTGTCCTGGTTCCACACCATCACCCTGGACGGGAAGAACTTGGTGCCGGACTTGCTCACCAACCCCAAGGCCCGCCAGCAGACGGATTTGCGCTTCTTTACCCCTGACCTGCTGCAGTTTTTGGGCTATGTGCCCAATGAATACCTGTATTACTACTACTACCGTGAACAGGCGGTCAGGAACATCCTGCAGGCCGGCAAGACCCGGGGGGACATCATCCTGGACATCAACAGCGCCATGCAGCAGGAGATGGCCGGCATTGACCCCCATGCGGAGTTTGACCGGGCCCTGTCCATTTTTACCAAATGGTACGGGGAGCGGGAAGCCCAGTACATGGCTAAGGAAACGGGCGTGAAGCGCGACAAGCCCTGGCGCTTTGACCCCTTCAAGAAGGACGATGGCGGGTACGCCGGGGTAGCCTTGAACTTCATTGATATCATGAAGTCCGGCAAGAAGGGCAGCATGGTGCTCACCGTGCCCAATCAAGGGGCGGTGGATTTTCTGCTGGACACGGACACGGTGGAGGTCACCTGCGATATAGATTCACAGACCTGTACACCCAGGCGTTTTCCCAAAGTGCCGGCAGACCAGCGGGAGCTGGTCTCCAGGGTCAAGTTCTATGAGCGCACCGGCGCCAAGGCAATTGTGGAGCGCAGCCGCAAGCTGGCGGTCCAGGCCCTGATGCTACACCCCTTGGTGAACAGCTATTCCCTGGCGGACAAGCTGTCCGCGGCCTACATCGCGCTGAATGAAGGGTTTACAGGGCCATGGGGGGCTTAGCTCATGCCCGCTGGCCATTTGGCGGGCATGAACAGCAAAGCGCCGTGAACAGAGCATTTGGAACAAGCAGCACCTATCCGACCAAGACATCAGGGAGCGTCAAACGATGAACTGGGTGACAGGCTTTGGAAAGACCAATGTGGACCTGCTGTATTCCGGGATGCCCCGGGTGCCCCGGGAGGGAGAGGAAATTTACGCAAAGGGCTTCTCCATGCAGTTGGGGGGCGGCATCCCGGCCACCCTCATCAACCTGGGCCGCCTGGGGGTGCCCTGTCAGATTCAGACCCTGCTGGGGAAAGACCAGTTTTCCGCCTTTGCCAAATCGCAGTTTGAAGCGAACGGTGTGGCCCCCCATAACCTGTATGCCGGGGAGGCCATGCCGGGGAGGCCATGCCGGTGAACCTGACCAGCGCCGTCATCACCGAGCGGGACCGGGCCTTTATCAGCTATTCAGATCAAATCACCATCACACAGGGCATGCAGCAGCAGGCCCTGGCCCTGTCGCAGGGGGCGGGCATTGTGCTGATGCAGGAAGACATGCTGCCCATTTATCCCTCCCTCAAGCAGGCGGGCGTGCTGCTGGTGTATGACACCGGATGGCGGGAGGACATGAGCCTTGCCACCATGGAAGAGGTCATGAGGCTGGCGGATTGGTATACCCCCAATGACAAGGAGGCCATGCAGATTACCGGGACAAGCAACCCGCTGGACGCAGCCAGGATCCTGGCACCCTTCTTTGAAACGGTGGTCATCAAGCTTGGAAAGGACGGCTGCCTGCTGTACAAAGACGGCCAGCAAACAATCGTGCCGCCCCTGAAGGATTTGGTGGCCGTGGACAGCACCGGGGCCGGCGATGCCTTCCTTGCGGGGTTTACCTATGGGCTGTATCACGGGGCGGACCCGATCACCTGCGCGGTGTATGGCAACATCACCGGCGGGACCTGTGTCAAGGCAGTGGGGTGCCTGGCAAGCTATGTCAATGAGGCGCAGCTGCTGCAGTTGGCACGGGAGATGGCGGCATATTAGGTGCATCCGTGTTTGTGGGGTGCTTTTAATAAAACTGAGAGATTTGAGGGAGTGACGGGTTTCTCATCTTCATGGTGACTAGCCTGGTTATGCTTTGCTGCACCGTGGAGACCATGGTGATTCAGATTTCACAGCAATAAATATACATTAACAGAGGGGTAGGTCACAACGTTCCGTCCCCTTCTGTTTGCTCTTTTGGGAGCCTGCATTTCCTGGGAGCGCATCAGGTCAGGGCTCAAGATGAGCGATTGATGAAATGCTGTCCAGCCGCTTGAGCACGGCATACTCCTCTTGCGGTGTGATGGTGATGGCCGCATGGTGGATCAGGGGGGCGCTTCCGGTCTGCCGGATCACCGCGCAGAGGGTGTCCAGCCCCCCGTTCATGTGGACGCGCTTCCCCGCAGCCGTGATTTTCCGGTACACTTCCGGCCACTGGTCCTGGCCTGGCTTTCCGTCGCCCTGCACCCACTGAATGCCATGGATGCCGGGCAGCCCGAGCAGGTCATCCAGGTGCCTGAGCATGCCCACGCCATCCAGGTGGAAAAACGCGCGGTGCAGCCTTTGGCTGGTGCTGTCCAGCTCACCCAGGGCAAACTCCCTGAACATTTCAGGGCTGATCATGTAGGAAAAATCGCTCTGGAGCACATAGGAAGGGGACTCGCTGTACACGCCCAGCCAGTCGCTGTACCCCCTGGCACAGGGCCGCAGGATGTCATTGATCTCATCATAAAAGCGAAGCCACAGTTCGGTGATTTCACCTGCCAGGCGCTTGACATGCCAGGGGTTGTCATAGAGGTGGAGCAGCAGTTCCTGGCTGCCCAGGAAGGTTGCCAGGATGTCCAGCACGCCGCCCAGGTCCACCATCCCGATGATGACCTCGCCCTGCCAACGCGCGACCGCCTCCCGGTAAATCGCCTTGATGCGCCGCAGCCAGCGGTTGTCCGGGTCATAGCTGAAGGTCAATTCCTGGATGGGAACCTTGCGTTCAGGAAAGAACCAGACGCTGCCTGTGCGGTTGTCCAGCCTTGCCCCCAGCAGGGCCGCCGCGACACCCGGGCCAAAGACCCACATGTTGAAGTATGGGAAGGAATCCCGCGGATAGCGGCACAGGGACAGCTCGTAGTCCATCCGGTCAATCAGCTGCTGGGGGCTGAAGCTGAAGTCCGCACAGGTCTCCTGCGTCAACAGCGGCGCGGGCGGCCTGTGCCTTGCCTGGCCTTCCTTCAGGGTAACCACAGGCACAATCGGGCGGCGAAGCGCCCCGGCCCACCAATCGCGGTAGGTGGCTTGCAGGGTTTCCCACTGGGACTCGGTGAACCTGGGCATGTTATTCTCCCCCTCCCTGGGCCCGGCCGGGTTCCGGCGCTGACCAGGGGCTGTATTGCCATTCTTTGACCGGGATCTGGCCTGCGGCGACCTCCAGAAAGGGCTTGCCGCCGCGCACACCCACCAGGCCATAGCCGCTGCGCACCGCGATAAAACAGGCGAAGTCACCCGGGATGGCCGGGGACAGGGTCATCTGCTGCCTGTACGCGTCGTAGGAGGCGCCGCTGAAGGCCTGAAGCAGGGCATAGGAGGCCAGGGAGCGCGCGTACCAATGGCCGCATTCATACTCATTATAGGGGTTGCGCACGGTGCCATCAAACCTGTCCCGCACAGCCCGCACGATGGCCAGCGCCTCGTCCACACAGCCAATCATCGCCAGGTGGGAGGCCACCTGGTACTCAATGCCCGGCCACACCTCATCGCTGTAGACAAAGGGCAGGCTGGGCTTTCCGCCCCTTGGCCAGCTGCACAGGACCAGGCCGGCTTCCTTCCCCAGCGCGAACCCCGGGCGCTGCGGGTTCGCATGGCGCTGCAGGCTGCGCCTGAAGTTGTATCTGAACACGCTGCGCAGGTGGGAGGCCACCATGCCAGGCTGGACCAGCGGGGCTTCCAGCTTGCACACACGGGACAACCAGGCGCCCAGGATGCCATCGGACAGACACCCCTCCCCGTACTGGTACTTGGGGCCTTCCCGCAGAAACAGGCTGTGCGCCTCGGGGGACTGAACCCCGGTCATTTCCAGGCCGCGGGTGGCCATGCTGGTCCTGGGCGCGGATCGCACCTCCTGAACAAAATACTCTCCGTTGAACAGGCGCTGCTCCATGTAGGCACGGCCCCTCTGGTACAGGCTGCCATAGGCGCCGGCGCGTTCGTCGTCGTCCAGCACGCGGGCAATGTGCACCGCCGCCTGCAGCGCGCCCAGGTAGATGGAGGTGCACATCCCGTCCGGGCCCCAGAATTCAATGTCATAGGTGTTGTGGTGGGGCTCACTGAGCACCCCGGCGCGCTCGGGATCCCAGGCGCTGATGCAGTAATCCAGGCTCTGCCTGACCCGGGGCCACAGGCTGTTGAGCCACTGCCTGTCGCCTGAAATGAGAAAATCCCTCCATACCTTCAGAATGCCGCCCAGCTGGCCGTCAGCCGCGGCATGAAAGCTGTGCCGGTAATCGCGGAGCGGCAGGGCAGCGCGGAAATTCTGGTGCCCGGTGCTGTCCTGGGACACCAGGAATTCCGTCTCGCGCAGGCTGCGCTCCAGGTCCGGGAACAGGTGGGGGATGGCCTGGGCATAGTTCCAGACATGGGTGCAGCTGCCCGCGCAGCAGCCCTCCTGGTCATTGCAGCCCTCCCAGCCCCAGAGCCTCCCTCCCTCATCCACCAGCAGGGTGGGCGATTTGAGGATGGACAGGTTGGCTGTGACCGCCTCCATCACTTCCCCGGGCAGGGTGGAGGCGTACAGGCAATCGGTGAAGCGGCGGGTTTTGTACTTCAATGCGCTGTAATGGCTGATGAAATGATCGGCAACCTGCGCGATGCCGTCAAACCTGGCCGCATACCAGGGCCTGTAATACCTTCCCGCCTGGCCCGTTTTGCCCGGGGAAAGTTCCTGGTCCGGGGTCAGGGTGTCCAGTTGGGAATCGGGCACATACCAGGAAATCATCACCCTGATGGTACGGGTTTCCCCCGGCTGAAGCCTGCACGGCACAAACAGGGACGCGCCCGGCGACGGCGGCCCCTCCTGCCAGGGGCCGGCTGGGGAAAACCCGCCGCGCTCCACCTTGTTCCACAGGGTGGTCAGCGTGTCAAACCAGCCTCCTCGGAACCAGCGGCAGTCCGCCTGGGCATTTTCGTCATCACTGGCTACAGCAAGCCAGGCGGCTTCCCGCAGGGGATCCCCCGCCAGGCGCGCCAGGCAAAAGCCCTTGCCGCGCGAGCTGACGCGATGGGGGGCGGTGTGGTCCTGCGCGGGCAGGATGGCCTCTTTGGACACATGAAACGAGAACTGCATCTCCAGGCTGTCCCGGGTCAGGTTGGTAAAAGCGTACTCAAGCGCCGCGCAGGGCAGGCTGGAGTTGCCGCTGTCACCGGGGATGAAGGGGCTCCAGGCTGTGATGCCAACCGAAACCGGAACCTGGTTGTCCTCCAGCATGACAGACGCGAAAGGAAACCTGCTTTCAAAGGAGCAGCTTTCAAAGCGGGGCAATCCGTATGATTTTCCATACAGCCCGCTCCCGCCGCCGGGCACCCGGAACACCTTGGTGGGCGGCACCTGCCCTTCCAGCACGATGCCCTGTTGGGCCTGGCCCGGTCCCAGCGACAGCGCGGCAAACATCAGCGGCTCATAGTACATGGCGGGCCGGTGGTAGAGTGAAACATGGGACAGGGCCCCCGTGCCTTCCAGGCAGAGCATGCCGGTGCCGATGCCGCCAAGCGGGTAGGCGATATGCTGGATGTGTTCGCCTGTATAGTTGCCGTGGTATGTATGGGCCATGCGGCCTTCCTCCCTGTTGTCCTGCGGCGGGGAAAGCGGGCTGTTCGAAGCTTTCTATCCCTGCGCGCCCAGAACATCCCAGTAATGCCTGAAAAACGCCGGCGCGTTCACATCAAAGGCCACGCTGTGCGGACCGTCCTTCTCTGCCTGCCATTCTGTCAAGCCGGCCAGCGCGGTGCTCTCAAGTTCCACCCGGACCCGCCCCCTCTCAAACCGGCAGACCTCGGGTTCAAACATGACCGCCGCGGCCAGGGGGTCGTGAAAGGTGACCGGGGTCTGGGGGGCGCCGCGCGCGTCCAGGAAGCGGCCCAGCAGGCTGCCCACCGGGCCGGAAAGCCTGGACCGGATGTCCTGCACGCCCATGGTGGTCCTGGTTGTGACATCCAGCCCGATGGAGCAGCTTGCAGGCACCCCGGCCCTGTACACCATGGCGGTGGCATGCGGGTCACAGCGGGCGTTCCATTCGCTCAGACAAAGGTAGGGCTGCAGCTTGTAGGTGAACACGCCGCACATCAGGACCAGTTCCTTCAATAGCGCCGGGATCTCCGGGTCCATGGCGAACAGGAGCGCGATGTTTGTCATGGGGCCGATGGCCAGCAGGCTGATGTCGCCCGGGTTGGCGCGGATGGTCTCCTGCATGTGCCGGAGCGCCTTGCCCGCGGGAAAGGCCTCCTGGTGCGGCACCTGCGCGATTGCCGGGAACTGCGTGGTTTCCGGCTGAAGCTGCCGGGCAAGAAGCGGCTGCTCAACGCCGGGGAAGATAGGAATGTCCGGCCTGCCTGCGGCCTGGCACATGGCGCTTGCCATGGCGGCGCGCTTGTTGGTTTCCCCGCTGACCGTGGTGATCCCCATCAGCTCGCAGGCCGGCTGCCGCAGCAGATACGCGAGGGCAAACGCGTCGTCAATGTCATTTCCGATGTCCGTGTCAAGCAGCACCTTTTTAGTGATCATCGCTTTTTACCCTTTCAGGCGCGTACCCAAGGGGCAGGGGCACCGCGCTGATGTTGTGGGCCTGCCCGGTGATGCGGATGTGCCTGGGCAGGCCTGGCAGCAACTGGAAATAATTGTCGCTCATCTTTTGCCTGTCATCCCCTGTCTGGATTTCCAGCACCGGCACAAAGGCGCTGGCCGTGACGGTGACAAGGGTGTCCGGGCCTGAGGGCTCGGACCGCACCTGGATGCTGGCTTCAGGGAGCTGCAGATCGCGCAGGTAGGCGCGGACGCTTGTGGTAAAATCGCCTGTTTGCCTGTCCAGGGCATAATACAGCCCGGGTTCCTCCTGCCGCTGGATGCCATGCAGGCTGTATTCCTGCCAGGAGAAAGCCGGCACCTTCACAGCCAGCTCCTGAACCGCCGCCCTGTTGCCGTGAAAGTCCATGTGCCCGCATTCCAGGGTGGCTTCCATGGCAAGGGGGCTGTCATTGGCGATGACCAGCGACAGGCTTCCGCCTGCCAGTTCACGCAACACCATCAGGCAGGGCTGGTGGGCGCGCTTGAGAAAATAGAAGGAGGTCTTGCGGGTGAGGTAATAATCGATCACGCTCCACCCGGTTTCCGGCCAGCAATCGTTATACATCCAGATCAGATGCCCTGAGGTCTGCGGCTGGCGGCGCAGCGCCATGGCCAGCTCCCCATACATCAAGCCCTGGGCGATGCCAGCGTAGCGCAGGTAGTCTTCCGCGTCCAGTTCCCCCGCGTCCACCAGGTGGTTGTTGATGGAGGGGTCTATCATCCGGCGCTTGCCCGGGTGTTCCCCGTGGTACAACCAGATTGGGCCGCCCTTCACCACTGGCTCGCCCGCATGGAACCGCCTGACCGAGCTGAGTTTGAGCGCGCCATAGAAGCCGTACTCGCTGGAGAACCGCACCTGTTGCGCGATCCTGTCCATGGCTTCCAGCTCATAGAAGAACTTGAACCCGGTCGGCCGGTCAGCACGCGTCCAGCTCCAGATGTGGCAGTCACCCGCCAGCAGGTCATTGGCCTTGCGCCCATAAAACGGCGAGGAGGGCATGTAGTGCACCCCCGGGGTGTTGTTGTTGACGATGTCCGGCAGCAGGTAGTTGAAAATTTGCGCGCCGCCCAGCTTGTCAGGCTGCATGCCCGGCCTTGCATACCAGTCGGTATAGCTCTCGTGGATTTCATTGTTGCCTGCCCAGAGCGCCAGGCAGGCCTGGTGCGCAAGCCGCTTGGTCTGGTAATCGGCTTCCAGCGAGACCTCATGCATAAACCAGGGGGTCTCAGGATAAAAGCCGCAGGCGAACATGAAATCCTGCATGACAAGGATGCCAAGCTCGGAGCACGCGTCATAGAAACAATCCGGCTCATACAGCCCGCCGCCCCAGACACGCAGCATGTTGCTGTTGCAGGCGGCCGCCTCGCTGACCAGGGCCACGTATTTCTCCTGGGGGATGCGCAGGTAGACCGAATCGGCCGGCACCCAGTTGCCCCCCTTCATGAAAATCTTCCTGCCGTTGACGACGAGGTCAAACTTGCGGGTTCCGTCGCTGAGCTTGTCCATGTCCAGGCGGATGGTCCGCACCCCGATTTTCTTTCTGGGCATGTGGTTGCGCACGCCTTTGCAGGTTACGCTCAGGCTTACTTCATACAGCGGCTGGTCGCCGGAACCATTGGGCCACCATACCGCCGGGTTTTTCAAGGTAAAGCGGTGGGTGAAGTGGTTCAGCCCGCCGGCCAGGTAGGCGTCCTGGACCCAGGTGTGAACGGTTCTGCCGTTTCGCGTGACCTTTCCCCTGATCACCGCGTCATCCGCCGTGTGGGCGCTCAGGTTGTCCAGGCTGTAGCGGAAAGCCATCTGCGCTGCCGCCTGGTCAAGCTGCTCCGTCGCGCAGGAAAAGGAGGCGATGACCGCGCCGGAGCGCCCCTCCAGCTTCACCGCGCCCCCCATGCCGCAGGTGGGAACAGGCTTGCACCAGTCCCATCCATGGGTGAACTGTGGCTTGCGCAGATAGACCCGCTGGCCATGGGCGCTGTTGTTATAGAAGGTGAGCGCGTCCTGGGGGTGGTGCAGTTCATAGCCGCCTGTCAGGCGGACAATGATCTGGTTCTGGCCAGCCTGCAGGTACTCCTTCACATCCACGTCAAGCGGCCGGAAGGCATTGCGGTGGCTTGCGGCCAGGCGGCCATTGATCAGAATGTCGGCCTTGTAGTCCAGCGTTTCAATGAACAGGCGCACCTGCTCGTGCCGGAGGTCCTTGCGGGACACCTTGAAATCCCGGATATACCACCAGGACAGGCTGTCCAGCCACATGACATCCCTGGCGTTTTCCTTCTCCAGCGGCTCTTCCAGCAGCCCGTGATCCACCAATGGCTCAATGACATCACCCGGCACGCGCGCCTCAAGGAAGCCTTCCTGAAGGGGCATCCGCCGTCCCGTGTCCTCCTTTTTCAGGAACCCGAATGCCCCCGGTTTTCTTGAAACCACTTCAATCCAGCGGTCTGCCGTCATATCCAGATGTTCCGCGCGCAGGCGCCAGGTTCCAGACAAATCAATCATTGGCCATCTCCCCTTTGGTCTGATGATGGCAAGCGGGGGGCGCAAAGCCCCCCGCCTGCGTCAGTGCCGGTTTGACCCGGCTTTTACTCCGCCAGGCTGGCGATGTACTCATCCAGCTGGCGCTGCAGCTCCGCCTGCATCTCCTTGATGCCGGCAATTTCAAGCTGCATCAGCAAGGTTTTGTAGCCCTCCTCGGGGTTGTCGATGTAGCCGTAAATCAGCGGCTTGGCATACTGCTGGTACACGCTGGCGACCGCGGCCCGCTCGTTCTTGACGGGCTCAAAGTTGGGGGTGAACAGCACAAAGGGGTTGACAATCGCCATCTCCTCAAGCTTGGCGTTCACCTCGTCCAGGTTGTCCGGCATCCCTTCGGGGGTGATGAAGAACTTGTGCTCCTTGAAGCCCCAGGAGCAGTAGCCCTCCGGCGCAAACCCTTCAGGATCAAGCGGGTTCAGGGTGTTCTGCTCGGTCACCTCAAAGTGCAGGCCCTCAATGCCATAGGTGAGCAGGTTGTAGTACTCACGGTCCTGGCGCAGCTTTTCCAGCAGCATCAGTGCCCGCTCAGGGTTCTTCGCGGATGCCGGCACAGCCATGCCGTCCTGCATCGCCTGCGTCTTGATGCTGTAGGGGCTCAGGAAGAAGAACTGGGATTCATACTCAGGGTGCGCGATGTAGGAAGATTTCCAGGAATCCTGGTTGTGGATGCGGGAGGCGGCCAGGCCGCTGGCATAGGCGTTCTCATCCTTGTTGGAGAGGACGGACTTGGACCAGTAGCCCTTGTCGCCCCATTCCTTCATCTTCAGGAAGAAGTCCAGGATGTACGCTTCTTCGTAGAAGTTGACCACCTTGGGGTGCTCTTCGCGCACATCATACACCAGGGGGAAGGTGATTTCCTGGAAACCGTGCTCACGCCAGAGCATGCCCTCCAGGCTGTCCGAGGTGGCGATGAAGTCGCCCGGGGACATTTCCGGGTTGTTGTCGCGCACCAGCTCCAGGAAGACGCCATAGTCATCCATGTGGCTGATGCCCTCAAAGCCGTATTCCCGCATCAGGTCACCGCGCAGGATATACCCCATCATGCCAAACTGATAGAACTCGGCGGGGATGCCGTACAGGTGGCCATCCACGGTCGCCTGCTGCATAAAATCCGGGGTGATTTCGGCATAGGATTTGGGCATGTATTTGGGCGCGAGCTCCGTCAGGTCCAGGAAGGCGCCTTTTGCCGCTTCGGCGTAGTACTGGGTCCAGACAGACGCGTAGATGAGGTCAACCGGCTCGCCGGAGGCCAGGATGAGGGGGTATTTTGTCTGGAAGTCCCCCCAGCCAATCCAGTTGATGTTGACAGTGGCATTCAGGTCAGCCTTTGTTTTCTCATTCAGCTTTTCCAGCACCATGTCATAGTCCCGCGCCGGCCCGCCGATCAGGTAGATCTGCAGTTCCACCGGCTGGGAAATATCAAACTCCGCAGCCTCCGCCAACGCGAAGAGGGGCAGGCTTCCAAGGACCAGCACAAGGACCAGAAGCAGTCCGAGCAACCGAGCGTTTCTTTTCATTTCTTTCTCCTACAAAATAAACTGTTTTTGTCTCCGGGGTGGGGTGTCATCCCTTTACTGCGCCTAATGTCACCCCCTTCACAAAGTAACGCTGGACAAAGGGATAGACCAGCAGGATGGGGCCGGTAGCGACCACCGTCATGGCCATCCGTACAGCGCGGGAAGGAACTTCAACAACGCTGATGCTCGCCGTCCTGGACAGGCGGGCGATCGCTTCAGACGCCGACAACAGGTTGTACAACATGTATTGCAGCGGGAACTTTTTGTAGTCAGACATGTACAGCATGGCGTGGTACCAGTCGTTCCAGTAATCCAGAATCAGGAACAAACCGATGGTGGCCAGCGCGGATGTGGACAGCGGCAGAACCAGGCGCAGGAAGATGGTCAGCTCGCCCGCGCCGTCAATCTTTGCCGATTCAAAGATTGATTCGGGGATGGCGGTGATGAAGCTGCGCATGATGAGCAGGTAGAACACGTTGACCAGCAAGGGGAGAATCAGGGCCAGGTAATTGTTTTTCAGCCCGAGGTAGCGCACAAACAGGATGTAGACGGACAGCAGGCCGCCGCTGAACAGGGTGGTGAAATAAAAGTAGAAGGTAATCTGGTAGCGGTACCTCAGATAGGGCCGGCTGAGCACATAGGCGGTCATTGAAATGATGAAAAGGCCCACAACTGAGCCGGACAGGGTAATCATGCCCGACACGCCGTATGCGCGCAGGATGTCCGTGGGGTTCCGGAACAAAAGCCTGTAGGCGTCGGTGGAGAACTCTTTGGGGATCAGGCTGAAACCGGACAGCGCGATCGCCTTTTCCGAAGTGAAGGAAGCGGAGATCAGGAAAACGAAGGGAAGCAGGCAGATGATGGCGAAAAAGCTCAGCAGCAGATACCCCGCGACATTGAAAACAACCGTGGAGGCCGGCATCTTGATGGCGTTGCGCCTGGGTTGAAACAATTTCATACGGCTCACCTCAAAACAGCGCGCTGTCTGGGTCGACTCGCCGCACAACGCCATTGACCAGCACGATGATGAGGAAGCACAGCACAGATTGGTAGAAGGTGGCGGCTGAGGACATGCTCAGGTCACCTCCGGTTACCAGGGAGCGGAAGACAAAGGTGTCAATGACGTCAGTGGCTGAGAACAGCTGGCCGTTGTTGCCCACCAACTGATAGAACATCTGGAAATCGCCCCGCAGGATGCGCCCGATGCTGAGCAGCAGCATGATGATGATGGTCGTGCGGATGGACGGCAGGGTGATGTAGAAGGTTTTCTGGAAGATGTTCGCGCCATCGATGTCCGCGGATTCATAGCACTCCGGGTCGATGCCCGTAATCGCGGCGATGTAGATGACCGAGGTATAGCCCACCCACTTCCACGCGTTGAAGCTGGGGATGATCAGCCACCAGAGCGAGGGTTCGGCATAGACATTGACCGGCTTGGCGCCCAGGGCCTTCAGCGCCCCGTTGAGCAGGCCGGACTCGTAGTTGAAGATGTTGTACGCAAACACCCCGACGATGATCCACGAGATAAAGTAGGGGAGAAAAATGGCGGATTGCGACAGCTTCTTGAACAGCCTGCCGCGGATGTCGTTGAGCACAATCGCGATGATGATGGCCAGCAGCTGGGTTGTCAGCAGGTTGATCAGGTTGTACAGGATGGTGTTGCGCGTGACCATCCACCCGGTCCCGGACAGGAAAAAGAACCGGAAGTTGCGCAGGCCGGCCCATTCACTGCCCCAAATCCCCAGGTTGTAGCGGAAATTTTTGAAGGCCAGGATGATGCCCGCCATCGGCAGGTAGTTCAGCAGCAGCACCAACAGAACCGCCGGCAGCAGCATGATGTACAGCATGCGGTTCTTCTTCATTTCCATCAAAAAATTGTTCAAGGTTGCTCCTTTTCAAAGCTCCGCCGGGTTGGCAGCCCGCGGGTGGATCAGATGATGTAGGGCTCTCCGTCAGCTTTGGTCAGGTCAATGATGGCCTTCATGTACTTGCCGTATTTTTGCCCGATTTCCTGGTATGCCAAATCCAGCTTGTTCATGGGGTAGACCTTGATGGGCAGGTTGAGGTACTTCCAGGTGCCCTCCGACAGCAGCTTGACGGCCTGGTGCGCGCCCATGGCGCTGAGGTGGGCCTCCCGGGGGTGCACGCTCAGGCAATCAATTGCCTTGAGGTTCAGTTGCTGGACGTCAACCAGCCGCTTCCCCCCGGTATGGTATGCGCCAATGCTCAGCTGCCCGCATTCAGCGGTCAGGTTGATGGCAAGGTCCAGCGAGTCTGCGGTTTCACCCCACTCAGTCACATACCGGAAGCTGCCATTTGGGTACACATCCAGCACATCCTTGGCCAGGTACACCTCATCCGCCCCGTAACGCAAGGCGTTGTCCAGGGACTCCTGGCGGATGTCCACCCCCACCACGTGCATGCCCCGCGCCTTGAGCAGGCTGATCACCCCGCAGCCCATGTAGCCGCACCCCACCACACAGATCGTGGTGCCCGGCATGGTGCAGGAGATTTTGCTGACCGCGCTCATGATGCAGGCAAGGGGCTCCAAAATCAGGTCCTCATGGCGTAAATGGGCCGGCAGCTTGACCACCGTGTCCTGGCGCGGGTCGGCCAGGGCATATTCCACCATCCCGCCGGACCCTGGCAGGGTGCTGCCCCACATGCCGCTGACCGCGTCGCCCACCGAAAAGCCGGTGACCTTGGCGCCGACCTCAGCGACAATCCCCATGGGCTCATGGCCAATGGCGTCCCCAGCCTTCGCTTCCAGCCAGTGCTGGTACTCAGACATGCATACGCCGACAAATTTCTGGCGGATCAAGATCTGGTTCTCATTTGCCTGCAGGTCAGGCACATCAAGAACCTCGCTGGTGCCCGGGCCTGTCATGACGATTTTTTTCATGCTTCTCCTCCTGCTGATGCTTTGACAAGCGTTTTGCCTTTATTTCTTTCGGATGTTACCTAAAACCAGATTCATTGTTGCCGGTTGCCCGGACGTGTGCGGTGTTTTCAGGGACACCCCAGGCAGCAAAAATTGCCATGTTCATCCAAAACGAGCGGACATCCCTGGGCGGGTTTCTCATGCGTGCCGCGCTGATTGTGATAACGTTATCACACTGAAAAACAATCATGCTTTATGCCAGGCAGTATAGCAAGAGGCGCCAGGGCCTGTCAATACGGCATTTCTCCCTGAACCGGCTGCCCTGGCCGCCTGGTTGCGCGCTTCCGCAGGCCGTCCCGCACCACTGACCCCGCTTTCGTGCTGGTGATTGACAGAATATTCCGCCGCTTGTTACAGTAAGTTTGATGGGTCAGGCCGGCAAAGATGATGACGAAATCACTAGCCATGATTAGGTGTTTGAGGAGATCAACGTGTCAATACGCATTTCGGATGTCGCCCAGGAAGCGGGGGTTTCCCCCGCCACAGCTGCCCGGGTCATCAGCAACAAAGGCTATGTATCCGACAAAAAGAGGGCCCAGGTGGAACAAGCCATCAAGAAACTGGGCTATGTGCCCAACCGGATCGCAAGCAGCCTGCGCACCAACAAGCCCTATTTCATCGGGCACGTGGTTGAGATGCCGGCGGAAAACCCTTTCTTTTCGGTGATCTGCAACACAATCAATGAAACGGCGGAAAAAGCGGGCTATCATGTGCTGACCGCCTTGAAGCAAGGAACCCAGGCCAAGGAGCGGGCGGTCATTGAAAACCTGATCAGCCTGATGGTGGACGCGATGATTTTTACCGGCAACACCGCAAGCGATGCGGATACAATTGACTGGATTCAATCCCGCGGCATCTCCGTGGTGATGATTGAACGACCCAGCTACGGCAGCCGTGTTGACGCCGTGCTGTTGGACAGTTACCGCGGAGCGACGCTTGCGATGGAGCATATGATTGCCCGCGGGCATCGCGA
>Ga0209312_1000056_pt1 | contig 119556 bp, 115 predicted proteins | sample BioC13SIPDNA_4_FD_185744 | JGI IMG/M metagenome (GOLD analysis project Ga0209312, IMG submission 185744) | Anaerobic biogas reactor microbial communites from Washington, USA - Biogas_R1_B C13 SIP DNA (SPAdes) (version 2) | ecosystem: Engineered > Bioreactor > Anaerobic > Unclassified | place... | reverse complement strand
ATAGCTATAATGGTGGACGGTACCCCTACCGCCATTTTTCTGCCGTCGCTTTTTATTGAGTTTTTACAGGCTTCGGAGGATTACCTGGAGCGTACCTATTTCGGTTCCTTTATCAGGTCTATACGTTTTCTGGCTTTTTTTATTGCCATTTCATTTCCGGCTCTTTATATTGCCCTGATTAGTTTTACCCCTGAACTACTGCCAACGAATTTGATCGTCAGCCTGGCCCAGGCCCGCAAAGAGGTTCCCTTTCCGGTTTTGATTGAAGTCTTGATTCAGGAGTTTATCATTCAAATTGTCATCGAGTCAGGCCTTCGTCTGCCCGGTCCGGTAGGGCAGACTGCCGGGGTGGTGGCAGGCATTATCCTGGGTCAGGCAGCTATATCAGCTAAACTGGCCACCCCGGCAGTAATTATTATTATTGCTATAACTACTATCTGTACTTTTGCCCTGCCTTCTGGTCCTCTGGTACAGTCTACCCGCATCTTGCGCTTACCCCTGATATTTATTACCGCCATTTTTGGGTTGTTTGGTTTTTCCCTGGGCTGGTTATTTATGCTTACCCACCTTTGCAGCCTGGAAAGCCTGGGAGTTCCCTATTTCGCTCCTTTTGCCCCCATGCACTATGCTGATTTGAAAGACAGCGTATTCCGCATCTGGTTATGGAAAATGAATCAAAGGCCGCTGTCCATACCAACTCAGCAGAAACAGCGCCAGGGAAGAACCGGAAAAGAGGAGGGAGAGAGTGAATAGCAATGATACCATAACCAGCAAGCAGCTAATATTTATCATTATTGGGGCCCAAATTGGTATGGGGATTTTTAGCCTCCCCCGTGTGGTCGGTACACAGGCGCAGCAGGATGCATGGTTAGCGATACTTCTGGGTGGGCTGCTGCCTTTACTGATATTGATTATAATTGAACGGTTGGGGAGGCGTATGCCGGATTCCAGTTTTGTCGGTATGAATCACCTGTTGTTCGGCCGCTGGTTGGGCTCGGTTATGGTTTTTCTCTTCGTAGTTTATGTGATATTTTTCGAGTCTACGGTGGTACGAATGTTTACTGAAATAACTAGTGCATTTCTTTTACCCCGCACTCCGGTTCCAGTTATTGCGTTAGCAGTAATGCTGACAGTAGTCTATGTAATAAATAAAGGTGCTCGGGTGGTAGCCCGGCTAAACGAAGTGCTATTTTGGATAATATTCCCTTTGTTATTTCTGGTGATGGTCCCTCTGGTAAATGCTGATTTTACCAATCTCTTGCCCATTGGGGAAGCTGGTTTTAAGGCGATAGCCCAGGGAGCTTTGCCCAGCAGTTATGCTTACGCCGGAATAGAGGTACTGTTGGTATTCTATTTTCTGGTTAAACAAAAGGGGGAGGTAATTAAGGCAGGGATACTGGGTTTAGGGTGGACTACCCTGGCTTACTTGATTGTGACCCTGGTATGTCTGCTGGTCTGGGGTAGTGAAACTATACAAGTAATAAACTGGCCGATGCTTACTCTATTGAAAACTATAAAATTTCCGGTATTGGAAAGGCCGGAGCTTTTTCTATTGGCAGTATGGATGGGCGTGGGCATCCGTCCGACTATGAACATGGGGTTCGCTGCGGCCTACTCCTTAAGTGAAGTACTACATGTAGAACGGGATAAATATTTTCACCGGGTGGTAATGTCAATTGCATTGCCCATGTATATTCTGGCCCTATTGCCTGCGAATCTAATAATTGCGTTTAAATGGGCTGAATATGCTGGTTATATTTTCCTGCTAGCCGGCTTATTATACCCCTTGCTTATGCTGGTAATTGCAGTTATCCGGGGGAAGGAGGCCAAAAGTGCGTAGGAAAACATATTTTATAGTTATTATTCTTATACTCCTGCAGCTATGTGGATGCTGGGATTCCCGGGATCTGGACAAATTAGCCTTTCCGTTGGCATCAGCATACGATGTGCACTCACCTGGCGGTGCCGACCCCTCTGATCCGCCGGCTAAACCTGGATATAAGGTGGTGGATTTAACTACTCTGGTCCCGAACCTGGCTCCTAAAACCCAAAATCCGGTAAATATTGAAACCCTCTCCGGAGTTACTATAACCGATGCCCGCCAGAGGCGGGGGCTTACCGATCCCGATATCTATGTAACCGGATTAAATAAGACGATAATAATAGGTGAAGAGCTGGCCCGCCGGGGCATAAACCCCTATATGGATTCCTTGCTGCGGGGTACTACTGTTACCGGTACTATGTATTTTACTGTAGCTGCCGGGCGGGGTGAGGATATTCTTAAAACGCCAATTAAAAACTATACTAATATGGGAACGTATCTGGTAGCCTTATTCGATGGCGTCCAACAGAGAACTTTTATACCGGCCACTAGACTATCGGATTTCTATGCCTATATGAGTACAGGCAAAAACCCCGTAGCTCCGATTTTAGAACGGAAAGGGGATCGGGTAATTATTAGCGGTGTGGCCGTGTTTAAAAAAGACCGAATGGTAAAAAAACTGACCATAGAAGACAGTCATGACCTGGTGCTTCTGCGCGGTTTAAAAGGGAGAAGTTATCTGCCCTTCAGTAAAAAGCAGGGTGGAATGTATCACCGGGGAGCGGTGCTGGTTAAAAACTCCAGGAAGGTGCAGTATTATCATAATCAGCAGGGACATAATTTTATAATCACCATAAAACTAGAGGGAACTCTGGAGGAACACAGCCATCAAGCCCCGGTAACAGAAAAACACCTGCAGGAAATAGAAAAAACCGTAGAGCAGCAGGTGAGAACTCAGTGTGAAACATTTATTAATAAGATGCAGGAAGAAATAAAAGTTGATTGCATTGATATATCTAAATATGCCCTGGCCAAGAACCGCCGTGCCCTGGAAAAAGAGATAGATAAGCCTGAATTTATTCAGAATGCCAATATTCAGGTACAGGTCAAGGTGCATCTGGAGAACACCGGCGAAGCCCGGTGATATACGGAATTAAGAATTAAGAATTAAAAATTAAAAATTAACGCTGAAATACCTTTTGCGTTAATCTGCGTTCTTCTGCGTTAATCTGCGTCTGTTTGTAGGGAACGGCCCCTGTGCCGTTCCGCCGCTGTTAATCTGCGTCTAACATTTTAGTTTGCTTTAGTTCGCCAGAGGTTAATACAGGCGTGTAGTTGTCCCTGCTTTTTATACCCAGACTAATAGAGCAAGGGGATTCTCCCGTAACTTCCCAATCATAACTTCCTGCCGGTTTTTTGATTCGTACTTCCTGGTAGGAATCTTCACCCTGGTGTAAACGTAGTACCAGTCCTTCTTCACCGCTTTTCTTATCCACCTGTTTTAATATCTCCTGCCATTTTTCCTGCTTGAGATGCCAGTAAGCTCGCAAATGACCGGATTCCGTAGGCATTAATTTTATACTATCACCAGGTAAGTAAAATTCTCCTGTTTCCAGGTATTTAAATAATTCCTGAGCCGACTCAAAAGCAAATCCCCTGTCAGGTACTCTAACCCGCCGCTCCTGCCCGGGACTGAGGGAAGAGAGCACCCAGTAAAGCATTAGCAGCAGGACTGCAGTAAGCAGGATTATATACAGTAATGGTGACATAACATCTAACCTCCTGATTGAGAAGTGAGAAATGGGAAGTTGGAGGTGGGAATTACCCCTCGCCCCTTACTTCTAACTTATTTAATAGTATTTCCCATTACCGGAATTTATAACATCGGTCATCCGCATAGTTGTGCGATGATTGGCCTTTCGGTGTATAATTGTAAAGATGAGGGAGGCCGATATATGGAACAGGTGGAAAAGCCGCGTTGGGGCTTGTTGGAGATAGTTGCAGTATTTATTGGCATTATGGGGGCCGGGATGTTATTTGCCCGCTACAGCGATGCGGTAAAATCCTGGTTGGCTACGTCTGGAATTGCTAATATTACCCTGGCCTTTTTTACAGTGGCCTATATTTTTCAATTCATCGTCACCGTATTGCTGGTACTGCTTTTTACTATAGTTATAAATCGGGCTCGGCTCCGTGACCTGGGGATAAAGCATGTCAGCAGCAAGGAATATTTACGCTATGGCTTGATGGGCGGAGGTCTCCTGCTGATTTTTATCGTTGCCCTGGGGATGATTATTAATCTGCTGCACCCCGATATTCAACCCCAGTTATTTGAAGATATGCTGCGTACAGTCAGCAGTCCCGGTGGGTTTATAATCCTGTTAATAATGGGCGCGATACTGGCTCCGATATCAGAAGAATTATATTACAGGGGGATGATTTATCCCGTTTTTCGTGGCTATGTAGGACCATTCTGGGGTGCGATTATTGCCGGTAGTATCTTCGGACTGGTACACTGGGATTTATGGCGGGCCATTCCCCTGGCTGCCGGAGGTATAATACTCTGCTATATATACGAAAAAAGCGGCAGTATCCTGGTGTCAGCTCTGGCCCACGGAGTATGGAACGGGATTATGGCATTGATTGTTTACTTCAGTATAGTAAATATATAATATCAATCCTATTGACAAATAGGGGATATAATAATAAATATAATAGCGGGGCTAAAAAAGTCCCGGCCAAGGGATTTTTGAGGAGGGTAAAGGACATGCCGATATACGAGTATGAATGCGAGAATTGTGGGAAATTTGATAAACTACAGAAATTTAGTGACGAAGCCCTTAAGGTCTGTCCGACCTGTGGAGGAAAGGCAGAAAGAATTATTAGTAAGAACGTAGGTATAGTATTTAAGGGCTCAGGGTGGTATGCTACCGACAGTAAGGTAAAAGACCAAGTTCGCTCCTTGAACAAGGAAAGGCAGAAAGACAACCAGGCATTATTGGATGGTGATGTTAGTGGTTATGTTAAACAGGCGGAGAGTACCGAAAAGAAGATCTCGGAAAGTATATAAAATAACAACTAGTCTGATTAATCCCCGTAAGGGGATTTTTTAATCAAGGCAGGATTTCATAACCTTTTTGCAGTATTTAATTAATAACCCAATTACTGCTACCAAAGCCGTAGTGTACATAAAGGGCTAAATCCTTTCCGATTGTGTGGTGAACCGGGTGAAAGTAATCAATGTGGTGGAATCAATGGTATGGGAGGCTATGGATTCTGTATTAGACCAGAAACCAGGCATATGCCGCTGCGAAAAATGCCGGGCGGATATAGCAGCCTATGCTTTAAATCAGCTAAACCCACACTATGCTGCCGTAAACTGGGAGAGGTTCTGGTAAAAACGGGTGCCCTGGATCGGGATATGAATGTGGCGATATTGGTAGCTTTGACCGAAGCAATGGAAAAAGTCGGTGCAAATCCGCGCCACGAAAAGGAGTAAATAGCTAAGTGAAAGAGATAACTATATACACCGATGGAGCCTGTTCCGGTAATCCAGGACCAGGCGGATGGGGGGCGGTGCTTTTTTACGGAAATAGAATGAAAGAAATTTCGGGTGGTGAAGATAATACCACTAACCAGCGCATGGAGCTTACCGCAGTGGTGGAAGCCCTGCGGGCACTTAAAGTAAGTGGTTGGGATGTGGTAGTGTATTCAGACAGTGCCTATATTGTAAATGCCTTCCGTGAGGACTGGATAGGCCGCTGGCAGAAAAATGGGTGGAAAAATAGTAAAAAGGAAGATGTAGCCAACCAGGACCTATGGAAAACCTTGCTGGCTCTGATGGATAAAAATCGGGTAAGAATTGAAAAAGTCAAGGGACATTCCGGAGACCAGTGGAATGAACGCTGCGATGAACTGGCCCGCAACGCGATAAATAGGCAACAGTAACATATTGTTTTGTAAATAACACTAGATTTGCAACCCGATTAATTATTGCGAGTGAGGCGTAAGGGGTAAGGCGTGAGGAGCAGGGATTGTAGGGGCAGACCCATGTGTCTGCCCGGCCGACCAGAAACTCAGGGGATTGCCTATAATAGTACTTAAAAGGCAGACCCAGGGTGAACACACGGGTTCGCCCCTACAAGACTCGTGCGGGATTAAAGTAGAATTAAGTGAGGCGTAAGGGGTTTGTAAGAGAAAGTCCAGGAAAAATTCTCACCTCTAACTTCCCGCCTCCCACTTCTCAATTAGGGGGTTAAGGGGGATGTTTGATAATATTCGTGATCGCTATACCACCTGGCTGGTAAAGAGGCAATTAACCAGCTATGGTAAAAATTTCAGGGGTCGTAATCCAGGCTATATTTTTCTAGGTAAGGGTTCTGAAGTTCACATTGGTGATAATGTCCTTATTGAACGCGAAGTGCGCATATCAACCGGTGAAAATGCCCGGATATTTATAGGTGATGATACTTACCTGGGTGATGGGACTAATGTTCTGGCGGTTAAGGAAGTGAATATTGGCCAGGGCTGTGCCATAAGCTGGCATGTTCTTTTTATGGATACCTCCTCACACCCTTTCGCGGTACGGGGGCAGGAACTTCGTACATTGATAGAGCCCATAAGAGTTGAAGACCATGTTTGGATTGGCTGTCGCGCCGTTATTCTTAAAGGAGTAACAGTAGGCGAAGGCTCGGTAATAGCCAATAATGCAGTGGTAACTCATGATGTACCTCCCCGTACACTGGTAGGTGGAAATCCGGCCCGAGTAATTAAAGAGGATGTAATATGGGAGTAAACAAGGTCCAGATAAATTATGATAATGGCAATGGTATAGAAGTCAGGGTAAACGATAACAGCGCTACCCTGCAGGATTTACTGGATGCCTGGCAGCCTCTCTGTGATGATGAGAGGCTGTATAAATTATACGCCCAAAACCAGCATCGGGAATGCCGAGGTTGTACGGTAAACTGCTGTAACACGGCCTATGTCATTCCCGATTTGATTGCTTTTAAAAAAATGGCCAAATTTACCGGACTCGACTACCCCGAGTTCATTACCCGTTATTTTCAAAAAGACAAACTAAGAGTGGGTCTATTGCGGATGCAGCCTGACCCCTGCATTTTTTTGCAGGATAACGTATGTACCATTTACCCGCTGCGCTCGCTCATCTGTCGTTTTTATCTCTGCTGTAAAGTAGCAGGTGATACTGAACAGCTTATTTATTCCCTGAGCTGGACCGGGGCTGCCGCTACCCAGCTTTTTGTGGAAGAATTGGGTTTGCTGCCAGGCTCTTCTGGATACGGCTTGAGCAGCTTTGATATGATGTTTAAGAAACTAATTGAGGATTACCGCTACGATCCTAATGTCAAGCTTTTTATGAAGGCCAGGGAATATTCTGATATACCTTTAGCTCCATTTATTTAAGTGAGGGTGGGGGACGTGACGGTCTGACGGGGTTGTTGACACACATTTGGTGTGTCAACAACCCCGTCAGACTATCAATGAGATATAATCCCACAATATATGAGAGCGTTTGACAGTTTTTTTAATTTAGGGAAGGATTTTATGCTACCAAAGGGAATATATAAACTGTTATACTTTTTTATGACTGGGGGTGTATTTCCTAAATAATCGACCAGGTTTTATTTATCGACAGGTAAGGGAGGAACGGATTTTGAGATTTCGCGGTAAAGCTAAATGGGCATTATTAGTATGCCTTGTAATGGTTTTTTCTATTGTAGCAGGTTGTGGGGGTAATGGTTCCACCTCTGATAAGTCCAAAGATCAGGATGTTATTAAACTGGGATTTCTGGGAGCTACGACCGGATCGGTAGCTAACTATGGTATACCCGGGCAAAAAGGCATGAAAATGGCTATTGAAGAAGTTAATAAAAATGGTGGAGTGCTGGGAAAACAACTAGAAGGTGTTTATCAGGATAACAAGGGCGATTCCACTGAAATTTCCACTATAACTACCAGATATATAACCAGGGATAAAGTTGCAGCTCTGGTAGGTGATCCCTGCACCGGATTGACCAAAATTGCGGCTAAAATTGCTCAGGAAAACAAAGTAGTGATATTTTCTGCCGGTGCAACTGGTAACGGTGTAGTTGAGATCGGTGATTACGTATTCCGCAATACCCTGCTGGATAAGTTTGCGGTACCATCAGTAGTAGACTGGATGGTTAATACTAAAGGATGGAAAAATATTGCTGTAATTACCTCACTTAATAATGATTACAGTGTTTCGCTGACCCCGGTATTTAAAGATGCCATAGACAAACAGGGCGGCAAAATAGTTATCGAAGAAAGTATTAATGACGAGGAAACTGATTTTACGGCCCAGATTACCAAGGTTAAGAAGGCTAAGCCGGATGTCCTGGTATTTACCGGGTATTACCGGGAAGCAGCTCTGTTGATGAATGAAGCTAAAAAACAGGGATTGGATATTAACCTGATAGGCGGTGACGGCCTCTATGGGCAGGATCTGGCCAAACTGGGCGGTAAGGCCGTGGAAGAAAAGGTTATTTTCTATTGCGGGTTTAGTTTCAGCGGAGACGAGTCCAACCCGGTAAGCGAAAAATTCCTTGCAGACTACAAAGCTAAATATAATGAAGAACCGGATATGTTCTCTGCCCAGTACTATGATGCGATAATGATTCTAGCCAAGGCTATGAAAGACGCTAATAGCACCGATCCATCAGTATATAAAAATGAACTGGCCAAGCTTAAAGATTATCCGGGAGTATCAGGTAATACTACTTTCCGGGCTGACCGTGAACCGATTAAGAGTCCGATCTGTCTGATTACGGTTAAGGATGGTAAATTAACATTGTTGGATAAGATTCCATTAAACATTGAGTAGCTTTTTGTTTTATACTATAAACAATGGCCCGTCCGATTGAGGTCGGGCCATTGTTAAGATTATATATAGTTTCATGCGGAGACCTGGTCCCCGTGTTAAACTGTGTATAGTTTATCTAGCAGGGGAGGAAGCATATTGATCTGGCAGCAACTGCTGAACGGGCTGACTCTGGGAAGTACTTATGCCCTGATAGCCCTTGGTTATACTATGGTTTATGGCATTATCCAGCTTATTAACTTTGCCCACGGGGAAATTTACATGATCGGAGCCTTTGTGGGATTATTTTTAGTGGTCAATACCGGGTTAAATATTGGAGTAGCCCTTCTGGGGGCTATGGCTTTTTGTATGGTACTGGGTATGCTGGTGGAACTAATCGCCTACCGTCCCCTGCGGGGAAGAGCATCCCGCCTTTCCGGTATTATCAGTGCTATCGGGGTATCTATATTCCTATCCACCTTGATGGTCTTAATAGCTCAGACCAATACCCGCCGCTACCCCGACATTTTTAACATCCAGACCTTTCAAGTAGGAGATTTGCAGGTGTCATCATTGCAGGTAATTATTCTGGTAGTGGCTACCCTGTTAATGATAGGCTTGCAGTTATTAGTACAAAAAACCAGAGTAGGTAAGGCTATGCGGGCCTGTTCCCAGGACCTGGAGGCAGCCTATTTGATGGGTATTAATGTTAACCGGATTATTTCCTTTACCTTTGCTATAGGTTCGGCTCTGGCCGCTGCAGGTGGGGTTATGGTAGGTATTTATTATAATGCGGTATGGCCTTACATGGGTACTATGGCGGGGTTAAAGGCTTTTGCCGCTGCCATTTTGGGTGGAATTGGCTCCATTCCGGGAGCTATGATTGGCGGGCTTACCCTGGGGGTACTGGAAATCCTGGGGGTAGCCTTTCTTTCCTCATCTTATAAAGATGCCATAGCATTTGGCATACTCATCCTGGTTCTAATTATTCGTCCCCAGGGCATTATGGGGCAAAAGATTACCAAAAAGGTGTAGGTGAACTGGCAATGGATGCACTAATATCTCAGTATATAGACCCTTATTACCTGCGTATCTTGATGCTAATTGGCATTAACATTATCCTGGCCTTAGGCTTAAATTTAATTACTGGGGTTACCGGACAGTTATCCATGGGACATGCTGGTTTTATGAGCATTGGAGCATATACTTCTGCTATTCTTTCCATGCAGATGGGAAGCCCCTTTTTCCTGTCATTGCTGGCCGGCGCAATGGTAGCAGCCTTTTTTGGATTTCTTATCGGCATACCTACATTGCGCCTGGAAGGTGATTACCTGGCCATGGTTACCATTGGTTTTGCGGAAATCATCCGGGTCTTTTTCTTAAACTTCGAACCCGGGGGCAAGGCGGTAGGACTCTCCGGGATTCCGCAGAATACCACTTTTGTGCTGGTATGGACCCTGGTAATAATAATTATCATACTAAATGCCAAACTGCTTAGCTCTCGTATCGGCAGGGCCTTCTATGCTATCAGGGAAAATGAAATAGCGGCTGAAGCCAGCGGCATAAATTCCACCCGCTTAAAGGTTTTGGCCTTTACCGCCGGTTCTTTTTTGGCCGGCCTTGGTGGAGGGCTATATGCTCACTATATGTATTTTATCCGTCCCCAGGATTTTGCCTTTATGAAATCGATTGAATTGCTTAACATGGTGGTGCTGGGGGGAATGGGGAGTATTCCGGGTACCATTCTAGGTTCAGTCATTCTTACATTGTTGCCGGAAATGTTGCGTATTGTAGCTGAATACCGCCTGCTCTTTTATGGTGCCCTCCTGGTAATACTAATGATTTTCCGTCCCAATGGATTGCTGGGTGATGTGCGGGTTTACGACATTAAGAAGAAGCTGCAGGGAAAGAAGGTGGGCTTATGGCAGTCCTCCAATTAGAAGAAATAACTATGGAGTTTGGCGGCCTGCGGGCCCTGGATTTAGTAGATATCAAGGTAGAGGAACAGCAGATTTATGGTATTATCGGCCCTAATGGTGCTGGTAAAACTACCCTGTTTAATATAATTACCGGGATATATCTTCCCACCGGGGGTAAAGTTATTTTTAAGGATTGCCTGCTTAATAAGATGCATCCCTGGGATGTAGCTCGTCAGGGCATAGGCCGTACTTTTCAAAACATTCGCCTCTTTAATAAATTATCGGTACTGGATAATGTTCGGGTAGGCAGCCATGGCGTCAGCAAAAGTGGTTTTTTTGGCAGCATGCTGGGTCTGCCGAGTTCCCGCCGGGAAGAAAAAATGATTGTGGAAAAAGCTGAACATCTATTAGAACTGGTAGGGCTGGGTGAGAAAAAGTTGGAATATGCTGATAACCTGGCTTATGGTGAACAAAGAAGGTTGGAAATTGCCCGGGCTATGGCCCTTAATCCTTCTCTGCTGCTATTGGATGAACCGGCGGCAGGGATGAATTCTACTGAGAAAGTAGAATTGATGGATTTGATTTGGAAAATAAGGAATGAGATGCAACTGACCATAATCCTGGTAGAACACGATATGAACCTGGTTATGAATATCTGTGAACAGATTGCTGTTCTCGATTACGGTCGCAAAATTGCGGATGGGCCTCCTGAAGTAGTTAAAAATGATGAAAGGGTTATCCAGTCTTATCTGGGCGCAGAGGCATGAGGCTTTCCCTGATATATCTGGCCTTAGGTTTTGCCATCCTGGTTGTTTCCACCTCATCCATTATGGTTCGGTTTTGTACGGCTCCGGCCTTATTAATATCTTTCTACCGGGTATTTTTTACTTCGCTTCTGGCCGGCACATTTAGAGGTGCTAAACTTAAGGATAGCATAGCTGGCATAGAGCGGCGTGATTTCTATTATATTCTGGGGGCAGGATTATTCCTGGCCCTGCACCTTACTTTCTGGATAACTTCCCTCAATTACACCAGTATATCCAGTTCGGTTCTATTTACCAACCTGCAGGTTATATTTGTACTGGTATTTTCTATAATATTTTTAAAAGAAAAATCTTCTCTATATGTTGTTGCCGGCATCCTTCTGGCCCTCACCGGCAGCCTTTTAATAGCCCATGGAGATTTACGTTCAGGAAAGTTGCTGGGAGATATGCTGGCCTTAGCCAGTGGCTTCTTCGTTGCTTTCTATTTTATAATCGGGCGTAAGGTACGAGCTCGTATTGATACTCTGGGTTATACCAGTATAGTATCGGCAGTGGCAGCCCTGGTAATATTGCCGGTTTGTTTAATAAGCGGTATCAGCATTAGCGGCTACCCGATGCTGGATTGGGTTTTATTTTTACTTATGGCGCTTTTTCCGGGCGTAATTGGTCACGGCGTTTTTAACTGGGCTTTAAAATATGTAAAAGCTCCCATAGTCGCAGTGTCTATCCTGGGCGAATCAGTGGGAGCCAGCATATTAGCTTATATTATCTTCGGAGAACTCTTGCTCTGGTACCAAATCATCGGCGGCATCCTCATACTCGTAGGTATCTACATTGCTGCCTCCAACGAGGTGACAGGGGACGGTTCCTCCGTCACCTAAGAATTAGGTGACGGAGGAACCGTCCCCTGTCACCCTTTATTTGTACAGCTGAGTCCAGACGGTATTGGGGAAATAGTGTTCCACAATCTGGCGGGCGTTTTTACCTTCTTTGGCCATAGTGTAGGCTCCCCATTGTTCCATACCTACCCCGTGACCCCAGCCGGAGCCTTTAAAAACAATGTAATTACCCTCGGGCTTTACACTGCTCCAGACGGTTGAGTAGAGGCGATCTGGGCCAATTTGTTGACGTAGATCTACAGCCTTAACGGTAGCACTACCTGCACTTACTTCGGTAGCTCTCCCCGATGGTCCCCGCTTACTAACTGAAATATCATCCAAATTACCAGCTTTACTACCCATTAGATTTTTAATTTCCCAGCGGGGTACTTTAACTGTCCAGGATCTATATTTGGCTGGTGCATATTTTATGCCGTTGGTGCTGACCGGTACTAGATAACTAGCTTTAGTTGCCAGTTTGGGGAAGCCTTCAGCCATGCTGGCAGTTTTATCTTTGGATAGAGAATGAAACATAGTGTAAACAAATTTGCCCTGGTAGGTGATGACTTGCCCTTTGGTTTCATCTACTGCCCGGGATATATTGTCCGTAATCTTTTTTTCGTCATATTGCTGGAATTCCAGATGGTTGTCACTGGCATCAGTACCATACTTGCCCCGAGTACCATTTTCGTATTCCAATAAGGCCAGAGTCATGGTACGGGCGACTATGGCCTGGGCTTTAAGGGCTTCCATAGGAAACTTGGAATTCATTTCTGCTGCCAGGACGCCTTTTAAGTACTCTTCCATTTTCAACTGCTGTTTAGCTCCGGTAGCAGTACGATAAAGGCTGATACCGGGTTCCTTACTGTATTTTTTTACTTCCGACGCCATTTTTACAGGTTTGGCTGGAGGTTTCTTGGCGGCTTGTTGCTGGCATCCAGATATAGAAAATATAAATGCGCTAATTACCAGCAAAACCATGAGTATAGTAATTTTTCTTTTAGAAATCAAATTTATTGCTCCTTCCTTTTTCGCTTAGTATTTCCTGTCCCCTTTTTCTTATGTTGATTACAGTTAGGTATAAATTGGACAGCCAAGGTATTAACGGATTAAAGAACAAAATATGACAAGGAAAACTATTAAAATGATTTATTTGTGTTCAAGTATTATGTAAGTGGTATATTATAGTTTATAATTGGATTTATACCAATTGGCTTATTTTCTAATCTGGAGGTATATCAGTTTGCATATCGTACTGGTTAACCCGGAGATACCGCAAAATACTGGGAATATTGTTCGAACCTGTGCGCTTACCCAATCGGTATTACACCTGGTAAAACCACTCGGTTTCTCCATAGAGGATCGCTACCTTAAGAGGGCTGGACTGGACTACTGGGATAAGGTAGATATTAAAGTGTGGGATAGTTTTGGGGAACTGGTTGCGAATTATAGGAATAATAATATCTACCTGGCTACTACCAAAGCTCAAACCAGCTATTGGGAGGCAGATTACCGGCTTGATGATATGATGGTATTCGGTTGTGAGACTCGGGGACTACCCCAGGAGATACTGGAAAGCTATCCTGGGCAGCAGATTAGGATTCCTATACTGGATATAGGAAGGTCATTAAATCTTAGTAATTCGGTTGCTATTATAGTTTACGAGGTTTTGCGCCAGCACAAATTCCCGAATTTAAAGTAGCTCTTATTAGCTATTGACAGCCCGGCCCGTCTATATCTGGAATTTCAACGTATTATTATGGAATGTGATAACCGGTAATTTAGTCAAGATATCCGAGTATATGGCTATTTTAGTTGAATCTCTACCCGGAAGCTCTATATGCTGATGGGGGAAAGGTATAAACTGGGTGGTTTTAATCAGTATTCATAAATCCCATGGCAGTAGAATTAAAAAATGTTAACTGCTCAGGAAGGAAAAGGTACTGTTATGAAGATAAAAACTAAATTATATCTTATCATGGCTATACTAGCGCTGGTACTGGTAGGGGAAATTCTGCTAACCATGAATTTTTTAACTATACCTATGCAAAGGGAAGACATTGTTAAAAAAGCCTGGCGCCATGCTTATTCCCTGCAAGAAGTTGCACCCATGCTCAACCAGTCCCAAATGCAACAACTGGTTAGTGACATGGCAGCCCGTGACCCGCAACTGAGCTATCTATTGGTACTGGACCGTAATGGCAAAGCCGTAGTACATAGTGAACCTGGCCGGGTAGGTATGGTTTTTGATGATGCTGGTACTTTATCTTGTGCGCGTCATGGAAAGAGCTTGCAGCAGATTTACACTCGTGACCGTGAACAGGCCGATTCCAGGCACAAGGGCGAAAAAACTATTGATATACTGGTCCCCAACTATGATAAACAGGGTAATCATATTGGAGCTATTAATATTGGTGTTTCCATGGATTATTTGAGCCAGATGGCCAATCGCCACTATCTGGTCTTTTTCATAAGTGGAGCAGTTCTGCTTTTCATATTTTACCTGGCTACACGAAAATTATATCGTGATATTATTTCACCCCTGGATGAAACCGTTGCTGCCATAAGAAGAATGAAAAGTGGTAATTATGATGAGATTAACATTGAGGAGAGGCAGGATGAAATAGGTCTCTTGGCATGCGAATTTAACAGCATGGCATCCAGGATTGCAGAATTAATGGCTGATTTAAAAGAAGCTCATGAAGAACTGGAGAACCGGGTTAAACAGAGAACTACTGAGCTAGCAGCAGAAAAAGAGCGTCTGGATGTTACTTTAAGCAGTATTGGTGAAGGGGTAGTAAGTATTGGCCTGGATGGAATTATTGTCTTAAGTAATGAAGCAGTTGCTAAAATCGTGGGTATTAATAGCAGTGATCTGCTGGGAAAAAATATTCAGGAGGTTTTGCAGCTTCCTGTACGAGAGGCAGATATTAATAACCGGATGATTAACCGGGACACCGTAATCGAGCTTAGTAATCACAGGATTATAACCCAGGACGACAGTGAACGACTGGTTGACGCTATAGGTTCGCCGATCCAAAATGCTACCGGCGATGTGGAAGGTATGGTTTGGGTTGTACGGGATCTCACCGAGAAACAGCGTTTTGAGGAAGAGTTAATTAAGGCCGCCAAACTCGAATCTCTGGGAATCCTGGCCAGTGGGTTAGCTCACGATTTTAATAATCTGCTTACGGTTATAGCCGGCAATATAAGCCTGGCCCGCATGATGTCGGAAGAAATAGATAGTAGCAATGAGTTTCTTTATGAGGCGGAAAAAGCCACCTTCCAGGCCCGGGATCTAGCCCATCAATTGCTGACTTTTTCCCGGGGTGGGGAACCGGTAAAAAAGATGGTTTCTACTACCAGTTTCCTGCGTAATTCAGTTAATTTTGCCCTTAGTGGCTCTAATGTAAGCTGTGAGTTTATAATTCCTGAACAACTCTGGAATGTAGAGATAGATGAAGGGCGCATTAGCCAGGTATTAAATAACCTGGTTATAAATGCTATCCAGGCGATGCCGGATGGAGGTACTATTCGCATATCGGCAGAAAACGTAGATATTGATAATCCAGATAAGAAACTGCCATTTGCCGCCTGTAAATACGTAAGGTTTTCCATAGCTGACCAGGGTAAAGGTATACCAGAAAAATACTATTCCCGCATATTTGACCCCTATTTTACCACCAAAGAAAACGGCACTGGGCTGGGCCTGGCTACATCGCGGTCAATTATTCAGAAACATGGTGGTTATTTAACTTTTGATTCCCAAATCGGAAGGGGAACAGTTTTCTATGTTTATCTCCCGGCCAGTGAGCAGGAGCATGAAAAATGTTTTTTATAGAAATTAAGATTTAACTACACATTATTGTATTTATGGAATAATATATAAACTATATACAATCAAAATATTATTACTTTATTCCTGATAACTAATGCCTTTAGTCCTAATAATTGTATAGCAATATTCTTTCAGGCAATCTAAGGAAATAACAACAACCAGGGATGGGTATAGACAAGATAAGGAGTTGAGCTAATGAAGGTCCTTATCGCGGATGATGATGCTCTTTCCAGAAAAATACTAGAGGATGCCCTGAGTGAGTGGGGATATGAAATTCTTATGGCTCATAATGGAAATGAGGCCTGGGATATTCTGGAGAAAAATGATCGTCCCAATTTGGCAGTTCTCGATTGGATAATGCCCGGGATGGATGGGGTAGAAATATGCAAGAGATTGCGAAAGCTAAGCTTACCCAATTATGTTTATGTTATCCTTCTTACTGCCAGAAACAAGCGGGAAGATGTTATTTATGGACTGGAATCAGGTGCTGATGATTACATAATAAAACCTTTTCATCATGAAGAGTTAAAATCGCGGCTTAAGATAGGCCAGAGAATTATAGAACTAGAACATAGGATTTTACGATTAGCCAGCACCGACTATCTTACTGGACTTTTAAATCGCCGGGCCTTTTTAGAACGATTAGAACGGGAACTGAATCGCTGCCAACGAGAAGCCTCCCCTATGGGAATTATAATTATGGATATAGACCATTTTAAAAAGGTTAATGATAATTACGGACATCAGGCAGGGGATCTGGTTCTACAGGAATTGTCCACTACCCTGGTTACATTATGTCGGGTATATGATTTTATCGGGCGCTACGGGGGTGAAGAATTTATCGTCTGCTTACCGGGTGCCGATAAGTGGAATACATATCAAATTGCCGAACGTATGCGTAGTATCGTAGAAAATAAAAACATATTGTTACCCGATAAAGGAACCTCTGTAAGTGTTACCGCCAGCTTTGGTATAGTCTCGATGGAACCAGGGCAGCGCAAAAGTGCCGACAGGCTTATAAACGAGGCGGATGAGGCGCTCTATCGGGCCAAGGATCAAGGTCGTAACCAGGTAGTAATGTATATCTCTGATTAGATTAATTTCCTGCCTGATTAATACATTTTTCTAGCATGATTAAAGTAAAAAAAAACCCCGTTAGGGGTTTTTTATTTTTCAATTTTTAAAAGTTACTCCTCAACCGGTATGGGTGCTTCTACCGGGCAAACATCGGCACAGGAGCCGCAATCAGTACACAGCTCGGGGTCGATAACATATATTTCATCACCCTCGGTGATAGCCTCTACCGGGCATTCATCCGCACATACACCACAGGAAATGCATTCATCAGTAATTATATAAGCCATTGTTTGTTCCCTCCTTTGCTACATTTAAACTAATAGCATTATAATTAACGCTATTTTCTTTGTCAATTTAGAGAAAAAATAAACATATAAAACCTTTTGATGGCTGAAATTCATCTTACCGACAGGCATTTAAAGCTACCATATAATCGTGCTTTAGGAAGCAAGCGGCCAAAAATTACTCTTTAAGGTCTAATTTACCATGGTCCTGAAAATGCATAAACTATAAGTTTTTTTGACTTTCTGATAAAATTAATAAACGTAATAAAAGACAGGTGATTTGCTTATGAAATGTGTTATTTTGGCCAATGGCGACTATGGCGATGTGGATTCCTGTAAATGGTTGCTGAATGAAGCGGATATTATTCTCTGTGCTGATGGGGGCGCCAATTATGCTTATGCAATGGGTATTATTCCTGCTTATATAGTGGGGGATATGGATTCTATCCTTCCCCGGGTAATGGATTATTATAAGGAACAAGGAGTAAAATTTCAAAGGTATCCCCAGCGCAAAGACTTTACTGATACCCAGTTAATACTTGCTCTGGCTGAAGAACTAAATGCCGATGAGATAATATTTCTAGGTTCACTTGGTAAAAGGCTGGATCATACCCTTTCTAATCTTTACTGCGGGGCTGAGCTAGCCTTGAAAGGCAAAAAAGTATGGCATTACACCGCTAATTATTCAGCTTATTTGGTCAGTAACGAAATAAACATTAGCGGAGAGATTGGAGATATAGTTTCAGTACTGGTTTTAACTGAACAGGCACAGGGTGTATATGAAGAAGGTTTTGAATATCCCTTGGAAAATGTTATTCTGGAAAAATGGAATCCCTATGCCATTTCAAATGTGTTGGCAGAAAATGAGGGAATAATAAAGGTTAGGGAAGGGCTGTTGCTGGTAATCCATTATCATGGTTGATTATCGCCTATTTTTTGGAGGATATAGAACTTGAGTCTTTCGTTTTTATCAGGAGTTATTGCCAGTCCCTGGGATATAATCCGCAGCTTAATAGATATAGGTATAGTAGCCTATGTACTTTACCGCGTACTTGGCTTAATAAGGGGAACCCGGGCGGAACAGCTTCTAAAAGGCCTGGTTCTGCTGCTGGTTTTCACGGTTATTGCCAGTTATCTGAAGCTTGACATGGTCAACTGGCTGGTGGAAAAGCTGTGGATTCTTTTCGCTATTACTATTCCTATCGTTTTCCAACCAGAAATAAGGCGTTTTTTGGAGCAACTGGGACGGGGCAGTTTCTTTGCCTCTCGTCGCTTTCTATCCAAAATGGAAGATTACGAAAATATTATTGCTGAAGTGAGTGCTGCTGCTAAGGTGCTTTCCCGCAACCGGGTAGGAGCGCTTATAGTTTTAACCCGGCAAACGGGTATTGGTGAATATCTGGAAAGCGGTGTTAAAATGGACTCCCTGGTTTCATCTGCTCTGCTGATTAATCTTTTTGTCCCCAACACCCCTTTGCACGATGGGGCGGTGGTAATCAATGAAGGGCGTATTGAGCGGGCTGCTTGTTTTCTCCCCCTGAGTGATAATCCCAATTTGGATCAGCAACTGGGAACCCGTCACCGTGCCGGGTTAGGAATAAGTGAAGTGTCTGATGCTCTGGTGCTTATAGTCTCCGAAGAAACCGGCATTATTTCTCTGGCTCAAGAGGGCCGGTTACAGCGTGGTTTGGATGGGGACAGCCTTAAGGAAATATTGACCCGGGAATTGTTAAGTGATGAACGTTCGGGTGATACTCTGTTAAGGAGGTGGTCTGGTGAGAACCGGGAATCCTAAAAAGAGCAGGGCAGGGTTAAAAGTGATATCTATAATCCTGGCGGTTTTACTGTGGATATATATAGGCAATCAGGGTGGAACCAGCGCCCGTCAGGATACGGTAGTGGTTGAACTGCAATACCTTCACCTGGGTGAAAGCTTGAACATAGAAAAAGCTCCGAAAACGGTTTATGTTAAACTGTGGGGTGCATATAGTGAACGAGGTACTGTTAGTGCTTATGTAGACCTGGCAGGACTAAAAGCAGGAACCCATAGTTTGCCGGTAAAGCTGGAACCAATTAGGGGAGCTATGTTTACCCGGGTTGAACCCAGGGAGGTACAGGTAGTTTTAACTAACCTGCAAGAGCGGGAATTAAGGGTAGATTACCAGATTACAACTAATCCGCCCCCGGATTACGAATTGTTAGATCTGGTTACCAATCCTGACCGGTGTATTATCAGCGGAGAGGCTAGTATTCTAGACCAGGTAAATCGAATAGTTTGTCCGGTAAACCTGGGCAATGTCAGGGGTGTACAATCTTACCGCTTACGCTTGCAGGCTCGTGATGCCAGTGGCAATGAAATTAGAGAAGGCCTTCGCATAATTCCCGATACGGTTCTGGTACACGCGGTAGTAAGCCCTAAAATGTCCAGCAAATCGCTGGAGGTTAAGCCAGTGTTAACAGGAAATGTGGCTGAGGGTTACCGGGTGCGGGAGGTTATAGTGGAGCCGATACAGGTTGGAGTAATAAGCAAGCAGAAAATACCTGAGGAGCAAAAACAGATAAATACTGCTGAAATAGATATATCCGGAAAGAAACAATCTTTTAGCCAGGAGGTTGCAGTACAGACAACAGCAGGTTTAAAAGTATATCCATCCCGGGTCCTGGTAGAAATTAGTATAGAGAAAATTCCGGAAGAGGGGGGGGATTAGATTCTCTTTATTAATACTTAACGGGGTAATTTAGACCAGTGTTAACCAAAGGTGTCTAAAAAGCATAATAATAAATCAGTGTTTTGCATAATGAAAATATCTAAAATGTCATTCTGAGCGTCAGCGAAGAATCTTTAAGATCCTTCGGCTTTGCCTCAGGATGACACAATAATGAGGGTTTTAGAATCGCCGGTAAACTGCATTAACAAAATTGGGAGGAGACAATAGTGGGAATTCTATTTGGAACTGATGGAGTAAGGGGAATAGCCAATATTGAGCTTACGCCGGAATTAGCCTATGATTTGGGACGGGCCGGGAGTTATGTACTGGCTAAACAGGAAGCTGGTACCCGCCCCAGGATACTGGTAGGCAAAGATACCCGTATATCCGGAGACATGCTGGAAGCTGCCCTGCGGGCCGGTATTTGCTCTACTGGAGCTGATGTCCTTACCGTAGGTATTATACCTACTCCAGCAGTGGCTTACCTTACCCGGTACTATCAGGCATCATGTGGTATCGTAATATCTGCATCCCATAATCCGGTAGCCGATAATGGTATAAAATTCTTCGGCCCCAGCGGCTATAAATTACCTGATGAGGTAGAGGCGGAAATTGAGGAACTGGTACTCTCTGGGACCGGGGATCTTACCCGCCCTCGGGGTACGGATGTGGGAAGGGTTTATGAGGTTAAAGAGGCCGAGAACAATTACCTTAAATACCTGATGGAATGCTATAGCCTGAAGGAAGACCTCTATGGTATGCGGGTAGTTATGGATTGTGCCAATGGTGCTGCCTACCATGTGGGACCGGAACTTTGGCGGCGGCTGGGAGCACGGGTTATAACCATTAATGATAAACCTAATGGGGTTAACATTAATGACCGCTGTGGATCCACTCATACCGATGGTCTGCTTAAAGCAGTGGTAGAGCATCAAGCTGATCTAGGCATAGCTTATGACGGGGATGCTGATCGCTGTATAATTGTTGATGAAAGAGGCAATGAGCTGGACGGTGACTATATAATGCTTATTTGTGCTTTAGATGCTTACCGTTGGGGGCAACTTTCACCCCCCAGTATTGTAGCTACGGTAATGAGCAACATCGGATTGGACATTGCTCTGCGGCGGGAAAATATAACCATTGAGAGCTGTAAAGTGGGAGACCGCTATGTCCTGGAAAAGATGCAGGAAACCAGTTCCCTGCTAGGGGGAGAGCAATCCGGCCATATAATATTTTCCCGCTATGCTACTACTGGAGATGGCCTGCTGACCTCAATTAAGGTAGCAGAGGTTATAAAACGCAGCGGGTTAAGTTTGTCCGAGTTAGCCCGGGAAATGGAAAAACAACCCCAGCTACTGGTAAATGTCAGCCTGGAAAACAAAGACGAAATTTTAGGCCATGAACTGGTGGTTGCGGCTCTTAAGGAAGCTGAAGAACGTTTGGGAGAATGGGGCAAACTGGTGGTAAGACCCTCCGGTACTGAACCTCTGGTAAGAATCATGGCTCAAGGCCCGGATCGTTATCTGTTGGAGGAAGTAATCGACAACATTCAAAAGGCTATCAAAATGGCTCAAGGGTTATAAAGAAAATAGGAGGCAAAAAGCCTTCCCTACTTATCGTAGGGAAGGCTTTTTCTTAAATCCCCTCTAACAGTTCTCGGATTTGCTTTGAACCTCTTTCATATGTCGAATCCTTTCCTGGGCAGCCTCATAGCAGCGCTGCTCTTCCTCGTTTTCGACAAGCAGTGGGCGTACTTTGGTGGGGCGCCCATTGCGATCCAGGGCTACCATGAAGAAATAGCCTTCACAAACATGTTTGATAATACCACGGTTTAAATCTTCTGCATCAACTTTTACATACACTTCCATGGAGGTATTGCCGGTATAGGTTAATTCAGCCTTGCAGAGAACCAGGTCGCCAACAAAAATCGGTTCAATAAAAGAAAGCTGGGTAACACTGGCTGTAACAACATTGCATAAGCTATGACGTGCTGCGGCCACACCGGCAGCAGAGTCCATCAACTTCATAACTTCTCCGCCATGCATATTACCAGCTACATTAGCATGAAAGGGGAGTACTATTTGGGTCATGGTTACGGTGGAAGCAGAACGAGGTTTAGGTTCCATTTAACCAACTCCTTGCAGTGATATTATCTTATTCTAACACTTGTTAAGGTCCTTTACTATGAACTAGCAAGGATTTTAAACTGCCAAGAGTTATTTGTCTGCCCTTATTAACCCAACTTGCCCCTGACTATATATTATTGCAATGCTTTGCTTACTGCGGCAGCATAGCGATAAAATGTATCGGTTGGTCCAGAACTGGCAACAAATTGCTCACGAAGCGGTACGGTTAATTCTAATTGAACTCCTTTACCACTGGCATTTTTATTGCATATGTTTTTAGAATTTTTACCGTCCAAATGTTTAGGCGGGGTAAGTACCTTAAAACCGGCATCCCGAAGGCTGGCTTTTATTTTTTTCCCAAGTTTGGTATCCTGGCCGCCGACGTAGGTTACCGCCCGACTTCCGGTACACCCATGGACGGAGAGGGTTTTATCAGATTTTGCAACCAGATTGCGGGCAATAGGTTCATTAAAACGGGTAGACGTAACATGCAATATACTATTATTCTTGTTCTTAATTCCCTCGAAGGTATAAAGATCACTCCCAGTCCAATCAGCAATGGTTGTTGCTAGTTCACCGGTTTGCAATTCAATTTGGCCGGCGTGAATGGCAATAACCGCAGTATCAGAAGGGCCATCATACTTGTTTATGTAATAATCTTTACCCTGGGTCTGGTGTTTGGCCAGCTTAGAATAGCTGCGGTAATAATCTTTGGCATTAGCTGTTTCGGTGTTTATCAGTACAGGAGCAATAGCCATAATTAGCGCCAGTACAATACTAAAAAGTTTCTTCATTAAATAATCGCTTCTTTCTCAAGTATTTATGCTGTTTAAAAAATGGTGGGTTTGTTCCTTTTTAACCTAAATTAATGGGATCTGTCAAAGTTAAGAAGTGTTATAAGAGAAAAAAGGTGGGATATGTAGAGGAGAGGGTATCAACATCCCTCCCCTTAAATAATAACTAGCGATCGTTGCGATTATCTCTACGACTGTTATCAATACGGTCTTCACGATTATCGCTACGATCGGTATCGCGGCGGTTATCAATACGCTCGTCACGGTTGTCATTCCGCTGGTTATCGATACGGTCATCCCGGCGGTTATCTTGGCGGTTTCGACCCATTATTACACCTCCTTTCTAAATTTAGTATGCCCTCATCTTTTATGTTTACCAGCCAGACATTTTCTTAATCTGGCGGGCTTCGAAAGATAAAAATAGAAATTTAGGGAAATCATATTCCAAAATTCGCGACATATAGTTATACTAATAGAAGTATGGTTTGACGGTTTGATTTTTCCCTTTGCCTGGATAGTGTCTGGCGAAGGAAGTATACAATGGCAGGATGGAAGAACAGTGGCATAATAGAGATTGCTTAACGTTCAACTTTTCTGCCGGAAGAGTTGAACTTTTTTCTTTGTAGCATTGTAGATAGCCTCAACCCGCTGTGTAAATAAACCCATAGGGCGAAACTGTAGAACAGTCATGTGTAGGGAACGGCCCCTGTGCCGTTCCGTCATGGTTAATAGATTTTTAATTCATGCGGATTTATTTTAAATATATCGTACCCCAGCAGTCATTTTCTTAGTGGTTGCGTGTATCCTTAGAGGTTATATCCGTAGACGTGCAGTTTGGTAGGAACAAAATAACAAATGGTAGGAAGGTTAGAACGGTAGGAATAAGGGTGTAGTATGCCTTATATCTTTGCATGGATAATGGTATGCCTGCATTTCTTATAAAACTCCTGCGGGAGTTTTTTTATTTGCCAAAAAAAGGAGGAAGTATGGTAGTGAAAGGATTTTGGGGAAGGAAAAGAGTAGGACGGAGAGTACTGGCTCTGGTGCTGGTACTGATGCTAATGGCGGTTGCCGGATGCAGCAAGCAAGAAAAAACCCAGCCGACAAGTTCCCAGAATGTAAAAGCGCAACAGGTGGAATTAAAATTGGCCCATTTCTGGCCCAGTACTCATCCGGCAGAAACCCAGCTGGTTCAGCCCTGGGCTGCGGAGATTGAAAAAGCCAGCAATGGTCAGGTGAAAATTACCAGTTATCCTCAAAATAGTCTGGCCCAGCCTGAAGCCATCTATAAAGCTGTCAAGAGCGGTATTGCCGATATCGGCATCTCCTGTTTCTCTTATACCCGGGGGCAGTTCCCGGTATCGGAGGTATTTGAACTGCCGGGTATTACCTATAATAACTCTCAGGTAGCCAGCCGGGTAGCCTGGGAAGGAATTCAAGAATTTAACCCCAAGGAAGTGCAGGATACCAAATTGCTTATGGTACTGACTACAGGACCGGGTGACCTCTACACCAAAAAACCGGTACGCAAGCTGGAAGATCTAAAAGGTATGGAAATCAGGGCTACCGGGCTCAGTGCCAAAACCCTGGAATGTGTCGGAGCTACTCCTATTGCCATGCCCCAGTCGGATGCTTATGATGCCCTTTCCAAAGGTATGGTTAAGGGTAATCTGGGACCTATAGAAGTCTTACAAGGTTGGAAACAGGCTGAGGTTACCAAATATATTACCAAAAGCCCGTTCCTTTACAATACCCTCTTTTTTGTAACTATGAACAAAGATAAGTGGGATTCATTGAGCCCGGACAACCAGAAGGTAGTTGAAGAAGTGACAGCCAAGTTCTTCGACGAGGTTGCTGCCGGTTTGTGGGATAAACAGAATGAGGACGCTATGAACGGGGCCATAAAGGAAAATCAGATGGAAATTATCACCCTGAGTCCGGCGGAAACAGAGCGCTGGATTAAACTGGTAGAACCAGTTCAAGCTGATTATGTAACCCGGATGAGTAAAATCGGGGTAGACGGGCAGAAAATTCTGGACCGGGTAAAAGAACTGGCTGATAAATACAACCAACAATATAAGTAGAAAACAGGGGAGGATTTTATAATGAAGAGCCTGGATGGCCTGGTAGAAAACTTGAGCCGGGTAATGGATCGGCTGGCAGGTTTCTGTATAGTATTAATGATGCTTCTGATAGTTAGTAACATCATCCTGCGGGCAGTTTTTAAACATCCATTAGTAGGGACAATTGATTTTGTAAATATTTTGATTGCTTTAACCATCGGCCTTTCTATTGCCTACTGTGCAGTTCAGGATGGTCACATAGCAATAGAGTTTTTCATTGATAAAATGCCAGCCTCAGTGGCAGCGGTGATTAAGTCAATGGTTAATCTTATAGCACTAATTTTCTGGGGTTTTGCTGCCTGGTATATGATAGATTTTGCCGGCAGTATGAATGCCAACGGGCAGGTGGCAGCAACCAGTCAAATCCCGTTGTCTCCGGTGGCCTATATTATTGCTCTGGGACTGATGGCAATTTCCCTGGTCATACTATCACAGTTAGTTAACAACATATATGCTGTTTATACTCTTATAGTACCTGCAAACATTAATGAAGATAAAGCTACTGTCCCAAACCCTGTTATATTAACTGGAGAACGTGTGATATAAGGTAATTCGGATTTATTTAGGGCTAAAATATCGAGTCCGGCACTTTACTCAGGCGGAACGGCACGGGGGCCGTTCCCTACAAACATAACGAGAAATACGGAGCCACCTTAATAATTAGACGTACCCAAAGGGTACACTTATGCTCCTTGGCGATCGCAATTAAGGGAGCAGATTACGCAGATTCATAAACGATTGAAATAATGAGAAATACGGAGTATTTCCACCACAATTCCAAATTAAAAATTAAGAATTAAAAATTAAAATACAAGTCAGGTAGGTTTGTATAATGAGTTCATCAATTATAGGAATTATAGGTATACTCGTTTTTCTAACACTCATATTTATGCGGATGCCGATTGCTTTTGCTATGGCCTTGACTGGTTTCGCCGGCTTTGCCTATTTAACCACGTCAGCAACTTCTTTTAATATGGTTGTCGGGGAACTGTATGGTACATTTTCTTCCTACAACCTGAGTGTTATTGCCATGTTTGTCTGGATGGGATTTTTGGCTTATTACTCCGGTATTGGTACCCGGCTGTATGTATTCGCATACAAAATGGTAGGGCACCAACCGGGGGGATTGGCTATAGCCACCCAGGCGGCCTGTGCTGTCTTTGGTGCTATATGCGGTTCTAATACGGCTACTGCCGCCACCATGGGAGCAATAGCTTTGCCGGAGATGAAAAAATACCAGTATGAAGATGCAATGGCTACGGCCAGTGTTGCTGCCGGTGGGGTATTGGGAGTACTTATACCCCCCAGTGTAATTTTTATTGTTTATGGCATGTCCACCGAGCAGTCTATCGGCAGGTTGTTTATAGCCGGGATTCTACCTGGCATACTACTCATGCTGCTCTATATGTTAACCATATTTATACTTACCCGGCGCAACCCTGACCTCGGACCTGCGGGGCCAAAGGCTAATTGGCAGGAACGACTTACTGCATTAAAAGGCGGGTTGGGCGAGGTTTTAATTATCTTTGCAATTTCTATGGGGGGGCTTTTTGCGGGCTGGTTTACTCCGACTGAGGCGGGAGCAGTTGGTGCTGCCGGGGTTTTACTGGTATCATTGCTGGGACGCTCCCTGAACTGGGAAGGATTTAAAAAATCTCTGTTGGATGCTACTAAAACTACTGCCATGATAATGCTGCTTATTGCCGGAGCCGTAATATTTGGCCGGTTTATGGCCATAAGCCGGATACCCTTTGAGCTGGCCAGCTGGGCGGGAGATCTGGCCTTGCCGGCAGCAGCAATTATGGCTATTATATTGGTGATTTATTTTGTGCTGGGTTGTTTTATCGATGCCCTGGCTCTGGTACTGCTTACCATTCCCATTTTCTATCCTATAGTAGTAAATAACCTGGGCTATGACCCCATCTGGTTCGGAGTAATAATCGTACTGGTAGTAGCTATGGGGGTAATAACCCCACCGGTAGGAATGAATGTCTATATCATCAAAGGGGTAGCCCCCGATGTTCCCTTGGAAACCATTTTCAAAGGCATCTGGCCTTTCCTGCTGGCTATTGTAGTTTGTCTAGCCATCCTAATTGCTTTCCCTTCTATAAGTACCGTGTTACCTAATCTGATGAAATAAGTGACAGGGGACAGGGGGACAGGTCCCCTGTCCCATTAGGATTCTACTATCTCTATCAATCTTAAAAAGGCATCCTGCAAATTAGCCTGACTTAGTTCCCAAACCGTACGTCCCTCCAGGGACAAATCATGGATCCTCTCTCAATGGGGGATGGGGTCGGCTATTTTCTCATAGCCAAAATGGTCGGCCAGGGTAAATAACTGCTGGGTGTTCTGTTCCCACTCTTTAGTGTTGATTTTATTGGGTAAAATTAAATCAATGCCATTGTCTTTTCCCAGGCTCTGCAAACATTCCTCCAGGATTTGCAATTCTTTCAACTCATTATCATGACTGAGGTCGGTACAGACAATTGTGGTAGCAACAGGTGTATCTGCAAAATTATAATATTCGCTGCCAGCCGGGTGGAGCAACAGAAAATCGTAATCCAGTTCCTCCAGGTAAGTTAGGTGCATTGAGGTTTTCTGTGAGTCAGGTTCTACAACCAGAGGCAGCAGTTCTATGCCCAACTGCGAGCTTAATATTCGAGTTTTTATTCTACTGGTATCAGGTATATCACCATCCACTATGGTATCGTCTTCCCAGCCAATTCCCAACCAATTACGCAGGTTTTCGCTTCTCCCCAATTCCCCGATTAATACCCGGTATCCCTGGCGGACTAATCCGCTGGCCAGGTTAACTAAAACCGTAGTCTGGCCACTGCCCGGGTGTTTGGCAATCACAGTAATAACCTTCACCTAGCATCACCCTCCTAACGCAAGCCGGTTTACAACCTATTCTTTCATCAAAATCAGGTCGTTTTGCCTGGCTCCGAATCTTTCCATGAAATGATTGCATTTACACAGGAAAATATAATACAGATTATTGTATCCGTTTCCATATAGCGATTCAAAATTACCCTGTCCCTTGGAAATAATCACATCTGCCTCATTAAATATATTTACAAAACTATCAGAACAGTGTTCAAGAATGGTTCCGGGAATATCGATGCCATTATTAATAATGGTAGCATAGGCATCCATACCCACCATATATGCATCCTCTTCGGTAACATCATTCATTATCGGTTCACCCCGGGTAGCGAAGTCTATCTGAAGATGAGGATAACATTCTTTGATGGTGCGGATGAATATCTTGTCAAATACTATTTCGCCGGCATTGTCTCCCAGATAAAGGAGCTTATCGGCATTCTTCAAAGCGGATACAAGGGAAAGAAAAACTTGTGGTGAATAGTCTTTTTCCATTGAATCTTTTATGGTATTAAGTACGTTATCTCTAGATAAATCATAACCAGGGCCATAATCGATTATATTACCGGCAGCAGCCAGTTTTAAGGCAATATCAAGAGGGTTGGCAGCAGATTCCACGAGTGCGTAAAAATCATCTTCAAATCTAAGCATTTCCTGATTAAAATAGCGTTTTTCTTTCTGATAAGGGTCAGGGTTTTCCAATGTTTCTTTTAAAGCCCGGTGTATCTTATGGGCAATGTAGGGTGCGCTCACATTATTGTCCATGACCGCGATTTCGGCTATGAGATTATTAATGAAAATGCGTTGATCCTCTTCAGTCTCCAGGAAAAGCCGGGCTACTCTAATACCCTGGTTAAGTAAACAGGGCAGGCAATCCAGACTAAATCTCATGTAAGTTTATCTCCTATCTAAATATATTAGTGGACTTCTTCATAAATCTTATTATTTTATAGTCCTATAAATCAAGGAATAAACTAAGGCTAAGACTTTAATTGCTTAACAATTAAAGCCTGATTCGTGCTAATTGTAGTCTTCACCACTGCGGACGTTAAAATGTTTAAAAAAAGGACTATCTTTTATCCCTGTCGAATAAAAAACAGTATTATGCTATTATTTCCTCCATATGGCAAAAATGATCAGCATTTTTGGAGAGGGGGGGACTGCTTGCGGGTTGAACAGAAAATATGGCAGGAAAGCGGTGGCTGGCGTGACGAGAGTCCTAAGACCAAAGGCTTATTGCCACAAGTAGTGATGGTTTTTGGTACGCGCAAATGTCTGAAACAAAAGGAAAGATTTGCCGAGATCAGGGGCTTTTATCCCGAAGCTCATATCTTTGGATGTTCCACTGCCGGCGAAATCTGCGGTACCAGGGTATATGAAGACACTATCATTATCACGGCTCTAGAATTTGAGGATACCCGTGTTGAAGGCATGCAAATCAAATTGAACCAGGTGGAAAATGCACTTCAGGCTGGTAAATATATTGCTTCCTCCCTGCCGGTTGAGGGCTTAATACATGTTTTGGTACTATCTGATGGTTTAAAAGTAAACGGCAGCGATCTAGTTAGGGGCTTGATTTCAGGGTTGCCCCCGGGGATTTCTATAACCGGGGGCCTGGCCGGTGATGGCGGGTATTTTGAGGAAACCCTGGTATTCTGGGACGCCTTGCCGGAACCTGATAATATTGCCATACTGGGGTTTTATGGTAACCGTTTAAAGGTAGGGTATGGGTCCATGGGTGGTTGGGATCCTTTCGGACCCGAGCGCCTTATAACCAGATCTATCGGTAATGTTCTCTACGAGATGGATGGGCGTTCTGCCCTGGAACTATACAAGAAATATCTGGGCGAGTTTGCTGATGGTTTGCCGGCTACGGGAGTATTCTTTCCCCTTTCCATTCGCGGCCAGGAAAGGGGGCGTAGTGTGGTGCGCGCTATTACGGCAGTAAACGAGGAAGATCAAAGCCTAACCTTTGCGGGCGACGTACCCACCGGAGCCTATGCCCGACTGATGAAGGCTAATGTTGGTCGCCTGATTGAGGGTGCCATTGATGCTGCCAAAACCAGTGTTACACCACGGAAAGGTAGCAATACAGGGTTTGCTCTTCTGATTAGTTGCTTTGCCAGACGGGTAGTACTTGGGCAAATGACTGAGGAAGAAATTGAAGAAGTTGATCAAATAATGGGTTCTGAAACTGTGCTTGCCGGGTTTTATTCTTATGGAGAGATCTCGCCGTTTAGGCTCGGGGAGAAAACTGAGCTGCATAACCAAACTATGACTATTACTACTTTCTGGGAGGAATAGTCGGTTGGAAAGAATACATAATCTATTAAAACGCCAAATACGAAAACAATTCGGAAATATCGCGCCAGAAAATCCTGAATGGGAGAGTTTTCTGGAGTTGGTAAACAACGCTTATTGGGAATTTGATGCCGACCGCAAAATGTTGGAACGTGCACTGGAACTCAGCTCCCAGGAATTGATGGAGTCAAATTCTCAGCTCAGAGCTATTTTAGAGGCTTTTCCTGATGTATTCATGTTGCTTAATTCCGAGGGTTTCATTATTGACCTCAAGGCCGGTAGTACCACCGACTTGTACATCCCTTCAGAACAACTACTGGGCAAACATATTGATGAGCTTCAGCCATATATCACTAATTCATCCTTCAATTTAACCTTTAGTCAAGCAGTAAAACAGGTATTAGAAGCCAGAATTATTAACAGTCTTGAATATTCGATTATGAGGAACTGTCAGAAGCAGCATTTTGAAGCCAGGTTGCTGCCTATACCAGAGGAACATATTTTTGTTATCATCAGAAATATTACCGAGCGTCAGCTTATGGAAGATCAGCTACGCTATATCAGCATGCATGATGCACTGACCGGTTTGTACAACCGTACCTACTTTAAATCAGAAATTGCTCGTCTGGACACACAACCGCTGCGCCCAATTGGCCTGATCATCTGCGATATTGATGGATTGAAACTGGTAAACGATACCCTGGGTCATGAAGCCGGTGATACTCTCCTTATCAAAGCTGCGAGTACCATCAGAGATTCACTGCGCTATAGTGATTCTGTTTCACGTATTGGAGGTGATGAATTTGCAGTTATTTTGTATGACTGTACCAAGCAGGGACTAGAGGGCGTTACTAAACGTATAAAAGAAAGTATTAATGTAGCCAATTCAAACGATCCTGCTATTCCGCTCAGTATTTCAATGGGCTCTGCAATAAGAAATAATTCCTCCAAAACCATGGAAGAAATCTTTACAGAAGCTGACGATAATATGTACAAGGAAAAGCTTTTCCATCGACAGAGCAGCCGTAATAACCTGATACGTACTATGATGAGTGCACTGGGGGAAAGGGATTTTATTACGCAAGGTCATGCTGATAGGCTGCAGAATCTAGTCTGTATAATGGCTAGCCTTCTTAATTTACCGCAGGCTCAGGTGGCGGATCTGAAACTCCTGGCGCAGTTTCACGATATCGGTAAAGTGGGTATTTCTGATTCCATTCTCTTTAAGAAAGGTCCTCTTAATTCTCGTGAACGGGTAGAGATAGAACGACATCCCGAGATTGGCTATCGCATTGCTTGTTCCTCCCCGCTCTTAATGCCGATATCCGATTGGATCCTTAAACATCATGAGTGGTGGAATGGAAATGGATACCCCTGTGGCCTGGCTGGTGATGATATCCCGATAGAATGTCGTATTCTGGCGTTGGCTGATGCCTATGATGCCATGACCAGTGAACGCCCTTATCGCCAGGCTATATCCCATGAAGAGGCCATTGAGGAAATAAAACAGAAAGCTGGTATCCAGTTTGACCCCGAGTTGAGCCGCTTGTTTGTGGCGGAAATGGAGAAAATATTGTAGGGGTATCTTAATAGGTTACGCCCATCACATATCCCCACCATAAGCTGCCTGCAAAATATTTAATACGTCCTGATATTCCAATTTTCGAAATGCACCCAGAGATCCCTGGGAAGTTGCTTTTTTAGCCATTTCCGCCAGGTATTCTGCTTCCACTCCAATTTCTTTTAGACTGCGGGCAAGATTCATAGATTTGAAAAAATCGGCCGTTTTCTTAATGCCGGCCCGGGCTGCAATAATATTGTCCTTTTCTTCTATCTCCCATACATTGCGGGCATATTCTGCCAGTCGGGGGGCTGTTTGCTCATCCAGGACATATTGCATCCAATAGGGAGTAAGGACAGCCAGCCCCAGACCATGGGTTACATCGTAAAGGGCGCTGATTTCATGTTCTATATCGTGGGTGGCCCAATCAGTACGCTTGCCGGCTCCCAGCAATCCATTCAGGGCCAGGCTTCCGGTCCACATCAGATTAGCGCGGGCCTCGTAGTTATCCGGCTGGGCTATGGCAATGGGTCCGTAGTGGATACAGGTCTTTAACATGGCTTCCGCCAGGCGGTCTTGAATAAAGGTTTCCGGGGTAAGGCTGAAATACTGTTCAAATATATGGCTCATAATATCAACTGTTCCTGATGCGGTTTGTTCGGGGGGAACGGTAAAACTATATTCCGGGTCGAGAATAGAAAAACGGGGAATTAATACCGGGCTGCCGGTCCCCAGCTTCTCTTTGGTATCATCATTGCTGATAACTGCATTGGCGTTCATTTCGGAACCGGTAGCAGCCAGAGTCAGTACCGTACCTATGGGCAGAGCATAGTTTATTTTAGCCTTGCGGGTAAAAAAATCCCAGGCATCACCATCATAGCCGGCCCCGGCAGCAATGATTTTAGCACAATCAATGCTGCTACCCCCGCCAACTGCCAGAACCAGGTGTACCTCGTGTTTCTTGCAGAGTTCTACCCCCTGGCGCACGCTGCTTATGCGGGGATTAGGCTGTACCCCGGAGAGCTCCACATGAGTGATGTTATTATCCCTAAAAATTTGCAGTACCTGGTCGTAAAGCCCGCTGCGCTTGATGCTGCCTCCACCGTAGACTAGCAGTACTTTGTTTCCATAACACAATATTTCTTTGCCCAGATCTTCTATCTTTCCCCGTCCAAAACGAATACGGGTAGGAAAATGAACATTAAAGTCTAACATTTTATACCTCCATCATCTGTTAAGGTTGCTGACAATACCATTAAAACCTTGATTCAAGCTAATTGTCAACCAGCCACCGCTCAGAAAAAACCAGAAGAGAAAGGGGTTGCCCCCTCTCCCTTCTGGTCTTATAGGTTATTTGTTGGATGGATTATCAGAGTTGTTTAATCCACGGACCCCGCCGCCTCCTATGCCTCTGGGGCCGTTACTGCCAAAGTTTCTACGTCCTTGTCTTCGCCCACAATTAATGCTATTATTTCCACGACCTGCTCCACATCTTCCTTTGAGGTGACCTGTTCCAGGTCCCTGACCCATTGGACCAGTTCCATCTTTGTTAGGCATCAGCTTCACTCCTTTCATATTAACCCTGCATGTACGCTGGGTACACGCAACTACCCATGAAAATAAAATATATTGTAATAAAGAGAAATGCGTAAGCATTTCTACAATAATTCAAAATTCAAAATTAAAAATTCTTAATTACCCACGCTATTTTGGGTTACCCCTGAACTTTGTCATACCTCTGCCTTCTGCTATCAGCACCCTATTCCCTTATTAATATTTTCCCAAAGGGGAGAAAGCATTTTTCGTACTTCAGGATTAGTTGCCGGAATTTCGGCTTTGGCAATAGACTCAACAATAACATTACTGAAAGGTATTTTGCCAGCCAGGGGCAGGTCATTTTTTTGTGCCCAATTTTCTATCTCCTGGCTAATGTCAGGATTTAGATCCCATTTATTAATAATCAGAATACCTTTTATGCCCCGCAACTGCATTAATTGATAAACTCGCTGTAAATCATGAAACCCGGAACGGCTCGGTTCAGTTACCAGAACAATCAAATCCACCTCTACCATGGAAGAAATAACAGCGCAACCAATTCCGGGCGGGCCATCAGCAATAATAAGTTGGGTCTGTTCGGTATCGGCCATTGCCCGAGCCATATTTTTAACCTGAGCCACTAATTTGCCGGAATTTTCTTCCCCAGGCCTTAAATCAGCGGAAAACAATTTCTGTTTTTGATTAAATACTCCCTCAGACCAGTGTCCTGAAGAGCGGGGATACATGGTAATGGCCTCAACCGGGCAAATCTTCTCACAAAATCCACATCCTTCACAGGATAAGGGCAAAACCTGGAATTCCTCGCTAATGGCATCAAAACGGCAGAGTTCTGCACATAAGCCACAACTAATACAGGTTTCTTCATCAATATGGGATGTATATCCGGCACTAAAATCATGGTTGCTAACCTGTTGTGGTTTTAAGAGGATGGGCAGATTGGAAGCATCTACATCATAATCACAGGCTATACAGTTGTCTGCCAGATGTATAAAGGAAGAGGTCAGCGAGGTTTTGCCGGTGCCTCCTTTGCCGCTAATAAATAGTATCTCCTTCATGATAAGGCCCCCTTAATCTGGCTGAAAATATTAGTTAAAATACCACGTAAAGAGGGCATTGCCTCCAGAGGGTCTTTGCCCTGCATGTAAGCCTGGGCTAGCTCCGGACTAAATGGAATACGTCCCAGGATAGGAACTCCGGTTTTATCAGACAGTGCTATTAAGTCGCTGTCTTCTCCCTGCCAGCGGTTTATCAGCAATCCTCCGGGTATACCCAGCATTTCTATTGCCTCCAGGGAGAGTTCCAGATCGTGTAAACCAAAAGGGGTGGGTTCAGTTACCAGCAAACAGTAATCGCTATCACTTATAGATTCAATCATGGCACAAGTAGTTCCGGGAGGACAATCGACGATTCTTAGTGCTGAGGTTGCTTTCTGACTTTTAGTCGCTTTTATGAGTGGTGGGCTTAAAGCTTCCCCAACATTAAGTCTGCCGGTTAACAATGTCCCATAGCCAGGTAACTGAGCCTCTTCAATAACCCCGATAGGATGCCCTTTTTCCTTTATGGCTCTCAGGGGGCAAAGATAAGCACAGGCTCCGCAGGAATGACATAACTCATTAAAAACTAATACCTTATCGCTAAGCACTACCAGGGCATTAAAACTGCATATCTCGGCACATTTTCCACATAGATTGCAAGAATCCGGGTCGATGTCGGGAACAAAGCGACTAACAGGGGTTGTTGTTTGTGCCACCTGCCCCAATACTAATCCTGCGTTAGGTTCTTCCACATCAGTATCGATTAACACCGAATTATTATCACCCAGAACCCGTAGCAGACAAGTACTGACTAAAGTTTTACCGGTACCACCTTTGCCACTGGCTACTGCGATTTGCATGATTAACTCCCTTTCTTAACCTTATTAACTGTGGCAATCTCCCGCATGGGCATGCTCAGAACATACTTCTCCACTGCTAACTAACTCACCCTTTTCAAATAGAGCAATAACATCCTCAACCACACCTGATACCCCAACAATCAACTCAATACCCTGTTGGGCAAAAAGCTCCTGAGCCCTGCCGCCCATGCCACCGGCTATGACCAACTCGGTTCCCAGTTCCTTTAAGAAACCAGGTAAGAAACCAGGTTGGTGTCCGGGGTTTGCCACTGATTTCAACACTTTGGTATCCGTATCATAAAGAGTAAATTCTTCACAATGCCCGAAATGGGGACATACTGCATTTCCTTCTTTAGGAATGGCTATTAACATGATAAATACCTCCACTAAATGTATTTTGTCTGAAATATAAGTAAACTAATTATTTGGAGCCGATAACTCTTGTAACTCGCCGGCTTCATAGCTTTGCAAGGTTGCTTCAACCGTTTTGTCAGTACCACCGGCAAATATTTTTATCCCGGCTGCCTGCAAAGCCACAAAGGCTTTTGGGCCTACCCGCTGAGAAATAACGATTTCTACATTATTACGTATTAGCTCCTGAACTGCTCCAGTGCCTGCCCCGTGAGCCGCCTCAGGGCCAATATTGGATAACGCCTTATATTGCTTGGTTTCTGAGTCCCAGAGCATAAAACAGTTACAACGTCCAAAACGTCCATCTACCGAAGATGATGGGGACGAGCCGCTGGAGCATATAGCAATTTTTTTGGACATCTCTTCACCACCTTTCGGAGTATCTTACAATCTGGGAGCATTTTCGGTTAGTACATCTTGTAAAGTATTTATTATTTTGTAATGAACATATGCTCATAATCTTTATCCTAATAATATTTCGCGGGGACCATAATGTCAAGCAGTTTAAAATTGTGAAAAAAAGGGTAAGGTAAGATTGTCCAAGACCTGCGGTTCAAACCGGTTAGAACTTTCCTGCTGCAAAATTCCTTTATTTGTAGACTTATATTGCCGATTTTATAGGGGTAAAATAGTTTTATTAAATTACAATGGATAATGAAAGGAGCATGAACAATGCTAACCAAGGTCAAACTAAATTTGCAGGAAATCGAAGCAATGCTCTATTTCTGGCATGCTTGCAAGGACAAAGAAAAAATTTCGGAAAAATACCTTACTGAATTTGCTGCTATGCCCGGTATAAGCCTTTGTTATGACAGCGAGTTTGATGCTGAATCGGTTCGTAAAGTTTTAAGCGCTATCACCAATCGGGAACGACTCTCCCATATGACAAAAAGCGAAGGGCGTTTTTGGAGCAATAATATGTGGATGATGGAAGACCTGACCATTACCGACAAGATGGCCCAACCACTAAAGGTTTTAAACGTAGACTCCCTGGTAGATGAACTTAAGCATTTACCGGGAAGTGATAAATATGATGAAATCGAAGTGTTTTTCTCTCCTTTGCATTTTGACGAATACCTTATTAAGGGAAACAAGCTGGTAGTAAACTTTTTTAAAGTTAAACCTGATGACTCCAAAGACACTGCCTATATTGGAGAAATTGAGCTCAAGGACTACATTAAGACCCGCCTGGAAGAATTAATAAAATAGGCATAAGATGAAAAATGCGCTGACGGGGACTAATTATGGTCCCCGTCAGTGTAAGGTAATTACCACTTGTAGACAATAACTAAATCATTTATTAAGGAAACAAGATGACCGAGCCCGTATTTTTCTTTGCATTGCGAGGATAAACCCAATCTATAATCTTTACACTGCCCTGTTCATCGATCCCATTCAAACCCATACTCATCCCCCCCAGACTCGAGGCCACCAGCATAGAAAAGGCATGTAAGCCTTTACGTCTTTGCAGCGGATTCTGACGCAGTTGCAAAGATTGTATCCGCTGCCGTTTCACCAGGATCGTAATACGACCAAACATACGGGAACGAACCAGTAGTTGATCTCCATTAATCTTCCAGCCGGCATCTTTATACTGCCGTGTACCAAAAAAGAAGGCCGCAATCGGTAGCAAAAGTGAAAAGAAGCCATATGGCAGTAAAATGCTCACCGGAATTGTTACCAGTAAAGCCGGGATGGTATAAATTAGACGATAACGGGTTTTGGCAGCAACAGATAAGGGGATGATCTCCTTCTCTACTTCAAACTCTGGTAAATAAGTGTGCAGAAATTCTTCCAGGTCTTTCTTCGGGAGCAAGGGGAAAAGTACTACGTCCCCTCTGGATTTATCGCCATGGCCTGCACTGACCACATGCAGAGTAATTAATCCAAATGGCTGTCGGAGAACTCCTTCTACCATTTTAACGGCTTGAATCCGTTTCAGAGGAATACTAACCTGTTTTTTTTCTATTAAACCGCGGTAAACAACGAGGCGATCCTCTTCACGGATTAACACAAATCCACCCAGACTCAAAATTGTGCCCAATATGGACAAAAGCCATGCTATGACGAGAAGCAGCAGGACCATAACTACCCAGACCATAATGCCTTTATTGGCATATCCACTTAAGAAGTGCCCAAGCATTTCGTAAATATTACGGTCGGGGAAAAACTGTTCCACTTGAGAAATAAGCGCAGTAGCCCCAAGGAATACTACTCCTAATCCATTGGAAGTGCTGGCAGTAATCATTAGTTCTTTCCAACCAAGTTTTTTCTCCGGGGAAGGGTGGTCAGGGGATTCGTCTTCTATTCGTTGGCCAGAGGGCAGATGTAATCTTTCTTGCAGGATATTTGCCTGTTGAGAGGTAATCGCCGGTAAAGATACTTCTGCCGCAAGCCCTCCGCCAGCGGTCTGCACTTCCAGTTTTACCAGGCCAAAAATGCGCTGTACTACACCTGCAGAAAGCTCTACACTCTGGATGCGTTCCAGAGGAATATAGGTCTTTTTTCTGGTGAAAACACCATACTCTACCCGCAGTTCATCGTTGTAGACATAATAGTGATAGCGTAACCAGTATAGAACGGCAAAACCAATATAAAGTCCGAATAATAAAATAATGAAACCAATAATCCATTCACGGCGTAGGGGGCTGCTAAAAATCACAACCAAACCTGGTAATAAAATTTCGATTAAGGAACGAATATTTTTAACCAGATACTCCAGTACGGCAACCGGGTGTAGGCGCTCTGGCTCAGACATCTTCTTCCACCACCCTGGCCAAAATGGATATGCGATCACGCAATTCATCGGCTACTTCTTCAGCCAGTGCCGGTATCTCATGGCTACCTGCGGCCGTAGAAATTGTAACCGCTGACAAAGCAAGCTGCTTCATTAAAGGACCCTGTTTGGTATCGACATGCTGAACCCGTACCATAGGTATAATGGTCCGTTTCCGAATCCACCGTCCGTACAAAAGATCAATCTCCTGATTGGACACATCATAACGCCATCTTTCCCAGGTAATTTTAGGAAAAAGGGTTGTTACTAAAATTGTTATACATACACAAGCGATAATAAGTACTGCAAGAATCCATACCGGCCATTCCAAGAAACGAATAGTAAAATAGTAGGCGAGCGGGGCGAGCCACCAAAATAAAGACGACAGAAAACCTTTCCACTTCCAATATATAAGCGCGCTCGGGTCAAGTCTATTGGCAGGTTCATTACGCACTTGATTTTCCTCCATTCTAAAATGACTAAAATAACCTCACTTATTGTAGCACAAAGTATTTTACGATTCCCACAGCCACCCTGGAATCGGCTTTTTATTACCCAGAGTCAGGGATTTTACCCTATGATGGGAGGATAACGGTACCGATTGTAGAATGGTAGTTAATAGGAAAATTAAGATTTTATTTCACGCGGATCGCGTACCCACAGGGCACACGGATGTTCGCTATCGCTCACTATTAAGGGAGCGGATTATATTAGGATTTACGTACCCATAGGGCACACAGATGCTCCCTTCGGTCGCTATTAAGGGAGCGGATTTTTTAATAAATATTACCCATAAGGCGAATCGCAGAATAATCATGTGTAGGGAACGGCCCCTGTGCCGTTCCGCCATGGGTTAGAAACAAAATATGGGGTTAATTAGAAAATAACTTTCCTTGTCATCCTGAACGAAGTGAAGGATATTTCACCGGAATATCATATCAGATCCTTCGCTGCGCTCAGGATGACACCCACGAAAGCCACGGGAATTTTCATTGGTGGTTGCGGCCTTCGGCCATGACGGGTTAATAGGAATACTGGAATTGGAAGCTGAACCCAGGGAGGATATTTATTGCGTACACCCGGATATAATTGTTAAAGAAAATATAAGGCGAAATATATAAAGGAGAGCTTGGAATGTCATCACTACAAGTAAATATCAATGAAAAAGCTAATCTTATCTGGGCTATAGCCGACAAACTTACCGGCCCATATAAACCTCATGAATATGGCGAGGTTATTTTGCCTCTGACCGTAATCCGTCGTTTTGATTGTATCCTGGAAAAGACTAAAGAAGCGGTAGTGCAAAAGGACCAGGAACTCAAAATCGCGGTCAAAGATCCGATTCTGCGTAAAGTATCCGGCTACTCGTTTTATAATGTCAGCCCTTTTACCTTTAACAAACTTCTGGATGATCCAGACAATATTGAAGCCAATTTCCGCAGTTACTTAAATGGCTTCTCCGAAAATGTCCGTAACATCATAGAGCGTTTCAAATTTGACAATCACATCAGCTATCTGGCAGAGAAAAACCTGCTGTACATCGTGCTAAAGGAGTTTACCGATCCCAAAGCTGATTTGCATCCTGATAAAATCTCCAATATTGAAATGGGTTATATTTTTGAAGAGATTATCCGCCGCTTTTCTGAGGCTCACAATGAGGATGCTGGGCAGCATTATACCCCTCGCGAAGTAATCGAACTGATGGTTAATATTCTTTTTTACGATGACAGTGAATTATTATCTGGTGATGCTCCGATAAAAACACTCTATGACCCGGCTTGCGGCACCGGGGGTATGCTTACCGTGGCCGAAGACTATCTCCGCCGCCTGAATAGCAATGCCCAGCTAATCTGCTTCGGTCAGGAAATTAACCCCCAGACTTATGCCATCTGTAAATCAGACATTTTAATCAAAGGCGCTAATGCCGATTACATAAAGGAAGGCAACACCCTGTCCGATGATATGTTCTCGGAGGACAAGTTTGACTATATCCTCTCCAATCCTCCCTTTGGCCGGGAATGGAAGAATGAAAGGTCTAAAGTGGAAACCGAACATAAAAAGGGGTATGCTGGACGGTTTGGCACGGGACTGCCGGCGGTGGGCGACAGCCAAATGTTATTCCTGCTTACAGCTCTGTCTAAAATAAAAGACCCAAAAGACGGGGGGACTCGCATAGCCATTATCCACAATGGTTCTCCGCTATTTACCGGTGATGCAGGCAGCGGTCCGTCCAATATTCGCAAATACATTATTGAAAATGATCTATTGGAAACTATAATAGCTTTACCTAACGATATATTTTACAACACCGGTATAGCCACCTATATTTGGGTATTGTCTAATAAGAAATCATACCGGCGCAAAGGCCAGGTACAGCTTATCAACGCTACCGAGATGTATGAGAAACGCCGTAAATCCCTGGGAAATAAGAGAAACGACATACCCAGGCATTATATCGATGAAATAACCCGGCTGTATGGTGATTTTAAGGAAACAGAAGTTAGCAAGATATTACATAATGATGAATTTGGCTATGCCAAGATTGTAGTGGAACGCCCACTGCTAGATGAGAAGGGCCAGGTTGTGCTGAAAAAAGGAAAGCCCCAGCCTGATACCAGCCTGCGAGACACCGAAAATGTTCCCTTAGCCGAGAGCATCGACAGCTACTTTACCCGGGAAGTATTGCCTTATACACCTGATGCCTGGATAGACGAGAGTAAAACCAAAATAGGTTATGAAATACCCTTAACCAGGTATTTTTATAAATACACCCCACCCCGGCCATCCCGTGAAATCATGGCAGAAATATTAGAGATTGAGAAAGAGCTGGACGGGGCATTAAAGGCGGTGTTTGAGTAATGGCCCGGAAGATGAAGGATAGTGGTATTGAATGGATTGGCGAAATACCTGAAACATGGGGAATTATTAAACTAAAGTATATTGGATCCCTAAGCGCCAATGGAGTCGATAAAAAAATTCGCGATGGAGAAATAAAGTATAAGTCAGTTCATTATATGGATGTATATAGTAATAGTCTAAGAGAAATCGGAAACAGTGACGATTATCTGATCATCTCTGCAACTAATGAAAAGGCTACTAGCTGTACTTTGGAAAAGGGAGATGTCCTTTTCACCAATTCTTCTGAAACACCTAATGATATGGGACACTCAACAGTAATTGCCGAAAGTTTGAATAATACTTTATTTGGCTATCATCTCATGAGACTCAGGCCTACAATAGACATTGAATTAGGTTTTGAGAAATACTTATTTGGTTCACATTATATGAGAAAGTGGTTTGAATATTGCTCTAACGGCATAACTAGATATGGGATAACTTATAAAGATTTTGCAGTAGCCCTGGTTATTCTTCCTCCTTTAGAAGAACAAAAAGCCATCGCTGATTATCTTAACCGCAAATGCTTCCTTATCGACAGCATTATCGAAAAGCAAAAGGCAGTTATTGAGAAGTTGAAGCTTTATAAACAATCCATCATTACTGAAACGGTAACCAAAGGACTCGACCCCACCGTCAAAATGAAACCCAGTGGTATTGAGTGGATTGGAGACATACCATGGGATTGGAATATAAAGAGACTGAGATATATCGGGAATTGCCAAAATGGTATAAGTAAAAGTGCTGAATACTTTGGGGAAGGTTACCCTTTTGTTAGTTATGGTGATGTTTATCGAAACATAGAACTACCTTTGAAAGTTGAAGGATTAGTTAATTCATTACCTAATGAAAGAACAGTATATTCTGTTAAAGGAGGAGATATTTTCTTTACACGAACATCCGAGACCATTGAAGAAATAGGCTTAGCATCGACTTGCATGCAAACAATAGAAGATGCTACATTTGCCGGGTTCCTTATAAGGTTTCGCCCTATGACTGCAGAACTTAACAAAAAATTCTCTAAATATTATTTTAGAAGTGAAATTCATAGGCGTTTTTTTGTTAAAGAAATGAATTTAGTTACCCGGGCATCCTTAAGCCAGGAGTTGTTAAAGAAACTGCCCGTTCTTGTTCCGCCAATAGAAGAACAGGTACGGATAGCCTCCTATCTTGATGATAAATGCAATAGAATAGACCAGGTTCTTAATAAAAAGCAAGCTGCGATAGACAAACTCACCAACTACAAAAAATCCCTCATCTACGAATGTGTAACCGGTAAAAGAGAGGTGGGATAGGATGGCTGACTTTGACTATCGGGAGAAAAAGCTGGAGGAGGCTATTGAGTACTACCTGACTGCTTATGGCGGCTATGTAAAGGGACAGTCCAGCGATTATAACAAGGAACTTGCCCTCGATACCAACACCCTTTTATCATTCATTCAAACTACTCAGCCCAAAAAGTGGAATAAGTACCAGACCATCTATGGCGGCGGCAGCGAAAAAGCCTTTGTTGAGCGCTTCTGCAAAGAAGTACGCCAGGTCGGTATTATCCACGCTTTGAGGCATGGTATTAAAGACAGGGGTATAACTTTCCGACTGGCGTTTTTTAGGCCGGAAACCGGGCTTAATCCAGAGACACTGCAATTGTACCAGCAAAACATTCTCACCTGTACCCGCCAGCTCTACTACTCCACCCGCAACCAAAATTCCCTGGATATGGCCTTGTTTCTGAACGGTATCCCTATCGTAACCATGGAACTTAAAGACCAGTTCACCGGGCAGGATGTACAAAAGGCCATATATCAGTATAAATACGACCGCAGTCTGGTTGAGCCCATATTTGATTTTCCTAATCGTGCTCTGGTTCATTTCGCTGTTGACCTCAAAGAAGTGTATATGACTACTCGCTTGGAAGGAGGCAATACGGTCTTTCTTCCTTTTAATCAAGGGGCCGGGGGTGCCGGTAATATCGGCGGAGCCGGTAACCCTACGCGATACGATAATTATGATGTTGCTTATCTATGGGAAAATGTTTTATACAAAGACAGCCTTATGGAAATCCTGCAGAAGTTCATACATCTGGAGAAAACCAGCCGGAAGGATAAGAAAGGTAATAAGGTTGAAAAACAGACTGTTATTTTCCCGCGCTATCATCAGTTCGATGTGGTTAGAAAACTGCTAAGCAATGTGAAAGACAACGGTTCGGGCAAAAATTACCTCATTCAGCACAGTGCCGGCAGCGGCAAATCTAATTCTATAGCCTGGCTGGCCCATCGTCTATCGGGATTGCACAATTGTCAGGATGAAAAAATTTTTAAGTCGGTCATTGTGGTTACCGACCGCAAGGTTTTGGATAACCAGCTGCAGGATACCATATACCAGTTTGACCATAAACTCGGGGTGGTAGAAAAGATCGATAAGAACTCAGCCCAGTTAAGAGATGCTATAAACGCAGGTAAAGCCATCATTATTACCACCCTGCAGAAATTCCCGGTTATTTATCAAGAGGTTAGCGGGGGCAAGCATAACTTTGCCATCATTGTTGATGAGGCTCACTCCTCCCAGACCGGCGAAGCCGCCAAGAAACTGAAAAAGGCCCTGGCTGATACTGAAAGCACATTGGAAGAATATGCTCAGATGGAATACGAAGAGGAAGAGTCGAAAAAAGATGCGGAAGATAAGATTCTGGATGAACTGGCTGCTCATGGCCAGCATAAAAACCTGTCCTTCTTCGCTTTTACTGCCACCCCCAAGGAAAAAACCCTGCAGATGTTTGGAGAAAAACAGCCTGATGGCAAGTTTAAGGCATTTCATATTTATTCCATGCAGCAGGCCATTGAAGAGGGTTTTATTCTTGATGTTCTTAGGAACTACACCACTTACAATCACTATTTCGAGATCATCAAGGCTATTGCAGATGATCCCCAACTGGATAGCTCCCGTGGTGCTACAGCTATCCGCCGGTTTGAGTCCCTTCATCCGCATAATCTGGCCCAAAAGACAATGGTTATGGTAGAACACTTCCGCAGTATTACCAGGAATAAAGTTGGCGGTAACGCTAAAGCCATGGTAGTTACTACCTCGCGGTTGCACGCAGTCAGGTATTTGAAAGAGTTCCGCAGGTATATAGAAGAGCAAAAATATAATGACCTGGATGTTTTGGTAGCCTTCTCCGGGGTAGTCCATGACAACGGGATGGAATTTACTGAGGAAAAACTCAATAAAACTGCCGATGGTAAAACTATAAAGGAAAAGCAGCTGCCGGAATATTTCAATTCCAATGAATTCAACGTACTAATAGTAGCAGAGAAATATCAGACTGGTTTTGATGAACCACTGCTTCATACTATGTTTGTTGACAAGAAATTGTCCGGGGTTAAAGCTGTACAGACCTTATCCAGGTTAAATCGCATTTACCCCGGAAAAGAAGATACCTTTATCCTTGACTTCGTTAATACTGCTGAGGAAATCCAGAAGTCATTCGAGCCTTATTATCAAGCTACTATTCTCTCTGAAGAGGCCAGTCCCAATATCATTTATGATATTAAAAACACTTTGGATGAATATAGCCTGTGGCAGCAATCGGAAATAGACCTTTTTGCCAGCATCTATTATAAATCAGGGCAGCAGGAAGCACCTGACCTGGGCAAGTTGACCGCAGCCCTGCAGCCGGCTCTGGACCGCTTTGCTGCCAAGGATGATAAAGAGCAGGAGGAGATAAAAACTGGATTAGGCCGTTTTGTCCGTTTATATGCCTTTATAACTCAGGTTTGCCGAATGTTTGATAAGGAAATGCACAAATTCAGTGTCTATGCCCGCTTTTTACTTAAATTAATTCCCAAAGGTAAGGTTGAGAAGATAATCGTGGATGACAAGGTGTTGCTGGTTAAATACAAACTGGAAAAGGATTTCGAGGGCAGTATCCTGGTGGCAGAGAATCCTGAATTGGAACCTGCCAAAGGAACGATTGGCGGCAAAGAAAAGAAAAAAGAGCCGCTTTCCATCATCATTGATAAGATTAACCACCGGTTTGGCACCGATTTCTCGGAAATGGATAAGGTGTTAGCCCAGCTGACCGACGATTTCCTCGCTGATGATCGACTGGTGGACCTGGCTAAACATAATCCCCAGGCTACCTTTGCCAAGATTTTTGAGCAGGAATTTAAAGATATAGCTGCAACCCGCTATGAACAAAACGAGGAATTTTTTGTACGTATGTTCAGCGATGAAGAATTTATGAGCCAAGTAATTAAACTGATGCTGCCCGAGGTTTATAGGAGATTAAGGAGAAAGAAAAGGGAGTAGGGGTACATAGTTAAGTATAGAAAGTGGGAAAACAATATTGTAGATTAATAGAAAAGAAATATACAGGATAAAGTTTGGATGAAATCGATTGGAGAATAATAATGAATACGACAGGACAGCGGGAAAAATTTATCGATATTATGGCCCGGTTTACGGTATATACCGGCAAGTATTTGCCTGATGATGTTTATGCTAAATTAAAAGAACTTCGAGAAAAGGAAGATAGCGCTTTAGCTACAATAGTTTACGATGCCATGTTCGAAGATTTAAAGTTGGCAAACGAGCTGGATCGACCGCTGTGCCAGGATACCGGCGTGATTCAGTATTTTGTCCAGGTCGGAACCAGGTTTCCGCTGATTAACCAGATAGAGGATTGTTTGATTGAAGCAGTCAAAAAAGCAACTTGCCTGGGTCCGCTGCGCCATAACGCGGTTGAGGTTTTTGATGAGAAAAACACCGGCAACAATGTGGGCAAGAGAATCCCCTGGATTGACTGGGAGATTGTACCTGATAATGACGAAGCCACAATCTATGTATATATGGCCGGAGGCGGCTGCAGCCTTCCTGGAATCGCCAAAGTCCTGATGCCTTTGGAAGGATACGAAGGTGTTGTAAAAATGGTATTTGACCAAATTACTTCTTATGGGATCAATGCCTGTCCTCCCCTCCTGGTTGGTATTGGTATCGCCGGTTCAGTAGAGGTGGCAGCTAAATTGTCTAAAAAAGCCTTGCTGCGTCCTATAGGCTCTAAAAACAGTAATCCCCGTGGGGCAGAACTGGAAGCCAGAATTGAAGCCGGACTGAATGCACTCAAAATTGGGCCCGGTGGTCTTACCGGGGAAAACTCCGTTATGGGGGTGCATATTGAAGAGGCCGCCCGTCATCCGGCCACCATTGCAGTAGGCCTTTCTACCGGTTGCTGGGCACACCGAAGAGCAGTAATCAAATTTAATGGTGATATGGATTATGAAATAATTTCCCATAAAGGAGCAGTTCTATGAAAACCCGAATACTAACCACCCCGATTCAGGATGAAGACCTGGAATCACTTAATATTGGTGATATTATTTACTTGACTGGTTATCTGGTAACCAGCCGCGATGATGTGCATCAGCGGTTAATAAAACAGCATAAAAAGCTGCCGGTTGATCTTGCCGGCAAGGCTATTTTCCACGCCGGACCGATTATGCAAGAAATAGAAGGACAACCGGGCAAGTACCGGGTAATCTCCATTGGGCCGACTACCAGCATGCGTATGGAAAAATACGAAAAAGATTTTATCCGTCAAACCGGGTTGAAGTTGATTGTCGGCAAAGGCGGCATGGGGCAGAATACAGCTGCCGGATGCCGGGAATATAAGGCTGTTCATGCGGTGTTTCCTGGAGGCTGTGCGGTGCTGGCGGCCAATTGTGTGGAAGAAGTTGAACGGGTGGAATGGTTGGATTTAGGTATGCCCGAAGCAATGTGGGTAATGCGCGTCAAGGAATTCGGTCCCTTAATTGTTTCTATCGATACAAAGGGGAATAATCTTTTCGAGAATAATAAAAAGGCGTTCAACCTTAAGAAAGATGCTATAGTTGAGGAAATCTGCCAACACGTTGATTATTTAGAATAAGTATCAGGACTAGTCGCAGTATACCTTACAAAAGGCAGAATATGCGATGATGTAAATAAGCAAGAACCGGCCGGTTGTTGAAAAATTTAGCAGGGATAAACTGCTTAATTGTCGAACCTAAACAAAGACTTGATTTAAGACTTGGGAGAAATATCTGATGAAAAAAGTCAAAATGCCGGTTTTTAAGTTTTCCTACCGTATTGACCCTGACGAACGGAAGATAATTTACACCAACATTTGTGATATCTCCACCCCATCACGCAGTTTTTATTTAATGGTGTGTATATCTACAATTATTGCCACTTATGGCTTGTTGGCCAACAGCACTGCTGTTGTAATCGGAGCCATGCTGGTAGCGCCGCTAATGGGACCTATATTCGGTATAGCTCTGGGGTTATCCAATGGTGATAACAAGCTGCTGCGGAATTCCGTCCGTTCGGAATTATTGGGCATGCTGCTGGCCATAGCTTTGGCTGCTATAATAGGTCTGGTTCCGCTACGCCCGGATTTTGCAACAGAGATTGTAGCCCGTACCCAGCCCACTATCTATGACATAATTATTGCTCTGGCCTCTGGTTTAGCCGGTGCCTATACCATGGTTAACCGTAAACTTAGCCCGGCCCTTCCCGGCGTAGCCATCTCAACTGCCCTGGTACCCCCTCTGGCTACCGTAGGCCTCTGTCTGGCGGCTCACAATTATGAGTGGGCATTAGGTGCATTTTTACTTTTTTTAGTCAATCTGCTGGCAATTGAATTTGCCGCTGCTGCCGTATTCTTTATATCCGGTCTGGTAAAGCTTAACCGGGAAAATGGCCTGGTCGTATTTTTCCGCAGATTCGGACTAAGCCTGGTGATACTGCTGGTAATGGGCGTTTTTATGACCCAAACCCTGATCAATATAGTAGCTGACCGAGCCCTGGCTGAGCAGTTGCGGGAGTCTCTGTCGGAGCAGATAAAAACCACGGTTGGTGCCCGTCTTTCCGAGTTACGCTATGAAAGGAAAGACGGTGTGCTTAATGTTATGGCCGTAACCTTGACTCCACAACAGTTTGAGGCTCAGCGGGTAGAGGTTATAGAAAAAGCCCTGCAAAAGGAAGTCGACCCCAACCTACATCTAGTTATCCGTTCCTTGATTTCCAGGGATGCCGACCGCAATGGACAAGTATTTATAGCTGAAGAAGAGAAGATCCGTCAGACTCGCATAGCAGAGGAAAACCTGTGGTTGGGGGAAGTTTCCAAAACCCTTAATCAGGAAGTCGCTTCGATACCCGGTACTCGGATAGTGGATATTCAAAATATGGTAGAAAAAGATGGACAGCGGAAAATAACTGCGGTAGTACATACTCCGTCCCCTATCGATCCGGTTCAGGTGGGTAAATGGGAGGAAACCTTAAATGCTTCCCTACAGCACCCGGTGCACCTGGTAGTACGTTCCGTATTGACCCGGGACGCTGATGCCAGTCGATATATTTATGAAGACGACCTCTGGCAAAAACCTTTAAGCGGTCCGGAATTAGAATTTCACAATCAACTAGAAACACTGATTACAGACCAGCTTCGCAAACAAGAACCGGCCGCCAAACTGTTGGAAATGTATTATGGAGAAAAAAATGATGCCCTGTTAGTTTTACTACAAATACGCTCGCCCTATACCCTGCGCCCCAATGATATAAGAATACTGGAGAATGTGCTGAGAGAAGAACTGGATGACCGTATCCAGGTCATAGTCCGCTGCACCGTTGGGGCTGATGTCTGTTCCCGCTATTATCTCCGAGGCTATGACGAAAATCTGGCCAAAGCCCTGCAATAAATATTATCCGGGTGACAGGCTGTAGTTTAGAATCGTATTACCCTTCTACCAGTGGATAGGAGCCGTCTTCCTGGTGAACCTCTCTGCCGGTTATGGGCGGATTGAAAACACAAACCATATGCATATCGGATTTGGCCCGCAGCTTATGTTTTTCATGTCCGTTGAGGGCATAAAGCGTGCCCTTTTTAATTGGATAAATATCATTATCATCAATAACTTCTATTTCACCATCACCCTGAATGCAGTATACCGCCTCCACATGGTTTTTGTACCAGATATAAGTCTCCGTACCAGCTTTAATAATGGTGTGGTGCATAGAGAAGCCCATACCATCATTTTTCAGGAGAAGCCGGTAGCTTCTCCAGGTATCAGTATCAATATCACTTTCACTGCCAATAATGTCATCCAATTGTTTTACAATCATGATTCTATGTCTCCTTAAATAAATTTTAGGCAAATATTTTAGTATACATTTATCCTGAAGCCCGCAGGTGCTTCTGGGTAGAGGTATTTTTGCCTTTGGAATTAATAAAAGATTGGACCTTTGTATCTTCAATACTATTTTTTAATATGTATAAACCTTCCTGCAAACCAGCCTCATCTATGGTCAAAGGCGGCATAATCTTAATTACTTCATCCCTGGCACCTGATGTCTCCATAATTAAACCTCGAGTAAAGGCAGTAGAGCAGACTTTTTCAGCCAAACCGTCAACTTCACAGGCAATGCCCTGCATGAAACCCCTGCCCCGGACTTCACCCTTAATTTCCGGGTGTTCTTTGACCATATCGGACAGGAAACTACGTATTTCTTTTTCCATATTTCTGACTTGTTTAGATAGAGCATCTTCTTTCCAATAATTTAGAGCCTCGGTGGCAGCTATAAAGGCCAGGTTATGACCTCGGAAAGTACCGTTATGTTCACCTGCCGACCAGATATCCAATTCCGGTTTAATCAGGGTAATTGCCATAGGAAGACCATAACCGCTGATTGATTTGGAGATGCAAATAATATCCGGGCTAATACCCGCCGGCTCAAAACTAAAAAAGGTTCCGGTACGACCGCAGCCAGCCTGAATATCGTCAATAATCAGGAGGATATCTTTTTCCCGGCAGAGAGCTTCTATATGTTTTAGCCATTCCAAACGGGCTACGTTCAAACCACCTTCTCCCTGCAGCGTTTCCAGAATAATAGCCGCCGGCAGAGATATACCACTGGAACTGTCATTAAGATACTTACGGATGTAATCAACAGTGTCCACATTTTCGCCCAAATATCCATCATAGGGCATGAAAACAGCGTTACCCAGTGGAATACCTGCTCCCTGACGTTTGCTAGCGTTGCCAGTTACGGACAGAGAACCCATAGTCATGCCGTGAAAAGCATTGGTAAAGCACATAATGCTGTCTCTTCCGGTAACCTTGCGGGCTAATTTCAATGAGCTTTCCACTGCATTCGTACCGGTAGGACCGGTAAACATTATCTTGTATTTCATTTTTCGTGGGTTCAGGATAACCTGATTAAATTGCTTTAGAAACTCCATCTTAGCTTCTGTAGCCATGTCAAGGCTATGAACTATACCATCACGACTTAGATACTCTATCAGTTTTTTCTTTATTTGCGAAGGATTATGGCCGTAATTAAGGGCTCCCGCTCCAGAGAAAAAGTCTATATATTCTTTGTTCTTATCATCCCGAAGCCGGTAACCGCTGGCATGGGTGAAAACGGTTGGAAAACTGCGGCAGTAACTTCGTACTTCAGATTCCAACTCATTAAAAATATTCAAACTATTCACGAAAACATCTCCTTTCGTGCCTGGCATTTATATCAAGGGACCTATGCGCAGCATAATTTCTTCTTCGTGTTGTCCACCTGGGAACAACCGGGAGGGGAAACATTCCTCTTCTACGCAGGATGTCTTAAGTTCATGAGCTAGTTGGTAGTACAGACTATATGCGGCTTGATTGGAGGGGTTAACCGTTATCTCCAGGTAACGGTTATTGCTACAAATTTCTCTTGCTAACAGGTGCTTTAACATATTCATGCCCAACCGGCGGCGCCGAAATGCTTCATCCACCGCTACCTGCCATACAAAAATTACATCTGCTTGCATTGGGGGATGAAAGGCGGAAACAAAGCCTACTATTTTACCCTCTACATCAGCAACTACACAGGTATCACTAAAATATTTGCTCAGTAGCAGATAGCTATAGGCCGAATTTAGATCCAGTACCCGGGTAGACTTAACCAGTTCCCAGATACCCTTCCCATCCTCTTCAGATGGAAACCTCAAGTTGATTTCAGGTGATAATAGATTGTCTTTTATAACTGATCACTCCCTGATTCTTGCACAATAATAATTAGACTTTCAAATAATCCGGTCTTTTTTCTAGTCCATCACTCCTTTGTTAAAGATATTCCTTAGTAAAGGAATATGGTCTCTCGAAAGACCCAGGTCTAGTTTTTACTATTATTTAAAGTAGGCTAAAAAAACAAATGACCAAAGGAAGAAGCCTTTGGCCATCAAAAAACAATATATGACCCTGGTCTCCCTTACACGCTTACGAGGTTAGCTGACGGATTCGGGCCAGGGATAGCCCTACTGGAAAATCCAGATTCACCCCTAAAATTGGGTCCCCCGCTCTTCGGTAACTCCGAAGACTCAGCGATATGACAAGAGCATTATTAAATTATTCCTTAACAACTATACCTAACAGTCTATAATATAATACCCCGTTAATTCAAACCTGATATACAATAGTGAGCAGTCATATATACGGCTCTCCGGGTTAGTGTAAAATCCTCCTACCTTTATCAGGAAATTATGCCGATATGCTGGCAAATCATCCCTAACTGTTGTAAAACAAGACCATGGAAATGGTCTACCCCACCCGCATTATTAAGACTATTTTACTCTGAGCAGACAACTTTGAAGGTAGGTTGCCATCTAATGGGTTTCCCAGAGTGATATGAGACTTATGTGGAAAAACAAAAGAGGCTTCTGCCGCATTTATCAGGTAGAAACCTCTTTTAAAAATACCATTTTGAAATTGAAACAATCAGTTTACCAGCACATAAATATAAAATGATGGTAATAGGCGGGTGCGGCGGTCGATTTGAAGCTTTTGAGACGTTGCTCGTATATGTGTACGCAGTATGCTTTCCGTTATCATGAGCTTTTCTGCGATCACGCTGTTACGCAGTCTTGCGCATGTAAAATAATTACAGTTTGATTCCATAGCATGTAAGGCATATAATATGATTAGAATATTACTATAAGGAGCTGATACCATGCAGATTAAACCCTCCGCAAGTATCAGGCAGAATTATAATGAAATTGCGGCTCTGTGCAAGTCCACCGGTGAGCCTGTATATCTTACCAAAAATGGCGAGGGCGATCTTGTAGTTATGGATATACAGGCATTTGTACGCCGCGAAAAAATGCTAAAACTGCGGGAAGAGCTGTTGGCTGTCGAAGAAGACCGTCTGGTTGGGCGTACCGGAACTATACCGGAGGAACTGGATAGCTATCTGGAAAGTATTCTTGACGAGGTAGAGCATGGAAAATAATCCTCAATATAATGTAATTATCTCCGATCGGGCTCGTCAGATGCTAGCGGGCCATGTCCGGTTTCTAGCAGAGAAAAGCCTGCCCGCTGCCCGTAAGATGAAAAATGATCTAATCGATGCTATCAAATCCCTGTACCAAATGCCCGAACGTTTTCCGTTTCTGGCAGCAGATTTTATTCCCCCCAATAAATACCACAAAATGTTGGTGGGGAAAAGGTATCTGATTCTTTATCAAATTAAGGGTCAGATGGTATACGTTGATTATATTGTGGACTGCCGTCAGGATTATGAGTGGTTGATACGGTAGTTTGCAACCTTACATAACACAAAGGGACGTTTTGTTGTGTCATTTTTAGAGAGATGGAAACAAACCATAAACTTCAATAATGCAGGACTTCAGCCAGGTAAAGCGAACGAATAATCCCTGGATTATGGCATTGATTTACAACCGCAACCCTTCTCCCTGTAAGATTTCCAAGAACCGCTGGGAATTGTAGAGGAAATAAGTAAGCTTATATAAAAGAGGCTTCTGCCGTATTTACCAGGAAGAAGCCTCTTTTTCAATTTTTCTCTATGGCCTGTATTAGATTACTTTTAGTATTAAGCTAACTGCTTCCGCCCGAGTAGTATTGCCCTGCGGTCTAAAACTATTATCGGGATAGCCGGTGATAAATCTGCTATTAAACGCTGCAGCTACGCCGGGTTTGGCCCAGGGAGAGATGGCCTGGCTGTCGGTAAAGATTAACTCATCGGTAGCAGTTTCCAGTTGGGCGGCGCGGGCTATAATTATTGCGGCCTGTTCCCTGGTAATTAAATCATCGGGGCTGAAGGTGTTTTCATCATAGCCGCTGATAATGCCGTGAGCAGCAGCCGTGGAAATGCTGTCTTTGGCCCAGTGAGAAATGGTATCCGTGAATGTTTTCCCCACTTTTGTTTCTAAATTCAAGGCTTTGACTAGCATAACGGTAAACTCAGCCCGGGTGATGGTTTTGTCAGGTTTAAAGGTTCCATCGGGATAACCGGATATAACTCCGGCATTAATCAGTTTCATAATGCTGTCTTTAGCCCAGTGACCGGAAATATCACTGGGGATATTCACGGTTGGTTGGGGAGTTACAGGTTTAGCTGGTTTTTCTTCCTTAATGGCTTTTGGGGTAGCTATTACGGCAAATTTAGTGAAATGAGTAGTATCACCGCTGATGGTACCGGTGTCAAAGTTTAGCCTGATGTTGTCCAAAGCTATCCATTTACCCGTATCTTCATCATAGTAGTAAATGGCGATATCATATTCATTCGGGTTAAGACCGGAGTTATCAAAGGACAAGGTAATAGTAACCGGTTTTAAGAAGTTGCCGGATTTGTCTTTTATAATATCCATTATACGGCTGAGCAACTGACTATTCTCCGGCAGAGTCATACCTGTGGTCAGACCTGCTTCTTTCACCTGCACCCGGATATCGCTTTCCACCGCTCCGGCAGGGAAAGTTAGGGTTACCCCGTTTTGACTTGCGGTTCGACCTGAGGGGGTTACCTGTGTTCCGGAAGGAGTGGTACTGGTGCTGCTACCGCCGCCTCCTCCTGAAGTTCCGCCACCGGACCCGTTCCCGGTGGGTGTGAAGGTTGCCGTAATTGTGGCTGGGTTTGCTGGCATGGTATAGGTTGTGCTGGCGTTATTGGCATTGGCAAAAGTACCACCGCCGGTGGAAGTCCATTTATTGAAGCTGTATCCGGAGGCCGGTTTTGCGGCAATGGCAATATCTGTGCCCGCAAGATAATTGCCGCTGGTGCCTGTTGTAATACTGCCACTTGTTGATGCTGTAATATTAAGTGCATGGGTCTGTACATGTTTGTATCCCTGCCATCTTAGGAAAGGGTATCTATTATTATCACTGTCATTAATACCCCAAACTTTATCAAAATTCCAACCTTCATAATTTCCTTGCAGATTCATATCCGTTGTATTTTTACCTATAGCCCCATCACCACCAAGTGATGAATCCGTCCCTGATGTATCTGTGTCCCAAAAACTAGCAGTGACCGTACCATTATTATTATTACCCACCAGTCCGCCAACATTGCTTGTACCTATTACAACACCGATAGCGTAAGCGTTGGTAATTACACCACCATTGTATCCCACCAGTCCGCCGACACCTTCTGTGCCTTCTACATTACCGGTGGCGTAGGAGTTGGTGATTGCACCATTGTAATTGTCTCCTACCAGTCCGCCGACAGATTTGGTACCAGTGACATTACCAGAGGCATAGGAGTCAGTTATGGTTTCGTTGCCGTATTGTTTATTAGAATTCAAACCTACCAGTCCGCCGACAGCGAAATCACCAGCGACAGCACCGGTAGCATAGGAGTTGGTGATTGCACCATTGTTATTGACTCCTACCAGTCCACCGACAAAGTAATCACCAGCGACAGCACCGATGGCGTAGGAGTCGGTGATTGTACCATTGCAATTCCATCCTACCAGTCCGCCGGTGTAGAAACTACCAGTTACATTCGTTTCCTCTAGTTTCACATTCTTGATTTCGGCTTCAACTCCGGTAAAACCAAACAAACCTACGTAATTCGTGGTACTCCGGTTAATAGTAAGTTTGCTAATGGTGTTGCCTTTGCCGTCGAATGTACCGGTAAATGGAGACAAATCATTGCCGATGGGCTCCCAACCCGCACCAGTATTATAAGGCTCAACACCCAGGTCTATATCTGCTGTCTGTATGAAATGTTTATCGAGGTAGTTTCTCACATTATTAAGTTGTTCGGCCGTTGCGACCTGATAGGGGTTATCCACGCTACCGTCACCGCCGGCAAAAAGTACATATTCAAATGTTGATACCGAACTATTTTCCATACCATCCTTTACGGCAATAGCCTTTATGGTCATGTTAGATGCTACTGCTATTGGGTTGGTATACAGGGTGCTGCCGGTTGTCGGCTCGCTGCCATTGGTCGTATAATAAACCGATGCTGCTACGGTTTCTGTTTTCAACTCAACATTTTGTGTTCCACCATAAGTTCCCGCTGGTGGGTTAGCGGTGGGAGCCTCTGCTTGTAGTGCATAAGCCGCTATGGAAGTAGTAAACAGAAATATCATAGCCAGCAGGAGGGCACAAAAACTTCTCTTTCTTTTCAAAAAACGGGTAATCCCATTGAATTTGTTGCCAGTCATTCTCGCTTCCTCTCCTTTATTTTTTACTTGGTTATGTAATCAGGGTAACTTTACTGCAACTTAACTCACCCCTCAATCATCCCAGTAAAACCACCTCCATCAGTTCGTTAACCGTCAGGCGCAGTCGCCCGCCGCCCCAGATAACATAATCGCCGTCGGTGGCGGCGGTTTTAAAGAATGTTTCATCGGCAAGCTCGCCGTATTTCATGGTGTGCAGCTTGCCGGAAAGGTCTACTGTTACTGTACTGCCACTCTCCATTTCCATAAAAAGCCGGCAGTCCTTCATGGGCAGCACGGTTTTGATGTAATTCACGCATATGCCTCCTTCTCCGTAGCAAATAGAAAAATCCCATCCTACAGATTAACTATAGAATGGGATTTTGTTTTGCGCATCGTCCGAATGGACGATCTTAATGGACTATTTTTTAAAAATATTCTATTTCAGTTTTTCCGCCAGGCGGGTACGGCGGTCGATTTGCAGCTTTTGAAATATTGCTCGCATATGTGCGCGCACTGTGCTTTCAGTTATTATCAGCTTTTCTGCAATTTCGCTGTTACGCAGTCCTTCTGCTGCCAATTTAGCCACCTCATATTCCCGTTCCGTTAAGTCAGGAGGCAGGTCGCCTGAAAAGAGGGCTTCACGCAACGTAAACCAGCCTTGTGAGAAGCGCTTCCTGACGGTCTTGAACTTCCCTAAAAGGGCGGGATAATCACGCGCAATGACCTCATCAACCAGATTCCCCAGCAGTTGTGAATACGAGGCAAAGGGAGATACCAACCCATCGGGAAGAGCCTTTCGGGCAGCGTGTTCAACAAGAGCTGCGGCTTGGGCACGGTTGCCCAACGCCATATGGCTGATGGCCATAAGGAAACAAGCAAAGAGATCCTCATAGGGGCTCAATAGCCCGTCCGGAGGCCTTATGGCCTGTAACGTGCCTATAACCCGAGCAAATTCACCTTGATGCATGAGAAAGCCCAGGTGTACGAACAACCCAATTTGGGTCATAGCAGGCGACAGGCGACGCTCCGAAAAATCTGCTTTTTGCAGCCAATCAGCGATACTCATATGATTCTGAAACTCGTTTTGAAGAACGCCCCGAATAATATCCAGAAGCGACCGAATGACGAACGTATCCTGCCGATCGAAGGAAGCAGCACGTTCCATTGAGGCGATAGCACGTTCCCAGCCGACTATATCCGCCTTATGCAGCGCAACGTGGGCCAGCAGTATGGCGGCGCCCAATAGAACGACACTTTGCTGTTTGCTTTCGGCAAGAAACGCTGCCTTGTAGGCAAGTATCTCCGCGTCGCTCAAGTTTCCCCGTTGATAGGCCAGTTCCGCACGAAATAGCACATCAGCTCCGCTCCCGTGACCATTTGTAAGACGTGAATACATGGTGATGTACTCCTCCAGCGCATTAGCCTCACGATCGGCCTCACCAGGTGTAGTGTAGAACTGAGTCAACGGAGAATAATTGCCGAAGCACCAGAGCGCGGTAGGGAGAATTACCTGGGAGCATTGGCTTTTAAAAAGCGGGGCAGCCTGTCTGATTAGGGCAGTCATCTCAGCCAGGCAAGGGAAACTCCTATATGAAGATAACAGCAGCCATTCCCTTAACAAATCTGAATTCTCCAACAGTTCCGGCATGGTATGTAGTTCTTCCATCAATATCTCAAAGTGCTCATTCATCCCGGCCATAAACAATGTCCAGGCAATGCGGAGCATGTTAAGGATATATTTCTTTTTGATTTCTGCCGTACAATTCTGGGCAATATCAAGAGCTAACTCGGTAAAGGGCACACCGCCTATAATCTCCAAGTTCATTTCGGAAAGGTCAAGCGAGAGCATCCGCTCATAATCTCGAATTTGTTTGTAGAAGCCCAGAGCCCTGGCGGTTTGGCCTTCATCCCGGCAGAAATCTCCCGCCCGCAACAGGCACTGGCGTTCAAATGCAGGCCCACGCTCCCCGCGCTTTTGAATCAGAAGTTCGGTCAGAATGCTATGCACTTCGTATTGGCGCTCGGCCAGGTCGTAGCGGATAAAGGGGCTTGCTAGCGCATCCAAAGCGTATTCGGGCAGTGTATCACAGCCGATGAGGGAACATGCCTGCTGTACGCTGACCATCTCAAACGGTGATAGGTGCAAAAGGAAGGTTTGCTGCGCTCCGGTCAACCTATCCCACACCAAATGTTCGATGAGGGCTAGAATACCGGGTGTATCGGAGAATGTGCCTGTTTCCAAGAAAGTAGAGAGCTGTAAATAGATTGCGATAATCCAGCCTTCGGTGTAGCGCTCGACCTCCTGTGCTTCCTCCGGGGTAATTTTTACATTGGCCAGGGCGTAATAGCGGCAGATATCTCCTGCACTTAACCGCATATCGGTAGCCGTAATATGCAAAACCCCATGACTTGAAACAATAGAAAGGGTATCTCGTTTGAGCATTTGGGTCACGATAATAACATGCAGGCCTTGGCCGCCATGTTCGAGGAGCGCAAGAAAAAAAGCTGGGGGCAGGGCGTCCTGCAAAAACTGAAAGTTATCTATCACCAGATAGGTTTCATGCTTGCACTGGATTGAGCGCAGGGCTTCAGTGGCTTCGCCAATGGTGCCAGCGTTGGGTAATCCAATTTTAACGAGGCGCTCACCCGCATAGTTGTCAATCTTTTCAATCTCACGGCAGAGTCTCCGAAAACCTGCGGAGGGCTTTTCATCCATGGTAGTGAACCAATAGACGGGTGTGCCCTGGGGGAGACTGTTTTGCATAAAGTCCCGTATCGCTGTGGTTTTACCGTAACCGGAAGGGGCTTCGACAACGGTGGCAGGTGCAAAACGCATTTGCTCCAATTTGCGTTTAAGCTGGTCAGAATAATAATGCAGTTCGCCCCTTACGTTTTCTCTTGTTCCCATTATTGCCTCCCTATGCCGACCCTGGTATTGCCAGGCTTTTAAGGCATCATTGCTTAATTCCGACAAAATATCTTGGCAATATAGACTTATCCCTATTATAAGTATATATGAAACTTGGATTATTACGGTTTATTTCAAGAACAAAGTGTGAAAAAATAGCACCCCGGCACTAAGCGGTAATTATATTGAGCAATACTTTAGATAATGATTAAGCTTTAGAACCGGGTCTACTCTACACAATAGAAGGTTTTGCATAATTAACTTTTTTCAAAGTTAGTAAGTTATTTTAGGAGTGTCATCCTGAGGCAAAGCCGAAGGAACTTAAAGATTCTTCGCTAACGCTCAGAATGATATTTTAGATTTTTTTATTATGCAAAACCCTCAATCAGAAGAATATAGTTTTCGCCCCCTGGTTAACTATCAAAGTCACCAGGATTCCCAGGGCCAGGGGAATCAGGGCAGCCATAATGGTCCAGCGGGCACTGCGGGTTTCCTTGAAAATAGTATAAAGGGTGGTGCCGCAGGGAAAATGGAGCAGGGAAAAAAGCATTACACAGAGGGCGGTAATCCAGGTCCAGCCATGGTCCAGCAATAAGGTCTGCAATGCGTTCAGGCTATCCAGTTCCAACATAGAGCCGGCTGATAAATAGCCCATGATAAGGATAGGCAGGACAATCTCATTGGCGGGTAGTCCTAACAGGAAGGCGATGAGGATAATCCCGTCCATGCCCATAAGTTGGCCCAGGGGGTCGAGCCAACCGGCTATTAATGCAAATACGCTGGTATCGGCAACAAAACTGTTAGCCAGTATCCAGGTCAGGGCTCCTGCCGGAGCAGCTATGACCACAGCGCGCCAGAGTACAAATAGAGTGCGGTCCAGCAGGGAGCGGATGAGGATTTGGCCCAGTTGGGGTTTGCGAAATGGAGGAAGCTCCAGTACAAAGAAGGAGGAAACTCCTTGTAAAAGGGTGCGGGATAACAAATAAGAAACCAGAAGGCTGGTTAATATGCCCGTCATTATTATAGCTACCACTGCCAGGGTAGCCAGCATGGAGCTATAGGCACGAGCAGCCAGGCTACCCATGAAAATAGTAGCCAGGGCTATTAATGTGGGAAAACGGCCATTGCAGATGGAAAAGGTATTGGTGAGTATGGCTATTAGTCGTTCTCGGGGGGAGTCAATGATACGGCAGGAAGTAACCCCGGCAGCATTACAGCCAAACCCCATGCACATAGTCAAACACTGTTTACCGTGGGCTCCCGCCCGGCGAAAGAGATTATCCATATTAAAGGCTACCCGGGGTAGATAACCCAGGTCCTCCAAGAGGGTAAAAAGGGGGAAGAATATAGCCATGGGAGGGAGCATAACCGAAACTACCCAGGCCAGGGAACGGTACATACCCTGAATTAATACCCCGGTTAACCAGGCCGGCGCACCCCATGCAGCAAAAAGATGGAGCAATTGTCCTTCAAGCCAGAACAGACCGCTGGCCAGTAGTTGAGAAGGGTAGTTGGCTCCGGTAATAGTAATCCAGAGAACCAGAGTCAATAGCAGCAACATAATGGGAAACCCTAGCCAGCGGGAGGTTAGGATACCGTCCAGCCTGGCCTCCAGACTGGTTTGATAAAGATTTTCAGTTCTCACTACCTGGGCCGAGATACCCTCAGCCTGTTGGTAGATGACGCTTACTATACGGTCTTTAATATTAGGTACATTACCGGGGAGGAGAGGCTCAATTTCACGGATTATTGATAACCCCTGGTTATTTATTGTAGACACAAAGCCACTTCCTCCTTTAATACTCGCTGAGGAAATTGTTCATTTTTATTACCAGTGAAATGTTCAAGAATACTATAATCCCGTTCCAATAAACGCAGAGCTGCCCAGCGACTGCTAATCCAATCGGGCAGATAAGGGGTTAACCTTTTTTCAATTTCACTTATAGATGCTTCCAACTCCGGATCATAAACAACCTGCCGGGGGGTGGTCGCTATTTTACCTGCGACCATATCGTCCAAAACATCCTTTAAACTGCTTAAACCTCTCCCGCTGCGGGCGGCGGTGCCTACTACGGGTATTCCTAGCTTATGGGCCAGGGCAGCTATATCTATATGAATTCCTTTTCTTTCGGCTTCGTCCAGGAGATTTACACAAAGTACAACCCGGTTAGTAATTTCTAATATTTGTAGTACTAAATTCAAATTACGCTCCAGACAGGTAGCATCGCATACTACCAGAGTAAGATCGGGGCGGGAAAAACAAATGAAATCACGAGCTACTTGTTCTTCCGCAGAACTGGCGTGTAGGGAATAAGTACCGGGCAGATCCACCAGGGTATAGCGCCGGTTACGATGCGTAAAGGTGCCTTCAGCTCTTGTTACCGTCTTTCCGGGCCAGTTGCCGGTATGCTGTTTAAGCCCGGTTAAACGGTTAAATACTGTACTTTTGCCCACATTAGGGTTTCCGGCCAGGGCTATAATGAAATTTCTAGTAGCTTCCTGACCGTAAACTGGTAAAGAGGTAGTCTTAATCATATATTCTCCTTTCTAATCAGCATTAGTTTGTATCCACCAGGATTTGGCGGGCATCTTCGTTACGCAGGGCTATCATTGTTCCCTTAATTAAATAGGCAGTGGGATTACCTGCCGGGTTACGCCGGATAACTTTTACTCTTGAACCAGGTACCAAACCCAAATCAAGCAGTCGGCGTCGATTGGTACCAATAGTTAAGATATTTATAACCCGGGCACTGCCTCCAACGGGGATATCTATCAGAGACAGAGGGCTGGGAATAACTATTCTCTTCACCTCATTCTATTATCGGATACAGCTATTTTACCCTGAAGCTGTTACGAAAGCTTTCCGGGGGTAAGAAAGTTGCAGACGGCTAACTTTAGAATTATCCTAATATATTGGATTTACAGAGATTTGGTGTTTGTCCCAGAGGGAATAATAAGTCCGGGGACAGTCCCCGGACTTATTGCTAATCAGGCAGGATTTACGCGGTTTTTGTTTTAATGTCAAATTTTCTCCGGGTTTATTCTCCCAGGGCGCAGAAGCGCTGCAGGCCCATGAGATGACAGGCGGCGGCACCGGTAGTGCCGAAGAAAAGAGTTGGTTTTTGTTTACAGTAATCAGTGATGGTGGAGTTTACTACGGTGCTGCCGGTAGCTACAATAACATCACACCATTCCAGTACTTCATCGGTTGCCTCATACCCTTCAACCTGCACCCCTGACTTATTTTTTCCTATATTATCAGGGTCCAAATCCACCACCCGCAGGGAAAACGTTCCGGCCAATTTCTCCAGCATGGCTGGTTGGTATCCAATAAGGGCTACCCGGGGATTGCTATATTCATTCTTAATAAATTCAACCAGTTCCCCGGCACACTGCTCCGGCTGGTCATCATGGCAATGGATGGTTTTCTCGATCAAGCCCAAGTAGCAGCATATGGCGTTCATGCTGGCTATCAGTACCGCCCGATCGAAATTAGTATCCAACGGGTTATTTAAGACTTCCCTCAGGCTACCCCTGAAATTCCCTGCCATATCAGTAAAGGCTTGTCCTTTGCACCCTTTAAATTCAGCCTGCATCAGCTTTTCTTTACCTTTGACAATGGGGAAGTCCTGTCTTTTAGGGTTTCCTATGGCCTCTTTTACCGAAAGAGCCCGGCCAGTAATAACAATTTCTTCATCTAAAAGATTATTCGTTTCTACTATCTCCCTAAATCGCTTTATCAGTTCAGAATAAAAGTTCTCTTGTGTACTCATCCTTATCCTCCTGCTTATAATCCCACGGTTGGTTATTAAATCATTATAACACTAAACTTTACGGTCCGTAAAATCATTAAAAGCCTGCATCCATTCCGGGTTATTTTCCATGAATTCGACCAGCAGCATGATTTTTCCTATAGTTTCGGGACTAATATAATGCTCTATCTTTTCAGTTTCCTCTAGCAACTGTTCTTTAACCCCAATAATACCTAAAAAGCGCTCCAGGGTCTCATGCCTTTTTAATAAATACTGTCCATGTTCACGCCCCTTTTTGGTAAGTTCTATCACCCCATATTTTTCAAACTGAAGGTAACCCATGTCCGCCAGCTTCTGAACCATTTTACTGGCCGAAGGAGGCTGTACATTAAGGGCTGTTGCCAGGTCGCCCATACGAGTATATCCTTTCTCCTGGGTGAGGCGATAAATCATCTCCAGGTAGTCTTCCATGCTCGCCGTAATAGCTTTAGTTTCCTGTTGTTTTATTTGATAACCACGAACGGTACGAAACTCGCGCCCCTGTTCTTTCATAAATATCTCCTCCCGGCGTACGGACGAAGTTGTTTCAATAAATGTTTTCTCTAAGACATATCTATGAAGAAGAATGTCTTTCCATTACTTGCGTACAGCCAATACACAGGATCTTACGGGTAGTAACGCGTTTGAAGGCTTAAGCATAAGGATAAGGATGGAATTTAACAATAAATTAGTAGCCTTAGGAAGGTAACTCCATCAGTAGTTTTTAAGCTATCTTGACAGCCCCATTACATTCATTAAAATCTTAATAAGAGGTGATATTAGATGGAGAAACGTAACCTGTTGGAGAATTCTGCCTCCTTTCTGGCTAGAAAATCGGGGCAGATGCTTAATATAGGTAAGCTTAAACTGAGTATTGCCAATCTGGAAAATGAGATGTATAACCTTAAGGCTGAACTGGGAGATGTAGTTTATCAGGCTTACCAGGAAGGTAGCGATGGTAGTGTAAGAATCGATGAAATCTGTGTGGATTTAGCTGCAAAAAATGAACAACTGCAGGATATGAAGAAACAAGTGGAGGAACTGCAGGAGAAATAGGAAAGCCAAAAAGACCTTGATGAAAGGAGCTAAGAATATGAAAAAAACCTGGATTATTACAATAGTTGTAGTACTGCTGGCTGGATTTCTTTTAGGAGGTAGTATTGTAGCTGAAAACGCCGGAATTCCGTTATTATCCGGTCTGCTGGGTACAGGAGTAAGTGAGCCGGTTCAAAACGTAGAGCTGCCTAATACTGCCAGTGCTACTGCAGCCCTACCTATGGGGGTAGCAGATATTGCAGAAAAGGCAGGCCCGGCAGTAGTTAATGTTGAGGCCAGGATTAAGGTAAGTACCGGTATGTCAGATCCCTTTATGAATGACCCCTTTTTCCGCGAATTTTTTGGTAGAAGCATGCCCATCTATCCCGAATCCCGTTATGAAAAGGGCATTGGCACCGGTTTTATTATTTCGGCTGATGGCTACATTATTACCAATCAACACGTTATAAATAATGCTGAGCAGATTACGGTTAAGCTAACGGGTAAGAAACAGAGCCTCCCAGCCCGGGTAGTTGGCCAGGACTATGAATTAGATTTGGCAGTATTAAAAATTGAAGGAGAAGGATATCCTACTGTACCCATGGGTGATTCAGACAAAATGAGAGTAGGAGACTGGGTAGTAGCCATTGGTCAACCCTATGGCCTGGATCATACGGTAACTACCGGGGTAGTTTCAGCCAAGGGGCGCCCGGTAACTATCCAGGACCGCAATTATAAAAACCTGATACAGACCGATGCGGCCATTAACCCCGGCAACAGCGGCGGACCCCTACTTAATATGCGGGGGCAGGTAATTGCCATTAATACTGCAGTTAATGCCCAGGCTCAGGGAATTGGTTTTGCTATTCCTATTAATACTGCCAAAGGTGTATTACAGGATTTAATGAACGGGCAAAAAGTCGTCCGTCCCTATATGGGTATCCGCATGCTGGATCTGGATGAAGAGGTATGTGCTGAACTGCGCCTGCCGGCAGATACCCAGGGGGCAGTAATAGTAGAAGTAGTTGCTGGCAGCCCTGCGGCTCGGGGTGGTCTGCGCTCTATGGATGTTATTCAAAAATTGGATGGAAAAGCGGTTACTTCAGGGAGTGATGTACAGGCTGCGGTAGAACGTAAAAAGGTAGGAGAAAAGCTAAGCGTGGACGTACTCAGGCAGGGTAAAAAGCTTTCCCTGAATCTGACCCTGGCAGCCAAACCGTAAGCAATATGTCCAGGGACAGTCCCCGGACATATTGACGGCTAATCGTTTACGAACACTTCAATAACTGCGGGAATTACTTCCGCAGCTACCTGGGGGTTGGAACCACCGGAGAGTACAAATAGTATCGGCTTTCCCGTTGCGAAGGTTTTTATTTTTTTAGCAAAATCCTGGTAGCCCCTGGTACTAAGATAAAAATCCCCATAGTCCTGACCATGCCCATCATGGCCGAAAATGACAATTAAGAACTCATAATCCCAGTTTTGCTCCAGGTTTTCGTCCACTGCCGCTAAAAAAGTACGGTCATCAGCTCCATCTATAAAAATACCGTAATTCTGCCTCTTATGGTCGGCGTAGTTGTATTCTTCATCAGCATGAAAATTGATATGAATGATGCTCGTTTCATTTGCCAGGATATCACGGGTACCATCTCCGGAATGAGGGTCAATATCAATAATCATAATCTTTTCTACTCCCAAAGTTTGCAATCGCTTTACTGCCATGGCCACATCATTGTAATAACAAAAACCCCAGGTGTAGTTATAACCGGCATGGTGACCGGCACTACCAACAAAGCAAAAGGCAAACTCCAATTCCCCCTGGGATAGCTTTTCAGCGGCTTGAATTACTCCCGCGGCTGATAGCAATGCTACCTCATGGTAAGGAGTAGCTTTTACCCGGTTAATGAGATCGTTATGGTGAGTTTGCTTCAGCAATTCTTCTGTTTGCTGGGTTATAACCGGGGTAAAGACCTCTATTTTACCTGCTTTAATTAGACCCTGAAGAGCCTCGAAACCGGGTTTTACCCGGTGTTTTAAAGTTGTATAACCCTTATCTGCAAAATCAGGATGATAGTAAACTCCGGTTTTCATAAATATCCCTCAATCTAATAATCACGTATCTTTAAAGATACAAATCAGGGTATTATTAGTATTATAAATGATTAGGCAGGAAGCAGCAGGTAAATATTATATTGTAGATATAAACTATTTTCCTCATACAGGAGGGATAGATATGGCTAGAAAAAGAAAACGCCCGGTACCCATACAAACCCCCGAGGAGAAAAAACCGATTACTATTAACCCTAACCGGATTAAGGTAAGAGATATGCGGGGGATTCTGCTCAGCGGTTGCGGATACCATGAAGATAAGAAAAAGTTACAGAGCAAATATTCCTGCCGGCGTAAAAACCGGGAGGAGGACTTGGATTAATGATTACCACTATTGCCCGGGACATAGCAACCAACGGGGGCAGAGTTTTTTATACCGGTGGTTACGTTCGCGACTATCTGCTATTAGGTGAAGCTGCCAATGGTAAGGACATTGACCTGGAAGTCTTTGGCCTGGATAAGGCTAAATTGATTTCGGTTTTATCAACTTATGGGCAACCCATAGAGGTAGGCAAATCCTTTCCGATAATAAAAATCAGCCATCATCCAGAATGGGATTTTACCTTGCCGGAAACGCCGGAGGTCAGCTATCAGGAAGCTTGTGCCCGGCGCGATTTTACTATCAATGCTATGATGATGGATGTTTTAACCGGAGAGATACTTGATTTTTTTGATGGGCAGGAGGACCTTAAAAACAAGCTTATCCGCCATACCACGGATCAAGTATTTGTAGATGACCCGCTGCGGGCCTATCGGGCAGCACAATTGGCGGCCCGGTTTGGCTTTAGCATTGACGCTGCAACCCTGGAATTGATGAAACAAAATAATTTGGATAATATTAAACCGGAACGGATATTGGAAGAATTGCGCAAATTACTGCTTTTGGCTCCTCAGCCTTCGCTGGGACTAAGCTACATGCAGGAAACCGGGATACTGGAACGCCGGCACCCCATGCTTTTCCGGTTATTAGGTTGTGAACAATCCCCTCTTAACCATCCCGAAGGCGATGTTTGGCAGCATACCCTGCAAGTAGTAGATATCTGTGCCTCCCTTAAAAACCAATCCCAGGACCCGGAAGTGCTAATGTTTGCTGCCCTCCTTCATGACCTGGGCAAACCAGCTACCACCTTTACCCGCAATGGTAAAATTACTGCTTACGGGCATGACCTGGAGGGCGAAAAGCTGGCCCGTATTTTTTTAAACCAGTTAAATGCCTCCAAAAACCTGATTGCAGGTGTAGAAAAACTAGTCAGAGAGCACATGCACCCGGTTTTACTGTATAAAAGCCGGGAACAGGTAAGCGACAAGGCTATCCGAAAACTAGTTAACCGGGTCAATGTCAGGGAGTTATTACTGCTGGCCGAAGCTGATTTTAAGGGCAGAGGTAAAGAGCGGGATTTCGAACCGGTGCAGGAATGGCTAATGGACAGGATATCTCGCCTGGGATTGGACCCGGAACAGGGGATTACACCTTCTGTACAAGGAAGGGATTTAATTGCCCTGGGGCTGAAGCCCGGTACCGACTTCCGCAAAATCCTGGACCAGTGTTTTGAAATGCAACTGGAAGGCAAATCCCGCCAGGAGATTCTTGACCAGGTAAAAGAAAGCCTATCATAAGTTGTTACCCGGAATCCACGAAAAAATAATAAGATAAGCAAGCTGGCATTAGTTAATAAATACAAATATGTTAAAATAAACAATGGAGTTGCCGTTTGGCGGTTCGTCACTTTCCCGTGAGGGGAGGTGATGCCTATGATTACATATAGCGAATTGTTCCAATTCTGCCTGGTAATTGTGGGAATTATTTCTCTGTGCATAATGTTCAGAAAATAACGAAACCGCCTTTTGAGTAAAGCGGTTTCTGGAAAGATTTCGGACTAGCCGCCAAGCCAAAAGCGGCAACTCCTTTATTAATGGTATGATAACATGCAAAAAATTATACGTCAACGGAACAACCAAACAGGAGGGTATCATTATGTTAGTTACAGCAATGACTGACTTTATATTATTATCATCACCTGCGCAATGTTGCTATCAGACGTAATGGATTAATCAATAAATCTAGCGCATGGTTAATATGGGTAACCGCAATATCTGCATTGGTCAAAGTTGCTATCGAACATCCTTCCTCACCAATAACAACTATGGACAGCCGGGCCAGCTTAAACATCTCCACATCATTATTACCGTTACCTACAGCCACTACTTCGGACAACTCAAACGATGATACAAAATCCGCCTTATCTTTGGTGCCATTGTCAGAACTTACAGTAAACATCTTAATTCCTAACTCTTGGGCTACTTTGGCTCCCGTTCCAAATGTATCGGCAGTTAGCAAATAAATGTCCATTTCGTTCTTTAATTTTTCAATCCGTTGGGAAACCCCTTCCGGCAGTGAGCCATCAACTGTAAGGGTTCCATTCATGTCCAGAACTAAATGCTGCAGTTGAAAAGTTTCACCGTCAGGAATAGTTATAGTTATCATGGTAGCTCCTTTCTTCGCTTTGCTCTTTCTGTTGCTAGTCACCCTTAATATATTTATGCAGTTCCCCCTTGCGTGGCAGACGGCCGGCTATTTTCACCTCACCATCTATTACCAGAGCAGGGGTTACCATAACTTTGTAGGCCATAATTTTTGAAATGTCCTTTACTTTTGTTACATCTGCAGCCACATCTAATTCCGCCAGGGCATTATACACATCCTTCTCTAGTTGTTTGCATTTGGCACAGCCGGTTCCCAGAACTTCAATCTTCATAAATATCTACCTCCATAATTTTTTAATTCGTTAAGCAAAAAAGTAGCCATATAACCAACCTGTTAGGGTAGCCATTACCACCACCAAAATAAAATAGGCAGCAGTCCGTTTAAAGCCCATAACTCGATTAATTACTAAAAGGTTAGGAATACTTACTGCGGGTCCGGCTAATAAAAGCGTAAGTGCTGGTCCCTGATTCATTCCCAAATCCATCAGTCCCTTTACAATAGGGACCTCAGTTAGAGTAGAAAAATAAAACAGAGCACCTATTAATGAAGCGGCAAAATTAGCCCCCAGGGTATTTTCCCCTACATAGCCGGAAATCCATTCCGGAGGCAGAACCGCCGTCACCATTCCAACTAAAAATACTCCTACTAGCAAAGTAGGTACTACCAGCTTAACTAGTGACCAGGCCTCCTCCATCCAGGAGCGGAATTCACCTTTCACAAAATAATGGTGAACCATGATAGCCAGGGAGTTAATCAAGCTAAGATCGAGCGCGATTTTTATCCAGGGGGCAAGTTTACTGGTACTGATGATTAAAATAGCCACCATTACCCCGAAAAAAAGTACCAAGAAAACTCCCGATTTCTCGCTTCGCTCTTCGGGTAGTGATTCAATATCACCTAATCTCTTCTGTTCATCCTTTCTAAATAAAAGGGACATGATGACACCAATAATAATTGAAAAAAGAATCGCTCCAATTCCTCGAGCTAAACCCATATGCCATCCGATAGCTGCTCCGGTTAAGGCAATAGCCAGAATATTAATTGCCGGCCCGGAATATAAAAAGGTGATAGCCGGTCCCAGGCCTGCCCCCAAATGATAAATCCCCGCAAAAAGCGGAAGTATGGTACAGGAACAAACAGCCAGGAGCATTCCTGATACCGAAGCCACGCCATAAGCCACCCAGCGCTTGGCCTGGGAACCAAAATATTTGATTACGGCACCTTTGGTTACCAGTACCGCCATAGCCCCGGCAATAAAAAAGGCCGGGACGAGGCAGGTGATTACATGGGCGGAAAGGTAAGAGATAATCTCTTTAACTCCACCCTGCAGCATTGTGAGGATAAATTGCATTGTCCAACACTTCTTTCAATAAATACAAATTTTGTTTTGCTTCTACCTATCTGTATCGCTCCGGCACTCGGTGAAATCTCGACTTAATGTATTGGGTTACTAAGTACCGGGGATATCTTAATTGGTCCCTATTTTCTTACTGGCTTAATTCTTCTTGTTTTTTTCTGGCACGCCTTTTTCTCACAAATGTTCTCGTCTAAATTAACCATGCGCAGGTACATTTCCTTATATTCCGGTAATTCATTGACCGGTACTTTCATAAAACAATCAAATTTCCGGAAAACCTGATCCAAAGCATCCTGGTCGAAACTGCAGATTCTACGCTGGGCTTCCCGACGCTCCTTTACCAGACCTGCCTGTTTTAAGACTTTCAAATGCTGGGAAACGCGGGGCTGACTCATTTCTAAAATCTCCTCCAGCTCACAGACACATAATTCCTGCTCAGCCAGCAAACGTAAAATTTTAATTCGGGTTGGTTCACCCAGGGCCTTAAAGGTTGCCTCAAACATATTATTCTCCTTTCCCGTACACGGTTTATGCTAGTTTACCCAGGTGTTAGGGATGTAATAAACATCATTCGTATATAATGATATACTTATATTACAACCTGCATGAATCTATGTAAAGATAAAAACAGATGCCTGGTAAAAAGAAAATGGTTGAATTTTAGCAGCGATATTTTGACCACAAAGAACTGCCAGCGAGGAGATGTGATTTAAAGCCGAGGCGAGTAGCTGGCTTTTGTTTTCCCTACAACTAAACTGCCGGAAACTATATTTTCACCCATCCCTTATCTAACAGGTAAACCAGGGCTATACCGGCAATGAATCCTACTGCCGGGTTAACTGCTACACTGAGGACTACGGTAATAATAAATGGATACAGGGACTTACCTTTGCCACTATATTGGCCACTTTTTATAAGGTCAATTCCACTAAAGAATAGCAGTGCTCCCAATACTGATTGAGGGATAACACCCAGCAAATCAACTCCTGCAGGCCCCAGGATAACCGCGGTTAGCAGCAAAAAAACCCCAATCATAATAACGCTTAAGCCAGTGCGGGCACCGAAACGGTAATGAGCAGCCAAACCTCCACTGCCATGGCACATAGGAAAACCACCCAGGGGCATGGCTATCAGGTTACCCAGCCCCAGGCTAATGCAGAGGTTCTTCTCGTTAACCCGTGACGACTCGTTCGGGAAGAGGTTATGAGCCAGGGCAACTGTAACTAGAACTGCATTAGTCAGGGTAAGCGGTAATTGGGGAAGATAGGCCAGGGTGAAACCGCGGCCAAAATCCTTCCATTCCGGCAACGTTAAATGAGGCAGGTGAAAACCAGCAGATAGTCGGGGAAAACTTAATTCCGGGTAGATAAGGAAAGCTAAGAGGGTGCCTCCAACTACAGCGATAATAGCTACAGGTAATTTGCGGAAGCGGAACAGAAATAACATTCCTACAACAATAATCAATCCTAACAGGAGATCATCCCTAACAAATTTAATTCCCAGTATGGCCAGGCTGATCCCCAGACCTACCTGAATACCGGCTGTCACACTTTCAGGTGTAAGTTGGGCCAGTTTTTCTACCAGGCCGCTTATAGCCAGAAATAGCAGGGTTACCCCCATTAACAGCCCGGCGGCAGCAATTTCACCGGCAGTCAGCTGGTGAACCAGTATAGCGGCACCCATTACTTTCATGGGCTGCACCGGGATAGGAATGCGGTAATACCAGCCGGTGACAATATACATTATTCCAAAGGTAAATAGCACTCCGGTAGTATCCAGACCACCAATGGTAATAGCGCCAATAATGTAGGGGAGAAAAGTACCCAGGTCCCCAATCGACCCTGACAATTCACCCATAAAATTTTCGGGTCTCTTCCGGTTCATTTATTTATCTCCTGTCCTGTCATTATTCATCATAATTTTACACTATTTCCGCGATTATTCTAACCTGAATAATAATTCTTTACTACCGCCCTCACGATAGCTGGTTTTTAATAGAAAGACTGGTTGAAAGTGACTACGGAAATATTGGGCCGACCCTTCTAACTATAACTAATAGTTATTTCTAATATAATGGCCCATGTGATATATTTAATAATAAGATAAGGATTAGGCGACGACTAGTAGCTTATGGATTTATTTTTTGTTTTCTGAAATAAGATTCTGAAAAAGGGGAAGGGGAGTTCTTATGGCGGTAAATTTAGAGGATTTTATGAGCATTCGAGAAGTTAGTCTGATGAAAATAAAGGAAGCCAAAGATGAGGGACAAAAAGTGGTAGGTATCTATTGTACCTATTGTCCCCAGGAAATGATTTTAGCCGCTGGCGCTATTCCGGTTAGTTTGTGTGGAACCAGCGAAAAGCCCATTGCAGCAGCAGAAACCGTCTTACCTCGAAACCTTTGCCCATTAATAAAATCATCTTACGGTTTTGCCGCTACCGATACCTGCCCATTTTTTCATTTTTCTGATTTGGTTATTGGTGAAACTACCTGTGATGGCAAGAAAAAGATGTTTGAGATTATGCAGGACATCAAGCCGGTATATGTAATGCAGTTGCCTCATTTGCATCAGTTGGATGCTGCTCTAGAACTATGGGCAAAGGAACTGAGGCGTTTGCGTTCTACCCTGGAGGAAGAACTGGATGTAGAAATTACTGATGAAAAGTTGTGGGATGCTATTAGGAAGGTAAACCAAGAGACTATAGCAGTTAAAACTATTTGTGATTTAAATAAAATTGATCCACCGGTACTAAGTGGACTGGATTTACTTACGGTTACCTGGTCGCGCAATTTTAGCAGCGATAAGGGAAGTCTTGTTACAATGCTTGAGGAACTACAGCAAGAACTGGTTGCCAGCCGGGCGGCGCAGGGTGGTACCAAAAAGCCCCGGGTACTGCTCACCGGTTGCCCGGTCGGCCTGGGTTCCGAGAAGGTTATTCGCCTGGTGGAAGAAGCCGGTGGCTTAATTGTAGCAATGGAGAATTGCTCCGGTTACAAGACTCTGGAATTACAGAGTGATACTGAGTTAAATGATCCGATAGTTGCATTAGCGCAAAAATATATGGAGATACCTTGTTCCTGTATGAGTCCCAACCCTTACCGGTTTGAATTATTGGAGCGCATGTTGGAAGAGTTCCGGGTAGATGCAGTTATTGACCTTACCTGGCAGGCCTGTCATACTTACAATGTTGAAGCCTTTGCGGTGGGCAACATGGTTCGAGATAAAGGGCTTCCCTACCTGCACCTGGAAAGCGATTATTCCTCTTCCGACCTGGAAACACTGAAAATACGTATTGAAGCGTTATTGGAGATGGTGGGCTAATGTTGGTAGTTGGTTTAGATATAGGTTCGGTGGCAGCTAAAGGGGTTATGCTGGATCGGGGCAGGATGCATCGGGCCATGATACCTACCGGTTGGAGTCCGCGCGATGCCAGTGAAGCACTTATTTGTCAATTACTGCAGATGTCCGGACGCGAACGAGAACAACTGGACGACATAATTGTAACCGGTTATGGCCGTATAGCAGTTGCTGATGCCGGTCAGGTGGCGACTGAAATTAAGTGCCATGCTCGGGCAGTGGCCCAGCTATATCCGCAGGTAGGGACTATAGTTGATATAGGCGGGCAGGATAGTAAAGTAATAAGGGTTAATGAACAGGGTCGGGTAATTGATTTTGCCATGAATGATAAATGTGCTGCCGGGACCGGTCGTTTTTTACAGGTTATGGCCAATGCCCTGGGCCTGGACGTAAGTGAATTGGGGGAACATGAAGACCCCAATCATATGGTTGCTATTAATAGTATGTGTACAGTATTTGCTGAATCCGAAATTATTGGCTTACTGGCCCGGGGGACCTCCAAAGCCGGGATAATTGCCGGCCTGCACCAATCCGTAGGCAGAAGGGTAGCCGCCATGGTTAGAAGAATTGGTATAGACGGTGAGGTCGCCTTTACTGGGGGAGTAGCTAAAAACCCAGGTGTACGCCGGGCTCTGCAGGAGGAACTGGGGTGTCAGTTGTTAATACCGGAGGGATGCCAGTTTACCGGGGCTTTGGGTGCGGCATTACTGGGACAGAATAGTTAATGATGTCGATAGAAAGGATGTTTATTCATGGGTAAAGTAGTGGATGCCAGAGGACTTACTTGTCCCCAGCCGGTTATCATGACTAAAAAAGCAATGGAAGAACCCGGGGGTGAGGAGCTTACTACCATTGTTAATCAAACGGTGGCCCTGGAGAATGTTAGCAAGTTAGCAAAAAGCCAGGGATACGAATTTGAAGTAAAGCAGGAGGATGATGACTACTACATCCATATGACCAGGGTAGGTGGCAATGATGAAGATGCCGGCAGTAAAGGTGAGGATATAGCTATAATGATACGCAGCAATCTTTTTGGTCAGGGTGAAGCCGAGCTGGGTCAGGTGCTGATGAAAAGTTTCCTGTTTACTTTAACTGAACTTGATGCCCAGGTAAAGCATATCATATTCATGAATAGTGGCATCTTCTTAACTATTGAAGGGTCTCCCGTTCTTGATACTCTGAAGGTTCTGGAGAACAAAGGGGTAGAGATTCTTTCCTGTGGTACTTGCCTGGATTATTATCAGTCCAAGGACAAATTAGCAGTTGGCAGTGTTACTAATATGTACACCGCCCTGGAAATTTTGACTACTACCGCCCGCAGTCTAACACTTTAATTATTAGGTAGTTTACTATTTTATTTAGCCAGCGCATAAATATAGCGAAACAATACTTTTGTGCGGAAGGAACATTGATTGATGATATACATGGATAATGCCGCAACATCATTTCCCAAACCAGAAAGTGTATATACTGCGGTTGACCACTTTAATCGCTGCCTGGGGGGGAACCCGGGGCGGGGAAGCCATCATGCAACCCTAAAGGCGGGATCAATCTTGCTTGATGCCCGGGAAGCACTCTCCCGCTTATTTAATATAAAAGACTGTGAACAAATTGCTTTTACCGCCAATGTAACTGAGTCACTAAATATAGCCCTGAAAGGGTTCCTGCATCCCGGTGACCATGTAATAAGCACCAGCATGGAGCATAATGCCGTAGCTCGGCCCCTTTATACTCTTTCCCAACAGGGGGTAGAATGGACCGCGGTAGCCTGTGCTGCCGACGGCAGTTTGGACCCGGACAACATTCGCAAGGCTATTAAGCCCAATACCCGTATGGTTGCTATGTTACATGCTTCCAATCTTACCGGGACGATTATGCCGATTGCCGAAGTGGGTAAAATCTGCCGGGAAAACGGCCTGGTTTTTCTGGTTGATAGTGCTCAAACGGCAGGAGTGCTGCCGCTGGATATAGAAGCTCAATATATTGATTTACTTGCCTTTACCGGGCATAAGGGATTACTTGGTTTACAGGGTACCGGCGGACTTTATGTATCGACCGGAATTGAAATAACCCCACTTAAAGAAGGTGGGACCGGGTCTTTTTCCGAACACCTGCAGCATCCGGAATTCATGCCGGATCGGTTGGAGGCCGGAACCCCTAATACACCGGGAATAGTTGGTCTCCTTGCCGGGGTAGAATTTATCTTGCAAACAGGGAGAGAGAATATACGCTGTCAGAAACAAGAGATTACAGAAATGCTGCTGGATGGCCTTCGAGAAATTAAGGGGATAAAGATATATGGCCCGAGTGACAGTGAAAAACAGACAGCAGTAATTGCATTTAATATAGATGATGTGGATTGCGGAGAACTCAGCATGCAGCTGGATTACCAGTATGGTATAGTAACCCGCTCCGGATTGCACTGTACCCCATTGGCCCACCAGACCATCGGTACCCTGGAAAGAGGGTCCTGCCGGCTTAGCCCCGGGTACTTCACCACCAAAGAAGAAATAGAGACGGTTATCAAAGCCGTACATGATATAAGCAAACAAACCGGGGGCTAAAAACCCCCGGTTTTAAACATACATCAGGAAATACGCGTAACAATTATTTTATAATAATCCACCGTGTTAATCCTTATGAAATCCGCGCGAGCGAAGCGAGTTCGCATCCATAGTCTATTCTCTTATTAAGGAATAAAATTCATCTTCCGCGCCTGCCATTCTAACCAGGGGCGGAAATCAGGATGGGCGATAGACATCAATTCCTTTACCCTGGTTCTTAAATTTTGCCCCTTCAAATCAGCCACCCCATATTCGGTTACTACATATTGAACTTCGGTGCGGGAAACCGTGGTAAACATACCATTACTCAGGCTGGGTACTATCTTTGATTGCACTTCTCCATTCTTATCGGTATAGGTTGAATAAAGGGTAAGGAAGGACTTGCCCCCTTTAGAACGCCAGGTTCCTTGAACAAAATCAAGCTGTCCACCCGTACCGGTATACTGCATAAATCCAATCGACTCAGATGCACATTGCCCGCTTAGGTCAACTTCCATGGTCCCGTTTACCGATATCATATTATCATTTTTACCGATAATGTAAGGGTCGTTAACAAATTTAGTAGAATGCATCTCTACCATGGGATTTTCGTGGATAAAGTCATAGAGCTTTCTGGTACCCAGGGCGAACGAACCTACCCATTTATAAGGCATAAAATTCTTCTTGTTGCAGCTTATTACACCGGCATCATAAAGGTCTACCATACTATCTGTTAGCATCTCCGAATGAATTCCCAGGTCTTTTTTATCCATAAGGAAATTGGCCAGTGAGTTAGGCATACTGCCGATACCAATTTGAATACAGGAGCCATCTTCAATCATTTCCGCAATAAAACGACCAATTTTTTCATCCTTATCAGTTATTGGTATGTGAGGCAGTTCAACCAGGGGAATGTGATTTTCAATTACTGCAGTTACCTCGCTGATATGTACCTGGTTATTTCCGTAGGTACGGGGCATGTTTTCATTGACTTCTACAATAATCACTCGGGGATTACTAACCTTGGCTGCTTCCCAGCCCCAGTCCACATTACAACCGGTGCTGAAAAAACCGTGTTTATCCATGGGTGATACTACCATAGTGCAAACATCAACCTCACGGCAGCGGGAAATCATATCTACCGTCTCACCCAGACGGCAGGGAGTATAAGTAAACATACCCTGACCTACGCCATGGCGGGTCGCCGGTGCCACGAAACCTGAATCAATAGTTACTTTTCCCACCAGATCCGGGTGATATAAGTCAAACCATCTTACATCAACACCGCTCACGTAAAGGATATCAGTCAAACCACCTTCGCGAATTCTTTTGGCTACAGCATTGACCAGACCTAAAGGCTGCCCATTGGAAAGAGGTGCCACTATACCGTCGCCGGATTCAAACAGTTTAGCCGCTTCATCGGCGCTCATTAACTTTTGTTTATATAATTCCTCCCATTTATTCACCATATTACTCATCATAACTCCCCCTTTTAATGTCACATGTTCCAAGGAACCTAAAATATAGATTGGAACCTCCTATTTACCCTGGAATGATGCTTTGCGACCTTCCAGGAAAGCTAACATGCCTTCTCTTTGGTCTTCGGTGGAAAAGAGATAGGCAAACTTTTCTTTTTCCATCATTAGCCCGGTATGAATGTCCACATCATAACTTAAATGAATTAGTTCTTTGGCCGAATGCAATGCGACAGGTGGTTTCCTGGTCAATTTTCGAGCCAATTTAAGAGTTTCTGCTTCCAGATCTTCGAGTGACACCAGGCGGTTTATAAGTCCTAATTCCCAAGCCTTCTGGGCATCAAAAATCTCGCCTAGAAAAATTAGTTCCTTGGCTTTACCTTCACCTACCAGACGGGTCAATCTCAAGGTGCCGCTGCCGCCGGGAATAATTCCCAGGTTAATCTCCGGCAGGCCAAAAACGGCATTGTCAGCCGCGATGCGAATATCGCAGGCCAAAGCCAGCTCACAACCACCCCCCAGGGCGTAACCAGAAATAGAAGCAATACTAGGTTTATCCAGCGCCATCAGCATATTCATTCCCTTTTGTACCTGGGTAATATATTGGTGTGCATCCTGAGGAGAATAATTTACAAAGCTTTTGATGTCTGCACCGGCGGCAAACGCTTCTTTATTACCCTTAACTACCAGCACCCGAACAGAATCATCTTTAACCATATCATCCATGGCATGCGATAAATCGAGCAGGACATCTTCATTAATAGCGTTTAAGACTTCGGGTCGGTTTAATTGCACCGTGGCAATTCCAGAGTCTTTGGTGTAAACAATAGTTTTAAAATCCATCCCCATACCCCCCTTTGATTTCTAACCTTCAGCTATCCTCTCCCCGGTAGTTGCGGTAATAATTAAAATATTCGGAAAATTTGGTTGCGACAAAGAATACAACGTTTAACACATTTAGAAAGGATACCAGGATGGAATACCGGGAGTGTAAATAACAGAAGGCTTAATTACATTTAACTGGTAAATAATAAAATTGTCAATAGATTCCACATATATGTTTTTCGGCCTAGAATTCTATTGTTAGTTTATATGACTGGTTTAACTTTTTCATTCCGTAATCTTTTGGATTGCCGATTAAGTAGAGGGGCTATGAGTGAAGGGTAAAGGGTAAGTGAGTAAGGGGTAGGGGAGAGGAGGCGAGGAAGGAAAGAAGTAAGGTCGGGTTATATTTGATAGATGGTTGACCTCGGTTTAGGAATAATAAATCCCTATTCATCTGTAATGATTAGATCAGGTACAGGGTACGAGGAGATGCCGGGACCGGGTAATAAAAAACAGTGGACCTATTGGATCCACTGTATGAGGAAATATTAAATTAAACGCCGTCTATTTTAAGATTGGCCCCGGCATGGGCAACACGTTTTTGGAGAAAGCGGTGTTAAGAATAATTGCTGAAGCTACATATATACCCAGAATGCCTCCGATTAACAGGAAAGTACCAGCTATAGGAGCAAAGTCGCGGGAAATTAACTGCAAATCCATAAAAGCTACAAAAAATACGGCAACATCCAGGGCCAAAACAACCAGGCTCATTACCAGGGGGGATTGTTTTAAGTAGGCTGGAGTCCACATAACTAAGACTATCCAAAGAACCAGCCAAGCCCATCCATCTATCCTCGCATCTATAGCCCAACCATTGGCAGCAGCGAAATACTTAAAGATAAACTCCAGGCCCCCTACCAGCATAAAGAATGCGGAGAAGAAGAGAAAAACATTACCGCCGGTAGTATGACCGCCTTTTAAATCAACTATTCCAACGATAATTTGTACAAAGAAACCTCCCAATAACCAAAAACCCAATAAGGGGATGCAAGAATGGTCTACCTTACCTGCCAGGAGCGCATAAAAGCAAAAACATGCTATAGCCAGCGCTACCAAACCGGCCGGTGCAGGACTTGCCCAGCCATTATGCTCGTTAGACGACATTTATTACTCCTCCCTCTCTTAACATTTAAAACCTGATTTAGAAATCAAAGATACTCTCCATCACCCCCCCGAGGATAAATTTGCCTTAAAGGTAAAGACACTTTACCTGACAAAGCCGCTATAAATTAAAAACAATACCAAGGGGAAAACATGTTACTGCATCCAAGCCGAAATCCAGTTTATCTATAGGAAGGGAGTATTACAGAAAAGGTAAAATTAACGGAGATACAATCAACAGAATATTCAGGCTACTTATTTGAATAATAGCAGTATTAAGCGATAAATGTCAATATAAATATATAGGTGTTACAAAATGTAAAAATATCTAGAATATAGTAGAGAATAGGCGGGGCTATTCCTGACTTTGTTAAAATTCAGTCGGCAATTGTTCCATGTATTATGAATTAGCTGCATGTAAACATAGCTGGCTATATTATAAATGCAATAGTATTATAATGCTGTATTGGTCGAACTTGGGGGGGCGATTGACTATAACCTTTGATAATATATAGAATACATAGGAGGAATTTGCAAAGGCACATGGAATGTTTAATAAATGAATTTATAGTCAGTATATGAGTTTTGAACAAAATGATTAAATTCTAAATATAGAAGGAGTTGCTAATGAAAAAAATTGCAGTTTATGGCAAAGGCGGTATAGGAAAGTCTACTATTACCAGTTCACTTGCGGCAGCCATCTCTATGCTTGGGTTCAAGGTTATGCAAATTGGCTGTGATCCCAAGGCTGATTCGACACTCAAGCTTACGCGGGGTGAGGCAGTAATGCCGGTTATGAATTATCTTAAGGAAAAAGGCTATTATCCATCATTGCAAGATATCGTAGTAGAAGGATTTAATGGAATCCTGTGTATAGAAGCGGGTGGTCCTACTCCGGGAATCGGATGTGCAGGTCGGGGCATCATAGCTACTTTTAACATTCTGGAAGAACTGCATGCCTTTGAAGTATATCAACCCGATATTGTTTTTTATGATGTACTTGGCGACGTGGTTTGCGGAGGCTTTGCTATGCCTATTAGGGAAGGTTACGCGGACGAAGTGATAATAGTAACCTCGGGTGAGAAAATGGCGCTTTTTGCAGCACGTAATATCAAGACAGCTATTGATAACTTTGCTGACCGTAATTATGCTAGCTTGCGAGGCTTAATTTTAAATAGGCGTAATATGCCGGATGAAGGCAAAATAGTCGGTACATTTGCCGAAGAACTCGGAATCAAAATCATAGGCGACATTCCGCGCGACAATAATATTGCAATATTCGAAGAACAAAACCAAACGGTAATTGAAGGGAACCCCGAACTGCCGATCTCACACATTATTATGGATATTGCACAGAACTTGGTGGCAGAGGGGGGCGGGCAATGAATGGGCAAGTTTTTTCTTTGCCTATTACGGAAGTTGGAGAATGTGATTTAAAGGGCAGCCCTAAATTGAGTCCCCAAAATTATATGCATTATTGCTCGCCGGGTTCAGGGGGTTGGGGCATTATCCGAGTTGCTTTACTGGTACCGGAATCGGTAATGCTTTTTGTATCGCCTGCAGCATGTGGCCGTCATGGGGCAATAGCGGGTTTTCACTTGGGATTTAAGAAAAGGCTGTTCTTTTTACAAATAAGCGAAAATGATGTTGTTACCGGGCAGCATCTGGATAAAATCACTCTGGCTACAGCGGAAATATTAAACTCTGTAAAACCCAAACCCAGAGCAATGATTATATGTTCAACCTGTATTGATGATCTGCTAGGCTCGGACTACGATACGATTTCCACAAGAATTGCTAAAGATTATGACATAGCGGTCAGGCTGTGCCGAATGGATCCTATCACAAGGGAAAGGAAAACTGCCCCGGAATTTTCAGTCCAACAGGCAATTTATGACTTTATTCCTCATTCGACTACCAGTGACAGCGGTGTAAATATTGTTGGGTGTTTTGCTCCGATTGAGGAGGACAGCGAGTTTTACGAAGTACTCTGCCGAGCTGGGATAAATAAAATCAGACATATCGCAGCCTGCTCAAGTTTGGAAGAGCTATATTCGATGGGATGCTCGACACATAATATTCTGCTAAAACCAGCCGGCCGCCTGGCTGCACAGGATATGGAAAGGAAACTGGGGCTTCCCTTTTGCTTTGAGCCGGTAGTATATGGGATGGATAATATTACGGGAGCTTATAGCAGGCTGGAACAATTTCTGGAAGTTAAACTGGATACAGAACGATTTCGGGAGGAAGTACTGGGGGAAATCAGATATTATCAACGCCGTTTGGGGCAGATAAGCATTGCGGTAGGAGAGAGCATAAACGCCAGTCCCTTTGAATTGGCACGGGCCCTTAGTGAGTATGGCTTTGCGGTGCCTTATATTTTTGCTGATCAGCTACTTGATTTTGACCAGGAGCATCTTAGATGGCTCCAAATTAACCGGCCGAATATAAGGGTATTCACAAATATACATCCCACGATGGTTGATATTCTGGAAGAGAAGCTTACGGTAGACCTGGCCATCGGCTTGGAAGCCGGATATTTCTGCGCGGGTGCAAAGACCGTCCCACTTACACTGGATTCGCAACCCTATGGATATCGCGGTGTAATATCTCTACTTAGACAAATGCTTGATGCAGTGAATAATCCCAGGAGTCACCGGGAACAAGTATATGATTCCGGCTTGGTTATATAAGGGGGTAGATATAAATGGACGGACTATACAAGTACTTGCCTCCCTTTGCTCCTGATTATTCAGGAGTATGTGCAGTATTGTTTGAAATGGGAGGAATTGTTGTCATACATGATGCAGGTGGCTGTACCGGCAATTATACCGGATATGATGAACCTCGCTGGTATGATGGTACAAGTGCTGTCTTTAGTTCCGGGCTGCGCGAAAATGAAGCGGTGCTGGGTGATGAGGAGAAACTGCTGGGTAAGCTGAATGATGCTGTAGTAGCATTGAAGCGCAAATTCATTGCCATACTGGGTAGCCCGGCCCCGATGGTTATGGGTACGGATTATCGGGCACTGGCAAGGATAATTTCCAAAAGAACAGGACTGCCAACGTTGGCTTTTGATACTAATGGAATGAAACTGTATGATGTGGGGCAATCAACTGCTTTTATGGAACTGGCGCAGAGATTTATAAACCCCTTTGCGCTTGAATCCCTTGCTGCTCCTGAGATTAATATTATTGGAGCTACCCCGCTCGATATGGGAAGTCAGGCAAATATCAAGAAAGTTATAGATCAGATAAAAAAGGCCGGATATAGCAATATTTCAATTTGGGGAGTGGGAACACAAATAGATGATATAACACTTGCTTGTAAGGCCAAATTAAATATGATCGTATCCTGGTCAGGTTTGGCAACTGCGCGTTACATGCAGGAAAAATACAACATTCCTTATGTGACAGGGATTCCTATCGGAGATCAGGCCAGTCGCTATTTTAGGGATATCATCCGTCATGAGGGTGGAATTCAGCAGGAAAGCAACATAACTCGAAGTTCAAACAAAAATAAAAGCCATATAAATAAGGTGCTTATTATAGGTGAGCAGGTTATGAGTAATTCTATTCGTACTTGCCTTCGTATGGATTTTGGTATTAGCCAGGTAAACGTAGCATCTTTCCTTAGTATGGATAATATTCTGCGAGAGAAAGAAGACATCTTTCTACAACAGGAAGATGATTTGGCTGTTATCACCGGAGAGAATCATTATGAAATGATTATAGGCGACCCACTATATAAGGCTGCACTTAATCCTGAGTACAGAGGAAAATATATTGAATTCCCGCATATTGCTCTTTCCAGTCGTCTTTACTGGGATAGAGATATCGATTATATCGGGGAGGGAGGCAAAGCATTTTTTGAAGAACAAATGATGGATGAAAGAAGCTCATATAATTATTGGCATGGAAGGGAGATTTAGCCATGAAAAGGCATTTTATGAAGTTAACAGCGCTTTTACTGGTACTGGCATTTATTATGACCGGCGTGTTAGGGTGCAACAAGCAAGTTAGTGATAAGAAGACACCGGCGGTATCACAGGAGAAAGAATATAAGACAGTCGTCGATCAGAACGGGAGAACGGTTAAAATACCCACCAAAATTGAGCGAGTCGTGGTTACCAGTATACTGCCCTTGGCAGCGGTATACTTCTTAGCCAATGGATCTTGTTCTAAACTGGTAGGAGTTCATCCTGCATGCAAAAGTGCGGCGGAAAATTCCATGTTGAAAATATTAGCCCCAGAAATAATGCAGGCTGAATCAGACTTTATCAAAGGAGAAGATTTGAATATCGAAGAATTGATGAAGCTCAAGCCCGATGTAGTATTTTATCGTGGTAACAATGAAAAGGAACTTAAGCTATTGGAAGCAGCAGGGATACCTGCCATAGCCGTACAGCCCATGGCAAGACCGGATGGTAATACGGTGGAAATTCTCAATTCATGGGTAAAACTAGTAGGCGAAGTAATGAAGCTGGAGACTCGAGCAGATGAAATAATAAATTATGGTCGTGAAGTTGAGAAGTCAATTACCAATAAAACCGCAAACTTGACAGAACAAGAAAAGCCCAGAGCTCTTATAATCTACCGACTGGATGAAAAGAAGATAGAAGTAGCAGGCAGCAATTTCTTCGGAAATTACTGGCTGAGAACTACGGGAGCACAGGATGTAGCTGAAGATATAAAAATGCTTGGGCAAGTAAATATGGAACAAATATATAAATGGAATCCTGAAATTATCTATATCACCAACTTTACCCCGACTTTGGCAGAAGACCTTTTGAAAAACACCATTAAAGGTCAGGACTGGAGTAAAGTTGCAGCAGTGCAAAAAGGGCAGGTTTACAAGATACCGCTTGGTATTTACAGATGGTTTCCTCCCAGCGGAGATACGCCGCTCATGCTGAAGTGGATGGCACAGAAGAACCAGCCTAAGCTGTTCTCCGAGTATAGTATTGAAAAAGAAATTAAGCAATATTATACAAAGTTCTATAATTATAATCTCTCCGACCAGCAAGTACAGATGATTCTGAATCCAACCAGAGATAGTGCCAAAGATGCTCAATAGAGATAGCTTTATTATGACAAGATTTGCAGCAAGGCCTTGTCAAGGGTGTGGATAAGAAATGCAAGATCTGTTAAGCAAGACAAAGACCAAAACAGCAACAAAAAACATAAGAACCAACAATAAGATTCACGTAATATTAATGGTACTATTACCTTTATTATTATTCTTTCTATCAATTTGTTTTGGAAGATACTGGGTTTCCCCGGAAACGGTATTAAAAATCCTGTTTACGCATGTTCTTCCTATTACTCCAGATTGGTCTGCTCTTCAGGAATCTGTGGTACTAAGTATAAGGTTGCCCAGAATAATCTTGGTGATGCTGGTGGGAGCAGGGTTGGCAGTTGCCGGGGCTGCTTTTCAGGGGCTATTTGGTAATCCTTTGGTCAGTCCGGATATACTAGGTGTGTCAGCGGGGGCAGGTTTTGGTGCCGCCCTCGCCATTATGGCGTCCGGGCAGTTGGCACTAATTCAGTTGATGGCCTTTTCTTTTGGAATAGTGGCCGTTGTTATCACTTACAGCATCGGTCACCTTAAGACGGGAACACCTCTTTTCATGCTGGTTTTATCAGGAGTTATTACAGGAGCATTTTTCCAGGCTTTGATTTCACTGCTCAAATATCTGGCTGACCCTAATGATAAGCTGCCGACGATCGTATATTGGTTAATGGGGAGTATGGCGGGAGCTACCTATACTGATTTAATAATCGGGATGCCTTTAATTTTGGGGGGAATATTTATTCTATACCTATTGAGATGGAGAATAAACATTTTATCTCTGGATGAAGAAGAAGCACGCTCGCTGGGGATAGATGTACAATGTCTCAGATGGCTGGTTATCATTGCGGCTACAGTAATTACAGCCACAGCAGTTTCTTTATGTGGCATAGTAGGATGGGTAGGGCTGGTGGTTCCGCATATTGGAAGAATGCTGGTCGGGCCTGATCACCGCAAGTTGTTGCCTGCTTGTATTTCCATAGGAGCTTTTCTTTTATTATTTATTGATAACATAGCCCGCTCGGCAACAAGTGCTGAGATTCCGCTATCTATTCTTACAGCTGTAATAGGAGCACCATTTTTCGCTTATCTATTAAGAAAGACCGGGGGGAAGTGGTAGTGAAACTGGAAGTTGAAAATGGGGAATACAATTATCCCAAAGGCAAGACGCTTTTCCAAAGAGTTAATTTCTATATTGACAAGGGAGAAATTCTTACCATACTGGGTCCCAATGGAGTAGGCAAGACTACATTGCTAAAGTGTACGACATCATTGCTGAAATGGACAATGGGAAATACTTTTATTGATGGATGGTCGATAGATGAACTAGGACAGAAAACCATATGGAAGAGCATCGGATATGTCCCCCAGGGTAATGGATCGGTATTTTCGTATACGGTTCTGGATATGGTTTTGATGGGCAGAGCGCCTCGCCTGGGATTATTTTCTCTGCCTTCCAGGAAGGACATAGAATTTGCCCGCCATTCACTTGAGATGGTGGGGATATCACATCTTGAAAATAAAGCCTGCTCCGAGATTAGCGGAGGAGAATTACAGCTTGTTCTTATAGCACGGGCACTGACATCCCAACCCCAAATATTGATACTCGATGAACCTGAATCACATTTGGATTTCAAAAACCAATTGATTATTCTTGATATATTAATGAAAGTAGCAAAACAAGAGGGAATCAGTTGCATAATAAATACACACTATCCTGATCATGCACTGCATATATCAGACAAAACATTGATGTTGGGAAAAAATAAGGAAGCTATTTTCGGAAAAAGTGAAAAAATAATTACCGAAGAGAATCTTAAAGAGTATTTTGATGTGGATGTCAGAATCATCCCGTTTGATTACGGCGGAAAAAAGTTAAAGACCATTGTACCAGTAGCAATATAAGGCGGTGGGGGGTTATCTTGACACCTATACTCTAAGAAGCCAAAATAGCAATTGGTCGCCCCCGGCGATTCTTTTATCACCAAAAACACTCCTCTGCTGCAACCAGTAGGGTACCCAGCCAAAACGAGAGGGAGACCTGTTCGCAGAGGATGAGCCATCACACCAGGATTCCGACGATGGGTTACATGAAGAAATAAATTCCGCCCTCTCCCGCCTCGACCATTTCTTAGTTTTTAATTGCACCGCGCATAAGGCCGTCTACCAAGTATTTTGAGAGGAACATTACCACGAGTAGCGGAGGGATGATAGCTATGATTCCTGCTGCTGACATGAGTCCATAATCAATAGACGTACGACCAACAAATTGGGTGATTAGCACCGTTATGGGACTAGCATTTTGAGGAGAGAAAACCAAAGGAATGACAAATTGGCTCCAAGCACTAAGAAAGGTTAGAGTGGCTACTGCTACCATACCAGGTACGACCAATGGTAGTATGGTTAAAAGCGTTTTAGCCGGAGAGGCTCCGTCTACCATCGCTGCTTCTTCTAATTCGATGGGGATGGTATCAAATGCTACTTTCATCAACCAGACACCCAGAGGAGCAAAAGCTGATGTAAAAATCAAGGTGATTCCCACCCAAGTGTCAAGCAAACCTAACCTGATAATAATTCTATATAGGGGAATCATGACGGAGTAAGCAGGTAGGGCAATAGTGACCAAAATTGTACCTAATAAGAGATTCTTACCTTTGAAAGCAAACCGGGAAAAGGCATACCCGGCTAATACAGAAAGCAGTAATACCAAAAGGGTAGTTCCGGTACTGGTTACGATACTATTTATTAAGGAATTTTTTAGAGGAATCCAGACATCGTTACCCCGGGTTCCGATTCCCAGGAGGTTTTGGTAGTTTTCTAAGGAAAGCGGCATAGGAATATATTTAAGAGGAGTAGTTGTTAACTCGATTTTTGGTAGCAGGCTAGTACGCAGGGACCAATATATAGGTAATAATGACCATAGTACAATCAAACTTACAACCGCGACCAGTGGAATTGATTTTCTCATTACACCCTGGCCTCCTTTCCCAACTGGTTGTAGAACCAGGTCAGCGCTAATATAACTATAGTAATGATTAATGACAAGGCCATTCCCATGCTATACTTTAGTTCACGAAAAGCAATCAGGTAGTCTTGTACCATGATGGAACGAGTATCCAGACTGGTTCCAGTAAGGACGTAAACCTCGTCAAAAAGATGGAATGCGGATACCGTTCCCAGGGTCAGAGCTATAATTAAAGCTGGTTTAAGCAGGGGTAAAGTAATGTGTCGAAAGGATTGTAGTGAGTTGGCTCCATCTATCCGTGCGGCCTCATAAAGCTCAGCAGGAATAGTCTGTAATTGGGCCAGCATAATAATGGATATTAGTGGCATCATCTTCCAGATATGAACCAAAGCCACCCACACAAGTGAAAAATGGGGATCCCCCAGCCAAACATGAAAGTGGTCAATCATTCCCAATTTGATTAGAACATCGTTGAGCAAACCGTATGAGGGGTCATAAATCCATTTCCAGACGATACTATTAACCACAGGGGGGAGAGCCCAGGGAAGGATAACGATGCCCAGAATAATAGCTCGGCCTCTGAATTTGTTTCGTAAGCTTAGGGCGATTACGATACCGCCTAATATTTCTATGCTTACCGACAGTATAAAATATTGAACTGAATTTCTCATAGCATTTAAAACTGCGGGATCAGTCATCAGCTCGATGTAGTTGGCTAATCCTACGAAACGGATATCATCTGGTCTGCCCAGATTCAGAGACTGCAGGCTGTTGAAGATGGTAAGCAGCAGGGGATAGAAGGTTAACAGAACCAACAGTATGAATAGTGGGGCTATTAATATATACGGGAGCAGGGTACGGTTTATTTTCATAGTTCACCTGTGGTTAACGGGGTGCAAAGTAGTACTTTGCACCCTCTTCCTTTCCCTCCTTAAGGTTTGGACTGGTTCAACTTCTTTACGGTATCAGCCAGGTGGTTCATTCCCTGGTCAAGTGTCATGGCTCCCTTAGCCATCTGGTTCATAGTAGTAAAGGTTTCTGTTTCAAATTCCATATTCCACTCCGGTACTCCCTGGGGGAAGAGTGATTCGATAGTGGGAAGTACTTCTACCATGGTCTGCCCGCCTGGGAGTTTACCTTCATTAGCTAATTTAACAATGGTACTATGGTGGTTGGGGAATATTCCCTTATCTATAAATAGTTTTTCCACATTCTCAGGGGTGTTCAGCCAGCGAATAAACTCGACAGCTGCTTCTTTATTTTTGGACTTGGCTGGAACACTCAGTCCTTCCTGCAAACCATAGGTCCGGCTTTTCCCGTTCTGTCCAGGAACTTTAATTACTTGTACTGAATCTACAATTTTTGACTCCTTGGGATTAGTGTAAAGAGATACATTTCCGGCCCAACCAGCGATATCGATAGCCCCCTGACCCGCTTTAAAATTATCTACCACATCAGTTCCCTTCCAACCTATAGAAGCGGGATCTATTACCTGGTAATCCTTGAGGCCTTTAATGAGAAACTCCATGGCTTTATACCCGGCAGAATCTTTGGAGGCAAAAAGTGGTTCATTTGTCTCGCTTAATAGCTCTCCCCCGTAAGCTTTGGTTAACAAGTACCAGGGGGTGGTGGTAGCTCCGGTAGCTGTAAAAGGTACCAGTAGAGGGTATTCACATACACCTTTTTCTTTGATGGTAATGGCGTCCTGCATCAGTTCATCCGGGGTGGTTGGCATCCGTTCGATGCCGGCCTTTTTGAAGTAGTCTTTATTTATATAGGTCACGCGAAAATCATTATAGATGGGAATTGCAATATACTGATCTTTATACTTAAATAGTGAGCGGGTAGTAATATCCTCAAAAAAGTCGTCATCAAAATGATTATTAAGCGGTTCACACCAGCCGGCTGCCCCGAATTTTCCGACCCAATCCCAATTCATTACAGTGACATCAGCCGGGGCAACTCCGGCGGCATTTGAAGTGACAATTTTATCCAGGCAGGGATCCCAGTCCATAATTTGTAAGTCAACTTTAATTCCCGTTTCTTTGGTAAAATCGTCTAGCATGGCAGGAGAAAACTCATACCAGGGTGGCAGAAGGACATTTAGGGTGGTGCCGGAAAACTTTTTAGCTCCCGCTTCCGGAGAGTCAGTTTGTTTATCGTTGTTCCCACACCCTGTAAAGCATAACGTTGCTAGTACGAGAACAGTAATTATTAAAACTAAACTTTTTTTCTTTTTCATCAAAAAAACCTCCTGTTTTTGTAATAAATATCCAGTGATTGCATTTACATCAATGATTGCCCGCTTTGTGGGTCAAAGAGATGGATTTGACCAAGATCCATTTGCACAGCGAACTTTTGTCCTGGTTTTATGCTGCTGTCGGTCTTAACCCGGGCTACTAGCTCGTTTTTCCCTACTTGCATATGCAAGTACATTTCCGCACCCATCATTTCAACTACGTCCACCCGGCATTTAATACCCCCCTCCTCTCCAACCGGGTAAAGGTATTCTGGCCGCACACCAAGTATTAAGGTTTGCTCACCGTTTCCCTTAAGCTTTAATGGTAGCACCTGTTCAGGCAAAATTTCTAGTTCGCTTCCCAGAACCGACAGGACAGGTTTTCCGGTACTGCTGCGTAGGCGTGCAGGTAAAAAATTCATAGACGGACTACCAATAAATCCGGCTACAAACATATTTGCTGGTCGTTCAAATACTTCCTGGGGGCTGCCAATCTGTTGAATCTTGCCTTCTTTCATTACGGCAATCCGTGTCCCCATGGTCATTGCTTCCACCTGGTCATGGGTAACATAAAGGAAGGTGGCCTGTAGTTTGTGGTGTAGTTTTAAAATCTCTGCTCGCGTTTGGGTTCGCAACTGGGCATCCAGATTAGATAGAGGCTCATCCATCAAGAAAATTCGGGGATGGCGAACCATGGCCCGTCCCAATGCAACCCGCTGCCGCTCCCCACCGGATAGTGCCCGGGGTTTACGTTTCAGGAGATGGTTCAGGTTGAGAATTTTGGCAACCTCTCTGACCCGCCCATCTATTTCACTACGGGGAGTTCGGCGCATTTTTAAACCAAAAGCCATATTGTCGTAAACCGACATATGAGGATATAGAGCATAATTTTGAAAAACCATAGCGATATCACGGTCGCTCGGAGGTACATCGTTTACTAACACATCGTCGATGAAAATTTCTCCGAATGATACCGTTTCCAACCCGGCAACCATGCGCAAGATGGTGGATTTCCCACATCCAGAAGGTCCTACCAGTACCAGGAATTCGGACTCCTCTACCTCAAGGTTAAAGTCTGATACAGCCGGATTTTGAGCATTGAAATATTTATTAACATTTTCCAACACCAGCCTGGCAGCCATAAATAAGAACTTCCTTCCGGTAATAGTCTATTCTTACAAATCGACAATCCGGGTTCGCGATGCCTCCATAGCAGCTCTTAGATTATTTAGGGGGGTATCTGGAGTGCAGTCACAACCAAAGGAAAACATGTAGTTGGAGTAGCCTTTCATACTACGTAATAGTTCCAAAGTTTTTGCCCGGACCTCTTCGGGGGAAAGCTCACGTAGGACATAAATTGGATCAAGGTTCCCCAAAATAACCGTATTTTTGGGGACTTTTTTTATTATAGAGGAAAGATCCATCACCTGATCCAGGCTCAGACCTTCCGCCCCGCATTCAAGCATATGCGGCAAGAGAAATCGGGTATCCCCACAAATATGTAGCACTTTCCAAACTCCTGGTCCTAAACTGTTGTACAGCGCCCGTAGTCGAACTGCCACCATCTTCTCAAAGCGATCTGGAGAAAGGATTACTGCGGTAGGTTCGGAAATACAGATAAATTTGGTTCCAGCTTTTACGGTAGCGCGAGCGTAATCGCCTACAACCTGGTTAGTAAAATCTAGTACCTTTTCTATAAAATCCGGGTTACGGATAATAGCTCGCACAAAGTCTGTGGCTCCTACCAGTTCCACTGCCAAAGTAAAGGGTCCTTGAATAGATAGGGACAGGGGTTTCCTAATTCCGGTAGCTATGAGTTCCAGGGCTTTCAGGTTAAGAGGCATACGTCCGTCCGAATAAGGATTGGGAACCTGCAGCTCTTCCAAGTCCTTAGTGGTTTTAATAGGGTTTTCCAGGACGCTGGGAAAATCAAAGTCCGGTTTTAAAAGGGGAAGACCCAGGGTCTCAACAAAAATGGCTCCATCATCCATTGGGTAAGTGAAATCAGCATTAAATTCCTGATTCATTCGCTGGGCTACTTCCAACTGTCGTTGTGGAGAAAGATATACATCATATAGTGTATATCCAGACAGTTGCAACCCGGCAGTAGCCATCCAGGGAAAAGAGAGATAGCGGTCTCTTTTGGAAATGAAATCAATTAATCGCATCCGTCTTTTCTCCTTTGCTGCATTAATTGTTGGGCTATTCGCACTGCTCCAGGGGCATTAGAGGCATATCCATCAGCCCCTATCTGAATAGCGAAGGGTTTTGATACTGGTGCTCCCCCAACCATAACCAGGGGTTTATGATCTTGATAGTGGTAATAAAGTTCTTCAATGACAGTTTTCATTCCCTTCATGGTAGTAGTCATCAGTGAAGACATAGCCACAATGTCAGCGTCCACTTCCCGTACCCGTTTAATAAAATCTGCGGGAGGAACATTTCGACCAAGGTCATAGACTTCGAAACCAGCTGATTCAAGCATCATAACAACGATATTCTTTCCTATGTCATGGGTATCACCTTCTACCACTCCAATTACAATTCGCCCTTTTGAATTCTGTAACTTTGTAGTGGCAGGTCTTAAAATTTCCAAACCTTTATACATGGTATCCGCACAAACTACAACCTCGGGGATAAAATATTGATTAGCATCATATAATTTACCAACTTGCTCCATTCCCCGGGAAAGACCTTTTTCTATCGCTTCCTCCGCCCCGATCCCAGACTGTAATGCCAGGAGTGCCATCTGTTCAACCGTCTCTTCATTCATCTCCACAACCGCTCGGGCCAACGTATCCAGAATCTCCTCCTTATTCATAAAAATTACCTCCCGTATCAAATCATACCAGTAGCACTAATAATAGATATTCTGGTTATATACTAAATATCCTGCATATAATGTATGAAATTCAGTTATAAAAGGTAGTGATGTGCCCGTAATGAAATAGAAAAACTTAACGTTCATTTAAATACGACAAATTAAGACCAGTTTTCCATAGAAGACAATTCTATATAAATTGTTATACTTGTCCCGATAAATTTCGGTTACCGAGAATTATGATGATCAAAATATTAATATTTTCCTTGACAATCTACTGACATAAACCCTATAGTAAACAAAAAGGACAATATTAGTCCACAATGGGGAATAAATATGCAGATTACCAGACAGACTGAATATGCCATACGCACCATGTTGGAACTAGCCCGAGCACCTCGGGGTGAATTTTTATCTACTCGTTACATTTCTGAGCAGCAGGATATTCCCGAAGATTTCCTCAAGAAAACCCTGAAACTACTGGTGTTAGCTGGTCTTATTAGTACCCAGCGCGGTGTTCATGGGGGGATAAGATTGGCTCGTCCTGCCGGGAAAATAACCCTGGTCGATATTATTGAAGCAGTAGAATGTAATGTCGCACTAAACGTTTGCCTGGCACCCGGATATAATTGTCCCAACCAACCAGGATGCCCGGTATCTAGAAACTTGGCCCGAGCTCAGCAGGCTATGTTGAATGAACTGCGTAAAGAAAGTTTAGAAGACATGCTTGGGGATCAGTAAGTTGTTATAGAATGTTTCCAATATAAAAGAAGTACCAGGATAGTATTGGAAGGAGAGGTATCATGAGTAAGGATGTTAAGGTTTTAAGCTCTGTTACTACGACCAAGATGAAAATGGCAGAAATGATTGATTACCAGGTGGATGCTGTAGTCAGTAAAACTTTGATAGCTCGCCCCACCGGAACCGTAACCCTGTTTGCCTTCGATCAGGGTCAGGGTTTAAGTGAACATACGGCACCTTTTGATGCTCTGGTATCTATTATCGATGGAGAGGCGGAAATCATTATTTCCGGACAACCGCATATTCTGCAGACAGGGGAAATGATAATCATGCCGGCAGGCGAGCCTCATGCTTTGAATGCCTTAAAACGGTTTAAGATGCTGCTTACTATGATTAAATCTTAATAATAAAATCGTGAGACTGGAGAGATTGTAGGGGCGAACCCGTGTGTTCGCCCGGGCAAACCGTAGTAGCAAGGGGAGGAAAAAGATATGCACTGGACCGAGGAGGCACTGGAAGAACTTGCCCGGGTACCGAAATTTGTTAGAGATATGGCCAAAAAGGCAGTTGAGCATGAGGTTAGCAATAACGGCAGGACTGAGATAGAGGCAGCAGACGTACAACATAGCCGGGACAAGTACCTGGGTATTATAAGCAAAAAATCGGATAAAAGCGGACCCCGGATAGCAGTGGTCCGGTGTGAAACAGTTTCTGAAGTCTGCCCCGGAGTGGCATGTTTTAAGGCCTTCAACCAGCGCAAAATACATTTTAAAGACTATGGCCCGGATGCTGAAATCGTAGGCTTTTTCACCTGTGGGGGTTGCCCGGGCAGAAGAATATCCCGCCTGGTTGATAACTTAAAAAAATATGGACTGGATGTGGTTCATCTTTCTTCCTGTATGTTGTTGGAAGGCCCCTATCCAGCTTGCCCTCATATTGAAGAAATAAGGAAGAACCTGGAGCTCAAGGGTATAAAAGTTGTTGAAGGAACACACCATTAAGAATGGTTGAAAATACCTATAATTAATATCCTTCGGATGTATTGTATTTTTTGGTGAAAGCACATATAATAAAATTAACGGTGGCGGAGAACTTAAGCATAGTTAGTCTTAGGGTCAGAGGTCATTGGGTTGAGGTTTCAGGTTTAACGATTGTTTCTAACGATTAATATTCCTTTTGAATTTTGTGGTTAACCAGGTGGTTCTTTAAGAAAACTCTTAAATGGATGGGGTTTATGCCAGTTACCTTGGGTTATTCTCCGCCACCTTACCTTAGTGATAAAGGCCTTTTATGAGCTCTTGCTTGTAAAAGGCCTTTTTATGTGTGCCTAAAGTGGAAATGGAAGTTCATTATGTTATAGTATAAATTAGTTTCCAGGAACTCAAGATCACTGCTAATAGCACTTACTACAAGGAGGAATAGTATTTGCCAGCAGAATATAACCATCATCTAAGAGGGCATATTTGCCTGGTAACCGGATCGAGCCGAGGAATTGGTGCTCAAATTGCCCGGACCGTAGCTGTTGCCGGTGCCCGTACGGTGATTAATTATCATTCTTCCCAGCAGCAAGCTATGCAGCTGGTGGAAGAATTAACTGAGCAGGGGTGCCAGGTAATGGCAGTGCAGGCTGATATCAGCCAGGGCCGGGAGGTTGAGGCGATGTTTGCCCGGATTGAGGATAAATGGGGAAGTGTTGACCTGCTGGTAAACAATGCTGGTATTTCTCTAAAGCGATTATTTACTGAAACTAGTGAAGAAGAATGGCATCAGGTAATGGATATTAACCTAAAAGGAGCTTTTTTATGTTGTCGCAGTGCCTTGCCGGCTATGATTAGGACTCGATTTGGTCGTATTGTTAATATCGCTTCCATATGGGGCTTGCGGGGGGCTTCCTGTGAAACGGTCTATGCTGCTTCCAAGGGGGGGCTTATTGCTCTTAGCAGGTCTTTAGCTATGGAAATGGGACCCTCAGGAATTACTGTGAACGTAATTGCACCTGGGCCGGTGGAAACTGATATGCTCTTACAAGAATTAGATAATGATGAGCGGGCGATGTTAAGCGTAGAGATACCTCTAGGACGCCTGGCCAGTCCTGACGATGTGGCATCTGCTTGCTTGTTTCTACTATCTCCGGCTGCATCCTATATTAATGGTCAGGTTCTCGGTATAGATGGTGGCTGGAAAGTGTAACAAACTTTAGGAGATGTATTGATTTGAAACTATCTCGTAACGATGCCTGCTGGTGTGGTAGCGGCAGGAAATATAAGAAATGTCATTTGGAAATGGATTTACGTTTGGAGGAATTAGAGAAAAAGGGTTATATAATTCCGCCCCGCAGTATTATTAAAACTGAAGAGCAAATCGCGGGAATACGCCGGGCCTGCCAGTTAAGCCGGGAAATCCTAGATGGACTGGAGGATGTAATTGCCCCGGGCTTAACTACCGAAGCTATAAACACCTGGGTACACGAATATACTATGGCCCACGGGGCTTATCCGGCGCCTTTGCACTATAACGGTTACCCCAAGAGTGTTTGCACCTCTATTAATGAAGTTATATGTCATGGTATACCTGAACAGCGGGTACTGGTAGACGGGGACATTTTAAATGTAGATGTTACCTGTATTCTTGATGGTTACTATGGCGATACCAGTCGTATGTACCTTATCGGTGAACCGTCCGCCCAGGCCCGGGAGTTGGTGCAGGTAGCCCGGGAATGTATGTATCTTGGGATTGAACAGGTACGCCCTTTTAACCGGGTAGGTGATATCGGCTATACCATAGAACAACACGTACGCAAGTACGGTTATTCAGTAGTGCAGGATTTTGGCGGACACGGGGTAGGAGTAGAGTTTCATGAAGAGCCTTTTGTTCAGCATTACGGGGAAAAGGATAGTGGTATGATACTAATCCCCAATATGGTTTTCACCATTGAACCTATGATTAATACTGGGACGTATAAATGCCGAGTACTGGATGATAATTGGACGGCAGTTACCGCGGACGGTTCCCTTTCCGCTCAGTGGGAACATACTGTGCGGGTAACAGAAGGTGGTGTAGAAATCCTTAGCGAGTAGTTAAAATTAATTCGTACCCGAGGATTGCCATTCCACCACATGTACTTTCCGCTCTTCTTGGCTGGGTTGGGGTAAGGTAACCGAGCAGGTAAATGAACTTACCCGACCCCCTTTTATAAAGGAGGATAACTTTTTATAGCTCTCATCACTAAGTACCGCTATAAATCTCCCGTTTCCATCCACAAAATTAGGCCACGAATCAAAATTACTTTCCTGGTAAGGCTGCTGACCCATAGTTAACAGGTAGGGTAAAGGTTGGTTTTCCAGTGGTAATCTCTGGTCCAGCAATACCAATGTATCGCCTTGCGAAGCAAGCTGTTGGGTAAGGGTCATTACTTCAAGGGCCAGGCGGTTAGACTCATTGGTAACTTCTTTGCTGCGGCAGTAATTATAATAAGGAACAAACTGAAGGCATACCAGTAATGCGGCGGTAGCTACGGCTACAGCCTGGAAAGGTTTCCTGCTTCCGATGCGGATATAAATCTGCTCGTAAACATATACTGCCCCGGCAGCCGCAATTAGGAGGCTACAAATAAATACCGGCATGATATAGCGGGTGGCCAGGAAAAAACTGTAGCGTTCATTTAATATCGGTATGATTAAAAACCCGGCAGTTATCATCCATAAAGGCAAGGAGGCCCTTTTTTGCCTCCATGCCAGAACAATTCCTACCAGTAACAGCAATAGACTCAGACTAAATAGTGGATGGGTCAGGTATTGCAGCAGGTGGTCATGGCTGCTATAAGTAGAACTTAAAGCGCGCAAAAGTTCCACCAGCATATTATGCAGGTTCTTCAGGTAAGAGATTAACCCGGGTTCTTGCTCCAAGGCGTAAGATTTGTGGCTAAGCCAGCGCAGGCTCCCACCGCGGGAAATAATATTAAAATATATCATATTAGCATAACCACCCAGCAATCCCAGAAAAGAAGTAAGATACCAAGGCAGTTTTATCCCGATTTGCCGGCGAAAAGATGGTCGTATAAGGTAAATAGCAGCAGCCAGAACGTAGATAATGGCGGAAGAGTGGGTCTGGAGAGTAGCTGCCCAGAGCAGGGCAGCTAAAACTAACCAGGGCCCACTTTTTTTCTCTTCAGCATTTAAGGTAGCTATCAGGGCCAGGGTAAAAAAGAAAGGAGTAGTACAATTAGACCAGGCCATGTGAGTCACCAGGATGTGCATACCGTTAAAGAGCAGTAAAGCTGCAGCCAGCAACCCTGCCCGCCGCCCATAAAGCCGGGTGCCCAGTTGATAAATCAGGGGAACTGTAAGGGCTGCAGTTACCACCACATAAAAACGGGGCAGGTAAATGTTAGGTCCCAAAATCTTAAAAAGACCTGCCAGGATATAATTATGCATGGCACCTATGTCCTGAGCGGCATTATGCAGGGGTAAAAACTCCCCTGAATATATCATATAAGCCAGGCTTACTTCCTTGAGTTCATCTATAAAGCGCGGTATTTCCCATAACCAGGGCAGGCGCAATCCCAGTGCAGCAATAAAAACCCCGAGCAGGAGTCCGCTTCGGAATATACGTTGGTTACCGCCGGGGAGTGCATAAGCATTAAAAAATATTGCTCTTCTTACCCGAAAGAGGTCTACTAGCATTTGGGCCGGAGCCAGGAGCGGGTTAACCCTACTGCCGTTGCAATCAATTGCTTTAACCTCCAGTTCAGCTATTTCGTAACCCAGAGCTCGGGCCAGGGTCAATACTTCTACATCAAAAGCAAAACCATTAAGGCGCTGACGGCAAAAAATTTCCCGGGCGGCTTGATAATGAAACCCTTTAAGACCGCACTGGCTATCCTTTATACCCGGAAGCAGGATAGCCTGTACCAGCTGGTTAAAGCATTTACCCATCAGACGCCTTTGCCATGATTCACCTTGAATGCGCTCACCATTTGTACTATTACGACAGGCAATGGCGACCTTGTTTCCTGCTTTTAATTGAGCTATTAGAGATTTGATGTGCTGGGGAGTAAAGGTATTATCAGCATCACTAAAAATTATAAACTCCCCCCGGGCGGCCAGCATGCCGGTACGTACCGCTTTCCCTTTACCCTGGTTACGCGCATAGGAAATGCAGGAAATCTGGGGGAAGGTTTTAGATATAAGTCGGGTAACGGTAACGGTTTCATCGTTGCTGCCGTCATCAACTACTATTATTTCCACGGGATACGAAAGCGGCAGGGTTGAGGCCAGGTCTTGCAAGCGTTCCGGAAGGCGAAGAGCCTCGTTATAAGCCGGAATAATAATACTAATAAGACCAGGCTGGTAAGGGGGGAATTCTACTGCTGGTTTTTCTTTTTTAAATACCCAGTAGCGGTAGCTGATAAAATTCCAGCTTACTGATAGGATGGAAGCAAATAACTTAATTGCATTAAGTACCAGGTAGGAGGGCGCCGTACCAGGGAGCAACATTAGGGAAAGAAGCCCCACGGTTACGGTATTAATAAACATTCCGGTCAGGGAAGCGATAAGAAACCTGGGTAGCTGAGCCGTGTAATTAGGGTCACTGGATTTAAAGGTCCAGGTACGATTCAAAATGTAGCTGTTAACTATAGCCACAAAAACGGCCGTTGCATTTATAAATAGCAAACCTGGGCCGGTTCTAACGCCACTTAAGGAAATAAGTAGATTAAACACGATAAAATCAATGGCGGTATTTAACAGTCCTACTATAATAAATCTATATATCTGCCCTAACATATTACGATCCCTTCTTTAATAATCCTGATCACAACCCTGGATTTTCTGCTGGCCGGGCAGATAGAGGAAACGGCTGTTTACCTTTCCCGCCCGTACAACCCTGGGTTTTCTGCTAGGCCGGGCAGACACATGGGTCTGCCCCTACAAACCCTCACCCCTCATTCCTCGCCCCTCACTTAAAAAAGCATGCGTATTCCGTGTCTGTTTTTACACCAGGCTATATAAATTATTTCCAAATTAGGTGATTTAATGCCCGCAAACTAGTAAGGCAGGTTTTAAGCCTGAATTGGCGAAGTATTGTAAAACTACTAAAAAGAGGGGGAGATATTATGCCGCTGCCATTACAAGGAATTAGAATTCTAGACTTATCCCGAGGAATAACTGGAGGCTTTTGCTCCCAGCAGCTGGCTGATTTTGGGGCGGAGATAATAAAGGTGGAAAATACTACAGGTGGTGATATATTACGTTACTACCCACCTCTCCTGGAAGGAGCAGGTACCCAATTTTATATGGTGAATCGAAGCAAGAAGAGCATTACCCTTAACCTGCGTCCGCAGGAAGGCAAAGATATATTTAAAAAATTAGTTAAGGTAAGTGACGTGGTAATTGATCAGTTTCGGCCCGGGGTAATGGAACGTTTGGGATTAGGGTATGAGGTACTAAAGAACATTAACCCGGGTATTATTTACTGCAGCTTGAGTGCTTATGGAATAACCGGCCCTATGCGAGACCTGAGCGGCCATGACTTAAATTTCCGCAGTATGTCAGGTATGTTGAGCCTTATCCGGGATAAAGATAATATGCCCCAACTTTCTCCTATTTCAGTAGCAGCCCTGGCCGGAGGAGGTTTGTATGCTGCCCTGGGAATAATGCTGGCCCTATACCAACGGGAAAAAACGGGTCAGGGACAGCTTTGTGAAGTAGCCATGGCAGATGGTGCATTAACCTTTATGGTTGAAGCTCTGGCTCAGTGGGTGGGTACCGGTCAGCTTCCACAACACGGGGATAAAGCTATGCCTGGAAATTATGCCTATTACAACATTTACCGGACTAAAGATGATAAGTATCTAAGCCTGGGTGCAATAGAAGCGAGATCCTGGGAAGGATTCTGTGTAATGATAAACAGGAGAGAATATGTAAGTATACAGGTGGATGTAGAAAGGCAGGAAGAAATATACCAGGGTGTTCAAGAAGTTTTCCTGACCCGGACCCGGGATGAGTGGGTGGAGTTTTTTGCCGGTCATGATGTGCAGCTTACTCCCGTACTGGAAGTAGATGAAGTTGCAAACCACCCCCAAATGCAGGAACGGAAAATGATTCACTGGATGAGAGACTTTAGAGGATCCGGTGTAGACTTCCCTTTAACCGGAATACCTATAAAACTTTCCCATGGACCGGAAGAAATCAACACCAGTTTTCCCAAACTGGGAGAGAATAACAACGAGATTTTATCCTTGTTAGGATATAGTAACCAAGAAATAACGGCTTATAAAAATAAGGGAATTATATAAAAAATTTTTATGGTTTGTACGATAAATAGCGCCTATCATTTAATGGTATTTGTGACATTAACAGTTAGACACGACCTCTACTGGATTGGCTGTTTAGGGGTTACGAGTAAATAAATATTTATAAATACATATTAAGTAATTTAAGTTATAATATATATCGAGGGGAATATATACCCTGCTAATAGATTATAAGGCAGGGGTAGATTTTTAAGGGGGGTTTAGATTATGTATGCAGAAGAGTACAAACGTAAACTAGTCAGTGCAGAAGAAGCAGTAAAGGTGGTCAAATCAGGAGACATTGTGGATTACGGTTTCTTTTGCGGTAAGCCGGTAGTCTGTGATCAGGCCCTGGCGAAAAGGACTGAACTGAAAGATGTTCAGGTTTACTGCGCGGTTACCGTGCCACCAGTACCAGAAGTTGCAAAAGTAAAGGGCAGTTTTATCTACAATGACTGGCAATTCAGTAAAGTATCCCGAATACTACAATCTTATGGATTATGTAATTACGTCCCCATTTTGTACCATGATGCCTGCAAGCTTTACCGTGAAGGAATTGCTCCTGACCGCCAGGTGGCCATAGCTCAGGTTACCCCCATGGATAAACATGGGTATTTTAATCTGGGGCCTCAGAATTCAGAGACTCTGGCCAACATGCAGGTAGCTGACACAGTAATAGTTGAAGTAAATAAGAACCAACCCCTTTGTCTGGGAGGAGCTGAAGAGTCAGTTCATATTAGTATGGTAGATTATATCGTAGAAGCCCCGGATGATCAGAAACTGCCTGACCTGCCCGGAATTAAACCTACCGAAATTGATAAGGCCATTGCCAACCATTTAATGGAGTTTATCCATGATGGCTGCTGCATACAGCTTGGTATTGGCGGTATGCCCGGTGCAGTTGGTACAGCTATTGCCGAATCGGATTTAAAAAACCTGGGTGGACATACGGAGATGTTTGTTGATGCCTATGTGGATATGATTGAGGCCGGTCGCATGAACGGTATGGCTAAAAATTTTGACCGGGGCCGGGTAGCTTTTACTTTTGCCATCGGTAGCCAGCGTATGTATGATTTTATGGATAACAATCCCTACTGTGCCTCCTATCCGGTTAACTATACCAATGATCCTCGGGTTATATCTGGGTTGGATAACTTCATTTCTATAGTCAATGCAGTGGAAGTTGACCTCTATTCCCAGGTAAACGGTGAAAGCAGCGATACCGTCCAAATTTCGGGTAATGGTGGTATGTGGGACTTTGTTATGGGAGCTCAGTGGTCCAGAAATGGCAAGAGTTTCATTTGCTTAGCTTCAACTTATACAGATAAGGACGGAAATTTGAAATCCCGCATTGTTCCAACATTTGCGCCTTCTTCAATTACTACTATATGCCGTCAAATGGTAGATTATATTGTAACTGAATATGGTGCGGTACGCTTGAGAGCGAAACCTACCTGGTGGAGAGCGGAAGAGTTAATTTCCATAGCTCATCCGGATTTTCGTGATGAATTAATTAAAGAAGCCCAAAGGATGAATATTTGGACCAAGACTAATAAGATAGGGTAATAAGGTAGTAAATATAGTCTTGCCAGATTAGCTACCTAAGGTTATTATAATACGAGCGCCGGGATACTTTATAAGGAGCATAGGGATTAATGAAAAATGTGGAAAATCTTATGCGCGAGATAGAAGAACTACGGGCTCAGTTAAATGACCAGGGTAAGCGCAGAGGATTACATGATAATGACGTTTTGAAAAAAAGCGAGATTCTTGATAATTTAATAAATCAGTACTATCTGCTACTTCGGGAGGAATCAGGGAAAAAAGTTCACTAAGCTGTTTCCGGTGAGCGAAGGAGTTTGGCAAAAGTTAAAACACCACTCATTCAATTAAGAGGAGTGGTGTTTTCATTGTCTAATTTAATGTTGGTTCAGGCAAATGGCCTTTCCTTACCTTTGTGTATGTTGTGCATAACCATTAATAGCTGGTTACGGTTCTCCATACTTAGAGCTGATTCCAATCCGGCACAGTCTAGATTCTGGTTAATAGCTTCTTTGGTACAGCGGATAGCCAGCGGTTCCTTACTTACTATATCAGCAGCCAGTTCCAGAGCAGTTTCCAGCAGTTTATCCCGGGGAACACAACGGGAGGCCAGGCCTAATTGCATTGCTTCCTCGGCCTTCATAAAACGACCGGTTAGCAAGAACTCGTAGGCCCGCCCCGTTCCGATGTGACGGGGTAGGAAATAACTGGAGCCCATATCCGCCCCTCCCAAACCCACATTAATATAGAAAGCCGAAAAACGTGCATCAGGTGTAATTATGCGGATATCTGAGGCAATGGCGAAACTAAAGCCTGCCCCCGCTGCAGCTCCATGGATTAAGGCAATAATTGGTTGAGGAATTTTACGCATATCCAATTGCAGTTCTGCCAATCGGGTTTGATATTCGTAGAATCCCGGGGCATGCATCAAATCTTGGGTCATGCCCTCTTTTACATCTACCCCGCCACAGAATCCTTTCTCTCCTGCACCCTGCAGGATTACCACTCGGGTATTAAAATCATGTCTCAGCTTAGCCCAAAGGTCAGCCAGATCGTCTAACATAGCTCTATTTACAGCGTTAAGTTTATCCGGCCGGTTTAAAGTCAGCAACATAATACCCTGATCCAGCATCTCGATTTTTAGGGTACTATAATTACTGTAATCCATCCTAACCCCCTCCTGTCTATTTGTTTATATATAGCAATTCGATTGCTGCAAGGAAATTCCTTCCTGGTAAGCAGAGGAGGACCAGCCCCCCTTGCCGGAATTATCGATAGATGATAGAATTTTATATTATGCGTTCCCAGTAAATTTACAGGAGGGCATTTATTATGGGTAAAATTCGTCTTTATGTTGATAATGCTTGTGATTTGGATTTAGAATTCCTAGAACAACTTAAGGTTAAAATGTTTTTTATGCCGGTTACTATAAAAGATAAGACCTACCGGGACCGTTTAACTATTAGTCCTGGTGAATTCTACCACCTGATTGCTGAACCTGGGGTAATCCCTATGACCGCACAGATAACTCCGGTGGAGTTTCAGGAGGAGTTTGAACAGGTTATGAAGGAAAGTGATGATGATATTATCTATATTGCATTTTCCTCTGGCCTCAGTGGTACATACCAATCTGCTTGTATAGCTCGGGATATGGTGAATCCAGAGAGGATAACCGTAATAGACTCACAGAGTGCTTCCGTAGGCTATGGCCTTACCGTAATTAAGGCTGCTCATGATATTGCTGCCGGTAAGACCAAACAGGAGGTAATTGCCGGAATAAAAGATAATATAGAGCGTATCCAGCATATATTCATTGTGGGTAATTTCGAAATGTTAAAAAGGGGAGGTCGTATCAGTGCAACCTCTGCTGCCCTGGGTAACCTCTTAAACATAAAACTTATTGCTCACTTTATTGATGGTACCATTCACCCCCTGGAAAAAGCCCACGGTATTAAAAAGGCTAAGAAAAGGCTTCTGGAAGTAATGGAGGACAGGGGTTATCAGTTGTCAGAGCAGTTAATAGGAATAAACCATTCTAATGATCTGGAAGGCGCCCTGGAGATTCAAAAGTTAATTGAAGAAAAATTCGGCTGTAAGGAATTTGTTATTTCAGAGATTGGTGCCGCCATAGGGTCCCATGTAGGTGCTGGTACCTATTCGGTATTTTTCCTAACCCCCCCTCGGGAATAGGGCTAATAAAATACTAGGAAATAGACGCGGAAACCGTACCCATAGGGCGAAACCGCGGATGTGTAGGGAACGGCCCCTGTGCCGTTCCGTCTTTTTAAACTACCGGCCCAGGATTTGTTTAGAAAATAAAACGGGGAATAGACGCGGCAACCTTAATTGTCATACCCATAGGGCGAAATCGTATATGTAGGGAACGGCCCCTGTGCCCGTTCCGTCTTTTTTAAACTACCTGCCCAGGATTTGTTTGTAGAGGGCGATATAGTCATCTACCATTCTTTCCTGGCTAAAGCGCTCTTTTACCCACCGGTGGCATTCCTTTCTATCCAATTCTCTTATCAGATCCAACTTTTCGCAGGCTTCAGCTACATTATTAACCAGGAAACCAGTACGACCATCACTTATGACTTCCGGCATTGACCCTCGCTTAAAGGCAATGACCGGGGTTCCACAGGCCATTGATTCTACCACGCTAAGGCCAAAGGGCTCATCAAAATGAATAGGATGCAGCAAGGCATAGGTCTGCCCCAATAACTGCCGGCGCTGGGCCGGGCCTACTGAACCCAGGTAGAATACATTGTGGTTGTCCACATGAGGAGCAACCTTAGCGTTGTAGTAATCCTTATCTTGGATAATTCCCGCTATATATAGCTTTCTCCCATACCGGTGTGCTATTTCAATAGCATCGGCAGTACCCTTGTCCGGATGGATACGTCCAAAATAGAGCAGGTAATCTCCAGGGTGCTCAACCAGGGTAAACTCCTTAAGGTCAATACCATGATAAACCGTAGCCAGGTAATCTAGTCCAGGGTTACGGTCGGCATCGCTGATAGATACGTAGTAATTATCCCGGTTATACTCCCGGTAAATAGGCAGGATTTTGCTGGAAGAAAAACCATGAATGGTGGTTAGCATCGGAGTATCTACCAGGCGGCTAAAGGATAAGGGCATAAAGTCATAATTGTTATGAATCAGGTCATACTTATGAGCTTGCTCAAAAAGATAAGCTATATGCATGGCTTCCCATACTTTCGGGTCGATGTTGGGGTCTTCTTCATAGGGAAAAGGGCATATATATTGCAAGCGGGCCGAGGTTTGTGAATCTCCGGTGGCAAAAAGAGTAACATCCATACCCCTTTGCACCAAACCTTCAGCCAACAGGGAAACAACTCTTTCCCAGGGACCGTAATGACGAGGGGGAGTTCTCCAGGCAATCGGCGATAACAAAGCTATTTTCATATCTGACAACTCCTTTCAGGTCATACATTAGTCATAATAGATTCTTTCCCCAAAGACAGGAAAATAATCCAATATACTTACCAGATAGCATACTGGATTATTAAGCGTACTTCAAATTTGGAATTGTACTACTAATATAACCGGCTACGGCACGTAATCTGTAGGGGCGAACCCATGTGTTCGCCCGGAATAGGCAGCTACATCAGCAACGGGATTACCCTGCGGGGGTCAGCGGGCGGCCGGGCAGACACACGGGTCTGCCCCTACAAAAGCCACATAAATCTGCATCCTTAACATTATAATAAAAATTCGCGTTAATCATAAAAATCAGTGTCCTTCTGTGTCAATTTTATTCCACTGCGGCTATGGCAAAAATAACATAATTATTGTAGACCTGGCACAGTATTTTGATAGGGTAAGGTTTATTATTACGAAACTTCAAATCAGCTCCACCCCAGGATATAGTTGCATCACGATTGGCTGGCACATAGCTAACAGGTAGAGAATGAGGGTGTCGTTCTACTATCTTCATTTGAGAAGTAAGCAAGCTATTATAAAGGGTGCTGGAGGTTTGGCACACTCCTCCACCAATTCCTGGTACCTTACGACCGCCGCTAAAAACAATTGCAGTTTTATAGCCGGCCTCAACTGTCCTTCTTCCCACTATCCGATTAAAAGAAAAAACTTCTTTAGGTTTAACAATAACCCCATTTAGTTTGCTGCAGGACAGTGAGATATTATGATTACGTGGTGGAGGGCTGGTAGCAATGCTGGTAAAATAACCGGCAATAATATTTTCCGCCGGCCATAACTGGGCCATAACCGGAGCATCACTTAATGTTCCCCAGCGGGGTAAGTTAGCAGGAAGCTGTGGTGGTTGTGGGGGGGCAAACTGGGGGTCGGGACCTTGATAATCAGCACTGCGTACAATAACTGCTCCCACCCGGGAATTGTATTTTACATTATAACCCAACTGTTCAGCTACAAAGCGCATGGGTAGATAGAACTCATCGAGTTTGAGTGTACCTGGATCTTCTTCCTGCACCTGGGCTGGAGGAAGCTGTAGATAATCGTCTTTTTCCAGTGAGAATTCTTTGGAATCCTTTCTAAGCAAGAGTCTGGTATCGATAAATTCAACCTGAACACCGAATATAAGGCTGCAATCATTTAATGAAATTACTGTCTTTGCTGTGGTGTCAATAAAGGCAGCATAATTAAGAGGGGCTTTTTGGCCATCCACATAAACTTCAATAGTTCGAACAATTATGGATTTAATTAGTACTTTCTGAGTTACATCCTGAGGTGCGTCCTGGGTTACATCCTGAGTTACTTCCTGAGGTAGCACCTGGGACTCAGTTGTCTCCGCCCCTATTACCGGGGTAGCATAACATGTGATTAATGTGATTAGTAAAACTATAGCTATAAAATGTTTTCCTTTTTTCATAACTCTCTCCTTATACAGAAAATATATTATCATATTTATTGGTTTTTTTTTCACTTATGACTGAATAATGGAAAGTATTAACAGGAGAGAGTATAAAAAATAGACCCGGAGATTTATATCCCCAGGTCTATTTTACTGATCGAAATAATTAGGAACTGACCGAAGATCTAACTTGTTGGATATCTTTGGTGTCAGCCGGGGTAGCAGGTTTATAGAAACCTTTAGATTCTGCCATTTGATACAACTGGTACTGGAACTGTTCATCAGAGTTTCTAATCTGCTGCAGGGTCTGACGCAGTTGCTGATTAGAGCATTCGCTAATACTGCTAGCGTAGGTGGTTAAACTGCTTTTCATCATGGAAAGAATATCATTTACCATTTCTTTATCGCCGATATGCTGCATTTTTTCATCTCCTTATCCCAAAAATGATAATAGTTTCTGACGGGTCTGAGAAGCGGATTGAGCTGATTGCTGAAACATCTGCCTAACCTGGGGATCCTGAACCTGAGAAGCATAGAAGTTAAGTTTCTTTTCAGCATTTTCATGGGAACCAATTAAATGTCTAAGGGTTTGCAATTCCATCTGATTGATATTCATTCTTTGCTGCTCCTTTCATTAATTTTATTTTGAGCACAGTATTATATTGCCTCGATTTAATCTATCTATACCTTCCAATGATTATTAAATCGGGAATACCATTGGATTGGCACAATTTACATAAAGGTATACAGCATTGGGAAAAGAACCATTTATAATAGTGCACTGGTACCTTATGGGCTAATGAGAATAACAACGCAATTTGTCCTAAAAAAAGAAATTTTTAATCAGGTTTTTTTATACGAGGAGGTACTTTATGAAGAAAAAAGCTTTGGCATTAATTATGGTATTTGTATTTACACTTGGTTTAACGCTAACACCAGTTAAGACTATTGTTGCTGAAACAGTTATTAAACCGGATTTACCCCAGGTAAAAGCATTCCGGGAAATATACAACAACAGTCCAGCCCATGCTCTAGTAGGCCGAGCCATCTGGTATATGAATTACGGATATATGGTTTATGGACATAAAAAATATTGGGATACTGGTTACATAGATTGTTCCAATTTTGTCTCCCTAGTTTACAAGGATTTTGGCTACAGTATTACTTCAGCAGCGCGAAAGTATAACACAGTAGGCAAGCCGGTGAGTGGAGTTTATAGCAAACGCCAGCCGGGCAGCACTAAAAAATATATGCTGGTAGGTGTGGATAAGCTTAAGCCAGGAGATATTTTTACCTTTTGGAAAGAGGATAGTACCGGAAAACGCTATATTGGCCATGTAGCCATATATATGGGTAAACTAAACGGAAAGCCAACTATAATACATACGGTTAAAGGTTATCCAACCGCCATTGGTATAACTACCAGTTTTACTTACTGGTATGGCCAGCATTTTAATGGTGCCCGGCGGGTACTCCCAACTACAGCGTATTCTTCGAAAACTACTTATAAATATACAAGGCCAGTTATACCGGCAAAATATCAGATGAAGCCTGGTCCGGTAATAATGCCGAAATACTTGCATAATGGGTTTTAAATAGGGTGGGGCAGCAGATTCGGCAGGGACAAACTTAATTTAAACCTTATAAATAATATGATAGTGGTTTAATCAGGGAAATTATCAGAATAATTACTCAAAACAAAAATTTTCCAGTATAATTAAACTAACTATTAACGTTTATTTGGGAGGTGACATAAGTTTTGTCCATCTTTCGACCACTGTCAGACCCTACTGAGCCTAATCATTACCAGGTAGCCGGTGTTAACGTCATTTGCCCTCATTGCCGAGCTCAGAAATTTTACGAGAGCAGGGTCCAGTGCAACATCTATGAATCGGCTTATGCCGAAAACGAGTATACAGGTAAGATGGCCACAGCACTTACCTGTAGCCGATGTACTATGATGTTATACTTTAGTAGCAAACCAAACAAAGTAATCGGTTGATTTCCTTAAGAAAGGGCGAACCCGTCTGTTCGCCCTTTCCGCTACCTCGGATAAGTGTACAGGTTACTACAAACGTACAATTAAACTACGAGTTGCTATTACATGGGTTGTTTTGGCGATCAGGAATAAAAAAAGCGATTAGAAGGTTACATATAGCCAGTCCCCCTGATACCAGAAATACCGGCAGATAACCATAATGGGCCCACAATAAACCGCCTCCTAAGGGGATTAACATGGAAACAGCGTGATCCATACTTAGCCCCATTGATATGGTGGAAGCAATATCCTCGGGCCCATCAGCAATACGAGCCAGATAAGTAGTTCGAGCTATACGAACGGAAAATAATAATTGGTCACAGATAAAACAAGCCATTATTATCAGCATGGCCACCTGATTGGAGAACCAGCCAGGTGAAAAACCATATAATATGCTAATTATTATGAGCATACAAGATTCCATGGCAATAATACGTCTTTCTCCCCAGGCATCAATGGCTCTCCCCAGTAAAGGGCGGAAGAAGATGCTTAAAACTGTACCTATAAAACCAAGTATGGCAAAGGTTTCAATATTGGCATGAAAAACCTTAATTAAAACCCAGGGAGCAAAGGTTAAAAAGATTTGTTTCCGGGCTCCAAAAAGGATATTAAGGATATAAAAGAGGGTGTATTTCTTCTTAAAGACCAGACGACGGGAAACATTAGTTAAAGGCTGAGGTTTTATAAGGAATAAACCTATACTGGCTAACAGGGCGCAACCGCCGGCGATACCAAAGAGTACACCAAAGGAAATATGATAGCGCGAAGCTCCCCAATAGACAATAATCATTCCTAAAATTGCCCCCAGGGCTTCCAACGAGCCCAACTGGCCCAGGCGACGGCCCTCCTGTCCCTCAGTGGCAAGGCGCAGTGCGATCGGTTGAGTCATGGCCATGTATAAGTGAGCGCCGGTACTCCAAATAAACATCCAGACAACTACCATAGTAATATTAGGCGCTAAAAACCCCTGACCCCATAAGGCTAAAGCTACTAGTAATGCTGATACCGAGGCGATGCGCGTATCCGCTAGAAAAAGCAGCGCCGTAAAAATAAATACTACCAGAAATCCTGGTAATTCCCGTGGAAACTCTAGTGCTCCCCGGGTAACCTCACTAACATTATGTACCTGCGCCAGGTAGTTATTAAAGGAAGGATCATAAAGACCGGAATATACACCCATCATCAAAGTCGACATGGCAAATAGGATGAGGGGTGTACCAATATTCTTTTTAATGAATGCCATAATGATTTGCTCCTATGTTCAGTGGCCATGAATGGTAACTATAGCGATTTATTTGTCTATTCTATACCTTCCAGGGGTAATTTGCGAATGAAATATGAATACATTATCACTGGAAAAGACAAACTAGTCAAAAACAAAGAAAGGATGGGAGATATGGCTTTACTTGGTGATCCCTTTGTAGCTAATTTACCCCGTCAGCTCTCTAATGAGGAATTAATACAGGCATTAAGGGTTGATATTGCAGGTGAATTGGAGGCCATAATCGGCTACGAAGCTCATGTCATGGCCACCACTGATGAAAGGGTAAAAAAGGTATTAACCCACATTGCCAATGAAGAAAGGCGCCATGTAGGTCAATTACAGCAGCTTCTATTTGTTCTTAACCCAGTTGAACAGCAATATTTTGACCAGGGACTGCAGGCCATTCAACAACAGCAGTCCCAGAATTTCCAGATGCCCATGCAATAAGAAAACGGGGCAGACACTTAGGTCTGCCCCTGTGTCTTTCCTCCTCACTTCAATTTTTTCCCCTTTAGTTACGCCTTTTAAATGCATCCGGTTAATGATCAAAATATTTTAAAAATATCTTTGACTATTATTGACTATTAGTCAAACAGGTATTATACTGCCAATAGGAGCACATGTGAAATCCGAACATAAGTAGAAGACTAAAAGATCATGGTCAACTGTAGTTTTGCTTGTTTTTGACTTTTAAAATGATTAAGAAGGGGGTTTGTCAAAATGGCAAAAGCTTTAGGTATTGATTTGGGCACGACTAATTCAGCCGTTGCCGTTATAGAATCCGGTAATCCGGAGGTTATTACTAATGCGGAGGGAGCTCGCACTACTCCTTCGGTAGTTGCTTTCAAAGGTGAGGAGCGATTGGTGGGACAGATTGCCAAGCGGCAGGCTGCACTTAATCCGGAGAATACTTTTTACTCGGTGAAAAGATTTATGGGGCGGCGCTTTTCCGAGGTTGCCGACGAGAGAACCCTGGTTCCCTATAAAGTAGTGGCTGGCAATGATGATGCCGTTCGTTTTCAAGTAAGTAATAATATGATATCACCTGAGGAAATTTCGGCTCTGGTACTTAAAAAACTGGTTGAGGATGCTTCCCGTTATCTGGGGGAAAAGATAAATGATGTAGTAATTACCGTACCCGCTTATTTTAATGATGCCCAGCGTCAGGCTACCAAAGATGCCGGTAAAATCGCGGGACTAAATGTTTTGCGTATTATTAATGAGCCTACAGCGGCAGCTCTGGCTTATGGTCTGGATAGTAAAAATAACCAGACTATCCTGGTATTTGACCTGGGGGGCGGTACCTTTGACGTATCCATTCTGGAAGTAGGCGACGGCGTTTTTGAGGTGAAATCCACCAATGGTAATACCCACCTGGGTGGTGACAACTTTGATAAACGGGTAGTAGACTGGCTGGCAGATGAGTTTAAAAAAGACTACGGCATTGACCTGCGTAAAGATAAGCAATCACTGCAGCGCTTAACCGAGGCGGCAGAAAAAGCCAAAGTGGAATTGTCCAGTGTAACCGAGACGCAAATCAGCCTGCCCTTTATTACGGCGGATGCTGATGGCCCCAAACACCTGGATATGAAATTAACCCGGGCCAAATTTGAAAACTTGATTCATGATTTAGTAGAAGAACTACGAGTACCAGTTGAAAATGCTCTAAAAGACGCTCGTTTAACCAAAGAGGATATTGAAGAAATCATTCTGGTCGGTGGTTCCACCCGGGTCCCGGCGGTGCAAAAACTGGTTAAGGATTTGACTGGTAAAGAGCCTAACATGGGGGTAAATCCGGATGAAGTAGTTGCAGTAGGAGCAGCCATTCAGGCCGGAGTCTTGTCCGGGCAGGTTAAAGACGTGGTCCTGCTGGATGTTACCCCGCTCTCACTGGGAGTTGAGACCATGGGCGGAATCATGACCCGGATTATCGAAAGAAATACTACTATCCCGGTTAGAAGAAGTGAAGTGTTTTCTACTGCCGAAGATAACCAACCGGCTGTAGATATTCATGTACTGCAGGGAGAAAGGGAGTTGGCTCGGGATAACCGTTCTTTGGGTCAGTTCAAACTGGATGGAATTGCACCGGCTATGCGGGGAGTTCCCCAGATTGAAGTTACTTTTGATATTGATGCCAACGGTATTCTAACCGTAAATGCTCGGGAGAAATCAACCGGTAAGGAGCAAAAGGTCACCATCAGCAATTCTTCTAATTTAGATAAAGCTGAAATAGACCGGATGATTGAAGATGCTAAACGTTACAGTGAGGAAGACCGCAAGCGTAAACAGGAAGCTGAAGCTCGTAATCACGCTGATGGGATATGCTATAATGCAGGCCGTCAGCTGGAAGCCATGGGCGAAGCAGTATCATTGGCTGACAAGGAGAAAGCCCAGGAGGCTATCAACCGCCTACGCCAGGCTCTGGAAGAAAAAGCTCCGGTTGAACAGATTGAGACTGTGGTGCAAGAGTTGGAGGAAATTATGCAGGGACTCGAACTTACTACTGCAGATGCTGCTGGGGCAGCCGGTGATTCCGAGGTAATTGATGCTGAATTTGATGAGAACTAAGCCCTAAAAGGGGGTCAGGAGGCTTAAGAGATGGCAGTAACCTTTCGTGACTATTACGAGACCCTGGGTGTGCCTCGTGATGCTGATGAAAAGAAAATAAAAGCTGCATACCGTAAACTAGCTCGTAAATGGCATCCTGACCTGCATACAGGTAAGGATAAGGAACGAGCGGAGGAAAAATTTAAAGAGATTAATGAGGCTTATGAGGTATTAAGCGATACCGATAAACGGGCTAAATATGACCGTCTGGGCAGTAATTGGAGAAATGGCGACCAGTTTGACCCAGGCGATATGGGCAGTACCCATTATTATAGTGGGGATTTCAATTCTGCTGATTTTCAAGGCTTTAGCGATTTTTTTGCCAGTATTTTTGGCAGCAGCAAACCAGGACACCGGGGAGCCAGTACTTTTTATGATGGACCCATGCGGGGACAGGATGTAGAAAGCGAAATTGAGCTTACCTTGGAGGAAGCCTATCACGGCGGGAATAAATCTCTGCGCCTATCGGCTGGGAAGGTATGTGGCGAGTGTCATGGCCGGGGCATAGTCGGACGCACCATATGTACCATCTGTGGAGGTACCGGTTCCGTACCTACCCTGCGTAATATAGAGGTTAAAATCCCGGCGGGAATAAAAGAAGGAAGTACTATCCGCCTTAAAGGCCAGGGCGGAGAAGGTAGCGGCGGCGGCCCATCCGGAGATTTGTATCTCAAGGTGCGGCTGCTGCCCCATGCTCAGTTTACGGTAGAAGGTAAGGATATAGAATACCCATTGAACCTGCGTCCCGACCAGGCGGTCCTGGGTGATAAAGTAATGGTTCCTACCCTGGATGGCTCAGTAAGAGTTACTATTCCACCGGGAACACCTGCCGGTAGAAGGCTACGGCTAAAGGGCAAGGGGTTGCCTGGACGGCAAGGAGACAACGGAGACCAGTATGTCAAAATAAATATCAATATTGCGACTGATATAAAGGAAGAAGAAAAAGAACTGTATCGCCAAATACGGGCAATTTACGAAAAATAGGGGTGTGAATTATGAAACTGCTGCGTGTAGTATTTCCGGCTGAGGAAAATTGGTTACCTATCTCCCGGCTTTCCATCCACCCCGGACTCCTGGATATTTTGGAGGAACTGGGAGTAATAGAAGTCGTAAATGAACAGGTGGAACAGAACGATTTGCAGCGCATAAATAAAATAATGCGACTGCGAGACTCGCTGGGGATTAACCTGAATGGGGCTATATTAATCTGTGATTTAATGGAACGAATTACAGAACTGGAGGACGAAGTCCGCCGGTTAAAAGAGAAGAGGTGAAAAATATGAACATAGAAAAATTAACCCAAAAATCCCGCCAGGCACTAATGGATGCTCAACAATTGGCCGCCTCGAAACATCATCAGGAAGTGGGAGGCAAACACTTGATGATGGCCTTGCTGGAACAGGAAGGTGGCATTACGGAACGCTTTTTAGAAGCGGCCGGGATTGACCTACCATCCTTCCGTGATGGTTTAAGCCGATTAATTGATAAAATTCCGGCAGTTTATGGTTACGAAGGCTCGGTATATATGAGCGGTAGCGTTTCTCGTATCATAGCCCGGGCGGAAAAAGAAGCTCAGAGCTTAAAAGATGATTTCGTTAGTGTGGAACACCTGATTCTGGCCATAATGAGCGAAGGGGAAAGTGACCTGCGCGATCTTTTCACCCGTACCGGTCTAACCCGGGAAAGATTCCTGAATGCTATGCGCAATGTACGCGGTTCCCAACGGGTAAGCAGTGATAACCCCGAGGATAGTTATGAAGCTCTGGAGAAATATGGCCGTGACCTTACCCGCATGGCCGCCGATGGTAAACTGGACCCGGTTATCGGACGCGATGAGGAAATCCGCCGGGTGATGGAAATACTATCCCGCCGTACCAAGAACAACCCGGTTTTAATTGGTGAGCCCGGGGTAGGTAAAACCGCCATTGTTGAAGGGTTGGCCCGTCGTATTACCGCCGGAGACGTACCGGAAGGTTTGAAGGGTAAGAAATGTATTGCCCTGGATATGGGTTCGCTGGTTGCGGGAGCTAAATACCGGGGTGAATTTGAGGAACGATTAAAGGCAGTACTGAAAGAAGTGGAACAATCAGATGGCGGCATCATTCTATTTATTGATGAACTGCATACGGTTGTGGGAGCAGGAGCAGCCGAAGGGGCTATGGACGCCAGCAACCTCTTAAAACCAATGCTGGCGCGGGGAGAATTACGAGCTATTGGTGCTACCACTGTGGATGAATATCGTAAACATATTGAAAAAGATCCGGCTTTGGAAAGGCGCTTTCAACCGGTAATGGTAGATCAGCCATCGGTCGAGGATACCATTTCCATTCTGCGGGGCTTAAAAGAGCGCTATGAAGTTCATCACGGGGTCAGGATTCAGGATGCCGCCCTGGTAGCGGCAGCTGTGCTATCCGATCGTTATATATCTGACCGGTTTCTGCCGGATAAGGCCATTGACCTGGTAGATGAAGCCGGAGCCAAGCTGCGAACTGAAATCGACAGCATGCCGGCGGAATTAGATGATATTACCCGCCGCATAATGCAATTGGAGATAGAAGCCGCTGCCCTGGAAAAAGAGAAAGATGCTGCCTCCCGGGAACGGCTTAATAATCTGCTCAAGGAACTGCAGGATTTAAAAACTGAGTCGGACGCTATGCAGGCCCGCTGGCAGGCGGAAAAACAGTCCATAGTAAGGATGCAAAACATTAAAAAAGAGATAGAAGAATGCCGTAACGAGATGGAAAGGGCAGAACGGGAATATGATCTAAATCGCATTGCCGAACTAAAATATGGACGTTTGAACGACCTGGAGCGCAAATTAAAAGCGGAAGAAGAACACCTGGCTGACAAACAGAAAGGCGATGTTCTTCTAAAAGAAGAAGTTGATGATGAGGATATTGCCCGGGTAGTAAGCCGCTGGACCGGGATTCAGGTTAGTCGCTTACTGGAAGGAGAACGGGAAAAGCTGCTGCACTTAAATGAAATCCTGCATGAGAGAGTAGTAGGGCAAGGTGAAGCGGTTGAAGCCGTAGTAGATGCTGTAATCCGCTCCCGAGCGGGATTGAAAGATCCGCATCGTCCAGTAGGGAGTTTTATCTTCCTGGGGCCGACCGGGGTAGGAAAAACCGAATTGAGTAAAGCCCTGGCTGAAACCCTCTTTGATGATGAACGCAGCATGATCAGGATTGACATGTCCGAGTATATGGAAAAACACAGTATTGCCCGTTTAATTGGTGCTCCTCCCGGTTACGTCGGTTATGATGAGGGTGGCCAGCTTACTGAAGCGGTACGGCGTAAGCCCTACACCGTAATTTTATTTGACGAAATCGAGAAAGCCCATAATGATGTGTTTAACATCTTGTTACAAATCCTGGATGATGGTCGTTTAACTGATGGTAAAGGACGGACCGTGGATTTCCGCAATACCATTATTATTATGACCTCCAATATCGGCAGTCATGAAATACTGGAATACCAGCACCAGGGCGGCGACTACGAAGAGATGAAGTCACGGGTAACCGGAATGTTAAAGGGTTATTTTAGACCCGAGTTTCTAAACCGGATTGATGAAATCATAGTATTCCATGCTCTGGATCAGGAGCAGATTAAGGCTATTGCCGAGATACTGCTGAAAAATCTGGCCGAGCGTTTTCGGAAAAATGTCCAGGCTGATCTGAAATGGGATAATGAGGCCTTAAGCTACATGGCTAAAAAAGGTTATAATCCCGCTTACGGCGCCCGCCCCCTAAAGCGCCTGGTGCAACATGAAGTCGAAACCATGCTCTCCCGGTATATTATTAAGGGAGATATTGAGCCCAATGATACCGTAATCCTGAGCGCCCAAGGCGACCAGTTAATAGTCAAGATAGACAGAGATGCAGGTTAAAATACAGGGGCAGACCCATGGGTCTGCCCCGTTTTCGCTAGGTATCTAAGATATATGGAACTCTCTGTTAGACTCACGCTATTATATTCCTTCTTTAGTCTGATTTTTTAATCCTATAATAATGCGATTCCTTTAAGACTATCCAATAATCCGTAATATTGAGGTTCCATTCTAGATATTATTTTGCGATCATCCAAATTATCATATTCTATTTCATCAAGTATAGAAAAGAAATTAGCTCCAAATAATTCAACTCCTATGATGTTCACGCTAAAACGTATTGCGTTATAGTCGTCGGTTATGTAGTTAAGACGGAGTATATCCTGTTGAAGTCTCCAGACTAGACCGTATAATTTATTTATAAGAACTAATTGCTCTAACTGAAAATCACCGCTCAGATTAGCAATATGCTCAGAATAATTACGACTAATTGAAATACCTTCCGGAGCACTTCCAATATTCGGTTTTTGAATTTTGGTTTGGATTCTAATTATTTCTTTTAAAACTGTAAATATATCTATATATATTATTCTAGCACTGGTTCTAAGTATCTGTTCTTGTTCCTCCTTCTCTTTAATTTTTTCTTCGTTCAAAACTCTCTGTTGAGCATCTATGTTAACTTTAGCAGCTTTTTTGCTCCCAAGGTAACTTGCAATTCCCCCAATAGCAGAACCAACTAAACCAATAGCTCCTCCATATATTGCTGCCAAAGTAGTTGTGTCAAGACTCATATTAATTCCTTCCTTCCCCCTCTTACTTTGGTAAAAGTAAGCAACTTCATGCACAATTCATCTTCTATTTCCGACAACCGGATGAGATATTAGTAATTAATAGCTTGAAACGAAACACACTCCCTGACATGTTATCGCTACTATTTATGGAACCCGAGTTTTATAAGAGAAGACCGGATCTGTTAACTCAACTTTCCGGATCACCCGGTACAACCTTTATCCTTTCCCTGGGATGTACAGGACATTCCCAGACGTCCCTTCTCCCCCTTACTACTCTTCTATACTGCGTTCTACCATCAATCTCACATACCGGGATATTGTTAAAAGGTAGACGTTCATCTATATTTCGTAAATATTTTTTACAATCAGGGTTAGAGCATCCCACCTTTATGGGTTGACGATCCCATGCCCTCTGCTTTTTTTGATTAATTATTATTGTTGTGCATCCACAGTACGGGCAAATTCTAAGAGTTTCGTCCTCCTGTAGCGATGCACTTCTTATGTGTTTAGCCTGTATATAATCCAGCCATTTTTGAGCATATGTTGCAGAATGAATTCTATGGATAATTTCCACTCGTCCTCTATGACTGGACCAATTCATACTACCAGTATAGAGAACCTCCTGATCAATCAGAACATCTTTCCCATGAAGTCCATTTGCATAAATAATAATTGCTCCCAAAGCTTTCAAATTATTGATGACATTTTCCACATAAGTTTTATTGAGAGTATTTTCATCAATAACTGGGACAATTAATGTCACACTTACCCCCCTTTGCAAGGCAGCTCTGAAGAATGGTTCTATCTGTGGCCAACGGAATTGTCCAAAATAAGGAGCGAGTCCAAATATCGAATATTGGGCGTTTGCTAGATCGTTTGTGAATCGCGGGAAGAAACTTTGTTCATCTAACAGCTCAAAGGTATATTCTTCGTCTCCATCTGTATTATTCCATCCTATGGTGTTCAAACCAAAATTTAATTCCGGCTGTACTTGATTACTCTCAAAAAACTTACCAATAGGTACCGGATCATTCTTTTGCAAAAGCAAAGACCAGAATTCTCCTAATCCGCTATTTATATTTGCATGTCTATTCATCCATATAGATGAACCCAAAAAAAGGAACCTATGCCTTGCCCTGGTAACTGCAACATTCAAGTCACGTATTACCTCGTTTGCATCTCTGGGATTACATAATCTTGCTGACCAGTATGGTTCGTCAAGTACTGAATCAAATATTATTAATTCAGCTTCTCCTCCTTGAAAGGTATGTACTGTTCCCGCTTTAACCCATGGCTCCAATTTTGCTTCTATTAAAAGTTGAGAAAGAATTCGTCTCTGAGCAGCATAAGGAGTAACGATTCCTATCGGTAAAGTTTCATTATCATTGGGAGGTTCAAGGCTACTAATAAAACGGCGTGCTAACTCGATTGCAATATTGGCCGTATAAAAATTAAACCGACTTAAAGTCTGGGGCTGCTTACCACACCAACAATGCATTTCAGCTGTATCCACAATTATTAATGGCTTTTCGGATATTCTTTGTATCCAATCAGGAGTTGAACGGACAGTTAAATATTCCTTATCGTCCTTTAATCTTAATCCTGCTTTTCTATACGCCAAATTATAAGCAACCTTAGAAATTTGGGGCAACATTCTACGTTGTACAGAAAGCCTCGCTAATACCGGACAATTAGGTACAGCTTTCATGTCTCTAGCTACCCCTGCAAGATGAAACACATCTATATTAAGCTGTGGATTTGTTTCCTTATTTGTACCCCTTACTACAGGAGGAAGTTGTAGAAAATCGCCTACTAATACAACTTTTTTTTGTGCTTTGTGTGCTACTAATAATATGGTTGGTGGAAGTGCCATTGATATCTCATCGATAATTACAACATCGAATTTCTCTGTTTCCAGTTCCCTTCCCGTGTAATTCTTGGTTAACGTAGCAAATATTATCGTTGCATTGGAGATTACTTTCATTTGAATTTGGTCAATCTCCAATTGTATAGCCTGTATTTCACCTGTCAATCTCATTATTTGATCTGTAATAGATGTAATCTCTTTACTAAGATATTCGTGAGAAGGTAACCTGTCACATACTATTCTTTGGGAGTTTATTCGTAGTTGGGCAGTATCCAACACATTCTTAAGCTCAAGTTTTCTTTGATTTAGATCTACAAACCTGGCCTTTTCAATATTCAGATCATCTTCTGCTTTTTCAAGTAGTATGGAGATCTCACTAATTTTATCCGCATTTTTAAACAATGCGTTTAGAGCTTTCTCAAGTTGTTTTTGACACTTTTCCAGGTAAAGATTTTTTTTAGAAATCAGCTTGTTTAGATCTTGGATTTTATTTTCTATCACTTCAATGCTTTTAAAAAGATCCTCGAATTCTTTAGTGTTAAACGACAAATTACCATCGGCAGCAACGACAAATTAATTTTCTATGACTTAAGCTTTGTGACAACAGATTAATACCGGGGCGACAGTTTCGCAGCGGGGAAACAACACATTCTTGTTCTTA